>Ga0160422_10001034_pt1 | contig 17260 bp, 20 predicted proteins | sample Fk160mmetaG_FD_108192 | JGI IMG/M metagenome (GOLD analysis project Ga0160422, IMG submission 108192) | Marine microbial communities from the Central Pacific Ocean - Fk160115 60m metaG | ecosystem: Environmental > Aquatic > Marine > Oceanic > Photic zone | place: The Central Pacific Ocean... | reverse complement strand
TGGATGCGAGATAAGCAAGGAATTGATCCAAGTTTAGTAATCCGAGAAGGCGAAGTTGTCCCTGAAATATTAGCACAAATATCAGACGACCCAGAAATAGGTGTTCTAGTACTCGGCGCCAGTACTGACAAAAAAGGGCCAGGACCAATAGTCATGCAATTAAGCAAAAATGCTGGCTCATTACCAATTCCAATTACTGTTGTTCCTGGAGATTTATCAAAAGAACGACTAGAAGCAATTACTTAATTTAGAATCGTTCTAAATACTTGACATTTTACTGAGTAATTATCATATTTAGGCATCAAAAAGGGAAATCGAAATGTTTATCCAAACAGAATCAACACCTAACCCAGCCACATTAAAATTCCTGCCCGGACAAACAGTTCTGGAGCAAGGAACTGCTGACTTTCCCAATCCAGACAGTGCCACTTCATCCCCGCTAGCCGAGAGGCTGTTTGCTCTCAAGGGGGTAACAGGTGTTTTCTTAGGAAATGATTTTGTGACAGTAACTAAGCAGGACAGTCTAGAATGGGAGCATATAAAACCTAGTATACTTGGTGCGATAATGGATCATTTTCAGTCAGGAGCCCCCATCATTGTTGGTGAACAAACTGAAAGCGTTCACGCAGAACACTCAGGCGAGGACAAAGAAATAGTTGGCCAAATTAAAGAGTTATTGGATAGTCGAGTGCGACCTGCAGTCGCACAAGATGGAGGAGATATCACTTTTCATGGATTTGAGAGTGGAGTTGTATATTTGCAAATGCAAGGTGCTTGCGCAGGTTGTCCGTCCTCAACAATGACATTAAAAATGGGGATCGAGAACCTTTTAAGGCATTATATTCCAGAAGTTACTGAAGTTCGGCCAGTTGGATTATAGATCTAATTGCTTACTAGCGATTGATACGTCAACCGCCCATTGTGCAGCGGCAATTTTTCTTAGTGGGAAAGTTTTTACTTCCGTAAAAGAAATAAAACAAGGACAAGCTGAACTTTTGTTTGAAGTGATAGAAGATGCACTTAAGAAAGCTAAAATTGAAAAAACACAGATTGACTTAATAGTAGTTGGCATTGGCCCAGGAAACTTTACTGGCATTCGCATCGGGCTAGCGGCTGCTAAGGGTCTTTCGTTATCTTTGAAAGTGCCGGTTTCAGGGGTAAATAGTTTCCAAGCCTCTCTTTACGGACAAAATGACTACGAGATTGCAGCAATTCCAGCTGGGCAAAATTTGCATTACCTGGGGACTATGAACGGAGATTTTAAAACTAGCTTTACCAAACATAGGACTACGCCAAAGGGTTTTGCTAGTAGGCCAAAAGGAAAAGAGTTCATTAAGAATATGGCCATATTTGGTGCAGATCTAAAATTTACTTTATCTAAACCTGCTCCACTGTACATGAAGCCAGCAGTTGCTCAGCCTTACACTAATAAAATTTCTATAATCAAATGACACCAGAGGAGATGGCAAAACTTCATTCGAACTCTGAAGCCAACCACCGAATATGGAATACTCACGAATTTGCGCAGATACTATCTTTGGAAGGGGTTTTTGCCGAATGCCATGAGCACGGCTTTGCTCTTGCAAGAGTTATAGACTCGGAGGCAGAGCTTTTACTCCTGGTTACACACAAAATGAAACAAAAAACCGGATTAGCAACCAATTGCTTATTGAAGATTGAAAAAAAAATAGTCGAAAATGGTGCCAGAAAATTGACCCTTGAGGTAAGCGAATCAAATAAAAAAGCAATTCAGCTTTATAAGAAATTAAATTATAAAAATATCTCTGTTCGAAAATCATACTCGCGTGACAAAAACGGAAAATTTGAAGATGCATTGGTTATGCAAAAAAATCTACTTCTGATTTAGTCAATATTTATAATTTAGTGTCTGATAAATCAAATTATTTGGTTGACCATCAAAGAGAATCTTGTCCTTATTACCAAATCAGGTTGGTTGATTTTATTGGGCCAACTAACAATTAATCGGGAGATATAGATGAATATCGTTACTAAAGTGTTGTCAACCGCCGTTGGTTTGACCATGAGCGCAGGGTTGGCTTTAGCAGAACCTGCTATTATTTTTGATCTTGGGGGTAAATTTGATAAATCGTTCAACGAGTCTGCTTTCACGGGCGCTCAGCGTTGGGCAGATGAAACAGGAGGATCCTTTAGGGAAATAGAGCTTCAAAATGAGGCTCAGCGGGAACAGGCACTTCGCAGATTTGCAGAAGCTGGTGCTAACCCTATCGTAATGGCTGGTTTCGCATTCGCTGACTCCTTGGGGAAGGTTGCACCAGATTATCCAGATACAAAATTTGCAGTGATAGACGTGAATTGGCTAAGCCTGCCAAACGTACGAGGTATCGGATTTAACGAACACGAAGGTTCCTACCTGGTTGGAATGCTTGCAGCACAAGCGTCGAAAACAGGAACAGTTGGTTTTGTTGGGGGCATGGATATACCTCTAATCAGACGTTTTGGATGTGGATACGCTCAGGGAGTAAAAGCAGTAAATCCAGATGCAACCGTTATAGCCAATATGACAGGTACAACGCCGGCTGCATGGAATGACCCTGTAAAAGGTTCTGAACTTACTAAGGCTCAAATTAGCCAGGGGGCAGATGTAGTGTATGCGGCTGCCGGAGGAACTGGTGTGGGGGTCCTTCAAACAGCGGCCGATGAGGGAATCCTTTCTATCGGCGTTGATGCGAACCAAAACTATCTTCATCCAGGACAAGTTCTAACTTCCATGCTAAAACGCGTTGATAATGCTGTTTACGAAGCGTTTTCAGCTGGCGAAGCTTTAGAAACAGGAAATTTTCAAATGGGTATATCTAATGGCGGAGTTGGCTATGCATTAGATGAACATAATGCTTCTCTGATATCTGCTGACATGAAAACAGCCGTTGACGCCGCTGCGTCTTCGATAGCTAACGGATCAATGAAAGTTCATAATTATACTGACGATGAAACCTGCCCTGCTGTTTCATTTTAATTTAGTGTAAATTTAAAAGAGAAAACCGCACTTTGCTAGTGCGGTTTTTCTATTAAATCGAGAGACAGATGACTAAGAACCCAGCAATTGAGCTCAAGGGAATCTCCAAATCTTTTGGACCTGTTCAAGCAAACAAGGACATTTTTATACGTGTAATGCCTGGAAGTATTCACGGCATTATCGGAGAAAATGGTGCTGGCAAGTCAACATTGATGTCAATTTTATATGGGTTTTACAAAGCTGATTCAGGGGAAATCTTCGTAGATGGTAAAAAAATTTCGATACCAGACAGCCAAGCAGCGATAGCAGCCGGGATTGGAATGGTTTTTCAGCATTTTAAGCTTGTTGAAAATTTTTCTGTTCTTGAAAATATTGTTCTTGGGGCAGAAAGTGGCGCCCTACTTTCACCATCTCTCGGTAAAGCCCGAGCAGAACTTGCCACTTTAGCTTCAGAATATGAATTAAACGTCGATCCTGATGCAATTATTGAAGATATAGGCGTCGGGATGCAGCAAAGGGTAGAGATACTTAAGGCTCTTTACCGAAAAGCAAGTATTCTAATTTTAGATGAGCCGACTGGAGTTTTAACTCCAGCTGAGGCGGACCAACTCTTCAGGATACTCAAACGACTTCGTGAAGAAGGAAAAACCATAATTTTAATCACCCATAAACTTCGGGAGATAATGGATATTACTGATACAGTAAGTGTGATGCGACAAGGTGAAATGACCGCAACATTGGAAACAAACAATACTAGTCCGGAGAATCTGGCAGAGCTAATGGTCGGTCGAAAGGTTTTGTTACGTGTGGATAAAAGTCCTGCAAAGCCTGCAAGTCCAGTGCTAGAAATCGAAGATCTTAATATGTTTGATGATTTCGGTGTCCAGCGCTTAAAAAACGTAAATCTTTCTGTGAGAGCAGGTGAAATTCTTGGTGTCGCTGGTGTCGCAGGAAATGGGCAATCAGAACTCCTAGAGGTTTTAGGTGGCTATCAAAAAGCCAATGGGTCCGTCAAAATAAAAGGATCAGAAATTGACTTATCGACTGGGGTAGCTGGGGATGGTCAAGCAAGGAGAGCCCAAGGAATAGCTCATGTGCCCGAAGATAGACAACGCGAAGGACTAATAATGGACTTCATGGCGTGGGAAAATTCAGTATTTGGGTATCACCGAGAGAAGTCCAACCAAGCAAACCGATTTTTTATGGACAATAATGCCATACAAAAAGCAGCAGAGGCAAAACTGGACAGGTTTGATGTCCGACCTCTCGACGCAAAATTAAGGGCTAAAAATTTCTCAGGGGGAAATCAACAAAAAATAGTATTAGCTAGGGAAATAGAGCGTGACCCAGACTTACTTTTGGTAGGCCAACCAACACGGGGGGTTGATATTGGGGCTATTGAGTTTATCCACCAGCAAATTGTTGCCCTTCGTGATCGGGGAAAAGCAATCTTGTTAATATCGGTTGAATTGGATGAGATCCTATCCCTGTCTGACAAAATAGTCGTTATGTTCGATGGTAAAATTATGGGAGAAAGACTTCCATCTGAGACAAATGAGAAAGAGCTTGGACTTCTTATGGCAGGTGTTTCTGGAGAAGCTGTTCAATGATAAAAGCAACTAACGGCAAATGTTATTATGGAGCAGTTGAATGGATATAATGCCAAAGTGGGTTGATATTATTGTCGTCCCATTATTCTCTTTGTTTCTAGCAGCTTTTCTAGCTGCATTACTAATTATGGCAATCGGTGAAAGCCCAGCTACAGCACTTAATTTAATGATAGAGGGTACATTACTTCGATCCGCTGGTTGGGGCTACATGCTGTATTACACAACAAATTTTATTTTTACTGGTCTTGCAGTGTCAGTGGCATTTCATGCTGCATTATTTAATATTGGCGGAGAGGGACAAGCAATGATTGGAGGCTTGGGAGTAGCCCTTGTTTGTCTTTTTATTCCTTGGCCTCACTGGACATTAGCGATAATTGGAGCCTCCATAGGAGCAGCTCTTTTTGGAATGATTTGGGCAGGTCTACCTGCCTACCTTCAAGCCAAGAGAGGTAGCCATATTGTTATTACAACGATCATGTTTAACTTCATAGCAGCTGGCGTGCTTATATTTTTTGTAGTAGACGTTTTGAAGCCTGCCGGAAGTATGGATCCAGCTTCTGCAAACTTTCCAGCCAGTACTCATCTACCCACTTTCCAAGACATTGCAAGTTTAATGGGTTTCGAAAAGGCGTTTAGATCTGCACCTGCTAATGTCAGTTTTTTCATCGCACTTTTTGCGTGCGTCGCTATTTGGTATCTGATTTGGCGTTCTCCTTTAGGTTATGAAATAAGAGCCTTGGGAAAGTCTGGGCCTGCAGCTCGCTATGCTGGTGTCAGGCCTGTTAAAATTATTATGATAGCCATGATGATCTCTGGAGCACTGTGTGGTATGATGGCGATAAATACTACACAAGGTGAAAGTGAGCGATTAATCTTAAATTTCACTGAAGGAGCAGGCTTCATTGGAATTGCGGTTGCACTCATGGGGCGTAGTCATCCCGTAGGAGTTTTTCTTGCGGCGCTATTATTTGGCTTTCTCTATCAAGGTGGTGCTGAACTCGCGTTATGGACTAAAATACCACGTGAGATGATAGTAGTTATTCAGGCCTTAGTTATATTATTCACAGGGGCACTAAGTTTGATGGTAAGAGCTCCTTTAGAACGCTTTTTTATGTCAATTAAGAGAGTTGATGTATGATTGATTTCTTAACTCTCATCCAAGTTTTAGACGGCTCACTACGGTTGGCAACACCTTTGTTATTAGTCTGCCTAGCTGGATTATTTTCCGAGCGGGCTGGAATCTTTGATATTGGGCTGGAAGGTAAGCTTTTAGCCGCAGCTTTTGTATCCGCTGCTTTTGCTGCAATTACCGGATCGGTCTGGTTGGGTCTCTTGGCTGGAATATTCGCGTCTATATTACTGTCTCTTCTTCACGGATTGGCATCGATCACATTGCGCGGTGATCAAATTATTTCTGGGGTTGCTATAAATTTTTTGGCAGCGGGACTCACAGTGGTAATCGCGCAAGATTTATTTGGACAAGGAGGTAGGACGCCCCCACTCAAATCTGGTGGTAGGTTTGAACCACTGAGTTTACCTTGGGCTACCCCCTCGAAAGAAATGAGCGAAGCGGGTCCTTTAATGCAACTTTATTCTGAACTTTTATCGGGACACTCTCTTTTAGTTTACCTTGCACTATTGACAGTTCCTCTCTCCTGGTTTGTCCTATACAAGACGCGATTTGGTCTTCGGTTGCGAGCTGTAGGCGAAAACCCGGCAGCAGTAGATACGGCTGGTATTTCAGTTGTTGGCCTAAGGTACGGTGCAGTTATTATAGGGGGAATCCTATGCGGTATCGCAGGGGCCTATATAGCAACCTCCCTGCAAGCGAATTTTACAAAAGACATGTCGGCAGGTCGCGGCTTTATAGCCTTGGCGGCCTTAATTTTTGCCAAATGGCGTCCTTGGTACGCTTTAGGGGCTTGTTTGCTTTTTGGTTTTTTCTTTGCAGTAGATAATCGCTTTCAAAATATATTAATGCCCGCTTGGGCCCTCAGTAGTTTCTTGATATTTATCTCACTTGTTTTACTCAGTTACGTATGGAAGAAAGATTACTTAGACAAAGTGGTTCTGGGAGGCTTGGCACTTGGGATTGCAACAATTTCATTAATGGTGATTTCTTCAGTTTGGACCAATGGTATAAGCAGCCAAGTAAAAATTCCAGTTGTTTTCATACAATCACTTCCTTACGTTCTAACTGTGGTCGTTTTAGCTGGTTTTGTAGGTAGAGCAGTTCCCCCAAAAGCAGGTGGTCAACCATACGTAAAAGAGCGTTAGAGCCAATATAACAACACCTTTATATCCAGTTTAAACTTAGCGGTCCTCGCTATTGATTTATGTGTGTTCATTAAGCTAAGTGAGATAATGCAAATCTACTTACCTATAGCCGAGGTTTCAGTTAATGCCTTTTTACTTCTAGGTCTTGGAGGATTTGTTGGTGTTCTTTCCGGAATGTTCGGTGTAGGTGGGGGATTTTTAATGACCCCGCTTCTTTTCTTTATAGGTATCCCACCAGCTGTTGCAGTTGCAACAGAAGCAAACCAAATAGTTGCCTCGTCATTTTCTGGAGCGCTCGCACACCTACGAAGAAAAACTGTCGACTTAAGAATGGGTACTGTTTTATTGGGCGGCGGACTTATAGGAGCCATACTTGGTCTTTATGTTTTCAATTATTTGAAAGCTTTGGGGCAAGTCGATCTACTTGTAAAACTTTGCTACGTTGTATTTCTTGGTGTAATAGGCAGTCTTATGTTTTTAGAAAGCCTTAATGCAATTAGAAGGGCAAGATCTAAGACCAATTTAATTAATAGAACTAATCGCCACAAAGGACTTGTGCATACTTTACCTCTTAAAATGCGTTTCAAAACATCTGGGTTGTATATTTCTGTTATTCCGCCTTTTGCAGTCGGGATATTAGTGGGAATATTGTCAGCGATAATGGGTGTTGGTGGTGGCTTTATAATGGTTCCTGCAATGATATATATTCTGGGAATGCCTACAAAAGTTGTGGTTGGAACATCATTATTTCAAATCATTTTTGTAACGGGTTTTACAACACTCCTTCATGCTACAACAAATTACACAGTTGACATTGCATTGGCTGTTTTACTGCTAATAGGAGGTGTAGTCGGAGCCCAAATTGGAACCCAAATAGGCGCAAAGATGCAAGCAGAACAACTTAGAATTTTGCTCTCGGTTCTTGTGATGCTGGTTTGCTTGAAATTAGCTATGGACTTACTAATTGAACCGGCTGAACTTTTCTCTCTTGGGAAACTAGGAACTTAGCGATGCGGATCCTGTCGTTAGTAATAATTTTTCTGATGCTATCTAAAACTTTTGTTGCAAGTGAACAAATAGTATTAGGCCTCAGTCAAGATGAAGTTGCAATAACAGCTGATTTTGATGGTTCTCAAATTCTTTTATTTGGCGCAATACGACGAGACGCTCCTGAACCGGATGGCAAAATGGGTGTGATTATTACAATAGCCGGGCCATCCAAACCAATTGCGGTTAGAAAAAAAGAAAAACGTTTTGGGATATGGGTAAACAACCAAACCGTTGAGGTTGATTCTGCTCCTAGTTTCTACGCGGTTGCTACCAACGCACCTTTTTCTGAAATATTATTGGATGTAGAAGATTTACGAAATAAGATCTCTATTGAGCGCGCAATAAGATCAGTTGGGGCTCCAATGAATAAGGAAAACTATCAAAGTTTTACTGAAGCCGTGATCAGAATAAGAAAAGATCAAAAACTATATCAGTTACTTGAAAATGAAATATTAGTTGATCAAAATACATTATTTAGAACTGCGATCGATATGCCTGCAAACCTTACAGAGGGTGACTATTTTACACAAATATTTCTTACCCGTGATGGAAAAATTGTGAGCCAATTTGATACCAAAATTGATGTAAAAAAAGTTGGGCTTGAGAGATTTTTATTTAGCTTGTCACGTCAAAACCCACTCATGTATGGTTTAATGTCCCTTGCTATAGCTATTTTTGCTGGCTGGATGGCTTCCAGTTTTTTTAGATATATAAGACATACATGAAACTGGCTCTTATGCCTATTAAACTTCACTAAAGCAAAACCAAAATAAAAATTTGTAAAATCCATGCAGTACATCAATCAATCTCTCTTATCAGAAATCCGACAAAAATTTTGTAATATAAACACATGTCCAATATCTGGTGATAGAATTTTTTTTGAAAACGCAGGCGGAGCTCTCACTTTAAAATCAGCATTAGAAACTACAACAAAGTTTGCATCAATACCAGACAACCAAGGTCGTGACAACGTAACTAGTCAAGCTTTAAATGATGTTATTAAAAATTCAAAAAGTGACCTTAGTGCATTATTCAATACTCAATCTGGTGATTTTTTTATGGGAGAGAGCGGAACAGAATTATTATTTAGACTAATCAGAAATGCAGTAGTTGCCTCACCGTCTGGCGGATCAATTGTTGGCACTTCTTTAGAACACCCTGCTTCTCGTAGTGCAGCAAAAAAATGGTCCGGTGAGATGGAATACACCTATTTAAGCGTACCGCATTGCGTTAGTACTGGAACAGTCGACCCAAAAAACTATGCTGATAAAATTTCTGATACAACTAGGGTTGTTACGATTGTACATGCATCACCGGTCACTGGCATGGTCACAAAAATAAAGGAAATATCAAAAATTGTGCGTCAGAAAGCACCAATGGCATTTATAATCGTAGATGGAATACAACACGCCGCACATGGAGGTATTGATATACAAAGTTATGATATCGATGGATATGTAATATCGCCTTATAAGATGTTTTCAAGACATGGTTTTGGTATAGCCTGGGTGTCGGACAGACTAAGAAATGCCCCTCATGAAAAATTAGACGGTGGCCCATCAGACAACTGGGAACTTGGCACCAGAGACACTGGAGCTTATGCAACAATGTCCAATGTGAAAGAATATATGTGTTGGCTGGGTAAAAAATTCACAAAAAACGACGACAGCCGAGAACAAATAAAAGCCGCAGGTGCAGCAATTCAAGATTATGAAAGAAAAATGACAGATGCGATTCTGCACGGACTTGATAACCTAAAGGGCCTTTCTGATTTTGAAGATGTAGAAATAATTGGTGGCTTAAATAATTCATCAAGAGAGGGATTAGTTAGTTTCAGAATTAAAGATTATCCGTCCGAAAAAATTGTGAGATACCTTAATCACCAGGGTATAAGAACACATACGCGTAAATGTGACCACTATTCGGAAAATATCCTAGCTCCACTTGGCTGGGATGATTGTGTTAGAGTGTCCATTTGCCATTATAATACTTTAAGCGAAATAAAAAAATTTTTATCGTGCATAGGAGCTTTTAGAGAAAATTAATACTCACCACAAAAAGTTTTATTAGTACTATTGAAGTTGTCGCGTTTCTAAACTTCTACCGGTCTACCCCATAGTTTTGAGAATTGTCCTACTATTTGATCTCTAGTCTGTCGGTAAGCATTCAACTTCATTTCACGAGTTTCGCCAATACCCGTCGGGTCCATTATCGGCCAGTACTCGACTTTCATGTGGAAAAAACGCGTCAAGTCTAATGCCCGCCTTTGACTTGCAGGAGACAATGCAACCACCAGGTCAAATGACGATAAATCATCTCCTAAAGCTGCCATTTCATCAAAACTTCTCGATTTGTGGCGGGACAACTCAACCTGAATTTCATCACACACCGCAATAGCAAAGCCATCAATTTCTAAATCATTATAAACCCCAACTGATTGAACATAAGTACCTAGACCATAGAACTTTTTCATAATTCCTTCTGCCATAGGCGATCGAACCGCATTATGATCGCAGCAAAAAAGTATTGATTGCGGTAACTCCTTGAACATATCAGATGCCAAAATGGAGGACGCAAATCAAGGTGAATAATCTACGCGATGTATCGTTATTTATAATAGCCTTTCCATCCAAACGCTCGAGCAAAATACGTGCGCCTTCGTCATGTATACCACGCCTAGCCATGTCAATTGTTTCAATTTGCCCAGGTGGTAAATTTTTTACCGCATCATAATAGCTCTCACAAATAGCCCAATAATCTTTTACTACCTGCCGAAAAGGTGATAGCGATAAATGAAACTCGATAACAGGGCTACTGTCCTCTTTGGAAACCTGAAAAACTAAGCGCTTTTCCTTAATAGATAAAATTAAATGATAAGGCCCCGACACTGATGGTACCTCGAATTTATTTTCCTCGAGCAAGTCATATAAAGCGACTCCTCGCTCTTTCTCGATTTCAGAATTGGGAGGCGGGCTATGTTTATCATTTAGTTCTATGTGTGAGATATAACTCATTAAAATCTCTCTGTAATTAGATTAACTTATATTCTCTTGAAGCTGATAGTATATGATTAAGGAAATCATTCATTAAGTTTTTTTAATCTAGAAGTAACTGACAAACCGTGAGCTTCCAACCCCTCCGAGCCCGCAAGAGTTTCTATTGAGGGGCCGATAGATTTCAGCGCATCAGGAGAGACAAAAGTAGTAGTTGTCCGCTTTATAAAATCTAGTACGGATAAACCGCTATTAAACCTAGCAGAACGAGCAGTTGGAAGAACATGATTAGAACCACCTATATAATCTCCAACAGCTTCAGGCGTCCAAGCGCCCAAAAAAACAGAACCAGCATTTGAAATCTTTTGTAATAGTGCCTTTGGGTTAGACACGCAGAGCTCTAGATGCTCGGGAGCAAGTTTATTCGAAAGCTCTGCAGCTACATTTAACGAGGGAACGCTGATTATAACACCAAAATTTTCCCAGCTTGACCCAGCAATATTCCTGCGTGCTAAACTTGTAAGGGTCTTCTCAACCTCTTGTGAAACTAACTTACCTAGCTTTTGATCTGTAGTAATCAATATAGATTGCGCATTTTCATCATGTTCGGCTTGACTAAGTAAATCCAAGGCAATCCACTCTGGATTATTGTCAGCATCAGCGATTATTAGAACTTCAGAAGGACCGGCTATCATGTCTATTCCGACATTACCGAAAACTTGTCGCTTAGCCGTTGCTACGTAAGAATTACCTGGGCCAGTGATTTTATCGACACGCGGAATAGTTGGAGTTCCATAGGCTAGTGCTGCAATAGCTTGCGCTCCTCCAATTCTATATATTTCATCTACTCCTGAAACTTTTGCTGCATAAAGAACTGCGGGATTTATATTTCCATTAGGTGTTGGAACAACCATTGCAATACGTTCTACGCCAGCTACCTTCGCCGGTATGGCATTCATAAGCACTGATGAAGGATAGCTTGCCAATCCTCCAGGTACATAAATACCTACAGCATCAAGAGGTGTCCACTTCCACCCAAGCTCAATTCCAATATCATCCGTCCAACTTACATCTTCAGGTTTTTGCCTTTCATGAAACGCCCTTATTCTATTAGCGGCTAGGTCTAAGGCTTTACGTTCATCAAATGTTGTTGCGCCGGAAAGTTCGTCAATTTCATTTTTTGAAAAACTTAGCTCTTCTATCTTTAATTTAATTTTATCAAACCTTTGAGTTAACTCTATAACAGCCTCATCTTTTCGTCTTTTAACATCCTCTAAAATATCAGAAACCACGCTGTTAACATCCGAAATATCGTTGCGCTCAGAACTTAAAAGCTCATCAAAATGCTGATCAAACATTGGATCATCAAAATTGAGGAAAACCGGCATTACTTTTTCTCCTTCGGAATGTTCTAATCAATCGGTAATCTTTAACATCTCAACTGTCATCATTGATTGGATGATTTGGTATCTTTCCTGATTTCGCTTTGTGAGGTCGAGTTACGTCTTTAATAGATAGCTCAATAGCTTCCACTTCACATCTAATAGCACCAAAGTCAGAAAGTAGTAATGTCAAAAAAATATTACCTTTTGACTGGTTTAAATCCAATTTCAATAAGTGCAAAGGAGCATTAATATCCGAACGGCTAATTCCTTTGGATGATACGTTTAAAACATTATCGACTATCAAAAGGCTCAAAACCCTTTCTGGAGTAGTTTTTTTCGCTTTATATTCTGATTCATTTTCCCAACGAAACCTATTTACTAGTACAGCTACTTGGCGTTTCTTTTTAAACCAAGCCAAATCCTTAATAAAAAAGATACCATCCTGAAGTATTGAAGAGATTACCTCTAAATCCTCTATGCTTAGAGCTCCTAAATACAGCGCGCTATCTGCCCCATCCGAGAAACTCGCATCTTGAGCCATGTTACTTTACCCGCTCTACTTTGGCCCCAACATTTTTTAATTTTTCAACAAGCTTCTCATAACCTCTGTCCAGATGATATACCCTGTTGACTTTAGTTTGCCCCTGCGCGGCTAAACCGGCGAGTATAAGCGAAACCGATGCCCTTAAGTCTGTTGCCATAACTTGCGCACCTTTCAACTTTGAAACCCCTCTAACTATTGCAGTACCGCCTTGAACATTAATTTGAGCACCCATCCGCATCAGCTCTGGAGCATGCATGAACCTGTTTTCAAATATCGTTTCTTCGAGCTTAGATACTCCCTTTGATGTGCACATCAATGCCATCATTTGAGCTTGTAAATCAGTAGGAAATCCTGGATATACCCCAGTTTTTACGTCGACTGAATTAATAGTATCCAATTTCCGTTTAACCTTAAAACCATTTGTGGTCTTCGATATTTCAACACCTGCCTCAATTAGCTTGCTACAGAAAGCTTCTAAAAGTTCCATTTTCCCTCCTATAAGCTCAACTTCACCCCCAGCTATGACTGGTGCCAGCATATATGTACCTAGTTCAATACGGTCCATTACAACCGAGTGAGTTGCTCCATTTAACTTATCTACACCTCTTATTGTTATTGTATCAGTTCCTTCGCCTGAAATATTCGCCCCCATTGACTTAAGACACGTTACTAAATCAACAATTTCGGGCTCCATTGCTGCATTTTTTAGCCGGGACCGACCTTTTGCAAGACAGGCTGCCATCACAAAATTTTCTGTAGCACCCACTGATGCAAACTTTAATTTATGTTCGCCGCCAACTAACCTTCCTTTATTGGGAGTTTGTGCGTGCAGATACCCATCCTTCAATTCAATCTGTGCACCAAGCGCTTGTAGGGCTGAAATATGTAGATCCATTGGTCTTGCACCGATTGCACAACCTCCAGGTAGTGAAACTATGGCTTCACCGGCTCTGGCAAGCAGAGGCCCTAGGACTAAATTTGAAGCTCGCATTTTTCTAACAATATCATAATCAGCACGAGTAGTTTCGAGTGCATGACTAGATAACGCTAACACTAATCCTCCATTAAGGCTTTCCACCTCTACACCAAGCGATTGAAGCAATAGTGACATAGTCCCAATATCAGATAATCTTGGTGCGTTCGTTAATGTAAGTGGTTCATCACTTAAAAGAGTAGCAGGCATCAGAGCTAAACAAGCATTTTTTGCACCGGCGATGGGTATCTTGCCATACAGTGGGCCGCTTTCATCAATTAAAATAGAATCCATCTAAGTCAGTCCTCTAATTTGAACTGGATATCTTTATTGTTAGATGAGGTCAGTGCCCTTCCCTGCGCTTGTGCTTTTCGTTTAGCCATATTTGCCTTCAAAGCAGTCTTTAATCTCTCATCCCTTGCCCTAACTATTTTCTTTTTTGAATTACTATGTTTAGCCATAGTTAGTAGTTACAGTATGATATCATATTGGTCTAGTTTAGACTTGCTTAACTTTCTATTTGGGTCTAAGTCGCCATAGTGAGAAGCAGCTGCTGTAGCTCAGTGGTAGAGCGCACCCTTGGTAAGGGTGAGGTCGGGAGTTCAATCCTCCCCAGCAGCACCACATATTATACAATAAAATCAATTATCTATTTAATTTCAATGCCTTAAAATAATAAGTTTTATTAACTTGTACCCTAGTAGTCACCCTGACAAACGGAATATACAATCTGTTGTACCTAAGGGTTTATTCTTCTTGTGCCTTCCATGCCAAGTTAGGCATGGGTTAAGAACAAGATTAATACTGTCCTTTGCCACTCTGCTACTCTAAAAAATATCTTGCAATCGATAAACAGGCCGTAAGTCCTGGGCTCTCGATACCCAAAAAATGTACAGCCGTACAATCACTGCCGACGTTTTCTTTGACGATTTTAAAATCTTCAAACAATTCATTATCAATGAACAACTTTGGCCTAAAACCTGCGTAGTCGGGTCTAAGCGTCTTCTGCTTAACAGCGGGCCAATACCTCCCAATAGAAGTCTTGAATAAACCCTCTAGCTTTGAGTCAACATTGTAATTTACATCAATTTCATCCAGCTCAATTTGCATCCAATCTACATTTGGGCCAAACTTAGTTTTACCAGTAAAATCAATAGTCGAATGGATGCCAAGGCCACCCTTCTCTGGTATTGGGTAGATTAAACGCTTGAACGGAGAACGGCCAGATAGAGTAAAATAACTACCTTTTGCATACTCGTAACGATATCCAACTGCCCGATCTCCAAACTTACATTTATGCAGCACGTCAATTGCACTAAGTCCCGAGCAGTTAAAAAAATGTTTCGTATAAATTGGATCAGACTCACATCCTTCAACTGAGATTTTTATTAAGCCCCGAAAAATTTCTGCAGATATTAAACGGTGTTTCTGTGCAATAATCACCCCATTTTCCTCAGCATCAAAAGATAAAGCTTGCAAAAAGGAATGCGAATCGAAAATTCCTGTACTTCGTGAGATGAACCCTGCTACACAACTCACTTCTGGTTCTAAGATCGAAATTTCATCTTTATCCAACCATTCCAAATCTTCAACTTGGTTCGAATTAGCTTGCTTGTATAGTGCTTCAAGTCTCGATAAATCATCGTAACTACAAGCGACAACTAACTTACCAACGCAATTATTAGGTATTTTTTTTTCATTTAGGTATGAGTACAGAAGTTTCTTACCACTAATGCAATATTTGTGCTTCAATGATCCGGTGGGATAATATATGCCAGCATGAATAACTTCGCTATTTCTGGCTGATGTCTCTGATCCTAGAGATGAATTTTGCTCAAGCAATAAAACTTGCCGGTGTACATGTGACAATTCCCTAGCTAAGGCGAGCCCAATCGCACCACCGCCACAAATTACAGCATCAAATTCCAATATTTTAAAAACCTCTTACTATTACCACATGTCTTGCTGCCCTGGCAACTTCAGACCAGGTCTAATTGTTATTGATAATTTAAGTAGCTACTTCACAGAGCTTCTTAGGTTTACACTCATTTGGATCATTTTCGCACTCAGCACCCAGTCCAACAATTACGCTAAGCCTGGACGCAAACATACCAAGTAAAATTTTGAGACTCAACGCTGATATGCCATTTTTTTGCATATGAAAATGTTAAGTCAAGAGGAGCGGTAATAAGTAGAAATCCAGATTGTGTGACCACTAGGTGCAACAAATTTGCTAAATGATAAAAGCTACAATTTTCCGATTATCTTAAATATATACCCTAAAATACACCCTAATAGGTCAATCTTATTTCTGTTAGGTTATCGTTTTATGAGTTATTGTATTTTGCTGTAGGAACTTCAATCCTCCTCAGCAGCACCATCATCTTGCGGCATTGACCAATATTTTATTTTCTAGCACAGTGGGGTATGGAAAAAACTGATGATACTGCCACTTGGTCTGCCAATGAAATTATTTACAATGCAGGAACCCCACCAGAGTATAATTACCTTGTGATTGAGGGCAGTGCTCAAATTACAGCCCCAAATGGCCACTATTTAGGTCAGGTGGGTCAAGGTGAGTTGTTCGGTGAGGCCTCATTTATACTGGGGACAAAACGATCCACAACAGTAATTGCAGGCTCAAAAGGCCTTAAAGCAAAGATTATTCCACCGAAACATATTATTCAAAAACTCGAAAAAGATGTCTTTTTAAAAGCACTAGTCCGAAAATTGGAAAAACGTTTAGAAGCATCCAATAGAGAAACAGTAGATAGGTCTATCAAGATAAAGCGCGCGCTTGAACAGATAAAAGTCTTATCATCAGAGATTGATCAGTTTAGCTTTAATATCAAGAAAGACCACCCAGATGCAGAAATTTTAATATCGAAGCTTTCACATGTGACAAGAAGTTTAGAAAAAATCAAAATTGATTTAAACATTTTTTAACGACCAGAATTCTAAATATCTTCTACAAAACATTTTGCTTTTCTATAAAGTTAGTGCATAATAGCCATGCTGATTGGGCAGCTTGTAAATTATAATGAGGCTAATATGGCATTTTATAATCCAGCTGCGAAAGAAGCTATTCTTTATTACGCGCAGGTTATGGCAGGATCTTGGGGATACAAACCTATTGTTTATGCTAAACGAATGGGTTGGTTAGATACTGAAGAGAGGGTCACCATTGAGGGTCAAAAGCTTGCGAAGTGGATTTTTGAAAGTGAACCTGAGTTTTAATAAGTGTATAAAAATGTCTCTTAAAACTCTGATTTTTTTTGCTCAATTACCTGTAAAAATTTTTGCACTAGTTAAATGTGTTTATGTTAATGGAGCAGGCACATGAAGATCCATTATATGATTGGGGTAAAAATCTACTACAGCTAGGAATACCCTGACGTTTGTTTTCACCAACTAGTCTTTATCACTAAGGCTT
>Ga0160422_10001033_pt1 | contig 17264 bp, 21 predicted proteins | sample Fk160mmetaG_FD_108192 | JGI IMG/M metagenome (GOLD analysis project Ga0160422, IMG submission 108192) | Marine microbial communities from the Central Pacific Ocean - Fk160115 60m metaG | ecosystem: Environmental > Aquatic > Marine > Oceanic > Photic zone | place: The Central Pacific Ocean... | reverse complement strand
TTTGGTAAATATCCACTATGTAAAAAACATAGAAATATTCCGTTAAAATAAAAATATTAATACATTTATAATGTTTAAATGTCTGATACAAGTAGAATTGAAAAGTTAGAAAAAGAATTGCAAGAACTAAAAGTTCAAATGGGTTCTAATAAAAAAGAAAAGAGAGAAAAGAAACCTAGAGAGCTTACTGAATATAATAAGTTTGTAAAGGATTTTCTTGCAAAGGAAAAACAAAAACCAGATTATGATCATAAGAAAGCATTTAAATCTGCTTCTGAAGCTTGGAAATCTAAAAAGTGATTAAAAAGTGTAATTCTAAAACATTTTTTACATATAACACAATTACATACATTACTAATATAAACGTCTAAACAATCACATGGTGTATATCTTTTATTAATAAATGAACTAATGTAAGCATTTATTAATTTAAGTTCTGTATATATTATGTCAGAATGTGTATTTTGAATAATATTATTAATATAAAGTATCTTATTTAGATATCTTAAATTGTAATCATAAAAGAAATTAATGATGTATTGATCTACTTTTATATTAAAATCTTTTATGTTTATTTGCTTACATTCTTTAATAGAATGTATTTTATTAGTGCAGACTACTAATAAAGTATTTTTATAACTAGATACGCTAATTATAACATTTGAAAATATCATTGACATTAACTTAATAAATTGTATCTTTGGATAATTATAAATGTCGTTTAGTCTAATTACTACATTCCTGTTATAATTACAACTGTAAATATATGTATAAATCTCGTAAAGATTTTCATAATCAATTAAAATATAATCAGAATTAGATTCCACTTCTTTTTCTAGTGTAAAATTATCATTTAAATAATTCAGACACTCTGTTATTATATCCTCTTTAATTTCAGAGTATGGATCTATTTTAACAAGAGAAAATAGATTAAAAAGATTAGGATTAACAAGAGTTTTAGATGGTCTAGAAATTTTTTTACTATAAGTTATTTCATAATTACACAGTGGTTCTTTATTTAAAAGTAAAGTACTCATTATAATTATATAATTTTTATTCTTAAATATATTTACGTATAATCTTAAGCATATTTTCATAATCTTGGTCGTGGTCATCATCTCTCCATGTTACATGATTCATAGCTGTATGAGCTAATTCATGAGATATTAATTCTTTCAGACTTGAAATATTTTTAAGATTACCATTATTATTTCTTAATTGTAAAAATATTAGACGACTTTTTGCTCTTAATTTTCCATCTTTACCTATACTTATTTGATTTGTTGGTTTTACACCTTTAGGTTTATTAAGACCTTCAAATATAATTTCTCCTTGATCTTCTGGTAATTGCATTTCTTGTAAATCAAAAGGAGTTGAAAGTAATAAATTAATTTCAGGCGTTCTAGGCTCTTTTAACTGTATTGAAATAAATGCTACTAAAATAAGTGTATTAATTTTTTCTAATAATTTAGAAGCCTTCTCTGCATCTGGTAAGTTTAATACTTTATAATCACCAACTTTAATAAAGTTTTTATTCTCATTAAAGTTCCATTTAGTCATTTATTAATACAATACATTTTATTTATTTTAAAGTAATGCTTACTCCGCCATCTGACTGTACTTGTTTTTTAATTAAAGGCTTCTTGGGGGGTTTATAAAGTGCATTTCTTTTTAATGGAAACTGGTTTTTAATTGAAAATTGATTTCTAGATATAGGAAATTTAGATACATTAACAGGTTTTTTAGTTAATTCTGTTGTATTAACTTTTAGTGTAAATCCTTTGTTTTTATTATTTTGTTTATATATATTTTTATTAGACTTGTCTTGTTTGGGAATTGTCTTTTTAAGTTTCATAAAATATTCTAATGGTAATACTCTTGCAACTTTTGGAATTAATCCTATACTTGATGGAAGAGTGTTTATAATAAATGGGAAACTTTTCACTCTTTTATCTAATAGTAGTATTTTTTCTTGAAACTTATTTACAACTATTATACATGTTGACATATCAGGTTTTGTATACAACTTAATAAGAGCTTCAAAAGATTTAGGACAGTCTTTTCTTAAATATACAGTCTGCATTTATTATTAAATTATAAATAAAAATTAATAATAAATTATATTGTTAATAATTAATAAATGGAACAAGTTTTAGATCCAGAAGATATAAATCATGACATTTATGATGAAATAGCTAATTTAGAAAAATGGCAAGAAATGTTATCAGATATGATTAGTAATAATAGTATATCTCAGGAAGAGTTTGATGATGAAATGCTTAAAACTAGATACTATTTAGATCTAAAAACTAAAACTTATATTCTTGGAGATGATGAACAAGAAATAATAAATAAACTTAGAATGTATAAATTGTCTCTTAAAGAAAATTACAAGGTGGGATTAATAGACGAAACAGAGTTTAATAGAGAATACATTAAAATAATAAGAAAAGAATATGACATTTTAAGACTTTCCGAATCTGATGAAGGTACTAAAAATGAAGACTTTGAGATTGATCTTCCCTTAAAAGAAAAACTTAAAAAATTACATGATGCTGAAACAAAAGCTAATAAAAATGTTGCTAGAAAATATAATATACCGTTGCCTAAATTACCAAGAGGCATAAAATCTGACGAGATAGACAGCTACTATGATCTTAAAATAACTGGAATGATAGATGAAACTAATTATTCAGCTATCATAGAAGACTACATTTTGAAACAAATGGCTGCACAAAAACTTATAAATTACTACACTTCTTCATATGAAGTTACAAAAGTGTTTTATAATTCAGAAACCGGAAAGTCGGGTTATGAGTTTAAAACTATAGCTCCGATGTCTTCTCAGATGTCAGATCTTAAACTTTTAGAAAAAAGATCTAATTTATTAACTCCAGAAGAGCAGTTGTATTCAGATAGACTTAATTTACTTAAAAGTAGAATGAGAAAATTGTCTAGAGAAGATCTTTTAAATTGTGTAGGTGTCAGAACGTTTAAATATATGTCCTATATAGAAAGACTTCGTCAAAATAAACAAAATGTATTAAAATTTAAAGAATACCCCGAAAACTACGAAGAACTTAAAAAATTAGTAGACGATGATCTTAAGTTTTATAAAATAGAATCTGATAAACTTTTTAAAGATTATACTTATTCTAGACCAGATGTTTTTCAAAATCAACTAGAAGAATCTGAAAGCGATATATCATCTTATACTCAAAAAGGTAATATTGTATATCTTGCTATAAAACCAGGGAGTGATCTTAAGAATCTTGGAACTGAATTAGACTCTTTTATTGCAATTAAACCATTTCCAGATGAACTTTACACGGAATTAAAAGATAAATCTGGAAATAATTCAGAAATTGATACTGTTTGGGAACTTAGAACTTCATTACCGGGATCATCTGTTAAAAATATAACAAAAAGATATCTTTCCTTTGAAGATTATCTTAAAGATCTTAAAGACGTTTTAATTCAAAATGCCAAGAAGACTTCTGGAAAATCAAAAGATATAATCTTAAATAAAATAAGAAAAATTAATTTTTACTTAAAATACTCAGAAGATCTTGAAATCTATACATCAAGTGGTCAAATTTCTATTGAAGAGATATTTAAAAATAAAACTGAAATAACTGCTATGCGTTCACAAGGTGTTTACAATTTAACAGAATACATTGGTACATTTTATCCAGGTTCCCAATTACTTATTGAGAGAATAGAAGCTGATATATTCGACTACTCAACAAAAAATTACACATTTAATATCAAAAAGATATTATTTTTATTTAAGAATTATCAGAATAAATTAGAAGATCTTGTAGAAGGAAACGAATCTATATTAAATCTATTGGTCTATGAAGTTCCAAGAACTTTGCCAGATGATGACATTGACATTGATGATAAACAGGGAACAATTGATAGAATATTGATGTGGAATCCTAATACATCTGAATATGATAAATATTCGAGAGAATTAGAAGAAAATGGTCATCGTTTTTATAAGTTTAAAAAAGATCATCCTGAGTTGTCTAATTTATATATATCTCAAATTATGAGTCAATACTCTGAAAAAATACTCTGGCAAAGATCAAAAGAAAAATACACTAAGATAGAAGTCCCAGAAGGTTCTATAGAACTTAATTTTAGGCTTAGATACATTTTAAGACAAAGAAATACATTGCCTTCTCGTAGAATATTTAGACTAACAACAATTTCTGATAGAATTAGACAACAAAGTGAATTAACTGGTATATTTAAAAGATGTAGAGTTCCAGAACCAGAAGATTATGCAATATTAACTGAAAATATAATTCTTGGTCTTAGTGTTACACCAGAAGATTATGACTATTATTCTAGTATAGTCAAAGAAAATTATAGAAAGTTGTGTAGTTATTTTACTAAAGTAAATCTTAAATGTGTTTTAGATTCAGACGGTATGGTTAAATGCATAATTTCATTTGAACCGAATATTTTAACCCCAGTAATTACAGAGTTTCTTATAACACAGGGTGATTTTAGTACAGTTGACATTGTTAGACTTACAAACTTTATGAAAGAAATTTCAGATAACAAAGTAATTAGTTATATTAATTCTCTAAGAGGAAAAGAAATACAAGCTTATTTTAATTCTACAATGGAAGAACTTAATAAAACTAAAACTCCTTTAAACGAAATATATATGAAAGCTTCTAGAGTTTTACTATCGTCTCTTCGTGAATCTAGACTTAATAAGTTAGAAGAAATAGCTTATAGTATCTATAAACCTCCTATAATTAGTTCTTTAAAACCTGTTAAAACAAAACTAGGCAAAGAATATACTCCAGAGTATATCAAAATTGGTGATAATTACATATATGGAGGATATTATCCGGGATTTTATAAATACAATGAAGATGGTTCAATAGAAAAAGAAAATTACACGCGAAATGATTTAGAACAATTAGCCGGAATATATAACTTAGACTTTACAAATGTAGACTCTTTTGAATTATATAAGAGTATAATGACATTCATATCGGAAGTTACTTCAAAACCCGCTATTGTAGACCCCAGACCTATATTTAATCCAAGTGATTATAATCACGTTTATAATTATCTCAATACTCCTAATAAGACTATATTTTATACAATAAGACCAAGACTTGGTGTTCCAGAACCTGGAGAAGCTTATCCAGTTTATAAAGACCAAGTTCAAACATTTGGAGTCCCATTTAAATATAATAAAGATTCTATACCTGTTTACGCAGAACAATTAAAAGAAAGAATATCAAATGGTTTTATACTAATTGAAGGACCAAGTTTATTTGAGGAAACTGATAGAAATAATGCTATAGTATCAGAAAATTATATTCTAGTAGAATATTTAGATTCAAGAGGTAAACCAAAACTTTTTAAAGAAGGTGTAGCAGAAAAGAGAATAATCAAAAGAACCGAGAAAAATATAGAATCATGTTCACGATTTATATCTGAAATGACTTGTAATAATCCTAATTCTTATTCATTGGATATTAAAGGATTAAAATATAAATGTCAATGGCTTAAAAAGAATGCAGAAGATCCTGGTTCTTGTAGAGGAAATATACTACATCAAGCAAATGAATTATTGTCTTTTAATATTTCTGACATAACATTTGAAGACCCAGATAAAAACGAACTTTGGAAAACAGCAATTGATCGATCAATAGAATACATCGAAAGTGTAGTTAAATTAAAAGAAATTAATAAAGAAGAAATAGAATTGTTATCAAAAGAACAAAAGGCTAGACTTTTTGAATACTATAAAGTATTATCTCAAGAAAGAGGAGTAGCTGTAATAACAGAAGATACAGTTCAAGAAATTAAAAATTATAGTCTCGTGGAAACATTTCCTGATATTCTTAAATTAGAGAATCGGGCTATCATACCAATAAATAAATCAGAGTATAAAAATATTACGCTTTATAAACAAGAACTTGTTCAATTACAACTTCCATTTAAAATTAGATTTGGTAAGGAATACACAATAAATGATATAACTGTTATACCGATGAGTTATAATTCTGAAGATAAAACATACACCTGTAAAGTGAAAGATACTGATGAAGAAGTATTTCTTGAATCTGAATTATTTAGAAAGAAAACAAGTACTCTTCAGATGATAACAAAACCAGTCTTTTGTGTTGTTAAAGAAGAAAATTATATCATGCTATACAACTATAGTTCTTATGGGTGGAATCTTAAAACAACTGAATATAATAAAATAGGAGACGATATTATTAAACAAGAAAAAGTATCATTAAACACATTTGTACCAGTTAACTTTATCAACCCTTCTGAGTTTATAAATGGCACTCCTCTTATCACTAAAAATGATATACTTGAAGCTATGAAACGTACCGCTTTCTGTACACTTACAACTGATGATGATAAATTATTTAATATAATCGAAAAAATCAATGCAACGGATGATGCAATTGATTTTGCTATAAAAAATAATATCAATATATTAGATCTTCAAGATAAAATAGTAGGTACTATTAATTTAGTACATGTTATAGAAGAGTTTGAAAAAAATATACCTAAAAAAGTAATGAGTAAAACAGATTTATTTAATATCATTCAAAAAGCAGTTCAAGATAAAGATAAAGACACTCTTATGAAATACTATGTTCAAGCTAAAAAATCTAAAATAGACCCAGATCTTTTGAAAGAGGCCAAAGAATTGATTAAAACCCTTCCAGGTAAAAAAGAAGAGCCAAAAGAAGAACCAAAAATTGAACCTCCTAAAAAACCACCTGTAACTAGTTCTATTTATACTACCCAGAGAAGACGTAGATAAACACGTTTAAAAGAAAAATAAAATTAATTTATATTATATTAAATGGATCCAAAAAGTTTAGTTTTAGTTTATCATCCAAAGTGTAAAGCGTCTACAGATCTTTTAGTTAAAACAAAACAGCTCAAAGACATTAGTGTAGAATATATAAATATAGCAGAAGATACAATAGAAACTGATATAGTTATAGATACTGTTCCTTTAATTATTTTAGATAATTCTCCAGATTCTATACATGTCGGAAAAGAAGCGCATGATAAAATTGAAAAAATAATTAATAATATGAATAAACCTGTTTATGGTAAAAGTATTTCGGGAGGTCTTAAATATGGATCTGTTGTTTCTTTTGTGGAAGATGAAAATGCAAAAAATAAAAAAACTGATTCTATAGATATATCTAAAAAAGTCAATGTTTAATTTGCGTTACCAAAATTAATTTAAAATAATATATAATTATAATTTAAAATGGACGGTGGTAATCCAGATTTAAGTAAGATTTTTCAAATAGCAAAACAGGTTGCTAGTCAAATAGAACCACCAGATGAAATTAAAAAAGGAAAACAACTTTCTGAAGCTGACATGGCAAATGTAATTTCTAAGATAACAAGTTCTGTAAGTAAAGTAATGACTCCTGATATGATTACATCTGTTGCTTCTTCGGCTGGTAGTGGTAAAGAATCTAAGATGACAAAAAAACAAGGTAAATTGAAGGCTCCAGTAGAATCTAAGATTACTTTTGATGAATGTAAGCCTGTAGAAGAAGACAAAGAAGAAGTACGGGTAGAAAAGAAAGAAAAGAAAGAAAAGAAGAAGAGAATTGTAGAAATCGAGTCTGAGTCTGATAGCGAAGATGATCCTATTTCTCAGAGAACAAAAGATATGACATTTACATTAGCTGTAACACTTGAAGATCTTTATTCTGGTACAAAAAAGAAGCTTGGTATTCGTAGACAAAAGATCGATTCTGATGGTTCTTATCAAGATGAGAAAAAGAAATTAAGTATTAAGATTGAACCTGGTATGATTGATGAACAGGTTATTCGTTTTAATAAACTAGCAGATGAAAAGCAAGGTTATGAAACTGGAGATGTTGTTGTATGTTTAGATGTAGAAGAACATTCTGATTTTGTAAGAGATGGAAATAATTTACTTATAGAAAAAGAAATTTCTATTTCTGAAGCTTTTAATCCTATTGTTTATTTAAAGCATCTAGATGGTAAGATGTATAAAATTAAGGGAGAAAAGTTGGACATATTTTCCGACGAAGACGATATGTTAAAAAAGGTATCTGGTATGGGAATGCCTGTTTTAGGAGAAACAGGAAAGTTTGGAGATCTTTTTATTAGATTTAAAGTAACAAATAATATTACAATTACTCCAGAAATTATTAAGACATTGACTGAAATATTTCCCTCGATACAAAAAGTTCCAGAAGATATGACGTCCGATATCATTGATAAGGATTTTGAGATGGTAACAGAATCTGATTTGGAGTTTTTTGATTCTGACGAAGATTCAGATGAATATTCTTCAGATGAATACTCCTCTGAAGAAGAATCTAATTAATTTTAAAAACCAATATAAAAAATTAAAGTATTTAATATAAATGATCCACGGTTGGGAATTTTTTATATTAAATCCATATGAAAATATTAAAGAATGTACACAAGATATATATCTTGTTAAATATAATGAAGCCTATAATAATTTTCTTAAACAGCTTTGTATACCAGAACCGACTGAGCTTTTAACAGAGGGTACATTTTTATATTTTATTAATTGTGATAGTAAGTCAGATAAGTTAAATTTGAACGACTCTTATGAATATAAGTTTCTTAAAAGTATCTTTTTTGAAAAGAAATATAACCGTATTAAAAAAGACGTAATAGAATATTATAAAAATTACAATATCTATGTAAAACGTATATATAAAACTACAGGTGGCTATATAATTGAATTAGAACTTTAACCTAGTTTATCTAATTGAGAAGCTATTAATAAAATAATTAAACCTACAAAAAGTTCTTTAATAAAGGTACCGATTTTAATAACTTGTTTCCCGCTTATAGTAAAATTAAGTTTATTAAAATTATCATCTGGATCGGCATAACTTAAGAAAAGAGGGGTAAAAACCCCTTGAATTAAAATAGATAAAACATTAAAAATAACAAGTGACGCTAATACACTTATAGTAAAATTTTTAGATATAAAATTAGTAAAATCAGATATCAAATTCATTTAATTAATATATTACATTTTATTTATTTAATTAAATGCATTTCTATACCAATCTGGAATAGATCTAGCTGTCCATTTTGCAAAGTAATTCTTTTCTAATATATAATATCTTTTATATGCCTCAATATCTCGAGAATGTTTACAATAGTGTGGCATAGCTTGATGAAATATAGTCATATTACCATTTGGAATACCTACAGGAATTATTGATAAACAGTTTACAAGTCTTAATTCTGCTGAATGTTTCTTGCCAAAACGATATTCAAACTCTTTACATAGATATTTAAATAAAATAAAAAGCCACAAGTAATTACCGGACGTAGTTCTTGCCCAAACTGTACATGGATTATTTTTAAATGCTATTTTGTACAATTTTGGATTCTTATATCTTCCACAGACGTGATGCGCAGTACACAGTATTTGTCCATATTCAAGTATCATTTTACGAACATGGGCATCACAATGATATATAGCACACGTTTTTGGACAAAATGATAGAAAGAATATATTCATAATTACATTTTTAAGTAAAAAATTATTAGGTATTTTATTTTTTTGTAATCATTATAATTTAAAAAGAATATAAGAAGATATATTATAGATTATTAAATGGATCATTTCGTTAATCAAAACATGTTAACATGTATAGGAAATAAAAGAAAACTTATAAAAGATATTTATGAGTGTGTATTAAATGTATCAAAAGAACTTAATAAAGAAAAATTAGACATAGTAGACGGGTTTTGTGGATCAACTGTTGTTTCTAGACAATTAAGTTACATTTCAAATGAATTGTATTCAAATGATCTTGAACTTTATTCATATTTAATGAGTATTTGTTATATGCAGATACCAACAGATGAACAAAAACAGAGAATACAATTTCATATAACTACTATGAATGAAATAGCTAAAAATGGACCTTATTTTCCAGGAATTATCTGTAAATTGTATTCTCCAAAAGAAACTAATAATGTCAAACAAGGAGAAAGATGTTTTTATACAAGGGAAAATGCACTTATTATAGACACACTTAGAAAATACATTTCAGAAAAGGTAGAAGACGACATTCAAGTTTACACCTTAGTCCCCCTACTCAATAAAGCCAGTATTCATACAAATACGTCGGGTGTATTTAAAGGATTTTATAAGAACAAAGACAATATTGGACAATTTGGAGGAACAAAAGAAGTTGCTCTTTCAAGAATATTAAAACCTATTCAATTAGAAATGCCAATATGGAATAACTTAGATTATAAGCATTATGCTTTCAATAAAGACATAATTACATTTATACACTCGTTGCGTAAAAATGTAGATGTAATTTATTTAGATCCGCCTTATAATCAACACCCATATGGTAGCAATTACTTTATGTTAAATATTATAGCAAAAAATGAAGAACCTACTGATGTATCAAAAGTTTCTGGAATACCAAAACTTTGGAATAAATCTGATTTTAATAGTAAACAGAAGTCTATTAAAGCAATGGAAGAATTAATTAAAGTATGTGTACAAAAAAGTAAATACTTACTAATTTCTTATAATAACGAAGGTATTATCCAGTCCGAAGACTGGGATGAATTATTTACTAATTATAGTGTAATTAAAAAAGAAATATTATATGATACATTTAAGGGTAGTAGAAATATGAAAGATCGTAGTAATAAAGTAACCGAAATTATTTATATAGTTCGTGCAAAATAAACTCATGATGTACAAGATCTAAAACTCTTTTGCAGATATCAATTCTTTCTTTCATTTTCCAAAGAGAACTATTGTGTTGCATCTTATCCCATTTATGTGCTTTAATAAAACATGAAAATGTATCAAGATTTAATTTTTTAGATACATTAATAGATTCGATGACGCTTGATATGTCATAATCATCTTCTGTGACCTCTATGTAATGATTTGGAATCCCGTAGTTCATCATTTCTATTCTTTTTGAAATAGTATGCGAGTGATGAAAATCACACCCCGCTGCAAAAAGTACATAAGAAAAGTAAGGCAATCCTATGAATAACATACTTGCTCCTCTTATGTTCTTTCCCCCCCTTTCTATTGCATTACCACACGATTGTTTCTTTTTACCAAGAAAATATAGATTATCATTTGTACCTTGTACTTTATCTTCTATGATAAGTAGAGGAACCACCTCGCCATTTGCTTTTTTACCTAAAATAATACCTCCATCTGGTTTCATAAAAACTTTCTTATTTTTAATATTTGGTTTTGGCCCTCCTTGTCTATGAAAAAACTCTTGACATTCATATAAAGACATGCTAGTCCTATATTCAATTTCTATATTTAACTGTCTAAAAATATATCTAGCATAAGCTAAAATAGGTTTCATAGCTTCGCTTAACGAGTTTTCAGAAGATTTTGAATCATCATTAAGACGATTCCCATTTTCTGCATAATTCAAATGAGTCTGAGACAATGTTTCACTCATGATTACACTCAATTTCTGATACAATGTATTTTTCTAAATATATTATTTTTTAGTAATTTAATTTCGCAATAAATTATAAATGACACCAGTTGGGTATAAAATTAAAAAATTAATGAAAGAAGGTTATCCACACAAACAAGCTATTGCAATAGCTCTTAAAATGAATGAAAAAGGTTGCTTAGGACCAAAAGGTGGAAAAGTTTGTTTTGGTAAGAAACAATTTCTATTTAATCCTAAAAATCCTAAAAAGTCTTTCGATGTATACATTGATAAAAATCCAAAAGATACTATATCTATTAAGTATAAAACTTATTCAGACACTATAAAGACTATCCGTAAATTGGAACGTCTTTATAAGTCTGGAAAATATACACACAAGAGAATTAAACAGGTTGCTATGATTCTTATGGTAAGACTCAGAGTACTTAAGTCTAAGAAGAAAAAATCCTATAAACTTTCAAAAAGATACCATTCTTTTCTGGGTAAGCGTACTAAAACAAAAATGAAAGATCGTAAAAAAATAACATTTAAGATATGAGATTATTAAATTTTATTAGGATAATAAATAGTTTTATAAATATCTAATATATCTATTTTTTTAAGTGGATAAATTAAACTTCTTGCTACTACAACATTGTCGGGATATTTATCATTTTGCATTTTGTAAAAATCTTTTATTTCTCTTGTTATCTGGATAACCATATGTCTATGTAAACCAGGGTGTTGCCTTGAATACATATAAGGGATATCTCCGCTTGGTAACACGGGAACTATTTGGTCTCTTAAAATTACATTTATATTCTTTTGCGGATCTTTTTGGTCATTTAAAAGAGGTATATCTGAATATGTGTGTCTCCATCCTAGATATAATCTAATGTTTGTTTTTTTAATTTTTTGACTAAAAATCTCATGAATAATATTTTGATCAAATATAATAACCTGTTTTGGTTTAACTGGTATTTTAACCTTAGTATCTTTATAATTTCCTTCTATTTTTTCAAAACCTCCCCTGCCTTTACAAGTATGTGTTCCCGGAACACATGAAAAAAATTGCGTTTCTTCCGAGTCTAAATTAATCCAGCCTCCGTAAATTTTATCAGTTTCGTCCTGTAAAGAACATGTATCTCTATGAAAAGTCTCTCCACCAAGAGTTGTTCCTTCTCTTCTAATAGCTAAACGATCAAATAACATCTCTAATTTTCTATGGGGGTCTATTGTTTTAAAGACGTTTTTGAGTTTATTAAAAAGAATGTATCTTAATGCATATAATTCTCTACTGTGAAAACTTGCGGGATTTCCAAGTGCCCCAAATGCTCCTAAAACGTATCCATATTCAGGGTTTTCTGTTTTAAAATCACGTAGTTGATTTTTTTTAACAGTGGATAACCAATTTATATCTAAAAATTCCTGTTGATTCTTAGGTAAATGAAGATCTATAACAGTTATGCCATTTAATTTAAGCTCTTCGCCCTTTGAGATTAAGTAATTTTCTTCTTTTTGCATAACCTTTTTAATACAATTAATTAAATTATTTTTAGCCATTATAATAATTAGCAATTATTATTAAATTTTAAAATATAATATATTATATTATTAAAATGGCAGCGCAGAATCTATCACAAAGTATAATAGCTATAATATTAATAGTTTTATTTGTAGCATTTACATTATTTCTAAGAGGCAAAATAGGTAAAGTATCGGGTGGTAAAACATTACTAGAAATAGGAGATACAATAGCTTTAATAAGATTTATACCAATTTTAATAGCTGTTGCAGTACTTATGTGGATATTTTGGCCTAGATCAGGGGGTAATAAAGACAAAGAAAAATCTTAAATTAATTAATTAATGAATTATCTGTACGGTGTGGGGTTCGAACCCACGCGGCTTAACGCCAGCAGATCTTAAGTCTGCCCCCTTAGACCACTCGGGCAACCGTACAGGTAATCCACTTATAATAAATAATATTTTATCTCTTTAAATACTTTTGTGAAATATTATTAATTTATAAATACATTTTTTATTTTTTATTATATTATGGGTACTTTTATTCCAAAAGTTTGAATGGATGTATGTATTAAAATTATTTGGTACCTTTAAACAAATAATTTTTGTATAATTGTACAATTGTTCTATAATATCTAATACGTTAATATTATCGAGATACAAATTAATTTTTTTCTTTGATTTATAATCTGAACCGCCCCACGGAGGATCAATAAATATGATATCTTGTTTTAACATAAACTTTATTACATTGTAAGATACAAAATAAACCGATTTATTACTACATTTAACTAAATTATGTTTCAGAGTATTTTCTAAAATATTATCAATCTCTACTACATTCGTGTATTTAAATTGGTTACAAAAGTATAATGTATTACCTCCGATACCGGCTGTAGCATCTGTTATAATAGAGTCGGGCTTAATGTATTTAAGTATTATATTATTTATTTGTTGAGCTTGTTCTGGAGTTGTATAAATATTTAAATAATTAGATGGTATATCCATGCATTACGATTTATATTTTAATCTGACATTTTCTTAAGTTCTTTTAATTCAGATGTCATTGTTTGAACATTTTGTTTAATTGCGATTATAGTTGGTTCTATTTGAATTACTCTTAATCTTTTAACTGGATCTAAAGACATTAAAAAACTTTGCTGAGCTTGTTCTTGTGACATACCCTGTCTAGTAGCAAGTCTTACATGTCTACTAGCTGCATTTTTGTAAGTTGAAAACTCTTTTTCAAGATCCTTAATTGTCTTTTTATCCTGTTTTATAAGTTCTGTAAGTTGTTTAGTTCTATCTTTTACTTTCTGTTTTAATTCTTCTGCTTGTCTTGCTTTTTCAGTCTCTTCTTTAGCCCTCTGTTCTTTTTGATAATCTAATGCATACCCGTGTATTCTCTCATAATGGTCTCTTAATTGTTTACTATAATTTTTTGATAAAGAATCTTCACCTGGCATATACAATGCGTAATGATTAGAATCCCATATGTAATCAGTTATAGCAAAAGATATTGGTAATCTCCATCTTATCCCGGGATACTCTCTTTTAGGATAAGGTTTCCAATGAGGATCTCGTGTTGAACCAATTATATAACCATTTACTTCTACGGGCATTGGCTTTCTTGTAATAGGATCTAGTTTAGAATCATCAACTAAAATCGGTGGAGTATTTTCATTATCAAACCTTAATTTGTACATTATTTAATTATAAATAAATAAAATAATTTATAATTTTAATAACATCTGAATTAAGTATTAATGTATATATGTTTTTATCAAAATTAAATACCCCTGTCGGAAAATAAAATTCTTCTATTTTATAATATGAATACATTAATATTAATATGTCGTCTATTTTAAAAGTTAATTTATTAATTTTAATGTATTTCCAGATAGAGTAAAATATTAAAATGTCAATATCATTTATTTTATAATCTTCATATCCTGATTTTTCAGAATATAGCTTAAAACATTTCTTAAGATTTTTTTCAAATGTTTTAAATATTTTTTTAAGGTTAACGTTATCTGTAGAATTAATTTCTTTAATGTATTCTATAGTTGACATTATATTATATAAAAATAATATTTATTAATATGTAACATATGAAACGAAAATTGGGACATTATTCAGATTCTGATGAAAATTTATTTAATTTGGGAGATTATAAGTTAAATTCTTTAGATTCTTTAATTTCTATGATAGAAGACTATCAGACTAAGAAATTACCGAAGAAAAGAGAAAGAAGATTCTATCCTTCAAAAATGAGTCTTCTACCGAATATATTACAAGAGTTGATTGACTTGAATAATATGATCGGAATGTCAAAACTTAAACAACAAATAGTCGACCAAATATTATTTTTTGTGCAGGGCATAGACGAAAATGTAATGTTACATACAGTTTTAGAAGGCCCTCCAGGAACTGGAAAAACCACCGTTTCTCATATTTTAGCTAAAATATATTCTAATTTGGGTATATTTAGAAAAGTTAAATTTAATATAGTTAAAAGAGCTGATCTTATTTCAGAATATCTAGGAGGCACTGCTAGTAAGACATTAGAAACATTAAATAGATGTAAAAACGGAGTTATGTTAATTGATGAAGCTTATTCTCTAGGATCACAGCCTGGTCAAGATGATATGTACGCAAAAGAATGTGTTGATACTCTAAACGAATATTTATCAGAAAATGTTGATAAAATTGTATGTATAATAGCTGGATATAAAAAAGAATTAAATGAATCCTTTTTTTCATTAAATCCCGGTCTTAAAAGAAGATTTCCATGGACATTTACTATTGAAAATTACACTCCAAATGAATTATGTGATATTTATTTTAAAAAAATAGAAGAAAAAGAGTGGGACACTTCTTGTAAAAAAGAAGACATAATAGATATAATAAAAAATAATATTGATTTATTTGATGGAAATGGAGGAGATGTCAATACAATAATTGAAAAAGCTATGATAATTAATACAAGAAATTCTTTTGGTAGGGAATCGTTGTATACAATAACCGTAAATGAGTTTAGAGAGGCGTGTGATATTTTTATAGATAATAAAAAGGGTAAACAACTTAGCCCGCCTCCATATGGAATGTATACTTAAGTATTTCACGTTATGCTATTTGTAATATTATCTAATGTTATATTATATGATATCCTATAAAAAAATTGATATCTCCAAGATAAAATTAGATGATAATATAATATCTTATAATGATCAGGAGTTAGTAATTAAAAGCCCTATAATTAATTTTAAAATAGTTAAAGTTGAAAATAATAATAAGATTGAATTACTATGTAATGATGATTCTCAAATACACGATATTTTTTTAAATATAATAGGATATATAGAGAGAATATATGACTATAATAAAATTAAAACCAATTTTATATCAAATAATAATATAATAGTATGTGTTAATGAAACTAGTAGATTTTTTGATGTTAATACAAAAGAAATTGATATTGAAAATATAATAGGTGATAAATGTATAGTTTCATTGACATTTATAAATAAAAGTTTAGTATTAAATCAATTATTACTAATTAAATAAGCGTTTTAATTTTTATTTTATAAAATTACTTAGTACTAAAGATGGAAATCGATTTAGAAAAGGTTAAAGTTTATAACCCTGTTAAAATGAATGATGGTGTTTATTGTTCAAAAATTATGATAAACTCAGAAGAACTTCAGTTTCAATTACCAAAAAATACAATAACTCTTAATAGAGAAAAAAAGAAGTGTACAATTTGTATAGAAAAAGATGAAATACATGATTTAATTAAGAGTATTTCAGAATTGATTGTAACAAAAACAGCGGAATCCAGTAAAAAATGGTTTGGAAAAGAATTATCATTTGAAGAATGTAAACAGATTTATAAAGAAGCCCTAGTAGAAAACTTATTGTATAGTTTTTATGACGAAAACACTAATTTTTATACTACTTCTGAAAGAGAGATTGATCCTGATACATTAGATACCGAACTAAAAGGAATTGCACTAATTAAATGTGGTCTTATTGTATTTACAAAGACGTCGTTTTTTATAAGATGGGAAGTATCACAATTTAAGATTAAAAGAGAAAAAATCAAAAAAGTAGAAGATATTTTAACAGATTATTCCATCCGTGATCTTGAAGAACATGATGAACCAGTTGAAGATGTACCTGATATACTCTCTAAGACCATTGAAAATATAACTCTTTTTTAAAAATTAATTATATTAAAGAAATAATG
>Ga0160422_10001032_pt1 | contig 17265 bp, 15 predicted proteins | sample Fk160mmetaG_FD_108192 | JGI IMG/M metagenome (GOLD analysis project Ga0160422, IMG submission 108192) | Marine microbial communities from the Central Pacific Ocean - Fk160115 60m metaG | ecosystem: Environmental > Aquatic > Marine > Oceanic > Photic zone | place: The Central Pacific Ocean... | reverse complement strand
GAATGGCGTGGAACCTTATTAAGAAAAACACTTAATGCTGATTTAAGTGTTGATCATAGCATGGATACACCTGGAAATTGGAGTGCGGCTGTTGAAATGAAAAAAGCTTCTTCAGGTGGTGAAGAGGAAGACTCAAGAAACCTTTGGTCTGCAATTCCAGGAGCAGGTTATTTAGGCAACTGGGATAACTTTAATGTTGATAATTACACGCCAATTGCAAATCTTTTTAATGCTCTAGACTATACTGTTCAAGACTATCATAATAGTACTTCGAGATGTGCAATTACTAATAGTGATTTAGCTGATGAGGTACGTGGTCTAATAAATTTTATGAAAGGTAATGATTATTTTGATTATGACGGAGATTGCGATTTAGTTGAGGTCAGAGAACATGTCATGGGTGATATTTATCATTCCCAATTGATTGAGGTAGGTCCGCCAGATGCAAGTATCGATTATAGAGGTGATAATGAAGAGGCTTTTTATAGAGCAACCCATGGATATCAAAGATTTATGGCTCAGTACTCGGATAGAAGAAAAATAATTTATGCTGGTGCCAATAGTGGAATTTTACATGCTATCAATGCTGAGACAGGTAAAGAGGAATGGGGATTTATACCACCCTTTGTAGGTGCACTTATTCCACAAGTAGTAAATCCAGATTATGATGGTCCTTCAGATACTCAAGGTGGCACCAATCCAATATTTGGGGTTGATGGATCCCCAGTGGTTCATGATGTGTTTATAAGGGGGTATGATCAAGATGGAAATTTAGAGGGTTCAAAAAGCTGGCGGACATTATTGTTTGTAAATTATGGAAGAGGTGGTCCAGGTTTTTCAGTTTTGGATATAACGGCTCCAATACCAGTTGGTGGTAGAGGCCCAATACATATGTTCTCTGTTTATAACGACAAGATTAATAATAAAGTTCTAGTTGCTAATCACTTAGGAAATATCACTGAGTATGAATATAATGCAACAACCTCATCTCTAATCAATTCTGCTGAGGGATCAATGGCAACGGATAATTTAAATGATGCCAGAGATAGAGAAAGTAGTGCTGACTCAACAGATGAACAAGATCAAATATCAGCATGTCAAGAAATAGCCAACTTTAGAAATACAGGAACTAATTCTTGTTATAAAGGTACAGTTTTTCATTTTCCAGATATAACTTTACCTTATGATGCAGGGGTAACTATCCCAGATGGTATTTTGGCTGCAACTGAAGTCATAGACAATGTTCCACAACCAATTTCAATATCTAGCGCTGAAATGTTTGCGGATGGGGAAAATGGTACAGTTTTAAAAATAACATTTGATAAAACCAAAACGTATAATGCAAACGCAGCCACACAAGAAGTAACAACTACAACTACTGACGATGAGGGTAATGAAGTAACCACAACAACTTTTTTTACTGATAATACTAATAATATCAGGATATCAGCATGTAAGGGAGGGGCAGATATTGATCCTGAGTATGATTACACAACTTTGGGTGAAACATGGTCGAATCCAAAAATAATTAGAATGCCAACAGGTACATCGGAAAATATAAGAGATGACAGATATGTAGCTGTAATGGGAGGGGGCATGGGAAGAGCAGATCCTTGTGCCGGCTCTTCTGTCTTTTTAGTAGATCTAGAGGGTCACGAGATTGGTAAACCTGGGAGAATATTTGGTGCTGATGTAAATGGTGGACCTATTACTATCGTAGATACTTCTCCTAATGGTTACACTCTTGGAAGTCAGGTAATAGAAACTCCAAATGGAAGTGATATTGCAAATGCTATTCCAGCTAGCCCCATAGTAATTACTCCAGATACAGCACCTAATATTCCTTGGAGAGGAGCGTTAGTCTATATAAATGATCTTGAGGGTAAAATTACAAAAATAAATTTATCAAGTAATACAAAAGGTTACTCAAATACTTCAGATATAGATGTAGGTACAAGTGTTGTTGATAATGCCACAAATGTTGATAGCGGCACAGATGTAACTACTAGTGGTTTAGTAGATGGTGTTACCAGTCTCTATGATCAAACAACTTTATTTAGATTAAATGCATCAGAATCTAATGCGAGATATTCATTTTTCCAAATGGAGGCAGGCTTAGGTGTTACCACTGGAGGTTTTTGGTTATTTGGTTCTACTGGAAACTTTACTGACTTAGGCGGTAGAGAGGCAGGACTAGATAATATTCTATATGGTGTAAGAGATATTCATTATCCATACTTTAAGCATTTAAATGGCGTAACAATTCCAAAAGCAGCATCAGTCTCAGATACGGGTGCAGTTACACTTAACTCAGGATTTACAGAAGCAGCTCATGATGGAGCCAACAGTGCGGTAAATCACGTTGATGCAGAAACTTCTGCTACTTGTGTGAATGTCTCCGGTGATAAGACAGGAGTCTTTTGCCCTGATCCAAATGCTGGAGAGATTGCTTGGGTAGTTCATTTAGAAAAAGTTAGAGGTGAGGAAGAACGAAGCCTTGTTGATAGTGATGGTAATTTAGTAACAAACGCTGATGGTACCACAGCTACAGAGATGGTTAGTACTAATAATTTTATTACAACAAGAACTTATAGAAAGGCATCAGCACCTCCTACTTTATTTAGAGGACAAGTTTATTTTCCTATTTATCAACCGCCACCAACAAGTAATAGATGTACTCAAGGACACGCATTTATATGTGTAACTGATGATGAATGTGGAACAAATAATTCTGATCAGCTAAATCTAGCTGTTCCTGAAGGTGTCACTGTAGAAAATCCAGATGTAAATGCATGTGCATACGTTAGAGAAGGTGTGTTATCAGAACTTGTCATTTTCGGAGATACACTTTTTGCAAATGTTGCAGGACCATCAGATGATGAAAGTACTTTATTTTCTATACCATCAATTCCAGGTGAGATTATTTCTAATAAAGGTGGATGGCGAGATACTAGTTTCTAAAAAAATTTCAATTGATTAAATTTTTTAGTTTGTTTTTTAATTTATCTTTTACTTTATTTTCTAATTTTTCTGTATCAAAGTTCTCTACATTATTTAAAAAATCCTCTATTGAAAATTTTTCTTTAATTTTACCAATTGTATCATTAAATATTTTTTTTAAGACATCCTTATAATTATTACTTTGATCAGTATTTCCAATATTTTTTAGATTTATATTTTGTAATTTGAAAGTCTTTTCTATATCTAAATTTGAGGACATCATAGAAATAGAAATATTTTTTGTATCCAAATTTTTTATATTAAAATATTTATTAGACTGAGATTGAGACGTATTTTTCTTAATGTCTCGTTCAAATGATCTTATATTATCAGAAACTATTCGATCAGAAAAATTGAAGTAATAGTTTGCTTTAATATTTTCTAATAAAACATTATTGATAACAATATTGTCGGAAAATAATGAAAATGTATCTAAGTCTATACTTATAGTTTCTATTCTGAGCAAATATCCATCATACTCTTTATTTAATATACTAAAACCTCTCATATCTGCTTTTCCACTTAGGTAATCAATATTTAGCTTGTCAATTGATACATCTCTATTTAGTTCAGAAGAAATATTTTTTTCTAATCTATTTTTGATTAATTTATCTCCTACGTATTCAATTGATAAATAAAATGAAACAGCAAAAACAAGAATGATTAGGAAAAATTTTTTCATTAATCTAAAAATAATATAATTTTTTCAAGTAAACTTACATATAATATACAACCCAAGACAAGATAAGGTCCAAAGGGAATTTTAGAGGACATAGTTTTAGATTTATTCATCAAACTTGGTATTGCAAAACACAAAGCCACCAAAGATGAAAAAAATAAAACAAATGGAATAGAAATCCATCCAAACCAAAACCCAATTGCAGATAGAAGTTTTGCATCTCCTAAACCCATACCTTCTTTATTTCGTAATTTTTTATAAATAAAAATTATAAACCAAATCACAAAATATCCTATAACACCTCCTATAATTGAATTAATGTAGTTTGGAAACAAATACTGATTAATATTTGGATCAAATGACTTTAAGAAACCAATAAACATCAAGGGAAAGGTGAGCTCATTTGGAATAATGAAGTGTTTTAAGTCTATAAAAAAAATTATTACAAAAAAAACTGTTAATACAAAGAACAACAATGTGGTTAAAGAAAACTGAAAGTAATAAAATGATATTACAAATCCTAAAGCTACCAAAAGCTCTACTGCAAAATACTGAAATGAAATTTTTGAGCCGCAATTTCTGCACTTTTGACCTAAAATAATGTATGAAACGAGAGGTATATTATCAAACCACCGTATTAATTTTTGACAATTTCTGCATTGGGATCTAGAAGATATTATATTTCCTCCCTCAGGGAGCCTAAATATACAAACATTACTGAAACTACCCCACACACTTCCGAGCAAAAATACAAAAATGTAAAGGATTAACACTTATTATATCTCAAATCTTGAGGCTATTTCTACAATACCATCAATGCAATATTGAATTAATAACATAGCATCTTCAAGATGAAGATAAAAATTAGGCGAATGAATTATAATCTCCATATTTTGAAAAAATATCAAAAAAGAGATAGATTGCCAATAAAAATTATATGTTTTTTGGTTCAAAAAAACCTGAAGTTAATAAGGAAGAAGATACATCTAGTAAAGATCTAGCATTAATAACTCAAATGAACAATGAACTTGCGGGTTCCTTGGATCTAAAAGAAACTTTACAAAATGCTCTTGAGGTAATTATTAAAAGAATAAATGCTCAAGCAGCAAATGTTTTTTTTATTGAAGAAAAAAAACAAGTCTTTCAATGTATAGCATCAAAGTATCAGGCCTATCTAGAAGATTATGAGATACCAATTACCCAAGGTGTAATGGGTAAAGCTGCTGCTAGTAAAAAATGTGTAAGGGTAGGTGATGTAAGGAAAGATGTAAGAGAAATAGCAGAGTTTTATTTTGATTTAGATAATAAAACTAATTTTACAACTTATTCAGTTTTATGTTCACCGCTGTTAGTCTCTGGAGAGTGTATAGGAGTTATTCATTGCCTTAATAAAAAAACAAATACAAAACTTTTTGAGGAAAGAGACAGAAAACTTTTAGAAACTTTATCAGGACCAGCAGCACTTGCAATCAAAAATGCAAAAACTGCAAAAGAGTTAATAGATAAAAATATTTTACAAAAAGAAATAGAAATTGTTGGAGATATTCAAAAAACTTTATTATCTCAAAATAAAAAAGATCCCTTTCCTATAGCAGGTATAAATATTCCAGCAAAAATAGTTTCTGGAGACTTTTATAACTTTTCGGATCTTGGAGAAGGAAAGTTTGGTTTTGGTGTTGCAGATGTATCTGGAAAAGGAATTAAGTCATCTTTATTAATGTCAAAAGCCTCAAGTCTTTACAGGTGCTTAAGTAAAACAATTTTTTCTGCAGCAGAACTTTTAAAAATTCTAAATGATGAAATATGTGAAACAGCATCAAGAGGTATGTTCGTCACAATGGTTATAGGTATCTATGATAGTAATAAAAAAGAATTGCTTATATCAAATGCAGGACATGAACCTCCATTAATATTTTCCAAAAAAGAAAATTTTTCAAATTTTGAAGAAGCTGGTCCACCATTAGGTATTGCACCTAAATATAAATTTTCAGAAAAACTAATTTCATTTAAAGAAAGTTCGATGTATATTTTTACGGATGGGATTACAGAGATGAAAGATGCAAACGGAAAAATGTTAGGCCAAGAAGGATTTCAAGATTATATCAAAAAGTATCAACAGATACCTAATTCACAAAGATTAAGTAAAATCATTGAGAACTTAGTTCAATCAGGAAGAATACAAAAAGACGACTTAACTATTGTTGCAATTGATAGTAATTGATTATGTTAGCAATTCCAAAAGTAATGATATTTATCCTGATAGTTTTCAGTACAATAATGTTTTATGCAAGCACTAATGTCTGCAAATACAATTTCGCAGTTGAAAGAAAAACAAATCTTTTAAACATAATTAGTGAAGAGATAGACCCATCAATACCAAAAGCTAGAGTTTATTACTTTAAGGAACTAAATTGTAACAAAGTTGATTTTAGTTTTGATTATGATAGAATGATTAAAAACTTTAAAACACTTTCTGTAGTTATCTATCAGGAGCTTTCAACTGATATACGTGGAAATCCAAATTAGTGATTAATCATTGAATAAAGTCAACCAATTGTTGAATTATCATCAATTAATAATATAATTACCCATTATAGGTTAATTAAAAACTAAAATAGGTAATTAAAAAACTATATTGGGTGAATAAATACAATGAATGTAAGTGAAAAAAATATTATTGATCTTAAAACTTTTACTAAAACAGATGAGACCCCAGTATTTTCTAGTGGTTTGTACAGCTGGATGATGTTTTTAATCAATTTATACAATAGAGTTAAAAAAAACTTAAAGATTGATTTCGATAGTTTTATGATATTACAATTGGTTGTAAGTGATTACTTATACAAAACAAATAAAAATGGGATTAAAAACTTTAATCAAATTGAACAAAGTTTAAATAATTCTTCTGATTTATTTAAAGAAAAAAGAAAAGTAAATATTGCAAGTATTGCTGAAGTGTTAAGCTTACCTAGAGAAACTGTTAGAAGAAAAGTTTTATATTTATCTAAGATAAGACTGTTGGATTATACAAAATCTGGAATAGGTATCGGCTCTGAATATAAAACAGTTTTTAATGAATTTGTAGCTGACACAGTAAGTAAAATGAGTCAATTGATTAAAAAATGGGAACAAGATGGATCTTTAAAAAAACTTTTAGATTTTAACAAAAAGATATGAAAAAAAATGATTACATGAACCAAATAGAAAAAAATATTTTATTGATAATAAATTTTTTATTTTTAACAATTTTAATCAATGGAATGCTAATTCAAAATCTTTTTGTCTTTAATTCCTTTTTTTTATTTTTAAACTTTTTTTTAATTATTTTTTTTTCGCTTTTACTATTGAGAAAAAATTATTTTTATTTTAAATTTTTTTCAACAAACAAAGAAATAAAAGTTTAAAAAAATATGGAAAAAAATTTTATGTCACAAAAAGATATCGGTAATAAAGTTCCTATTTATAAATTAAAGACAACTGATGAAGTCATGAAGTACTATGATGAGTGGGGTAAAGAAAATAAATATAATAAAGATATGGTCGAGTGGAATTATACTGGACCTCAAGAAACTGTAGAAACTTTTAAAAAGTATTCAACCAACAAAGACTCAATTATTTTTGATGCAGGTTGTGGCACAGGATTAGTTGGTTTAGAATTAAAAAAAAAAGGTTTTAAGAATTTTCATGGAGCTGATCTTTCTCAAAAGTTATTAGATACAATACCTAAAAATCTTTATCAAAAATTATTCAAAATTAATTTGAACCAACCTATAGATATTAAAAATAATATTTACGATGCTGTAATGTGTGTTGGAACTTTTACTTTTGGTCATGTTAAACCAAATGCGCTCGATGAATTTATTAGAATAACAAAAAAGGGTGGTTTAATTTGTTTTACTATTAACGAAGGTATTTATTCTGAATATGGCTTTGATTTAAAAATAAAAAGCCTTAATGAAAAAAATAAATGGAAGCAATTAGAATTTTTTAAATCAGATTATATAGCAAGTAAAAGTGTAAATGCTTGGCTAGGTTTGTTTGAAGTAATTTAATTTTAATTATTAGATTAACTCGTTAGAAACTTATTATTATTTAAAAAAATAACTTTAAAAATAAACTTGTAGTAAATTAATTTTGGATTTAAAAAAAATTATAGTTCTTTATTAAAAATTTAAAAAAATTTTTTATTTTTTCGACAAAAAAGTTTTTCATAGTTGAAAAAAATAAAAAAAAACTTTTTAATTAGGATTTCTATTTATTTTCGCTTAAGAGTTGATATAAAAGTGTACAACTTTGAATTTAAATTAGAATTTTTATAAAAAATTAATAAATTTGCTTAATTTGAGCTTTTTTTTCGAAAAATTTTCATAAAATTTTAAAAAAATTTATTAATTTAAATTTTTTTTGATTAATATATATTTCTCTAACACAAAATTTATTATCTCTAACACAAAATTAAAAAAAATCCTAACACAAAAGTTAAAGTTGTATGCTCAAAATGGGTCTTTATTTAAAAAAGCAAGTAAAATCAACATTTATTTAAATAATTTAAAAAATATAAAATTTTTAAAACTATTATGAGTGAAGATAAAAAAGACGAAAACATAGTTTCCACTGACGAAAATGTGGAAAATAATGAAAAAACTGAAAATCAACCTTCAGTTGATGAAAATTTAAGCAGTTCAACTCCTGGTAGTTCTGAAGAAGAGAACAAAATTCCTGAAAATACAGAAATAACAGATCAAGAGACTAAAGAGTCTACAAGTGAGAGTCCTGAACATCAGGTTATTCACAAAAAAGATGGTAGATTACATATATATGTAAGGCAAGATAAGTACAAAGGCGAACTTAAGTCTAAAAATTGGGTTGGCAGACTTTATATTGATGGAAAACAAAAGATTTCATCCTCAGGGACACCCAATCTTGAGGAAGCAATACCGATTTTAGAAAAATGGTTTGATGATGTTCAAGCTGAGAGTGAGAAATTAAAAAAACTTTCTGAAGAGTCCCAACAAATTCAAACACAACCTCAAGATCAAACAGTTGAAACAGTAAACGTTGAGAAAAAACCTGAAATTAATCTTCAAGCTCAACAAAATATTGAAACAACCACAGAAAAAGACTTAACAAATATAAATTTGCCTAATAATAATGTTCCCAGTTTAAGTGATGATGTGCTTAAAACAAATGAGCAAAACATAGAAGAGACATCAAAGAGTAAAGTCACTAACATTATTGGTAAATTTAAAAATTTTAAATTTAAAAAACCATCTTTAAAAGGTATTAAACTTCCCGGATCTCCTAATAAAAGTAAAAATAATTCATTAAATAAACTAATAGACTTCTTCAAATCAAAAATCGGACAATCTTCAGTTCAAGGGGAGGAAGTAATTGGCGTTGAACTTACAAATAAAGAAATTAGATTAGCACAAATTAATTCAAACAAATCTAATCAATGGGTTTTAGAAAAATTTTATACACATAAAATTGATATTCCTGATGAAAGCAGTGTATTAGAAAATGCTGAGACGGTTACTAATGAACTTAATTTAGCACTACAAAAATCTAAAATTGATGTGGGTAATGTTGCTATTTCAATTCCAGTTACAAGTGCAATTATCAGAGTAGTTTCTTCACCATTAATGAAAGAGGATGAATTACAAAAAGCAATAGAAACTAATTCGCTGTGGGAAAATTTGGTTCAGCTTACAGATAATCTTGATGATTACTCAATTTTTCATCAAGTGATAAATAGAAATGAAAAAGATAACACGATGGATATCCTCTTTGTAGCTTCAAAATTAGCTGACATTAATAGTTATGTCTCGATTGTAAAAAACAGTGGCTTAAACCCTGTGATAATCGACGTAAAATGTTTTGCTCTTAAGTCTGCTGTTGATCAGATAAATCAAATCACAAATAAAACTGAGGATGCTAACTTAACGGCAGTCTTGGAATTTGGTTTAGACGAAAATTATTTAATGATTTTATATGAAAATAACCCAATAATTACTGATATTTTTTTGAGAGGTCAGGATCGAAAAATCTTATTAGAGTCAGATGATGTTGAGCAAAAAGAAGCTTTGGTAAGAAGATATGTAACTCAAGTAAAGCAAGCTATTCAGGATTTTGAAACAAAATATGAAAAAAGAATAAGAATTATTAAAGTTGTCTCAGACTTAAAAAATGTAGAGGATTATCTATCTTTTTTTAGAAAAATATTAATGAATGTTGGATTTAATTTATTTGATCCAATCGAGGGTTTAAAAGTTCCTAAACAATTTGAGGATCAGATAAATATTGAGAACAGATCATATTTAACTACCTCTATAGGTTTAGCATTCAGAAAACTTGATGTCTTTGGTTATTATAAGTTTGTTACTGCTGCAAAAAATATAAATCTTCTCCCAGATAGAAAGAGTATGTTCCAACAAAAAAAGGTAAAAGCAATATCCAGTTTTGCTTTTAAAGGGTTAGCAGCAGGTATTGCGGCCTTATATTTAATACTGTTTACTTTATCATTCTGGAATATTCACTCATATAATAAAAAATTGGAGAAATATGCTGAAGTTCAAGCAACCCATCAGCAAAAACAGCTGGAATTAAAAAAAGTCACAAAAGAATTTAAATTAATGGATACTACTTTAAAATTAAGTAGCACTCTTAAATCTAACAAAGAGTCAACTTATAGAGTTTTAGCTCAAATAGCATCAAGTGTTCCTACTAGAGTAAGATTTGATAAAGTTGAATATGGGGGTGGAAATATGGTTACAATCCAAGGTGTTGCAGCAAGTGATCAAGATATTTTAAAGTTTATTGAAAATTTGGGTAAACAAAATCTTATTGAACAAGCATCACTTTCATCTATGAGGCTTCCTAATGCTAGAAGAGGTGGGGTGAACATGAAAGGTTTCAGAGTTTTTGTAAAAATTAAAAGGACTTAACTTATGAATTTTAATATTGACTTAAAAAATATCGACTTAAAAAACATCTCATTGCAAGATATTCAAGCTAAACTTAAAAAAGTTGAAAAAAAAACCTGGATCAAAATTGGTGTAGCTGTAGGGGCAGTAATATTTTTTCTTATAATATTTTATGGAGTTTTAAATCCTATTGTCAATAAAAAGAAAGCTCAACTCGATGATATGAATATGAAAATAGAGGAAACCAATAACTTTATTAACAATATTCAATCGGCAAAAACTCGAATTAAAAAAATGAGACCTACTTATGAACAATATTCAACTCTATTTCATTCAAGAGCTGAAGTTGAAGGTCTATATCAAACATTAAGTCAATTTGCAGCTGATAATAATTTAGTGATATCTAAAATAGAGAAAAAAAAGATTAAAGAAATCACCAAAAAAGATGCAATGGCTAAAGCCACAGGAAAAAAAGCTTCAGGTTCGGGTAAAAAGGAAAAACGAAAAGTTGAGAATATTGCATATTATATGATACCAGTGGATTTTGAGATAACTGGCAATTTTTTAGGCTACATAAAGTTTAAAAGACAGCTTTCTTTATCATTAAAGATGTTAAATTTTGACAAAGAGACCATACAAGTGGTAAAAACAAAGGATTCAACTGGGGCGATAAAAGTAAATGGAACATTAACTATAGTAGGTTTAGCAGATGAATTTTTTTAAAAATATTGCGCTTTTTCTAGTCATATTATTTTTAGTTACATCAGCTAACGCAGACAACCATGATAAAGAACAAAACATTGTCGAGAAGGCCAAAGAAATAAATAAAAAAGTAAAAGAGAAACAGGCTCTACAAAATTCAAATTCAGCATCAGCAAGTAACGAAGAGCCTTTACCGTTGAATGATCCTTTTGTTGGAGATGGTTCTCTTGGCGGTGGTAGCACTTTAAAAATCATTGCCGACACTGAAGAAGAAAAAAAAGAATTAAGCGTGTTTAATTATAAACTGATTGGAGTTATGGAAGGAGAAAATCAATCTTTTGCTTCTTTGATGGATGAAAATGGTGAAATTATAAATATTGGTTTTTTTGAAGAATTATCTCCTGGTGTAAGATTGATTAGTTTAAATTCTAAAGAAGCAATTTTTGAAAGAGGAGAAAATTCTCTAATTGTTATAAATTTCAAAAATCAAATTATAGAAAGAAACAATTAATGAAAACTTCTTATTTTAGAATATTAATCAACTTTGTATTTATAAGTTTGCTGCTGTCAGGATGTACAATGACAGGAAAAAAAAGCACAAAAGTTTTTAAACACGACACCCCTTTAATTAAAACTGATGTTAAAACTTTAGGTAAAAAAGAACTTGAGAAAATGGCTGAAATGGGTCCAGTGCCTGTTGAAGCAGACGTAGTGAAATTGAAAAAGAGAAAAAAGATTTCATCAGTGAAAGAAAAAAATTATCTGTTAATACCTGAAGAGTATACGAGCTTAAAACAGATTATAAGCTTTAATTTTCAAAACATGGATTATAGTCAAGCTATGAGATTAATGGGTAAAATTGGTGGAGTTAATATTTTAGTTAGTGAAGACGTTGCAGGTTCAATCACAGCACAATTGATCAATGTTCCATGGGATAAAGCGTTTAATGCTTTGTTAGATATGAAAAACTTTGCAGCTGATATTGATGTTGCAAGCAATATTATTAGAGTCGCAACACCAGCAACTTTGACTTCTCAAGAAAGTTATAAATCTGCCAGAGCTCAAGCAGTTAAACAAAAAATTGAAATTGAAGACTCAGTTGAACCAATTATCTCAGAAATATTTAGACTTTATTATATTTCTCCTAAAGAAGCTAAAGCTACTATCATTGAACTATTCACCTCTGCAGGAACTTCAGGAAGTTTTGTTCCAATACAAGTAACAGAAGAAAAAACTACTCGTTCAATAATTGTTAGAGGTAAAGAAAAAGATTTAGACGTTGTTGATAAAGTTATTAGAGAAATCGACGTAAGAACAAAACAAGTTTTAATGGAAGTATTTATTGTTGAAGCGAAATCAGCCTTTGAAAGAGCTTTAGGAAATAGACTTGGTGCTGCATACTCAAGAAGAGGTGTTAGAGCAGGGGGTACTCAAGGTACAAGTTCTGTAGGAGCACCATCTGGAGCAGATTCAAGAATAACTGACGATACTGCTAATTTTGGTGCAGGAAAAGATATGTTAACTAATTTCCCAGTTGGTGCTGCCACAAGTGGAATTGGTATATTAAGAAAAACTGGTTCTGCAGTATTGAAGGTTGAATTAGAGTCATTAGAAAAAGAAGGGTTATCAAAAATTATTTCAAATCCAAAAATATTTTCTTTAGACAATCAAACAGCAACCATAAAGCAGGGTGAGCAAATTCCAGTTTCAGGTGGAGATGGAGCAGACACATTCAAAGACGCAGCATTAGTAATGACGGTAACCCCAAGTATTATTGGAGATGGAAATGTTCTTTTAGATGTAAAAGTTAATAATGACTCTCCTAATCGATCAAATCCAGGCAGTGTTGCTATTAACACAATGGAATTAAATACTAAATTATTAGTTGCTGATGGCGATATAGTAGTTATTGGTGGAATAAAGAAAAATACAGTTTCAAATGCGGAATCTGGAGTGCCAGGTGTCAAAAATGTTCCTATTATAGGAAAAATGTTTAAAGGTTCAGAAAAATCAGATACACTAAATGAGTTGTTGGTGTTTATAGCTCCAAGAATACTTTAAAAATGTTAAAAATAAGTAGAGAAAGTGAAATAAATTTAATCAATGTTTTAATTGATAATGATGTTATTTCTGGAAAAGACCTAATTAATATAAAGAAGACTAGTACTGAAGGAAATAAATCTCAAATTGAAGCGGTATTTGATCTTAAACTAACAGACGAAAAAAGAATTTTAGATATTTTAGTTAAAGAGCAAAATTTAGAAATTATTGATTTGTCCAAACAACAAATATCTGAAGAAATAAAGACTGTACTTCCATCAAATTATATAAAAGTGAATTTTGTTGCACCATTTAAAATTGATGGCAAGACCTTACATATTGCAATTCCTGATAGTTCAAAATTGACTTTAATGAGAAATTTGAAAGCTATAACTAAAAAAAATATTGAATTACATGCTGCTCCCTTAACACAGATTTCTGAGTTTATAGAAAAAATATCGAATGAGAGTGGCGAGGTAACAGCTGCTACTATTAGAGAAGAAAATAGAGAAAAACAAAAAACTTTTGAATCTGATTTAGGAGAAGCAGGCGAAGTATTAGAAAATACTCCCGAGGAAGATATAGAGGCAATTGAAAATGAGTCAGAGGTAATAAAATTTAGTACAGCAGTGGTTGCAGAAGCAATTAAGAAGGGTGTGAGTGATATACATATAGAGCCATACAGGTTCTCATCAAGGGTAAGGTATAGATTAGACGGAATGCTTCAAGAGCAAGAGCAGTATAAAAAATTTTTACATGATAACTATGGAGCAGTTGTAACGCGATTTAAAATCATGGGGAAACTCGATATTGCAGAAAGAAGATTGCCGCAAGATGGTGCAATTAATTTTAAAATAGAAGGTAAAGTCGTTGATCTCCGTCTTTCAATTTTACCAACAGCTAACAATGAAAGAATCGTAATGCGTATCTTAAATAAAGATGCAGGAGATATAACTCTTGAACAATTAAATTTTGAAGATCAAGACTTGCAAAGTTTAAGAAAATCTATTCATTCTACTCAAGGCCTTATTTTAGTGACTGGTCCTACAGGTTCAGGTAAGTCGACCACACTTTATAGTATTTTAAAAGAAGTAAGTAAACCACATTTAAATATCTTAACTGCAGAGGATCCGGTTGAATATGAATTAGATGGTGTTGGGCAAGTTCAAATTAAAGATGATATTGGTTTAACTTTTGCTTCTGCCTTAAGATCTTTTTTAAGACAAGATCCAGAAATAATTCTAGTCGGAGAGATGCGAGATAAAGAAACGGTAGATATTGGCCTTAAAGCTGCATTAACCGGTCACTTAGTGTTTAGCACTCTTCACACAAATGATGCACCAAGCACAATTACCAGATTACAAAATATGGGTACACCCGATTATCTAATCAGTGCTGCGTGTCAATTAGTTGTTGCTCAAAGATTAGCAAGAAAAAATTGTAAGGAATGCAAAGTGCCTGATGATGATGTAAATCCAAAAGTTTTACAAGATTTAGGTTTTTCAGCTGAACAAGCAACAAGAGTTAAAGCGATTAAAGGTAAAGGTTGTGAGAAATGTAGCAACACTGGCTATAAAGGTCGACAAGGTATTTATGAAATTCTTGTGGTGTCTAAACCTATCAAAGAAGCAATCTTAAGAAAAGCAACAACTCCTGAACTAAGAGAAATTGCAATTAAAGAAGGTTTTCAAACAATGCAAGATATGGGTAAACGATTAATTGCAGCAGGAGAATTAAATTTTAGAGAGTATGAAAGAGTTCTCTCAAACGAGTAGATAAGAATTATTGATGGAAGCTTATACTTATAAAGGAATTTCTGATGGTAAATATGTTGATGGAGAAATTGAAGCGCTCAATTTAGATGAGGCTTCTCATAAATTAAAAGAGCAAAAAATAATTATTACAAATATAGCTCGTTCTTCAACTAAGAAAAAAACTGAGGGTAAAGAGACTAAAAAAGGTAAAGGTTCAAGCCTTTTTGGCAAAAAAAAAGCTAATGTAGAGGATGTGCTAATGTTCTCAAAGCAATTTGCTACAATGGTTAAGGCTGGCTTACCAATTTTGCAGGTACTGGGAATGCTTAGAGATCAGATTGAAAGTCCTGCAATGAAAGAGGTAATAGAAGAGATAAGAAAAAGCCTAGAGGGTGGGGTTACTTTATCGAAGTGCTTTGAAAAATATCCTGAGCTTTTTGATAATATTTATATAAACTTAATTAAAGCAGGTGAGGCCAGTGGTAAATTAGATGTATTCTTACTAAAAATTGTAGACGCTCTTGAGAAAAAAGAAAAAATCAAAAAGAAAATTAAATCAGCTCTCATGTATCCAAGTATAATGTTTACAGTTGCAATTACTGTTAGTGCATTTATGTTAATCAAAGTAGTGCCTGTGTTTGCTAAAATGTATGATGGAATGGGCATAAAATTACCTGCAGCTACTGCAACAATAATGGCAATGAGTGATTTTTTAAGGGGAACAGGTGGATTAATTCTTTTATTATCTGCAATTATTTTCTTTGTAGTTTTTAAATACTTAACAACTAAAAATGAAAAAATTAAATATGCTTGGCACAAACAGGTTTTAAAATTACCAATTTTTGGCGATATGATTTTAAAATCAATGTTAGCAAGAATTTCTTTGATAATGGGAAATTTAAGTGCTGCTGGTGTTAATTTACTTGAAAGTTTGGAAATTTCAAAATCAGTAAGCAATAATGTTGTTGTTTTAGAGTCTTTAGAAAATGTTAAAAAGGGTGTTTTTTCAGGAGATACTTTAACAAAATTATTTTTAAAAGATCCATTGTTCCCACCTACATTTGGTCAATTAATTTCTGTCGGTGAACAGACAGGACAGCTTGATGAAATGTTTGGATCAGTTGCAAAATATTATGAAGCAGAATTCGATACTACAGTTGATAATCTTTCAAGTTTAATTGAACCAATTATGATTGTTTTTATGGGAATTATGATTGGAGGATTAATGATAGCAATGTACTCTCCAATTTTCAATGTTGGTGCTTTAATTGGATAAATTTATTTTACAATTGTTTAGTAAGTACTAAATGATTGATCCAAGGTTTTTTACCGTCTTTAAACTCAACTGCATCCATTATTTCTTGAATAAAAAAAGTTCCTAATCCACCTGGCTTTACATTATCAATTTCCCTGTGTTTTACTTTTTTAGGATCTACAGGCGTACCTCTATCGTAAAATGCAATTTGAAGTTTGTTATTTTCACAACTTATTTGCACAACCATTAATTCATTAGCATCAGCAGCATTTTTAAATGCATGTTTTACTATATTTTGCGCAGCCTCAGCGATAGCTAAAACTAATTCGTCTTTAAGATCTTCTTGAATTTGTAACTTTTCAAAAACTTCTCTGCAAAAGTTTCTTACATCTTTCAAACTTGATGAGTTAACTAAAAAGGCTTTTTTTTCAATATGATCTTGGTGAGCAATTTCACTCATAAAATTTTATTCCAAATTTAATATTTGCTCTAATTTAGCCATCATGATGACTTTAAGAACAGATTTACTCACATCTTTGATAATAACTTTGGTATTTTTTTCTAATGCTTTTTGATGACTTTCAATTAATACAGAAATACCTGAGGAGTCCATATATTGAACATTGCTTAAGTTAAGGTGAACTTCTTTTCCTGAGTCTATGTGTGGAAAGATTGCCTCTTTAGCTTTTTCAGTTACATCCATGTCTATTTCACCATCGAGATGTATGGTTGCTATATTTCCTTCTTCTGTAACTTTGTAACTCATAAAAATTTCCTTGCCATTGATAAAACTTTTTCTACTGGTTTACTTATATCAACTAATTCAAATTTTGTATTTTTCTTCTCAGAAAGTTTTTTACTCTCTATTAATACAGATATTCCTGACGAGTCCATATATTCAACTTTACTTAG
>Ga0160422_10001031_pt1 | contig 17271 bp, 18 predicted proteins | sample Fk160mmetaG_FD_108192 | JGI IMG/M metagenome (GOLD analysis project Ga0160422, IMG submission 108192) | Marine microbial communities from the Central Pacific Ocean - Fk160115 60m metaG | ecosystem: Environmental > Aquatic > Marine > Oceanic > Photic zone | place: The Central Pacific Ocean... | reverse complement strand
TTATCCATGGGGAATTTCTGTAAACTTAGTTTGTCCAATTGAAAAATCTAAAACAAAAATTTTATTTAGGTCTTATGTTTTTGACAGTAAGAAATTAAATTCAGGAGCTAGTGATGATTTAGATAAAGTTGAAATGGAGGACGAGGAAATTGTTCTTGAAGTTCAAAAAGGGTTGAAATCTAATTTTTACAGGTCTGGAAGATTCTCACCAACAAAGGAAAAAGGTGTGCATCACTTCCATATGTTAATTTCCAAGTTTTATAATGCTAAATAATATTTAAAATAATTTATTGTTAGACAATCATTATTTAAATTTGTAAAAAATTTAATTATGAAGCCTGACTTATTTGAAGCCCCAGATTACTATCAATTAGATGAACTACTTTCTGACGAGCAAAAACTGGTTCGAAATTCTGTGAGAGATTGGGTCAAAAAATCAGTCTCACCAATTATTGAGGAATATGCTCAAAATGCAAAATTTCCCAAACATTTATTAAAAGAACTTGCAGAAATAGGAGCTTTTGGCCCCACAATTCCAGTAAAGTATGGAGGTTCAGGTCTTGATGAAATTGCATCTGGATTGATAATGCAAGAAATTGAAAGAGGTGACTCTGGAATTAGATCTACTGCCTCAGTTCAATCCTCATTGGTAATGGGTGCTATTATAAAGTATGGGGTTGATGAGCAAAAGAGTAGATTCTTGCCGAGGCTAGCTTCAGGAGAACTTATGGGTTGCTTTGGATTAACTGAACCTGATCATGGTTCTAACCCAGGCGATATGACTACAAACTACAAAGACTGTGGTGATCACTTTCTTTTGAATGGTGCAAAGCTTTGGATATCAAATTCTCCTTTTGCAGACATTGCGATTGTTTGGGCTAAAAATGAGGAAGGAAGAATTCACGGTTTAATTGTTGAAAAAGGTATGGATGGATTCACAGCACCTGAAACACACAATAAATGGTCTTTGAGAGCCAGCTCGACGGGTGAACTTGTTTTCAATGACGTTAAGGTTCCCAAAAAAAATCTCCTACCAAATAAAACTGGATTAGGCGCACCACTACAATTACTTGATTCTGCAAGATACGGTATTGCATGGGGTGCAATTGGTGCTGCAATGGATTGTTATGATACAGCCCTTAGATACAGTAAAGAGAGATTTCAATTTGGTAGACCTATAGGTGGATTTCAATTACAGCAAAAAAAACTTGCTGAAATGATAACAGAAATAACAAAAGCTCAACTTTTGGCTTGGAGACTTGGGGTACTTAAGAACGAGGGTAAAGCAACCACTGCACAAATTTCAATGGCTAAGAGAAATAATGTTGAAATGGCAATAAATGTTGCGAGAGAATCAAGACAAATTTTAGGAGGAATGGGTATTACTGGCGACTATTCGATAATGAGGCATATGATGAATCTTGAAAGCGTAATCACATACGAAGGAACTCATGATATTCACTTATTAATAACTGGCCTTGATATTACAGGACTAAACGCATTTAAGTAACAACAAATTGGAAATAAATTATATACAAGACAAAATTGCAAAGCAAAGAAATAATCTATTAAACCACAGATTATACTCTAAAATCAAGAATATTTCTGATTTACAATCATTTACTGAAAATCATGTTTTTGCGGTTTGGGATTTTATGTCATTATTAAAAGCACTGCAAATTAAACTTACTTGTACAAAAACTCCTTGGATTCCAAACCAAAATTCTCAAACAGCATATCTAATTAACGAAATTGTAATTGCTGAAGAAACAGATATAAATCAATTAGGAGAAAGAAAAAGTCACTATGAACTTTACATAGATGCAATGACTGATATTGGTGCGAATATTAAGATTCCAAATGAAATTGTTCACAAACTAGCCTATTCGGATGATATTTTTAAATCAATTGATAATCTAAAAATACATAAAAACATAAAAGAATTCTTAAATTTTACATTTAAGGTTATTGCTGAGGGAAAACCTCATAAAATTGCTGCAATTTTCACATTTGGAAGAGAAAATTTAATTCCCAATATGTTCACCGAAATATTAAGAGAATTTCAAAAAAATATAAATGATATTGATATTTCTAAGTTAATATATTATTTTGAAAGACATATTGAACTAGATGAAGATGAACATGGGCCAATGGCGCTGCAAATGGTTTCTGAACTTGCCGGAAATGATTCAAAAAAATGGGATGAAATTGAGTCCATTTCAACTGAAGCACTGCAAAAAAGAATTCTTTTGTGGGATGCAATAGAAGAAATTTTAGATAGGAAAAATAATTCTTAAAAATAGTTTATAAAAATCTTATAATATTTTGTCGTTGTTTTAAACCAAAAAATAAGATTTATATTATTTTATGGATTTAACAACTGGAGCCTGAGCTTTTTTTACAGATCCATCAAAGCCTTTAATACCAGAAACTGTTGTATACTTCAATACATATTTTTTATTGGGATTAATAATTTTAAATGCAGCCTGACACATAAGTGCAGCCTCATGAAAACCACATAAAATTAAATTCAACTTTCCTGCATAAGTATTAATATCACCAATAGCAAATACACCAGGAATATTTGTTTGATAGTCAAGGGAATTATTTACAACTATTGAATTTTTTTCTATTTCAAGACCCCATTCAGAAATTGATCCGAGTCTTGGGGTGAGACCAAATAACGGGATGAAATAGTCGGCTTCTATTTTGATTTGATCTTCACCATTTTTGACATAAACATGTTGCAATTTTTTATTTCCAGAGAGATTAAAAACTTCGGCAGGCGTAATTATATTAATTCTATTTTTGTTTTTTAATTCCTGTACCTTTTCAACTGAATCCAATGCACCTCTGAACTCATTTCTTCTGTGTACTAAAGTTACTTTTTTTGCTATTTTGGATAACTCAATTGTCCAATCCAAAGCAGAATCTCCACCACCTGAAATAATAATATTTTTATTTTTAAATTTTTTTGGATCTTTTACAAAATAACAAACACCCTTGTTCTCATAATTACTTAATGCTTCAAAATTGGGCTTACGGGGTTGAAAACCACCCAACCCTCCAGCTATTACAACAACCGGAGCACAATGTCTTGTCCCTTTGTCAGTGGTAATCAAAAAATTACCGTCTTTCAGTTTTTCAAACTTCTCAGCTCGTTCAGCTAATGTAAAGCCAGGCTGAAATTGACTACACTGTTTTAATAAATTTTTGATTAAATCTCCAGCTAAAATTTCCGGATAAGCTGGAATATCGTAAATAGGTTTTTTTGGATAAAGCTCAATACATTGGCCTCCGGGCTTTGGCAAAATATCTATTAAATGACACTTCATATTCAGAAGTCCTGCTTCAAAAACTGCAAATAAGCCCACAGGACCTGCACCTATAATAATGATATCTGTTTTTATCATTTTAGATATCATCTACACTAATTACACTTTTAATATGAGGAACATGTTTCTTTATTATCATTTCAACACCAGATTTAAGCGTCATTTGATTTACAGTACATGTTGAGCATGCCCCTTCAAATTTAACTTTTACGGTCTCATCTTCAATTGCAACCAAAGAAATATCACCACCATCATTTTTTAAAAACGGTCTTATTTCTTCAAGGGCATTTTCTATGTTATTTTTTATTAATTTGTTCATTTATTTTTTATTTCGGAGCACCCAGCCATTGTTGTAATCTTTAAAATTTCAGATGGTGGAAGTTCTTTATTTCTTTTTAGTAATTCAGTGATAAAATTTCTTGTTATTTTCTCGAAAGTTAATGAAATTTTTGAATTTTGTTGTAATGACGCAGGATGTCCAAAGTCTGATGATTCTCGGATACTTTGTACAATTGGAACCTCTCCTAAAAAATTAACATTCATATCATGAGATAAGTTTTTTACACCATCCTTACCAAAAATATAATATTTATTTTCTGGGAGTTCATCAGGTATAAAAAAAGACATATTTTCAATCAGACCTAATACAGGGACATTAATGCTCTTTTGATTAAACATTGCAATACCTTTTCTTGCGTCAGCAAGGGCGATATTTTGAGGTGTGCTCACTATAATACTTCCTGTTACAGGAAGAGCCTGCAATATACTCAAGTGAATATCTCCAGTTCCAGGGGGCAAGTCAACTAATAAAAAATCCAATTGACCCCAACTTGCATCAAAAATCATTTGATTTAATGCTTTAGAAGCCATAGGCCCTCTCCAAATGACCGCTTGATCAGGTTTAGTGAAAAATCCAATAGATAAAATCTTAACTCCGTAACTTTCAACAGGCTTCATTTTATTTTTATCAAGTTCTTTTACACTTAATGGTCTTGCATTTTCAACATCAAACATAATCGGGATTGAGGGGCCATAAATATCTGCATCTAATATACCAACCTTAAAGCCCATTTTAATGAGTGAAATAGCAATATTTGATGTTACAGTTGATTTTCCAACACCACCTTTCCCTGAAGCTATAGCAATAACATTTTTAATTCCTTCAATTGGGTTTCCTTTTATTTGATTAGGACTGATTTCTTGTTTTGGAACAGTAAATTTGAATTTGAATTCGAGTTCCTTTTCAAAATTTTCCTTGATTATATTTGAAATGAAATTTTCAATATTTTTTTTTGATTGTAGTGTTGGATTATTGGTTGACAAATCAAATAGTATCTCATTTCCAAAAATATTAATATTAAGAATCTCAAAATTTTTATTTTGAGATTTCTTTAGAATATTTATAATATTTTTTTTCGATAAATCCACCTGATTTTTTTTACAAATATACTACGAATAATTAAAAAAAATGAAGAGTTTTATTTCAATTCTTTAGAGGGGTTCCATAGTAATTTATCAAAATCTATAACAATATCATTTTTAATCCTAACCCCCTCACTTTCTAGTAATTCTTTCATTAAGTTTGTTCCTGCAAAATGATGTTTTCCACTTAAAAGACCAAAACGATTAACTACTCGATGGGCTGGAACATCAATAAGTTTATGAGAAGAATTCATTGCATAACCTACCACCCTTGCACTATTAGTTGACCCTAAATAATTTGCGATAAGTCCATATGTGGTAATTCTACCATGGGGAATAGCTCTAACAACATCATAAACCTTACTAAAAAATGATTTATCGAGACTCATTTTATTTGTGTATTTTAAATATTATAAACGTAATAGCTTTCTTAACTTTTAAAAATTTAAGTTCATAAAAAGTTTGTATTTCGGTAGAATCTTTAGGTGAGCCACTTAAATTATATATGTCGTGATTTGAATAGATTAATTCCAAAAAAGTTGAATTTTTTATTAATCCTAAGGTATACCCATGTAAAAACTCACTATCAGTTTTTACATTGACAAGCCCTCCATTTTTTAAAATCTTTTTATAAAGTTCAATAAAATGCAAATTAATTAGTCTATGTTTTTCTCTTTTTAATTTAATTTGAGGATCTGGAAATGTGATCCAGATCTCACTAATCTCGTTGCAATCAAATAATTTATCTATTAGTTCTACTTGTGCTCTAAGAAAAATGACATTTTTTAATTTTTTTTCTATTGAATCTTTAGCCCCTCTCCAAAAACGTGCACCCTTAATATCAATTCCAATATAATTTTTTTTGGGATATTTTTCTGCTAAATTCACTGTATATTCTCCCTTTCCGCAACCTATTTCCAAAACAATTGGAAAATTATTTTTAAAAATTAATTTATTCCAATTTGCTTTAATATGAAATTCATTTTTAACTAGGGTATTTCTTTCAGGTTGGATTACATTATCAAAGGATAAATTTTCCTTGAAACGTTTTAATTTATTTTTACTTCCCAATTTATTTTTTAAACCTATTTAATTTTTTTTTGTGTTTTTTTCAATGTAAAAGAAAACTCACTTCCGATTCCTATTGTTGATTGAACAAAAATATTTTCATTATGTGCATCTATAATATGTTTTACAATTGCTAATCCTAAACCTGAACCACCATGCATTCTGCTTCTACTGACATCTGCCCTGAAAAATCTTTCGAATAATCTAGGTAAATTTTCATCACTAATTCCCTCACCATTATCGGTAATTCTAATTAAATATTTATCATACTGTGATTTAATACCGATTTCTGTAGTGCCTTTAACACTTCCATAATTAATTGAATTTGTAATTAAATTAATTAAAACTTGTTGAATTCTGATTCTATCTGCAAAAACGATAAATTTTTTATTTTTGGGTACATCAACGATTAAATTAATTTTCTTTTTTTGAGCATTTATCTCTAAATCTTCGATTATTTCTCTTATTAATTTTACAATATCAAAAGATTTTAAATTTAACTTCAAATTAGATGACTCGATTTGGGTAATTAAATCCAAATCTTGAACTATGTATGTGAGTCTCTCAACACTTTTGTCAGCTCTTTTTAAATATTTTTTTAATAATACTTCATCTCTGAGTGCACCATCTAATAAATTTGAAATATAGCCTTGTATGGAAAATAATGGTGTTTTTAATTCGTGAGCAACATTACCAACAAACTCCTTTCTGTAAGCATCTCTACTCTTCAATGAATCTATTTCTGTTTTTTTTATCTTGACAAACTCTCCAACATCTTCCATTAATGAATCCATGTCAGAGACAATAGATGATGTTGAAATAACTGATTGAGTCTTGAATTCAAGATCATTGTATATTTGTTTTATTCTTTTAAAAAACATCCTCTCCATTCTTATTTGAAGAACAATAAAACAAATAATAAAAATTATTATAGTGTTTAGTAGGGAGTCAAATGAGAAAAAAATATCAAATAACTTTTTAATAAAACAGCTTCCATAGCAGTTAATTTCAAGTAACTCATCAAGGTTTTTAACTAGATGCCCTGCAATTGAAATATACAAAGACGTTAAAAACGAAAATATGTAAGGATTGCTTGACCTATTTGTAGTCATTAAATATTTAGTTTATAACCAACTCCTTTAATTGTCTTTAAGTAGGAGCTGCCAATTTTTTCTCTGAGCTTTCTAATGTGAACATCTATTGTTCTATCACCTACAACGACATCTTTGCCCCAAACAGATTCTAATATATGCTCTCTTTTGTACACTTTACCACATGATGAAGCTAACAAGAATAAAAGCTCAAATTCTTTTCGTGGTAAAGTTATTTCCCTATTATCAATTGTTACTTTATAGCTGTTTCTGTCAATAGTCAGATTCTTTAAGTTAATAACTTCACTATCGTTTACTTCAATTCTTCTTAAAAGAGATTTTAATTTGCCCTTTAAAACTTTAGGTTTTATTGGTTTAGTAATAAAATCGTCTGCACCGGCATTAAAGCCTGCAATTTTTGAATAATCCTCACCTCTGGCAGATAAAAATGCAATTAAGGTTTTACCAATCTTTGAATCACTTCTAATTATTTCACACGCCTCAATACCATCCATTTTTGGCATCATTACATCCATTAGAATGAGATGTGGTCTTTCAGATTTCGCTATTTCAATAGCCTGAATTCCGTTTGTTGCTGTAAAAACCTCATAATTTTCGCTTTTAAGTGTATAACTGATAATTTCTAAAATATCTGGCTCATCATCAACGAGCAAGATTTTATAACTTTCTGTTTGCAAAGCAAAATTTTTAAATTTGTTATCTAATTAAAATTTATAACATTAATATAATAATTATATTAACAAAAAATTATTTTAAGATTAAATTAATGAGTTTTGATAGCTATAAAATTTTCAGTATTAGTAAGGAATTTGATTTCAAAAATATTTGTATGAAAATTTTTAATTATCAATTCGACAATAACTTTATTTATAATAAATACTGTAATCTGATTGGAGTTAAAAGAAATCAAGTAAACGAAATAACAGATATTCCTTTCATACCTATTTCCCTTTTCAAAAAACATAAAATTAGTACAAAAAAAAAATACCAAAAAGTTTTTTACAGCAGCGGTACAACAAAAAAAAACTATAGTAAACACTATATCCACAACTTAAAAATTTATGAAAAATCATTTATAAAAAACTTTGAAATAAATTATGGTGATTTAAATGAATGTATAATTCTTGCATTACTTCCAACTTACTATGAAAACAAAAGTTCATCACTTTTGTATATGGTAAATAAGCTGATTAAAAAAACAAAATCTAATGAAAGTGGATTTTATTTGGAAGAATATGACAAACTTTCAGAAAAACTTAAAAAACTAGAAAAAAAAAATAAAAAAATCATTCTTATTGGGGTTACTTATGCTTTGTTAGATTTGATTGAATACGAAAATTTTAATCTAAAAAAAACAATTATAATGGAAACGGGTGGTATGAAAGGAAAAAGAAAGGAAATTATAAAAGATGAGCTTCATGAAATTCTTAAACTTGGTTTTGGTGTTAATTACATTCATAGCGAGTATGGGATGACTGAATTATTATCTCAAGCATATTCGAAAAAAAATGGCATTTTTAAGCCACCACCTTGGATGAAAGTTTTTACTAGGGATCTTTATGACTTCAAAAATATTGATTCGAATAAAAGAACAGGGCCGTTAAATATAATTGATTTAGCAAATTATTATTCTTGTAGTTTTATCGCCACTGATGACGTAGGTAAAATACATAAAAACTTTGAATTTGAAGTTTTAGGCAGAATGGATGAAAGTGAAATAAGAGGTTGTAATCTGATGATTTAAATTTTTAAAATCTCAACCATGAAGGTTTTTTTCTTGCCTTTATTAATAACAATGTATTTATTCTTTAGCAAGTCACTTTGCGAAACCATATAGTCTTTACTAACTTTCACTTTATTTATGTAAATTGATTTTTCATCAAGACTTCTCCTTGCCTCCGAATTAGAATTTAAAAATCCTGATTTTTCAACTAGAAAATCAATTATATTAATATTGAAATTATCAATTGAAATCTTACATCCCGGGACACCCTCAAATATTTCTAGAAATAAATTTTCATCAATTTGATTTATTTCCTTCACAAAATTTTTACTGAATAATATTTGTGATGCTTTTATTGCATTTTCAAGCTCTTTTGTACCATGGACTAGCTCTGTTACCTGTGCAGCCAAAGTTTTTTGTAAAACTCTGCTGTGTGGTTCTTTTTCATGTTCTTTAATAAGACTTGTAATTTTTTTTCTTTCTAAAAAAGTAAAAATTTTGATATAATTTTTTGCATCCTCATCAGATGTATTTAACCAATATTGATAAAACTTAAATGACGAAGTTTTTGTTTTGTCAAGCCAAATATTCATACCCTCCGATTTACCAAATTTACTTCCGTCAGATTTGGTTATTAATGGGCATGTTAATGAAAATCCTTTAGCTCCATCAATTCTTCTTAACAGCTCCATCCCAGTTGTAATATTCCCCCATTGGTCACTTCCTCCCATTTGAAATTTACAATCATACTCTCTACTTAAAAATAAGAAATCATATCCTTGAACCATCTGGTAAGTAAATTCTGTGAAACTCATCCCAGCGCCAGACTCTGAGGAAATTCTGTTTTTTACTGATTCCTTAGACATCATGTAATTTACCGTAATATGTTTTCCAATGTCTCGAATAAAATCAATAAATGTTATGTTTTTCATCCAATCATAGTTATTTAAAATTTCAGCTTTATTTGATTTATTACTATCAAATGAAAGAAATTTTGATAACTGATTTTTTATTGAAAGCTCATTGTTTCTCAATGTACTCTCATCTAATAATACTCTTTCTGAGGATTTTCCCGAAGGGTCACCAATCATTCCCGTAGCACCACCAATTAATGCAATAGGTTTGTGCCCATATTTTTGAAAGTGAGCTAAAAGCAAAATTGGAACTAGGCTTCCAATATGTAAAGAATCAGACGTTGGATCAAATCCAATGTAAGCTGACCTTTTTTTTGTTGAAAGAAAGTCTTCAATTCCTGGCGTAGAGTCATGAATTAAACCTCTCCATTTTAATTCATCAATAAAACTTTCCATAATGAACATTAAATTGTATCCGAAAGATAATCTAATTGTCGGGCTTTGTCAACTTAATTTCAGATTTAAATTTATTGTTAAGTTTATTTTTTTGTTGAATCTCAAGATTGATTTTTTCAATACTATCGTTAATTAATTGTCTATTTTTTTCTAATTTTTTTAAAACCTGGTCATATATGTGTAGATATTTATCTAAATCTTTGGCATAAAAATTATTGCTTCTCACAAACAACAAACTGTCAATTTTATATTTTTTAAATATGTAGGATTTAGGCTTCATGCCATTATTTTCTAAAATTCTTTTATTTATACCCTTAGAAACATTTATTAATGCCATATCATATATTATATCGATCATTTTTTTCTCTGAAATGATATCATATTGATCAGTATTTTTGTCATTTATTTGGCAGTTAAATAATAACAAAATGAGAGAAATCATTATATAATTTTTCATCTATTAAATCTTATTTTCATTCCCATTTCAGAGTCATTTATTTTTCCATTTCTATATACAATATTACCATTAACAATTGTAAAAATTATTTTTGATTTAAATATTTTATTTTCAAAGGGGGACCAATTACACTTATAAAATAAGTTTTCTTTAGTAACTTTCCAGGTGTTGTTTAAATCAAAAAGAACTAAATCTGCATAGTATCCCTCTCTTATAAAGCCTCTTTTATCAATATCAAATAATATTGAAGGGTTATGACACATTTTTTCAACTATTTTCTCAAGAGAAATTTTTCTGTCATGAAAACCCTCAAGAACTGATACAAGAGAGTGCTGAACCAATGGGCCACCAGAGGGACATTTTGTATAAGGGTTAAGTTTTTCAGAAAAAGTATGAGGGGCATGGTCAGTAGCAATAACGTCAACAAGATCATTATTTATGGCTTTCCAAAGCGCTTCCTTATCAGTTCCAGTTTTAATTGCTGGGTTCCACTTAATTTTGGGACCGTGAATTTTATAATCTGCATCAGTGAAAGTAAGGTGATGAATACATACCTCCGATGTTATCATCTTGTTTTTAAGAGGAAAATTATTATTAAATAATTCTAATTCTTTTGCAGTTGACAAATGAAAAACATGTAATCTTGTGTTGTATTTTTTTGCAAGATTTACAGCCATGCTACTTGAAATGTAACATGCTTCTTCACTCCTTATTTCAGGATGAAATTGAATTGGAATATCCTCGCCATATTTTTCATAATAATTAATTAAATTATTTTTGATTGTCTTTTCATCCTCACAATGAACAGCAATTGGGATATTTACATTTTGAAATATATTTTCGATTGATTTTAGATTATCAACTAGCATATTTCCTGTTGAAGAGCCTAAAAAAAGTTTTACTGCAGGGATATCATTTATATCATTTTTTAGAATTTCGCTTAAATTAGAATTTGTTCCACCAAACATAAATGAATAATTTGCAAGTGATGTATTTTTTGCTATTTCAAACTTTTCATCTAGCCTTTGAATTGTTGTAGTGTTTGGGACTGTGTTTGGCATTTCAAAATATGATGTTATACCGCCAGCAACAGCTGCTCTTGACTCAGAAAATATATTACCTTTATGGGTTAATCCTGGCTCTCTAAAATGAACCTGGTCATCAATAATTCCTGGTATTAAATAATTGCCTTCTGCATCAAGAATTTTACATGGCAATTTATTTATTTTAATTGATGATTCAATTTTTGAAATAAATTTTCCCTCAACTAAAATATCAGATTCATAAATTTTCCCTTCATTAACAATTCTACAATTTTTAATTAAAATTCTTTTCATTTATTTAATTTAAAAAAACTTTGAAGCTTAATTAGAATAACTCTAATAAATGCTTCACCAATAATTGAACTATCTAATTTTGATTTACCAAACTTTCTGTCCGTAAAAACAATAGGCACTTCTGCATATTTAAATCTTTTACTAAACAGTTTAAATTTTGTTTCAATTTGAAATGCATACCCATTTGAGTTGATGTTGTCAATATTAATTTTTTTCAAAGCATAAGATTTGTAACAAACAAATCCTGATGTTGGATCTTTAATATTCATCCAAGTAATTAATCTTACATAAATTGCAGCCATTCGCGATAGAAGAATCCTCTTTAAGGGCCAGTTAACAACGTTAATTCCATCAATATATCTAGAACCAACAGAAAAATCATATCCTTTTTTTACAGGATTTAATAATTTTGGTATTTCTTTTGGATCATGTGATAAGTCTGCATCCATTGAAATGATATATTCATAGTCCTTTTTAATTGCCCATTTAAAAGCAAAAATGTAAGCACTTCCAAGTCCAAATTTATTTTTTCTTGTAATCAAATGAAGATTACTTTTATAAATATTTTTAAGTTCTTTAACTTTGTTAGATGTTCCGTCAGGTGAATTATCATCAATAACTAAAATATTTATTTTATTGTACAAAGAAAATATGGAATTGATTATTAATGAAATATTTTGAATTTCATTATAAGTTGGGATAACAACCAATACATTATTCATTAAAATAATTTATGCAAAAGTATAATTTTTAACTTAAAAAAAATTAAAAGATTTTATGAGAAGAGATTTTTTTTCCAATGATGAGTTGACCTTTACAATTCTTTTATTATTGCTCTTTCTATTTTTTTTAAAAAAATTAAATAGTGAAAGATTTAATTTAAATATTAATGTCCTAAAAAAAGAAATTAATAAAAGATTATTATTAAATGATAATTTAAATTTTAAATTAATTGATTTCACATATTCTATTTTTTTTATTTGCTGCTTATCAATATTTATTTGCTTGGAAAACCCAGAAAAATATAGCCTAAGTGTTGTTATTCAGAAATCAATATTTATTTTAGGATTCTTTTTTGCAAAAACACTTATCGAATATTTATCTGCTGTTGTCTTTGATTTTAAGAAAAATTCAAAGAATTTTCTGATTGGCAAACAACTATATTTAAATACATTAGGAATACTCATATTTTTATTTATAATTCTCATCACGTACACGATTGAATTTAAAAATGAATTACTTGTCTTAACTTACTTTATAATTATTAGCTATATAATTTATTTTTATACCAACTTATTTTTTTGTTTTAAAAAACTTATATCTAAAAACTTATTTTATTTTATTTTGTATATTTGCACCCTTGAAATTATTCCTTATTTCTATTTAATAAAGAATATATTTTAAAGATAATACAATATGAAGGTTAAAACTATTCTCGTATCACAACCACGTCCGAAGCTTGAAAATTCACCCTTTTTTGATTTACAAAAAAAAAGAAAAATAAAAATTGATTTTATCCCCTTTATTCATGTTAAAGGTGCCTCTGTAAAAGAAATAAGACTTCAAAAAATAGATTTAACCAAATTTTCTGCTATTATACTTACAAGTAGATATGCTGTTGATCATTATTTCAGAATATGTGAAAAAATGAGATATAAAGTCCCCGATTCCATGAAGTATTTCTGTCAATCTGAGGTTATTGCTCTATATCTGCAAAATCATGTTGTTTACCGAAAAAGAAAAATATATGTTGGTAAAAGGAGTTTTGAAGATTTATGTCCATTAATATCAAAACACAAAAACGAAAATTTTTTACTTCCTACAACTGACAAATTAAAACCAGAAGTTCCAATCTTACTTGACAAACTTGAAATTAAATGGAAGCAATCAGTTTTTTATAAAACTGTAATTAGTGATTTATCTCATTTAGCTGATGTTACATATGATATTTTAGTGTTTTTTAGCCCATCTGGCATAGAATCACTGTTTCACAATTTCCCAGATTTCAAACAAAATAATACTAGAATTGCTGTATTTGGTTCAGTAACCAAAAAAACTGTAGAAGAAAAGGGATTAAATGTGGATATTTATGCACCTTCAGTTAAATTTCCTTCAATGTCAATGGCTCTTGATAATTACATAACAAAGGTTAATAAGAAAAGATAATATTATTTTGTATTAGGAGCCCCTAGTAAAATTTTACTATCTGCTTGATCTATAAAGTTTTTAAAATTTTCTGTAAAAGCTGATGAAAGCATATAGGCCATTTTATAATATTTTTCATCATTATTCCAAGTTTTTCTTGGACTTAAAACATTGTCGGGAACATTCGGACACGTCCTTGGCTGCATCAAATTAAAAACAGAATGAATATGGTAATTATTTTTATTAAATTGTTCAAGCTCACCCGACATTGCTGCATCAATCATAGCGCGGGTATATTTTAATTCCATTCTTTTTCCGATTCCATATGCACCCCCTGTCCAACCTGTATTTACCAGCCATACAGTGGCATTTGAATTATTTATTTTTTGAATTAACATATCTGCATATCTTGTTGGATGTAGAGGCATAAAAGGGGCGCCAAAACAAGCAGAAAATGAGGGAATTGGCTCATTAATTCCATCTTCTGTGCCAGCTAACTTTGATGTGTATCCTGAGATAAAGTGATAAGCAGATTGGCTGGAACTTAATTTTGATATTGGAGGTAAAACACCAAAAGCATCGGCTGTTAAAAAGAAAATATTTCTTGGGTGTGATCCAATTGACGGCAATTTAACATTCTTAATATAATTAATAGGATAACTAACTCTTGAATTTTGCGTGATTGAGGAATCGTTAAAATCTACTTCTTTTTTTTCATTTAATATGACATTTTCTAAAAGAGCACCAGGCTTAATTGCATTAAAAATTTCTGGTTCACTTTTGTGAGATAAATTTAATACTTTGGCATAACAGCCTCCCTCAAAATTAAATATGTTATTTTCATTATCCCATCCGTGTTCGTCATCTCCAATCAGTTTCCTAGAATTCTCAGTAGATAAAGTTGTTTTTCCAGTACCAGACAAACCAAAAAAAATGGATGTATCGTTGTTCTCTCCAATATTTGCACTGCAATGCATTGGAAGTATATTATAATTTATTGGTAATATAAAATTGAGGACAGAAAAGATACCTTTTTTAATTTCACCCGTATAACCAGTACCACCAATAATTATCATTTTTTTAGAAAAATTTATAATTGAAAAGTTTTTACTTGAAACCCCATCTGAATTTATATCTGCCTCAAAATTTGGTGCACAAAAAACAACCCAGTCAACATTAGATTCTTCTACAACTTCGTGTCGAATAAACATATTTGAACAAAAAATATCACTCCATGGATATTCACATATAGTTCTGATATTCAATTGATTTTTTTTCTTTGCACAGGCATGTGAATCCCTAACAAAAAGTTCTTTGCCTGAAAAATGTTCCATCATTTTATTATATAAATTGTCAAAAACTTTAGATTTTAAGGGTCTATTTATATCACCCCACCAAACATGTTTTTCTGTGATATTATCACAAACAATATATCTATCCTTAGGGGATCTGCCGGTAAACTTTCCTGTTTTGATTGCAAGAACTTTCTGATTTGTGAGACATCCTAAGTTTCTGTCAATACATATATTATACAAATCTTTTTTGGAGAGGTTGTAATTAATCTTTGCATTAATTATACCGTACTGATCTAGTGAGACGTGGCTAAAATTTGAACGATTTGAAAATTCATTCATGCTAAATAATTGGCATATTTAACAATTAAAATTAAACTAAAATATTTAATTAATACTAATAATAATTTATTAATATTATAAAGAAATTTTATGTGATGAGAAACATTTTAATTGTTGGTGCTGGAAAATCTTCTTCATTCCTGATAAAATATTTTATTGAAAAATCAATTTCAGAAAATCTAAATATTCAAATCATTGATAATCATAAAGATAATCTACAAAAACATCAATCAAGTGATAGATTTTCCACATATAAAATTGATATTTTTAATGAAAATAAAAGAGAGAAATTTATTAAAAACAGTGATATTGTTATCTCAATGTTGCCGGTTAAATATCATATTTTAATTGCAAAATCTTGTCTTAAATTAAAAAAAAATTTAGTAACTGCTTCTTATGTAAGTGAGGATATGAAAAAACTTGATAAGGAAGTAAAAAAAAACAAATTAATTTTTTTAAACGAGATTGGACTTGACCCAGGAATTGACCATATGAGTGCAAAAAAAATAATTGATAATCTTCAATCTAAAGGAAATGTTATATCATCATTCAAATCCTACACTGGTGGGTTAATTTCCAATGAAAGTGATAATAATTCCTGGAATTATAAGTTTACATGGAATCCAAGAAATGTTATATTGGCTGGGCAAGGAAAACCTGCAAAATATATTGAAAACAACAGAAACAAATCGATTGCTTATAAAAACTTATTCGAAAATACTTGGAATATTGATTTTAAAGGTTTTGGTAAATTTGAGGTTTACGCTAACAGAGATTCATTAAAATATAAAGAAAAATACGGTTTTAGTAATATAAAAACAATGATGAGAGGAACCATTAGAAAACCTAATTTTTGTAATGGTTGGAATATGTTTGTGAAATTAGGTCTCACAAGTGATGATTTTAATATTTCTGAATCATATGGGATGAGTTACAGAGATTTTCTTAATTATTTTCTGCCAAAAGATAAATTATCAAACACTGAGGATAAAATAAAAAAAATTTTTAATATCAATGAAAATGATCATAAATGGGATAAATTAAACGATATTGAAATATTTAGTTCCACAAAAAAAATATTAATTGACAATGGAACACCAGCTGAAATCTTAGAATATATTTTAAAAGATAAATGGAAGTTGAAAAAAGAAGACAAGGACATGGTGTTAATGTATCATGAGTTTATTTTTCACGATCAATCCAAGAGTGAAAAAAAAATTATTTCCCAAATGGCCTGTTTAGGTGAAAATAGAGATTACACAGCAATGGCAAAAACGGTTGGCCTACCAGTTGCTTTTGCAGCTTTGTTAATTTTAAACAATAAAACTAATCTAACAGGCGTTCAAACACCAATACACAAAGAATTATATATTCCAATTCTAAAAAAATTAGAAAATTATGGAATAAAATTTGAAGAATTATATTGATATGGTTTTGGATGGGATAGATAAAAAAATAATTAGAATGCTAATTGAAAATTCAAGAAGACCAATTATTGAAATTGGAAAAAGTATTGGAATCTCTGGAGCAGCAATTCACCAAAGGCTAAAAAAACTAGAGAAAAAAAATTTTATTACCTCATCTACTATTAAAGTTAATACCAAAGTTTTAGGCTACAATACATTAGCGTTTATTGGTATTTTTTTAGAAAAAGCTACAGACAATAAAACTGTGGTAAGTCAATTAAAAAATATCCCTGAAATTTTGGAGTGCCATTTTACTACTGGT
>Ga0160422_10001030_pt1 | contig 17289 bp, 14 predicted proteins | sample Fk160mmetaG_FD_108192 | JGI IMG/M metagenome (GOLD analysis project Ga0160422, IMG submission 108192) | Marine microbial communities from the Central Pacific Ocean - Fk160115 60m metaG | ecosystem: Environmental > Aquatic > Marine > Oceanic > Photic zone | place: The Central Pacific Ocean... | reverse complement strand
TGATATTTGCTATTCAAGACCACGATCCATCTCCATTCTATTATTTCGATGAGGTCGACCAAAACCTTGACGTGCCTAATTCCAAACTAATCGCAACAGAATGTAGAAACAGAAGCGAAGCAGCACAGTTCATTATGGTAACGTTACGTAAGGTATCATTGGAACTTGCAGACCATCACATAGGAATAACTCATGGCGGTGACGGTTGCTCGAGAAGAATCGTTGATTTCGACCGTGATAGAGCAATCAAATTGGGTGCTCAAGCAGAGAAAGAGGCATCCGATGCGTCGGACAAAAATCACTCCAGAATAGAAGAAGCCAAGGTAATCGCAGAAAATATGCCTGAGGTGCCAGAAGCCCTGCCTGTTCCAAAAAGCCTAGGCGGCCTCTTGAAACATATGGCCGAGGATGAAACAGAACCTAGCGATGGTTTCAGTGCCATTGTTGAGAGAGCAGAGGAGCTCACAGAGGACATAAATGAACGTCGAGAGATTGTCAGTGAAATATTAGCAGCAACTGAAGAAGACGCTGAATCAGAAATTGAGGCAGATCCGGAGGTTTGAGAATGCAGCAATCAGTTTTAGATGACTGGTTTTTGAGGCAGGATATTCTCGACAAGTTAGTTGGCCAAGATGAGGATATTGGAGAAGCTGAGAGATATGCGGATAGAATTCTTAGAATCGCACAGGAGGAAAGTGCAGAGCATCAAGTTTTGTCTGATCCATTTGACCGTTCAGTAGCGCTTGTTCTTTCTTTAGTTAGAGAAGAAGAAATGGACCCTTGGAATATCGATTTGTCAGCATTCCTGAAAATTTTCACGCAACGAGTCAGGAAAGAAGCAGAAAGCCTAGATTTACCTGCTTGTGGTAGGTTAATACGAATGTCCTGGGAAGTTCTCACTCAGCAGGCTTCCTCTCTCTTTGATAGGGTAATCGCAATGGACTTAGATGAGGAAGAGGATTTTGTTGATTATGGATGGGAGTCTGACTATGATGATAGTGAGTTTATATTCACCACAACCATACTAGGAGGAGACGCTGACAGCGTTTTGCCTTCGTTCTTCGATGAACGAATGAGGAGAGATGAGGGGCGACCATCAACATTAGGTGAATTGCTTTCAGCACTGAAAGATGCTTGTGATGAAGCAGAAATTCTCAAAGCAAAAGAAGACTATAGAAAGAGTCATGCTGAGGAATTAAAAAACATGCTTGACAATGTGGGTTCTCGAATGCATAACGAAGACATGGAAGGAGATATACGCAGATGTTGGACTGCCATGAGGAATGTAATGACTGTGAGAAATGAATCAAAGGTTCCAGTTGCAGATGTTACATCAGAGTTGTCAAATATTCTAATCGATACATTTGGAGAGATTCCTGAAGGTTACGATGTGGAATCGAAAATAACGTCATTTGTTGCTGGTTTGTTCCTCACTCATCGCGGTTATGCATGGATAAGTCAAGATGATCCAGATGACCCGATAATGCTAGAGGATAGGTGGCCTAAAGCAAAAACCTTCGATGAAGTCACTGTTTTAGCTAACAAGATGATAGAAGACGAATCACTTTCGATAAAGGAAGACGAGACAGAATCCATGAGGCATGCAGCAAGGCTAGCGGAAAGAGCTAGAATTGCAGCGGAAAAGGAAAAACAGGAAATCGAGGAGAAGCGAAAGTTGGAGGAGGCATCCTCTTCGGAGAATCCCGAAGATTGGTTGGTTGAGTAAGGAGTAATTTACATGTCAGAAATACCACTAGAAACACTGCTTGAAGCCACGTTATTCAGCGCTGGTCGCTCGCTAGGGTTGGAAGAATTATCTCAAAACCTTGGCTATGAGGAGGAAGAGATTACTGAATCTCTAGCAAATCTGCAAAGCACTATCAAAAGAAGGAGGGGTGGCGGATTGCAGGTTGTTCAGATCGGAAAGAAGTGGGCTATGGAAGTAAAGCCAAAAATTGCCGAACATCTTCCTAAGGAAACCAAGTCAGAATTGCCTCCTAAATTACTGAAAGCGGCAGCTTTGATTGCATATCATCAACCTATGCCTCAGTCTAGACTTGTGGAACTTCTAGGTCAGAGAGCTTACGATCACATACGTGAATTAGCACAAGCAGGGCTTGTCGGTAGAAGGAGAGATGGGAATACTAGGAGGTTAACCACTACCAGGAGATTCTCTGAGATGTTTGGATGCCCTCATACTGATAGAAAGAAAGTCAAAGCATGGTTTAGGGAGATGGTTGTCACGTCAGGTTTACTGGATGGTATGGAAGGAAAACTGGCACTCAGAGATGAAACCGAGCATGATGGTAGTGTTCAGACTACTCTTGGTGTTTCAGAGTCCGAGTAGTTATTTCATTCTTAGATTTTCAAGCGTTTGTTTGACCAGTTGTTGAGTAACAGGTCCCTTTTGTGAATTTACTATATCTGCAACTCTTTCTATTTCTTCTCCAAGAGCGCCTGCACTTACTGCCATATTTCTAGCATGTAACTTCATGTGCCCTGCTTGTATTCCACTTGTGGCCAAAGCCCGCATTGCACCAAGGTTTTGGGCAAGTCCAGCGGCTGCTATAACTCCTGCCAATTCTTTTGCAGATTCAACACCCAAGATTGAAAGATTAGCTTTTGCAGCAGGATGCACCTTTGATGCACCTCCAACAATGCCTACCGCCATTGGTGTCTCGATTTTACCTACTAGGTTACCATTCTCATCTCGATGCCATTTTGTCATTGAAGAATAGTGTCCATTGTCAACAGCTGCCCAAGCATGGCAGCCTGCTTCTATCGCTCTCCAGTCTTGTCCACAGGCTAATGCAACCGCACTTATCGCATTCATAACGCCCTTGTTGTGGGTTGCTGCTCGGTAAGGATCAGCCACTGCGAAGTGATGTGCTTCCAGTATTGCAGAAATTATTTTGCTACCATTTTCTCTTGAACCATCATCTGATAATTCCTCGGGAGAGAATACCGCTTCTACTCTTGCCAACCTCTCAGAGGCTAGATTCGATAAAATTCGAAGATGAACTCTCCCACCTGTAATTTCTTCAACTTTGTCTGTAAGTAATTCTGCCATGGTATTAACTGCGTTAGCGCCCATTGCGTCTTTTGTATCAACTAACAAGTGTATTATGAGCATTTTACCAGAGAGTGTCTCAATGTTCCTAACAACGATATCTTTGCATCCTCCTCCTAATTTGATCATAGTCGAGGGTAGCGAATTACACATTTTCATTAATTCATACTTTGCTGTCAATATAGCTTCTCCAGCTGCATCAATGTCATCTAGGCCAAGAACTTGAATTTGGGCTACCATGATTGAATCATCATTAGAGGTCTTAAATCCACCATATTTTAGACATCTTTTGGCCATATTACTAGCTGCTGCGACAATACTGGATTCTTCTACACAGAAGGGTATGAGGTATGGTTTGTCGTCAATTATGAAATTAGTCGCTACGCCTACAGGTAGTGACATTGTACCAATTACATTCTCTATCATTCTGTCTGCTGCTAGTTCTTCAAGTTCACCAGTGTTTGCCAATGCTGAAACTTCGTCTTGAGTTAGTTTTGCTAATTCAGCCACCTTAGTTCGGCGCTCTTCAACTGATAGTTTGTAGAATCCTGAAAGTCTGCTTTCATCTACTGGCATTCATATTCCTCTGATTCAAGCCCATGCTATCCCTCTTGATGAATGAACCGTTGGATTAACGCATTAGTTAACGCGTTAATAGATTGTTAATGATGCGTTAATATGGTAAAAAAAATACTATTGGTATCACTAATAACGTGTGTTAACGCACGTCTAATGCCAATCAATTATGTGAAACATCATATACTCGCTAAAGTTGAGTGTGCATATGGCTGAAGAATATCCAGTTCTTGGGTTACCTGCTTTACGAGAGAATCCCTTCAAGGCTAGGCCACTAGAACCAGGTCAAGCTGAATTGCTAGTTGCAAGGGATGAGTTAAGTGCCAGATGGTCAAGGTTCTTGAAAAATCGAACTCCTAGGCTAATTTTACTCATAGGAGAGAGGGGCTCTGGGCGTTCATCTTTGATGAGATGTATGTCCAGGGAGACCTCAAAAAGCGTACATCTAGACATGTTTCCAACCGAAAATCACTCGCATAGTATACTAAACGAGTTATTTGTATCCATGATTGGATTTGATGTTCCTTCCAGTACACAAGAAATAGCATCAAGATTAGTATCATTTACTGAAAACTTGGATGGATCGATACCGCTGATATCTCTAGATTTCCCAAATGTAGACGGATCTCATCTGGCTCAAGTCATTTCTAACCTGATATCTCCTTTGGAGAGATTAAATGCAGTAGTGATAATCTCTCTTTCAACTGAGCAAAGAGCCCAATGGCCTACTTCACTGGTAACCAGATTCGACCATACAGAGGTTATTCAGCCCCTTCAAGCAGATGAAGTAAAAGAATTATGTGAAGCAAGGATAGCTACTACCTCAAAATTGGGTTGGTCAATGAATGAAGATGCTCTAGATTATGTTATGGACAAAACAGGAGGGTCACCATACAAAGTCATGCGTCTGCTTCGAGAAATAGTGGATGATGAGAGGGCCAATCCTCGCGAGATACAATATGATGACTTGGAAGTAGATACAATACAAGAAGAAATTGAAAATAAAACTAATCATATGAAAGAGTTTGATGCTATCGATAAAACCCTAGACCCGCAAAACAGCTTCGACCTTGACCTAGATCGTTTACAAAACCCTCCCGCAGAATACCAATCACCACCTCCTGTGTCCTCAATGGGAGGATTTGGTGCTTTGGTAGCTAGAAATCGTTTGAATAAAACAGATGCTCCACCTTTTGATAAAACTAAAGCAGAGTATAAGGTTCCAGAAAAATTTGCAGGAGAGGAAAATCAATTATGGATATCTGATGATCCAAGTGCTACATTAATACAACCAATTCAAGACAATCATCAAGTTGAGGATGATTACTTTTCAGAAGATGAAGAAATGCATGAGGACAATATAATAGACAGTGGAACAAATAAAGATGTTGAAGGTCTATTTTCCCAATTACTAGATGCAATTGGTGTGCCGGACGGACTAGGTTTAGCAGATTTACTCGCCGCATTGAGGAGACCAGTTATTGGACAGAGAAGCAGTAGTCCTCTGGATGTTCAAACGTTAAGAAACCTATCAAAGAGTGAAGCAGTATTGGTGGAGGTATCATCTGAGCGTGAAATCTCTCCCTCAGATAACCGTCTTCAAGATCGACTAAATGTTGGAAGGCCTAGAATGTCGCAGATGTGTAACCGGCTCTATAGGAGTGGTATTTTGTCAGTTCAACAAAAAGGTAGGTCAAGGATGTTTAAGTTGACAAATGATGCAAGGGCGCAACTAGTTGCATGGGGTATGATGGAGGTGAGTGTATGAGTTGGACTGTATCAAGATCATGGCAAGCACCTAATATTGTATCCTCTGCCACTTCAGTAGGTAACTCTTTACTTATTTCATGTGGCCTTGAAATAATGCTCCTTGACGAGGATTTAGAGCAAAGATGGAAAAAGAAATTACCTTTCAGAGTTCATGCAGCTCACCATGATTCTGGAAAAATAGGCCTCCTGTATGGACACGGTTTCCACCTGATCAAAGCTAGTGACGGATCACAATTAGGGGATGGTAGGGCAACTCAAGGGGGATTTAGTGACATCCTACCTAGACCCGGAGGCGGTTGGGTACTTTCTTGCAGGAAAGGCCAATTGCATGTTTTCAATCAAGATGGTAGAGGATTAAAGAGATTTGAAGCTGGAGGGGTTAGGCGTTTAGTTGGGTGGTTTGACAGGGAGCACTTGCTTTGGCAGGATGAAGACGGCAAACTTCGTTGTGCTAGGTTGGCCAAAGAAGATTCACAAAGACTCCTCGAGGATAGAGTGTGGTCTTGGGTGAGCAAAATGTCAGGAGGTAGATTACTCTTGCAAAGTGCAGATGGAATGCTATGGGAGGGGTCCCCTCATCCATATGGATGGGACAGCCTAGATACGATTGATACACGCTCTTTAGAACCTCTATCAGCACACAAAGCGGGAGACGGCTGGTGGGTCCTTTCGATAGAAGGCAGTCTAACATCTATGACTGAGAATCTGTTTATTGATTCTGTGAACGTGGATTTGGGGGATACATTAGTCGGTTTGGCAGCAGATACGATGGCAACAGTGAGACGAGATGGCCTTGTTCGCGTTTGGCAGTCTCCAGAATTAGCAAAACTCAGAAGGGTTGAGATGCAAAAGATGGTTGCAGAAGCTAAAGTTGCTAGTGATTGGGAAGAAAGAAGACAAATTTTCAAACGGGCGTGTGATGCTGAAGATCAAGGTAGAATCTCGCTTGCGATTAATTTGTATGAGTCGTTGGGTCGTTCAAGCGATGTAAATCGACTGATGAAAAGGCAAAGAGGCGACTGAATGGGTGATGAACTAACATCAGAAGAATAAGGTGAATGATATGGATACTGGAGTAACGCTATTTCTGCTAACTGCTGGTTTTGGGTTGAGTTTTGCATATGGAGTTATATTGCTTGTGACTAGATATAAGCAATGTGCCCCAGACGAAATTCTCGTTATCTATGGAAGAGTCGATGGAGGAAGGAGTAGTAAATGCATACACGGTGGTGGAACATTAGTCTGGCCCTTGATTCAAGACTGGGCTAAGTTGAGTCTTATGCCTATGACGATTGAAGTATCAGTAGATAATGCAGTTTCTGTTGATGATATTAAAATGAATATCAAATCAAACTTCACTGTGGCAATTAGTACTGATCCAGAAATTATGCACAATGCTGCCGATCATCTATTACATTTAGTTCCGACAGAAATTAAATCCTTAGTTACTGAAATTATTTTAGGTCAACTGCGTATGATATTCTCAATAATCACACATGAACAAATTAGTTCCGGATCAGAAGATATTGAAGAATTAATACACCAAAAAATCGGAACTGATCTTGCTAACGTCGGAATCAAAATTATCGCTTTTCACATAAGTAGTATCTCTAATCAATCAGGTGTTACCAGCGATGTTTCTCAAGAGAAATTAAACCATTACCTGGGTCTCACTAAGAAAGCCAGAGAGAAGGCAACACCAATACCAAATGAAGGAACAAAAGATTGGGATCAACTTGAAATTATGCTCAAGATGGCAGACGACTATTCTAGTGATGCTAGATTTTTCATGGAGAATGGAGACTATGTAAGGGCGTTCGGGGCGATTAACTACGCTCATGCTTGGATAGATGCAGGAGTAAAACTTAGGTTACTAGATGGTCATGGAGACGACGAATTATTCACTCTACCTTAAATCATCGAACGTATCTCAGGTGAGTCCCACCGATGACCTCAATCCACGGAAGATTTGCTTTAGATAGCCGTCTTTTTAATTCCGTATCAACAGTTAATATTGGAAATTTATTTTCTGATGCGACAACAAATAACTGGTCATCTGTGTGTTTTCCAGAGTTGTTTGGTGTGTCCAAAACAATTGATTTTTTTCGCAACATAGGAAGCATTAGATTCACCCCTTCAATGGCCTCAAGTTCTTCCAAAACTCTTGGCAATATTGCAAGTTGATTTATGCCAGCACATTCGATTAGTGATTTATCTATATTCAGGTTTGCCTCTATAACTGCTACCCATCCACAGGTGTCAACAAGGACGCATTGCATGAGAATCACTGGATTGTCCCGTGTCCTATTAGTCTCCATCTAGCACCAACGCGTCTAGACAATGATATTCTTTGGCCTTTATCTGCACAAATTGGTAATCTCAATGTTAGGGTAGCGCTATCCTTCTTTGGATTTGAGACCACTCCAACACTAGTTGCTGTTGCAACGTTAACCATCAACATCTCGTTAGATCTTAATGGCATAATCTGGTTCGGTTCCTCTCCCTCGCCAGACACCATGTTTTCCATCAAACTTACAGAAATGTCGACCTTTTCTCTTACCTCAGGTAGGTCTCCCACCCTAGCAACAACCTGTCCAGATAGATTATCAGATGTAGTTACTGCCGGATCTAATGGTGTAGCCATTCCACATAGACCACCTGCGTGCATATTGTCTAGATTCAGACCTCCGCCTTGCATACTAGAGACTTTAGTTCTGATTGGTTCATAGTGAACCTTGTTGCCTTTCTCAATTTTCCTACCAGGTCCGATTAATATTTCATCATCCTTCTGGAATTCTCCCTCAACGATGCTTCCTCCGATTACTCCTCCCCGAAGTTTTGTGGGCCTAGTTCCGGGTCGATTTATGTCAAACGATCTTGCGACATGCATGATAGCTCGCTTATCTTGTGACCTGTCGGGTGTTGGTATTGTGGCTTCAATCGCTTGGATTAAGATGTCCAAGTTTACATCATGATGTGCAGATACTGGAATAATAGGTGCGTCTTCTACGATGGTTCCTTTCAAGAAATTCTTGATTTCATTATATGATTCAATTGCCCTTTCTTTTGTCACCAAATCGATTTTGTTTTGCACGATTACGATATTCTTGATCCCAGCGATTTCTAATGCCATAAGATGTTCTCTGGTCTGAGGTTGCGGGCATGTTTCATTTGCAGCGACCATCAACATGGCACCATCCATGATACTAGCACCTGTAATCATTATCGCCATCAATGTCTCGTGACCAGGAGCGTCTACGAATGAAACAACCCTTTGTAGCTCTGTAACATCGTCATTGCCTCCACCTGGTCTTTTCCCTGTTGCGTAGTATTCTCCTTTGTCGGTTTTGTAGAAGGCTGTATCTGCATAACCAAGTTTAATTGAAATACCTCTTTTCCTCTCCTCTGAGTGAGTATCGGTCCAGATTCCAGAGAGTGCCTGTGTTAAGGTAGTTTTTCCGTGGTCTACGTGACCTACTAATCCTATGTTTACTTCGGGTTGTGCGGGAAGCTTGCGTGCCATGCTTCCCAACCTTCCAAAACCTCAGATCAGCCTCGCGGCTTCACTCGCTGCTCTCCTCGATTGAACCTAGAATGTCTTCCAGGCTTTTGTTTGCAGCCTCAACAACTTTGAGATTGATTTGTCTTGTGTCTTGGGTAATTGTATTTCCACGGAAATTTCTTCGCTTTCTCATTCCGTCTGGTTTGTAGCGGAATCTTTTCTTCTCTCCACCTTTTGATTTGAATACTAGTGAATGGCCTTTGAAACCGGTTGAAGCGGTGACAAGGACGGATTGGCGTGTACCTCCGCTCAAATCACTCCTCATCGGAGTTCCAGTCTTGTCTGACCCGCCAGTTATCTCCAATTTGTAACCAGCAAGGGTTTGTTCTCCTTCTCCAACGAAAATTCCGTCAACCAAATCTCCAATTTTCTTACCTAGGAATTGTGAAAGATTGTTTCCACTAACGGTCATGTTGTAAGAACGTCCATTATTGTCTGGATTTGTGTCATTGACTACTGCAACAAATGTGGTCTCTGCCATATTATCAACCCTTGAGCGGCTTTGCGACTTGAGCGGGGTATTTATGCCCTTTTGTCATTAAAAATAATCATCTATCGGCGTATTTTTGTCGGAATCAGTGTTTCAAGACGTCTTGCTACGTCACTGGGGAGCATGTGGGGCATCGAAATATGCTGGGTTCTCCCCCTTCCGACTTCTGCTTTGGCAGTTCTTGTTACGATAATATCTTCCTGTGTCAATCTTTTCAGGTGTTTCCACAAAGTAGTATGTCCTTTTGGAGATTCATCGAATTCTTCACAGACAACGTGGTAGAGTTTTTCTGCTTCTCCGCTTGTAACGCTTTCCTGTCGCTTCAAACGTCTACAAAGACCCAGAAGGATGAGCATTGCATGAACTGGTATGTCATCGATATTCATAGAATCAGCATTGTTTGGCATAGTAACAACAGTACGTTGAACATCCTTAGATTCGATGATAGATCTCCCGGCTGCTTCAGCTCGTTTTGCTGCTCCTTCAAGTAATTCTATAGATTGTCTTGCATCTCCAGATGGAGCGGCAGCTTGAGATACCAATTGTAGAATTTCATCTGTACACGTTCCAGTTACTAAACCAATGTCTCTCCTTTGAGAGATTATCTTGAAAAGTCCATTTTCATCATAAGGAGGTATTCTAATGTGGTTTGATCGACCAACTCTTGAAAGTACTGCATTTTCTAGTAAGTCCAGAATTTGCTCTTGACTAATTAGGATTGCAGACAGTGTTCCCGCACCATCTCTGTCCTCATCGATTCTCATCAATTTGTATATGATATCGTCTCCAGATCTTCTAAGAAGGTGGTCTACTTCATCGAGAATAACGATAAGGTGAGAATTGCTGTTATTGAGCATTCTCCTAAGGCTTGTCAGAAGTTCTCCCACGCCAAGACCTCTATCTGGATGACCTGGGTCTAAATCCTGAACTATTTTTTGCATTATTCGAGACGGAGTTGCTGCGTTTCGACAGTTTACGTGGACATATTGGATATTCCTTTTGTCAGCGAAATGCCGAATCACATCTTTGCAGAACCGTTTTGCAAGTGCGGTTTTCCCAGAGCCTACCGGTCCAGTAATGACAGCCCTGGCGGTCCCTTCAGGATGACTGATGTTACCGAATATCGCAGCTAGTTCCTTCTGTATGTCTTCTCTCCCAACTAAGTTTTCTGGAATAAAATCGAAACCAAAAACCTCCGGGTTGCTGAGCACGAGGCCTGCTCCTATGCGGTCTAGATATGAGGTCATGACTGCAAAGGGTCATCGTCTATGGTTATTGAACTTTCAATAAAAAAATCCTCAGAAAAGTCATCATTAAGCCGAATGCTAGTCAGCGGTTCATCTCATTTTGAGAACATGCTGCGCTGGATAACAGAGTTCAGTGTATTTGGTCAAACTTATATCCGTTCTCCCATTTCTTTTCGCCCAATACAACTTGTAACTCATAGGGAGTAATCATTGGTTTAGCATACTTGACAGCATCATCAATTGCGATTCTGGGGCAAGCGGTGTTCACAAAGACATCTACTGGATAAAAATCAATTAGTTCGGGACCAATATGCTCCATTGCAAGTAGGAAACCTTTCTTACCGTGTTTCTCTAATTTTCTCTTCATTCGCAAGGCTAGATTTCTACGCATCTGACCCGGCTTAGCACCAATCAAAATGCCAAACCTATCCTTATCCATAGAAGACATGATCAAACCAGATCTCTGCCGGAGTATACGTTCTATTCTCTCCCTTCCCATTTCTTTTGCATCTCCTGAATATGGATCTAACATTGCAAGCGGTTTACCAGTATGAAGAACTAAGCCAATAGGATGGAAGTCTCCGCTTCCCAAGAATACATAGTGACCAACTGTCGGATCATCTCCTGAATAATTGCAGCCAAGTACCTGCCCGGGTAGTGTGAGCCTTGCTCCTCCAACAGGAATTGTAACATCAAATCCTGCATCTTCAAAATGCTTCTTGAAAGTATGTAGTAGGTGTAGGTGTTGTATGCTGCCAACCAATCCTAGTTTTGTGTCAGTAAGCGGTGCAACTCTTCCCACCATGTCCTCGAACTTGTCTATTGCCTCAAGTTCCGACAAAACCGGACCGGAGGCATCATTTAGGCGACTTCTAGCAATTTCTCTGTGAGCGTGCAAATAAGGTAGAACCGGAGCGATTTCTGGGCTACCGTGGTATGTTACTGGAATAAATTGGGTTGCCATTCCAGAGTCAATGTTCATCTGTGAGTGGCCCATGTGTGCAACTAATTCTACACCTATGTTCTGCATTTTGTCATGGACTAAGTCACAAGCTCCATAACAAGGGTCAGCAGATAACACCACTCTTGCTGAGGTTTCACTTTCAATTTCATCCATCATTTCCAAGGCTTGCATTTTGAGACCTTCCGGAACTTGTAAAGCAACCAACTTCAGGTCGTTTTGCTTTATTCTTTCAACTAAGTCATCTAGTTGAAATTCGTGTTTGTCTATGTCCATGCTATCTAAACCTCATTACCAATGATTACATTACTTGCTAGAGCCGTCTATTAATATGGGTTTGGCCTCGTGAGATGCGTAATGAATCATCCCTCGGCTAAAAAGTCAACATATTCGTCTGGCTCGAGTAGATTTTCCATGTCAACATCGTGGGGGTCTAGAATTATAATCCAGCCCAAATCATACGGGGAATCATTAACCAGTTCGGGATTAATCTCTACCTCACCATTAACTTCTGCGATTTCTCCAGCAAAAGGACTAGGGAATGTAAATTTCTCTTCAGCAGTCCAGATAGAGAAGAGATTCTGCTCTTCATCCACCTCAGTTTCCGCATGAGGGAGAATAATTCGTAGGACTTCACCTATGTCTGCTGCAAGGAAATCTGATATTCCAATTACTAACCTGTCGTCCTTTTCTTGATACCACAAGTGGTCTCTTGAATACTTTCGACTATGTGCAATCCCGAATTCCATGACCTCATCATCCATGGTCTCAACTCGGGTCGCCGTATTGCCAATAATATATGAACGCACTGATTTGAGTGAATTATGAATGGGTATGCATAAAATGGTGCAACCATTTGGGTCACAATATGCGCTTTGAGGAGACAGAAGAGCAACAAATGATTCGTGAAATGGTTAGGGACTTTGCGGAGTCGGTATTACCTGAAACCATTGAACACAGGGACGCTAACCAGATACCACCTGCTAAGGAATGGGAGCAATTCTTAGATTATGGATTGCAAGGAATAGCAATTCCCGAAGAATATGGTGGAAACCCTGTTGATGACATTTCAGAGGCTATAATTATCGAAGAATTGGCTAGAGTAGATCCATCTTTCGCTGTTATGTTTTGCGTACACGTCGGACTTTGCTCAAAAACCATCGCTTTGCATGGAAACGATGAGCAGAAGAAAAAATATCTCACCAGGCTAGCAGCAGGAGAAGTAGGGGCTTACTCACTATCTGAAGCTGGAGCAGGTACTGATGCAGCAGCAATGGTTTGCAAAGCTAAACTTTCTGAAGATGGCAAGCACTACATACTGAACGGAGAGAAAATGTGGGTAACAAATGGAGCACAAGCACAAATTTACGTTTTGTTTGCTAAGGATGTGGGCCACCCAGATTATGGTGTGAAAAAGCACGGTGGTTCTACCGCTTTCATAGTAGAACAATCATTTGAGGGCTTCACTGTCGGTAAGAAAGAGGACAAGTTGGGAATAAGGTCATCAGATACATGCACCTTAATTTTAGAAAATTGCAAAGTCCCAGTTGAAAATGTATTGAAAGGTTCAGGTAAGGGATTCGCAATCGCAATGAATGCACTAGATAACTCAAGGATTGGTATTGCTGCCCAAGCTCTTGGTATCTCTCAAGGGGCATATGAAGCAGCTCTGAAGTATTCTCACGAGAGGGAAGCATTCGGCAAACCGATCGCTAATCATCAAATGATAACTGCTTATCTTGCAGACATGGCAACAAAAATTGAGGCTTCTCGATTGCTTGTATACAAGGCCTCTTGGGCGAAAGAAGAGCACTACGAGAACGGCGGAACAAGGCATACCAAAGAAGCCAGTATGGCTAAGTTGTATGCAGGTGATACAGCTATGTGGGTAACTGAGAAGGCAATCCAGGTATTAGGTGGATATGGATATACCAAAGAATTCCCAGTGGAGAGATTCTTCCGTGACGCTAAGATAACACAGATTTACGAAGGAACCCAGGAAGTTCAACGCATCGTTATAGCCCGAGCGATAAAGCCTTGATTCTAGCCCAGTGAGGCGATGGATATTTTTGATCCTGTTAATTTCATTGACAAGGTCTCACATCTAGAACTTCCTGTGATACACTCAATAATAGTGAAGAACTTCTTTATTACAAATCAAATACCAAAATCGGCCTACAAGGAGAATAAACATTTCAAAATCTTAGCAGAACGTCTAGAAAATATTGAATCTGAATCGAGTAATCAAACCACTACGGTTATTTCGCTTTATGACATTGAATCTATGTTCGAATCACTGATAGACGCGGACACAAAAAAACACCAGGGTGTTGTTTACACTCCGCATTATATCATTGATTATTTGATATCTGAATCTTTGAAAATGACTCACAAGCAACTTGGAGAAATTGTGATTTGCGATCCTGCTTGTGGTAGTGGAAGTTTTTTGGTAAGGGCCGCTTCTATTCTCGAAGATAAAGGAGTTGATGCTCCGCGCTCTATAGGAAAGCAGATAATAGGATTTGACATCAATAAACAAGCAGTTGAATTTGCAATTTCTCATGTTTTACTTTATCTTTTGAAAAATGGTTATGATGTAAATGAAATAAATCCTAATATATTCGCCGTCGACACACTTATCGAAAATCCTGAATCATTATGGGAGAGGGTTGGAAGGGGTGAAGGATTTGACATTGTATGCACAAACCCTCCTTACGTGAAATTACAAAATTTATCTCCCCAATATCGAACAGAATTGAGTGATATCTATCCAGATTTTACAACAGGAAATTACAGCCTTGCTATGCTTTTTTTTATCTCATGTCATCGAATGATAAATACGAAAGGAGTTGCAGCCTTAATCACCCAAAATAATCTATTTACATCCAATTCTGCTAAGTCTGTCAGGAAATACGCTGTTGAGAATAAATGTGTTAAAAGAATTTTAGATTTCTCAGATCATTTAATTTTTGAAGGAATACTTGCTTACACTTGTTTACTTTTCTTGGACAGTGATAAGTCAAAACTGTTTGTGGAATACAAGGATATGTACAAAGGTTTTGATAAAGATTCTTTGCCAGTAACTGGTTTCACTAACATTGAATATCATAATCTGAAATCTGGTAAATGGAGATTAGCTGAGGAACCTCACATTTCGAATATAACAAAGATTGAGAAAACGGGACTGAGCCTTGGAAAATTATGTGATATAAAGGTGGGATATGCAACACTTAGAGACAAAGTATTCCGATCAAAATTCAAAGAAGGAAGGTGGTTTGCAAGAAGCCCTGAAGGGAATGATGTTGAGATTGAAAGTAACATAATAAAACCAGCCATTAAAATTACTGAATCTTCAACGGCAGAAGATTTAATGAAAAACGATAAGGGAATTATATTCCCATATTTTAGAGACGGAGAGATTTACAAATTAATTCCAGAAAGTGATCTCAAATTAAACACACCTCTTACTTTTCAACACTTAAAATCGTGGAGAAATGAACTTGCGATGAGAGACGGCGGTAATAAGAAAAAGCAACAGAAATATGGAGCATGGTATGCTTGGGGTAGAAAACAAGGCATGGATTCAAAAGGTCCAAAATTGCTTACAAAGACATTTGATAGCAGTCCAAACTTCCGAATTGATAAATCTGATAGTTTGTTCTCAAATGGCTATGCTATCATGCAACCGCGAATTATGCCAGGGGGTTCAAAGATCTCAATAGTTGCACTTGAAAAGATACTCAATAGTCGATTTATGCATTATTATGCGAAGTTAACCTCGTTCCAAATCAGCGGCGATTTCCAGTGTTACCAAAAAAATTTCATTGAATCTTTTGGTATTCCAATTATGTCCAATCAGGAGTATGAATTTATTGAAGAGTGCTCGGATTTGCAGCTTGAAGAATTACTATCAAAATACTACAATATTGAGATAACTCATATCGATAATTACTTTGATTATTAGTGAATATCTATCCTGTAATGTCCTTGAGGAAACCATTCATTACAAATGAATCACTGGGTAGATTTATGGCTGAATTCCTGCGGTTTGATTTCCCTTTGCCTGCTGATGAGAGGATAAGTCATATTTGGAATGATATCGCTTCATTGAGGCATGAAGTCTATGCAGAGGAATTGGGTCAATATTCGCCAAATGATGAATCAAGACTAGAAGATCCTGGTAAGCATTTCATTGTATGTATGGAAGAACAAGAATTTGTAGGATATATTAGTTTGAATCCACCAAGTAAGAAACCGTTTAGACTAGCAAAGTATTTCTCAGCAGATGTTCTAAATCAAACAGTTTTCAATTCATGTGATGATAAGAGTTCAACTTTTGAGGTAAGAGGCTTGACCGTGTCACAAAAATATCGAGGTCAAAATCATTCAATTAGTTTGATGCGTCATGCATTGGAATTTGTAGCGGATAACGGGGGTACTGATATTGTTGCTATGGGTCATTCAGAAGTCAAAAAAATGTACCAGAATAATGGTATGATGGTATTCGATAATGTTGGAGTCAAGCATGGTGATACTGTATATTATCCAATGCATATGAATGTCCAGAAAACATTGACAAAATTTGCAGACAAAATCCAAAAAAATCGTGAACTAGAAGATAGCGATGACGCCTGCTATCATGGAGGCCAGTCGTGGGATACTTCTGGTTTTGATTTCGATGTTCGTGATTCTCTAATCGTGGCTGATGTGCTGGACAGTCCATTTCCTCCATGCCCCGAAGCACTGCAAGTAATTAGCTCCCAACTTGAAAGATCTTGTCAAGAATCTCCACCAACACAGTGCGAGGAGTTAATTGAAACAATTGCAAAAGTGAGAGGTATTCCAAGTAACAATGTAGCAGTATCATCAGGATCATCATCACTAATGTTTTCACTACTCCCTCAGTTACTGAATGAGACCTCAAGAGTTTTGATTTTATCACCGATGTATGGGGAATATAGTCATATTCTACAACATGTGATTGGCTGTAATATCACATACTTTGTCCTTCAAGACGACAAGGGATTCAAAATTAACCCTGATGAATTGATTTCTCAGGCTAGCGAGCATGATGCGGTCATTTTTGTGAACCCCAATAGTCCAACGGGCGTTTATTGTGAAGAAATGTCAGAAATCGTCCAAAAGATAGCAAAGTCAAGAAATTCAAACTCAATTTGTGAGATGATTTGGATTGATGAGACCTACATTAATTATCTTCCAAACGCAGAATCATTGGAACCACTGTGTGAATCACTTCCTGAATTGGTTGTTTGTAAGAGTATGAGCAAGTGTTACGCATTATCTGGATTAAGAGTTGCATACGCCGTTACCAAGCAGATGTCCAAACTCAGGAAATTTATCCCTCCTTGGGCGGTTAGCCTACCCGGTCAGCTTGCAGCAGTAGCAGCTTTACAAAATGAGCAATATTACCTAGAACAGTATAACATCATTCATGATGAAAGGGAAAAAATGCATACGTCACTGGAATCACTTGGCTTTAGAGTATTTTCGGGTGTAGCTAATTATCTACTGACTTACCTTCCTGAAGATTCAGGCTATTCGTCATCTAGATTTATCGAATCATGCAAATCAAAGGGACTATTCGTTAGAGAC
>Ga0160422_10001029_pt1 | contig 17290 bp, 13 predicted proteins | sample Fk160mmetaG_FD_108192 | JGI IMG/M metagenome (GOLD analysis project Ga0160422, IMG submission 108192) | Marine microbial communities from the Central Pacific Ocean - Fk160115 60m metaG | ecosystem: Environmental > Aquatic > Marine > Oceanic > Photic zone | place: The Central Pacific Ocean... | reverse complement strand
TATTATTTATATTTTTAAAATTAGTTTTCGTAATTGTATCTCCCTTATTATAAATGATAACTTTTTGATCTTTTAATTGATTTAACCAATTTAGTTCTTCATTATATCTAGCTATTATGAAACACTTATTCATTATGTTAAAATCTTCTTTAAACAAAATTATAGTTTGTGGTTAGCAAATATAAGAAAAATGTATTAATAGTTGGTTGTGGTTTGGCAGGTACAACAATTGCAAGAATTTTAGCTGAAAATAATTTCAAGGTTGAAGTTATAGATAGAAGGAATCATATAGCTGGAAATGCCTATGATTATATTAATAAAAATAACGAAAGAATTCATAAATATGGACCTCATCTTTTGCATTGTAATAAGAATTCTCCAGCACTCAAATTTCTAGATAGATTTACAGATTGGATTAAATACGAACATAAAGTAAGAGCGTTACTTTGGAATGGTAAAACAACTCCACTCCCAATTAATCAATATACTTTAGAAGATATTTACAAAGTAAAATTTAAGAATCAAACTGAGGTTATTAATTTTCTAAATTCTATAAGGAATAAAGATCTTAAACCTAAAAATGCTGACGAACTTTTTGAATATTCTGTTGGTAATAAACTTTCAGACATTTTTTTTAGACCATATTCAAAAAAAATGTGGGATATTGATCCCAAAAAACTCTCAATAAATATTGGAGCAAGATTACCTGTAAGAACAAATAAAGATATGAGATATTTTAATGATGATTTTCAGGCCCTCCCAAAAGATGGATATACAAAAATGGTTGAGAAAATTCTTTCTCATAAAAATATAAATGTTTTACTTAATAAAGAATTTAATAAAAAGATGGAAAAAGATTTTGATCATATTTTTTTATGTATACCAATTGATAAATATTTTGATTGCCAAAATGGAGTATTACCGTATCGATCAATCTTATTCGAAGATAGAATTGAAAATTTTAAAGATTTACCTGCTCCAGTAATAAATTTTACTGATCAATCAATTTATACCAGAAAAACTCAATGGAATTTACTTCCAAACTGTCCTAAATTATCATCTTCAAAAAAAACAATAACTTATGAAATCCCTTGTTCAATAGAAAATAATCCTGAAGAATATTATTATCCAGTTCATACTAAGCAATCAACAAAAATTTATAATATTTATAAAGCTTTAGCAAAAGAAAATAAAAAAGTAACATTCTGCGGAAGGACTGGATTATTTAGATACATAGATATGATTCCAGCAATTCAAATTCACATGCAACTTGCATATAATTTTATTAAAACTAATAAATAAAAATATATGAGGAAGTTAAATTTGTTGATAATTTCATCTTCTTCAAAAACTGGAGGAGGTCCTACACATGTTTTTCTTTTAAAAAAAATAATTTCGCATAAAGTTAATATTTTTTTTGCTATGCCCAAATTTAAAAGTTTAGAAAATAATATTAATACAAAAAATTTTATTTCTATAGATGAAAGAAAAATCTCAATAAGAGATATTTTTAGATTAATCAAATTTGTGAATAATCACTCAATTGATATTATTCATGCCCATGGCAAAGGAGCTTCTTTAATAGGTAGGATATTGAAAACTTTCACGGGTAAAATTCTTGTTTATACTTTTCATGGTATTCATATAGAATGCCTAAATCCAATTGAAAAATTTATATATATTTATTATGAAAGGATATTAGGATGGGTAGACGATCATAAAATATTTGTATCTAAGAGTGAATATAAAAAAGCAGTCTTGTTGAATTTTCCAGTTGGAAATAATTTCTCCATAATTAATAATGGGGTAGTAAATAAATTAAATAAATATATATCTAGAAATAAAATAGATAATATAAAATTAGGTATTAATAATTTAAATAAAAATATAATTTCTGTATGTAGACTAGTTGATCAAAAAAATATTTTTGAAATTGTGAAAATAGCAAAAGAGTTACCTTCTTATAACTTTTTAATTATTGGAGATGGAGAATTATTTTTTAAATTAAAAAAATATATAAAACTTAGTAATATTAAGAATGTATATATTCTTGGAGAAAAAAAAGATGTATATAAATATTTAATTTATGCAGAGATTTTCTTATCCACTTCACTTTATGAAGGACATCCAATAAGTATTTTGGAAGCAATGTCAATCGGCTTACCAATTGTAGCTTCAAATGTTATTGGAAATGTAAATACAATTGATCATGGCATCTCAGGATTTTTTTATCAACTTGGTAATATTAAAATGGCTGCAAACCTTATAGAAAAATTAATTTCTAATAAAGAAAAAAGATTGAGCTTTTCAAGAGAATCATTTATCAAACAAAGGAAATTTTTCTCTATTGAAAATATGAAATATAATTATATAAATTTATATGAGAAATTATTTATTGAAAGAAATATATCATGATCAATAATAAAGAAAAAAGTAATTCGATCCTTATTTTAGCTGGTAAATTAACTTCTATAGACAGTTTCTATACTTACGAGTATTTCAATAATATTGGAAATACGTTGATGATTGAAAGAATATTAAATTCATTGGATTTAAAAAAGTCTACAAAAAAATATATAGCGGTCTCAAAAATAGATAAAACTTTTACTTCTTTCAAACCTTTTGCTGAACTTAATTTTATTAATGTAGGCTTTACTAATGGAGTAATTGAGACAATTGAAAAAGCAATAAATTTAATTAAAGAGGATAATATTTCCATCATTCCAATAACTACCATTCCTGATAAAAATTATTTTCATGAAGATGTTTGTTATTTTTCTGATTTATCTATACCTAAAGAAAATTGGTCATCAATAAAAATAGAAAATGGTAAAAAAGAATATTTTTTTAAAGCTGATATAAATAGTATTGGGATAAAGTCATTCCCATTTACTGGAAGGATAACAGCAAAAAAATTTGATCTTTTAAATTCAATAAAAAATATTCATAATACACAAAAAAAAGATTTATTGTATTTAGCTAAAAACTTAATTGAAGAATTTAACTATGAGGTCTTACTTGAGAAGTGGTATGATAGCGGTCATGATGCTACTTATCATCAAACAAAAATAACATCTTTTACTAGTAGATTTTTCAACAATATTTCTTATAACAACTCAAAAAATACAATAATTAAAAAATCTAAAGATTATAAAAAATTAAATTGTGAAGTAAATTTTTATAATAATTTGCCTATCAAATTAAAGAAATTTTTCCCTTATATTTTTAATTCTTATAAAAAGAATTGTAATTTTAATTATTTAGAAATTGAATTTATTCCTTATCCAAATTTATCTGAATTATTTTTATTTAAGAAAATTGGTCCTAACGCTTGGTTTAGAATCATAAATTCAATTTCAAAAGTTTACGAAGGTTTTTATTTACTTGATGAGCCTAAAATTAAAACAAGTTGTTCATGGCTTTATAGTGAAAAGTTAATATTGCGTTATGAAAGTATTGAAAAATTTATTAATAATAGTCAAAATCAAATCTTAAAGAAAATACTTAATTATGGAATTTTAGTTAATAGTCATTTAAAAATAAATAGCTTGAAAAGTACATATAAAGCTTTACTAAAATTTCTCAGGATTTATGAAAAATCAGTTCCATTATATATTGGTCATGGGGATTTATGTTTTAATAACATATTAGTTGAACATATATCAGGGACTTTAAAGTTGATTGATCCTAAGGCTTTTTTTTATAAAGATTTAGATCTTTTTGGTTTAATTGACCCTAATTATGATCTTTCAAAGTTAAATCATTCTTTTAGATATTTGTATGATTCAGTTGTAAACAATTTGTTTTCAATTGATTACATATCTAGTGATATCCAATTAAAAATATTTTCTCCAAAGGAATATAATTATATTAATAAGCAATTTAAAGATATAATAATTAATCAAAATATTGATAACGAACTTTTAAGGATTCTTACTTCAAATTTATTTATTTCTATGTTACCTTTACATATTGATGATGAAGAAAGATTAATAGTCTTTTCTATTATTGCATCAGTAATTTTTCAGGATTTGAATTTTGATTCGTTGAGAATAACTTTATGAATTATTTAATTACAGCAGCAGGATTAGGAACCAGATTTTTAAAAGAAGGTATAAAACCTCCAAAGCCTTTAATTAAAGTAAATGGTTTAGAACTAATTTTATGGAGTTTGATGTCATTCAATTTTATGGAGAATGATATTTTATATATAGTCACCTTAGAATCAGATAATGTAAAAAATATAATTATTGAGAAAATTAAAAATTTATTTGGTGATATTAAAGTTAATTGGTTGGAGTTAGAAGAAGTAAAAAATGGGCAATTAATAACTGCTATAGAAGCAATAAAGTTTTTCAAAATAGAAGGTAAACTTTTAATTCATAATTGTGATACATCTTATTCCTTGAATAATTTTAATTTTGAAGAATTAGATAGTTGTTTTGGAGCAATACCATATTTCCAGGCAGATGGAGATAATTGGTCATTTATTATCATAGAGAATGGATTAATTACTGAGGTGAAAGAGAAAAAAAGAATCTCTAATAATTGTTCTATTGGCACTTATTTTTTTTCAGAAACTTTGGAATTTCTTGATATTGCAAAAAATTATATCTCACATAATAATAATATAAAAGAATTTTATATTGCACCTATTTATGAATTTGCTATAAAAAAATCGTTAAAAGTTATTCCCTTAAAATGCAAATCTTTTAAATTATTTGGAACACCATCTGAACTATTAAAAACCTTTAAAATATCCTTTTTTGAATTAATTTCAGAGAATGATTTCAAAGGTAATCAAAGAAAAACTATTGTTTGTGATGTTGATGGAACTATATGTTCTAATCCAGAATATGGAGATTATTCTAAATGTTTACCTATTAATGATGTATGTAATAAATTAAAACTTGAGAATGATAAAGGTACTTATATAATTTTATATACATCAAGGAATCTAAGATCTTTTAAAGGTAATTTAGGCTTAATTAATAAATATACATCAAAGACATTAATTGATTGGCTCACTAAAAATGATATCCCATATGATGAACTTCATCTTGGAAAACCATGGGGGGAAGGAAATCTTTTTTATCTTGATGATAAATTAATTTCTATTAATCAATTTCTAAATAATTAAGAAACTTCTATTTTTATATCATTATTTTATTATTTAATTTTTTGTAAAGATAATTTACTAAGCAAAACTTATAATAGTTTGAACCCTTTATTTCTTGGATTAGTCATTTCTTTGAAACTCTCAGAAATTTTTATAAGTTGTGAATATTCACCAAAAGCTTTAATAGAGCCATCTTCAAATTCATAAATGCAATCACATTTTTTTACAGTTGATAATCTATGTGCAATTAAAATTAAAGTAAAATTATTTATTCTCCTAAGTAAATCTAATTCTTCAATAACATCTGCTTCCGTTTTATTATCTAAAGCACTTGTGGCTTCATCGAGAATTAAAAACTTAGTATTTTTATAAAAAGCTCTTGCAAGAGCTATCCGTTGTCTTTGACCACCTGAAAGTCTTAAACCATTATAACCAACTACTGTATTAAGTCCATTAGGCATTCTCTTTATAAATGAATCAATCTGAGCAGATTTAATACAATCCCATACTTTTTGAATATCAATATCTTTTTCTTCTACTGCGAAAGCAATATTTGATATTATTGTGCTATTTAATAAACTTATATTTTGGGGTACATATGAACAACATTTTTGCCATTCAGATAATTTACTCTTATTGAATATTTTCCCATCAATAATAAAATCACCTGAAATAGGATTTAGCAGATTTAATAAAATATTAGCAGCAGTGGTTTTGCCACTTCCGGTTTTTCCTACAAATGCAATTTTTGATCCAACTGAAATATTTAAATTGATATTATCTAATGCAAGGTTATCAGAATAAGGATAAGAGTAAGAAATATTTTTAAGCTCTATATTTTTCTTTGCTATTAATTTATCATTAGTTTTTATTAATTTATTTTCAAAAATATTTTTTCGAGTATTTGGCAATTCTAAAAGTTTTAAGGATTCTTCAACATCAGGTATCCCAGATCTGAGATCAGTTATCCCTCTAAAAAGATCCTGTAAAGGTGGAGTTAATTTCAAAGAGGATACTGCTATAGTTGCTAAAAAAGGCACTATTTCAATAAAACTAGTAGGATTTTTATTTGAAACTAAGGGGAAAAGTCCTATACAAAAAATAAGTGTTATGCCAAGTGGCTCAATTAAAGCTCTAGGGAATTCTGGGAATGTTTCTGCTTTCCATAGAAAAGGAAAAGCTATTTTTCCAGATTCATAAAATTTATTAGTAAAGAAATTTTCAGAATTAGATAAATGAACATCAGTTATATTCCTTAAAGAATCATCAAGAACATTATTTATTTTAGATTCAAGTATTATTCTCTGTCTAGAAGCCTTTCTAATATAAGGAGTGACAATTAATGAAATTAAACTATATCCAGCTACTAGAGATACTATAAGATAAAAAGAAGTAATTTTCGCGAAGGTTAAAATAGCAATAAATATAAATGTAGAGATGAAAATACCACTTACTATTTGTAAAATTGGTCTTATCATTTTTTCAGAAACTCTAGTTAAATTTAGAAGAATTTTATTTGAAATATTAGAGCTTTTATCAGTTAAGAAATATTCATATTCTTGGGATAAAATCTTTTTATGAGCTTTTTGAGATAATTCCAAAAATATTGAAGCTCTAATACTTTCTTGCCTAGCTCTAAGTAAAAGTCGTAGAAATGATGCGGTCCAGTTAAGAAATATGTATATAAAAATCATTAAAATTATTTTTGTGCTTAATTCCTCTGGAATAAATTCTTTAAATGGAATCGATGGACTATTAGGTCTCCCAACTACTGCCGTAAATAGTCTTGAAACTAATCCTACTAAGGCTACATCAACCAGACCCGTAATTATTGCAAACGGCAAAATAGATAATAAAGATTTTCTTCTGGGTATTGATAAGCATTTTATAAGTCTATAAAAAAGACTAATTGTTTTACTATTTAATAACATTGTTTATATTATGAGATTATTAAACTTCTAAAAAACATTTTATATTTACATTTTTTATTTAAATAAATTTTAATAGGCACCTCTATCAAATGGCAATAAAATTACACTGAAAGTTCTTAATATTATATTTATATCCATGATAAGATTTTTATTCCTAACGTAAATTAAATCTAATTCCACTCTTTTTTTATAACTTAAATTATTCCTTCCACTTACTTGCCATAATCCAGTTATCCCAGGTTTAACAGAAAAGACTTCTTTTAAATGTTCACCATACCTTTTTTTTTCAGATTCAATAATTGGACGAGGACCAACTAGACTCATTTCTCCTTTAATTACATTAATGAGTTGGGGTAATTCATCTAAGCTTAAAAGTCTTAGTACTTTTCCTACATCTGTTATTCTTGGATCATTTTTAATCTTCTGGTTCTTTTCAAACTCCTCTTTAATTTTTTGATTTTTGTCTAAAAGATTTTCTAAAATAAGATCTGCTTCTTGGCTCATTGTTCTAAATTTAATACAATTAAAAAATCTTAAATTTTTACCAATTCTTTTTTGCTTATAAAATATTGGTCCTCTAGAATTTAATTTTATTAAAAAACAAATCAAGAATATTATTGGAAGTCCACAAATAATTAAAGAAAAAGTGATTATTAACTCAATAAATCTTTTTGGTAAATTATATTTTAGGATTGTTATTAAAAATTTCTTATATAATTTTAAACCATTTCTATAAAAAAAAGTATATTTTGAAATTTTTTAAATTAAACCTGAATCTTCTAGGGAATTATCTAGAAATTGTTTAAAGTTGGAATAGAAATTTTCTTTACTAAATTTTTTAGACCAATTATTAATTGAACTAGCGCATAGTTCTTTATAAGTTTTACTATCTTCAAACCATTTAACAGAATCAATTACTGATTTAACATTCTGTTCATTAAATAAAATCCCAGTTTTAACTCCACTTGATGAAGAAATACAATTAACGGTATCAAGTAAGCCTCCCTTTTTTAATGCAATTACTGGTGCACCTGCTGCCATTGCTTCAACAGGAGTAATCCCAAAATCTTCGATTCCAGCATAAACAAAAGCTCTACATGTTTCCATTAACTTTTTTATCTTTTCATCACTTTGAAATCCTAAAACCTGAATATTTTTTCTAGCTATTTTTTTTATTTTTAAAATTTCTGGACCACTGCCTATTACGATTAGGGGATAGCCAAGATTATTGAAAGCTCTGACTAAGATATCTACTCTCTTATTAGGGACTAATCTGGAAACACTTAAATAGAAATTTCCTCTATTACTATTGCATCCAAATTTATCGACTTCTACTGGTCCATAAATTACTCTAGAATCTCTTCCCCAATATTTTTTTATTCTTTTTGCAGTAAAATTAGAATTAGTACAGATTTTATCAATTCTCATACTACTTAACTGGTCCCATATTCTTAAATTATGTAATATCAATCTCAATATTGGCTTCATTCCATATCTTGAAATAGACGAACTTCGCAAATAAGTATTCATCTGATCCCACGCATAACGCATCGGGGTATGTACATAACTAACATGCAATTGATTAGGAGATGTTAATACACCTTTTGCAACTAGATGACTAGAACTTACTACCAAAGGATAATCTTCTAGATCTAATTGTTCTATAGCAAGAGGGAAAAGTGGAAGATATTTTTGAAAATGGTTTTTATTAAATGGTAGTTTATTTATAAAAGAAGTTGAAATATCTCTCTCAAAAAGCCAATCTTCTTCATCTTTTTTTATATTAGCGACTAGTCCATAGAGGCTTGGAGTTGAATAATTTTCTTTTAATACTTTGTCTATAACTTTTAGAGCTTTCTCAGCACCTCCTCTATATTTATATGAAAACCAATCATGTACTAAAGCAACCTTTTTTATATGTTTTTTATTCTTTTTCAAAACGTTTAATAAGATTTATCAAGAGTATTATAAATCAATTTTGAATTATAGAAAATTTATTAAAAAGCAGTAAAACTAACTTTTGATTTTATTTATCAAATTAAAACTTAATATTTTAGTTAATGAGTATATATTATCTAGCCAATTTCCAATCTCCGGATCCTCATTATATTTTATTGCTTTCTCTAATGATTTATTAATTGACTTTATATCAAATAAATATATTTTTAATATTACATTAGCTATGTGAACATTTGAATTATACGGATCTATTAATATTATTTTATTTAGCGTATCAGTTGCTTTTATTGCTTTTTTTTGCAAAATTTGACTTATTAATAATGAATATAAATAATCTAAATTATTTGGTTCTTGCTTGATTTCTCTTTCAAATATTATTTCAGCATCTTTCAAATAATATTGATTAGGATCACTTTGATTAATTTGACCTGCGAGATTAAATAATTCATCAAATTCCCCTTCCCTTAATAAATTGCCCATTTCCTGAACATATTCCAATTTATTACTTGCTAGAAGATAATGATCCTCATTGAGGATATAAGTTTGTTTATCAGTTAATTCAAATTCTTTGCCATTCTTAGGATTCAAAAGAAATACATCAAAATCTGATATTTGATAACTCTTGATGAGATTTTTATTTTTTTCAAAAATCGCTGTGTAGTTTATGCATTTTTGTTTTGAATTATATTCTTTTATTTTTGGCAAGGATAAATATATTTTATTTTCATTAATGCCATCTCTTGATTTTAATATTAGATATGAATCGCCAATTTCTGATAATTCCCCTTTTATATTTATTTTTAATTTATTTTTTGCCAAACCTAAATTAAGAGATACTTTATTATCAGAACATTCTGTTATTTTTAAATTATTACTAATTTCTTTTCTTTTTATGAGTTTTAGAATTGACTGATCATGTAATTTCCACTCTTTGAAAACTTCAAAGGAATCTGTATTTGAAAGAATATTGTTTAATTTATCTTTAGAAAAACTGCGCATCTCCCCTTGATTCCCAGTTTTAATAACAAACCAATCGAATAATTTTAAATCTCTTTTGTAAGAATCTTTATTACTTGTGATTTGTCTAACTCTAATACCTTTATTAATTTTTAAAGCAGCAGCATCTAAATTAAAAGCATTATAGAATTCTGTATCTGGTAAAAAACCTACTGTGGAATCTACATTAGGTGAATTAATTTTAATTGCATTTATAATCTCTGAATGAATTTTATTAGGATTATCCTGATGCTTAAAAATATTTATTGAGTTGTTATAAATTTTTATTTGATTAAATGAAAAAATAAAAATTACTGAAATAATAATAAGTAATTTCATTATCCTACTTATTAAATATTTATTATTTAATTCATAGATCAATTTCCCTAAAAAAATAAATATGAATGGCATCAAGGGTAAAACAAATCTAGGATCTTTTGTTGTCATAATTAAATTTACTAACAATATGTTTAAAGGTATTGATAAAATAAAAATATTTTTACTATTTAAATTTAAACTCTTCTTTAAATTTAAAAAATGAAAGATTTTATATCTAAAAAATTTAAATCTATAGATAATAAAATTTGATATTATGATTAAAAGTATAATAGGATTAATAGCTTTTATTATTTGATTTGGATAATAAACCCAGCCTTCAATTGTATTTATTTCTAATCCATCTTGATATTTAATACCCCATTGCCAAGCATTTATTGTAGAGGTAAATATCGTAACCCAATTTATTGATAACCAAGGTTTTATAACAATAAAGAAAACTAATAAACTTATAATTAATTTAAAATATATTTTTAAATTAAATATATTTTTTTTATCTAATGTTTTTTTAATTAATAATATAAGTGGAAAAATAAAATATATTAATCCACTTGGTTTGGTAAGAAATAAAAGTCCTAATGAAAAACCTGAAGCAATTGGAAAAAAATTATTATTTTTATTATCTGTAAACCATAAAATAAATAATAATGAAGTTAATGATATAAATGAAGATTGAGGAAGATCAATTAGGAAATCATTTCTTAAATTAAATATAAATGGATTGAAATAATAAAAAAATACTGACCATATTCCTACTTCGTAATTAAGAAATTTAATGCAAAATATAAGTACAGAAATTGATAAAATAATACTGTAAATAAAATTTGACAAAATAGCATTCTGAAAATTTATACCAAATAAATTAATAAAAAATGAAGATATCGTATAAGTTAAAGGGCCTCTATAGTTATCTGTAATGCTCCAAAATGATACCCACCAATTATTATCAAATAATTTCAAATTATTTATTAAGTTGGAAAATTGATATAAATTACTTAAGTGAAATCCTTGATCCCAAGCAGGAACCAATATTACTGATTTAGTCCAATAAAAATCTATGAAATATGAAGTAGTAACTATTAAAAAAAATATAAAGATAATTAATATATTCTTATTATTTTTTACAAACATTATATTTTAATTTTATATTGTCAGAAATTATGTTTTTTAATCCTGCTAATAGGATCCAAAAAGTTATACTTATTCTTCCATCAAAGTATTGTATGTCTACAGACTGAGAGGAAAGTAAAATAAAAAATGAAGCCCACCAAGCTCTCTCAAAATATAAATTCTTATAATTTTCTTTATCATTAAAATAAATTATTTTAAAAGATATAACTGTAATTAAGACAATTGTAAAGAGTAAAATAATTGCTGAAGGTATTCCGTAGCTTATTGCAATTTCTAAAAATATATTATGAGTATGTCCTTTCCAAATGTTTGTTTCCATCTCTAATAATGCTGGGAAAGAAGCTGCTCCAAGTCCTAATATTGGGCTGCTTAAGATAAAACTTAATGAATACATCCAAATACCTACTCTTGAAAGATCCATACCAGAAAATCCTTCTTCAGCAAATTCCATCCAAATCTTATCTGGGATTAATAACCTTAAGTTATCTTGGAGATTTCCCTGTAACGATGGAAAAGTTGTGAGGATTATAGTTAAAAGAAGTATTGAAAATAATGGTAAGAGCCAAATAAGACTTTTTATTCCAACTACGAGAGGGATGGTTGTCAAGAGTCCACCCCAAGCATTTCTAGAATTCGTAAGAATAATACAAAATGCTATGGAGATTGAAAAAAATATTTTAATACCAGTGGAAAATTTATTCTTATTTCTGCTCAGAATGCCTGCTATAGAAAATGGCCAAACTATATTCAGCCAAGAACCCATGTAATTAGGATTATTAAATAAACCGGTCATGCCTGATATATCAGATAATGGTCTTTGATACCAAGTAATAAATCCATTAAATAATTTAAAAGGTCCAGTTACATTGAAGTAATATTGTAATATTCCCGTCAGGATAATTGGTAAAGTCCCAGATAGAAGAATTAATGCAAATTTCCTTCTATCTTCTGCATTCTTTAAAAAAGATTGTGCGCTCCAAAAGACCCAAAATAGAGGAATCCAATTGAACAATCCAAAAAGTGATAAACTAGGGCTCCATGTACTATCTTTTGCGATTGAGATAAAGAGAAAATGACTAATAGTACTTATTATCATTAGGATACTACTTAATAAAAAAGGTATATTCCATGAGTCTTTCAAGTAGTTTCTTTTAAAATTTAAATTACTTAAAATGAATGATATTGTTATCAAGATAGCTGATATAGAAAGTGCAGATGGTAGGAAAAAAATGCCACTATAAAAAAGGTAGTTTCTTACTTTATATTTATCCCAAAATTTTAAATCTAGAAAATTCTTAAACTTATACATTCCCATTATTTTAATCTAAATACGCTTCCTGCAGGATTCGAACCTGCGGCCCACTGCTTAGAAGGCAGTTGCTCTATCCAGCTGAGCTAAGGAAGCATTCTATTATTATATCCGATAGCAATAATTCAAACATTAATATTAATTCTTTTAAAGATATTTAGCTTTACTAAGAACTTTTAAAAATTAAAATTTTTTTATAGACTAATAAGATAATATTTAAGATTATTTTTAATTTTGGCGAAAAGGCTTACACAAAAACAAAAACAAGAAATAATTAGATTATTTACTTCTGGAATAAATATTAATGATTTATCTAAACAATTTGATTTTAATAAATCAACTATTACTCGCAATCTAAAGAAGAGTCTCGGAGAATTGAAATATCAGGAGTTTATGCAAAAAAGTAAATACATTCATGATGAAAAACAAGAAATTGATAAATTTGAAAAAAATGTATCTACAATCAAGAAGAAAATAAACAATAATAAAGAAAATTTAAAAGAAAAAAAAGAAGAAGAATTTTTTAAATCAACTGAATTTCAGGAAATAGTGCCGTTAAATTGTGATTTTGAAAATTTAACTCAGAAGGACCTTACTTCAGTTCCTATATCAGAAGTAGACTTCCCTAAAATTGTTTTTATGATTGTAGATAAAAAAGTTGAACTAGAAATTAAATATCTTCGCGATTATCCTGAATGGGGATTTCTCTCTAAAGATGAATTAGAAAGAAAAACAATTGAAATTTATTTTGACTTAAAAATTGCTAAAGGTTTTTGTAGCAAAGAACAAAAAGTTATTAAGGTCCCAAATACAGATGTGTTCAAAATAGTAGCTCCTATTCTCCTTTCAAAGGGTATTTCTAGAATAGTTAGTTCCAATCAATTAATTTCTCTTTAATTTATTTTTATTTTTAAATTTTATTGTCAATACGTTACTAGAAATTGATCCAGCAATAAAACTCATACCAATTATAAAACTGATTGGCAGATCAACTGTTTCTCCCATAATTAATTTAACTTTACTTTTATGTGAACTGTTTTGAATTCCTACTATTAATATTAAAAATAATGCGGAATTTAATGTAATAGTAAATAATACTTTTTTAAATAAAACTAACATCTATAGAAATAAATTAAATTTTGTTTTAATACATGTCATAAATTAAGCTTTTCTTTAGATTATTTTTTTTTGCTAAATATTTTGAAGCTGCAGATAAATTTAGACCTATTTTAGTTAACTCATGAAGTTCTCTTCTTATCTGTAATTTATCATATTTTATATTTTGCTCCAATTTATTAATTCCTTTTAATACTATTGTAATCTCTCCAATAACTTCTTTGTTTTCAAAATAATTGATCACTTGTTCAATATTATTACCAATATGTTCCTCGAATTTCTTTGTCAATTCTCTTAAAATGAGAATCTCTCTTTCCCCTCCACAAATTTCTTTAAGATCGAAAAGTAATCTTTTTAAACGATTTGGTGATTCAAATAATATTGTTGTTTTATCATTCTTACTTATTTCTAAAAGAACTTTTTCTCTTTCAGATTTTTTTTTGGGAATAAATCCTTCAAATATGAATTTAGATGATGGTAGTCCGCTTGAGGCAATTGCCGTTATTGCTGCACATGGGCCAGGGATACAAATTATATTGATATCATTACATCTTGCTACTTTAATAAGATCCTCTCCGGGATCACAAATACTTGGCATCCCTGCATCACTTACTAAAGCAACTGATTTGCCAGAATTTAAATCGTTAATTATTTTTGGTATTTTCTTTATAGAGTTATGTTTATTAAAACTTATCAGATTATTTTTGAATTTAAATTTACTCATAATTTTTCTTGTTAGCCTCGTATCTTCACAAGCAATAAAAGAAACCTTTTTAAAAATATTTAAGGCTCTGAATGAAATATCATTTAAATTTCCTATCGGAGTTCCCACGATATATAAAACACTACTTTCCGGTTCTTGATTTTTATGAGATGATGAAGAAATAGAATTCATTTAGTGATTAAATTACCTCCTGGTTTAAAAATTAATAATCTAATAGATGATTTGAGAATTTTTAGTTGGGAAGCCTCTGATATCATTTTAAAGTATGCTCGAATAATAAAAGATTCAAACAATAAAAGCAATATTCTTAAAAACAGTACTATGGATGCCCCTGTAACACTTGCTGATTTAGAGGTTAATGAAATTATCATAAAAAGAATTAAGGAGAATTATAAAAATATTAATTGGGGAATATTAAGCGAAGAAAATGTAAAATTAAATCCAAATAAAATGATATTAGATAAAGATTTTGTTTGGATTATTGATCCTCTTGATGGAACTAAAGATTTTATTCAAGGGACGGGAAATTATGCAGTGCATTTAGGATTGAATTATAAAAGAAAGCCTTATTTAGGAATTGTTCTTATCCCCGAAAAAGATGAATTATGGATTTCTAATTATGAAATGGCTTGGTGTGAAAACAGAAAAGGAGTTTATAAAGAACCAAAGCTTTCAAAGAAATATGAATTTAGGGAAATGACAATAGTTACAAGTAAAAATCATAGAAATCAAACACTTAAAAATTTAATAAAAATACTTAATTTCAAAGAAGTTATTGTTATGGGAAGTATTGGTTGCAAAATAGCTTCAATCTTAAGGGGAGAGAGTGATATTTATATATGTTTAAGTTTGCCAGGAAAAAGTTCTCCCAAGGACTGGGATTTTGCAGCACCAGCTGCTGCTCTTAAATCAGCTGGAGGTGCAATAACTAACTTAAATAATCAAGAATTAACTTTTGGAAATAATAACTTTGAACAAGGTGGTATTATAATTGCTTCTAGCAATCGTGAAATGCATAAAAACATTTGCTTCGAGATAAAAGAAATTGTAAACAAATATAATTTGTATCCCTTTTATTAATTAAGAGGAGCTACTGGTGTTGGAGTTGGCTCAGGATATGAGAATCCATTGTTTTGAGAAACTCCTCTTAAGGTTAAGTTAATTCTTCCTCTGCTATCAATTTCTCTAACCCTTACAGTGACATCATCACCCTGTCTGACAACATCTTCAACTCTCTCAACTCTGGCTTCTGATAACTGAGAGATATGAATCATACCTTCTTTACCAGGTAGAATTTCTACAAAGGCCCCTATCGGTATTATTCTTGTAACTACTCCTGTGAATATTTCACCTTCATGGACTTTTCGAGTTAACCCTTCAATTATTTTCTGTGCTTCTTCAGCCGCAGCACCATCATGAGATGCGATAGTTACTATTCCTCCATCTTCAATATCTATTTTAGTATTTGTTCTTTCTGTAATTCCTTTGATGGTGCGACCACCTGGACCTATTACAGTGCCGATAAGTTCTGGATCAATCCTGAAACTTAAAAGTCTTGGGGCATGAGGAGATAAAGCTTCTTGCGGTTTATCTATTGCTTCCTGCATTTTTTCAAGGATATGTAATCTTGCTGGACGAGCTTTTTTGATAGCATCGGAAATAATGGATACCGATAATCCAGTAATTTTCATATCCATTTGAAGTGCCGTAATTCCTTTTTCAGTACCTGCAACTTTAAAGTCCATATCTCCAAGAAAATCTTCAATACCTTGAATATCAGTTAGAATACGAACTTCCTTGCCTTCTTTTATTAATCCCATAGCAGTACCACTAACAGGAGCTTTTAAAGGAACACCAGCATCTAATAATGAAAGTGTGCTTCCACAAACTGAACCCATTGAGGTAGATCCATTAGAACTTAATACTTCACTTACAACGCGAAGAACATATGGGAATGTCTCCTTACCCGGTAAAACTGGAATAATTGCTCTTTCTGCTAAAGCTCCATGGCCTATTTCTCTTCTACCAGGAGTTCTCATTGGTCTTGTTTCACCGACAGAGTAAGGCGGGAAATTATAATGATGTAAATAAGTCTTTTCTGTGGTCGGATTTAAATCATCCATCTCTTGTGCATCGCTTGGAGTCCCTAGAGTTGTAGTTGATAATACTTGAGTTAAGCCTCTTTGGAATAATGCTGAACCATGAACACGCTTAGGAAGGATACCTGCAGCAACTTTTATTTTTCTTACTTCATCAAGATCTCTTCCATCAACTCTTTTACCATCATTAATAATTTGTTCTCTCATTAACTTTTTAGTTAATTTCTTAAAATCTGTGTCAATTAATTTTTCATCTTCAGAAATTAATTTTTTTACATCATTATCATCTTTAAGAGCCTCTATTTTTTTTAAGGCTTCAGATTTGATTCCTTCTAATTCAGAATCTCTCTCTTCTTTAGAATTATCAAAATTTTGCAGAACTTGGTTGATTGGTTTTGAACAATTTTTATCGAGATATAGATATAGTGATTCTTCTATCTCTGGAGAAGCTGGCTTTATTTGTTTAATATTTAATTCTTTTAATAAATCTTCCTGTGCTTTTATAAGTTCAGTAACTGCTTCATAGCCAAAATCAATTGCTTCTATCGTATCTTGTTCTGACAATTGATT
>Ga0160422_10001028_pt1 | contig 17296 bp, 15 predicted proteins | sample Fk160mmetaG_FD_108192 | JGI IMG/M metagenome (GOLD analysis project Ga0160422, IMG submission 108192) | Marine microbial communities from the Central Pacific Ocean - Fk160115 60m metaG | ecosystem: Environmental > Aquatic > Marine > Oceanic > Photic zone | place: The Central Pacific Ocean... | reverse complement strand
GGAGGGGTGGTCGAGTGGTTTAAGGCTCTAGTCTTGAAAACTAGCGTATCTGCAAGGGTACCGTGGGTTCGAATCCCACCCCCTCCGTATTCATTTATTTAGTTTATTAATAATTTCGTAACAGAAATTTCAAAAAACTTTTATTAAACAAGAATCTACAAGTTTAATTTATGAATATTTTACTAATTCAATAAATTGGAATTTCATATTTTACTAATATTTCTTTTAGGTGCTTCTATTGGAAGTTTTATCAATGTATTAGTTTATAGATTACCACTGAACCAATCATTTATTTTTGGAAGAAGCAAATGTCCAAAATGTGAATATCAACTTGCATGGTTTGATAATATTCCAATTTTAAGTTGGCTTTTATTACTAGGTAAATGTAGAAAATGTAAAGATAATATTTCTATTAATTACCCAATAGTTGAATTACTAACTGCTTTTCTATTTGTTTTAAATTTATATTCAAAGTCAACTTTTTATCTAGATTCACCATTTTTATTATCAAGAATATTTGGCTTTATAATAATTTCCATTTGTATCAGTTTATCTTTATTTGATTTAAGATTTTTATGGCTACCAAGCTTTATTACTTTTAATGGTTTATTATTGGGTCTTTTTGGTTCTTTACTTATAAGCATATATGCGAAATTTAATCTGAACTATTTTCTTTCTTCCTTATCAGCAGCTTTAATAGGTTATTCATTTTTTTATATACTAAGAATATTTGGCAAAAAAATCTTTAGGAAACAAGTCTTAGGAGAAGGTGATGAGAAATTAGTTGCCTTACTAGGTTCTTTCTTGGGTATTAAAGGTCTTCTAATTACTATTTGGTTAACTTTTAATTCAGCTGGTATTTTTATATTTTTGGGTTTGCTTTTAAAAAAATTAAAAATGAATCAAAAAATACCACTTGGTATCTTTCTCTCTATATCAGGTTTAGCAGTGTGGTACTTTGGAAATCCATTATTTTTAAATTTTATATTTTTTACAAAACTTTAAAAATTATCCGACAGTTGACATCATACTAAACATAGGTAAATACATCGCTATTAGTATAATTCCAACGAATACTGCCACAAATATAATCATTAATGGTTCCATTATTGAAGTAAGACTTTTAACACTAGTAGATACTTCATCTTCATAGAAATCTGCTAATTTTGTAACCATTTGACTAAGTTCCCCTGTTTCTTCACCTATCCTAAACATCGAGGTAAACATTACTGGAATAACAGATTCCTTATCTAGTGCTTTATGTATAGGATTACCTGCTTGTATATCAACATAAGCCTTTTCAATTATCCTACTAAAAATTCTATTTCTTAATGTTTTTTTTGCAATAGTAAGAGACTCAAGAATAGGAACTCCAGCAGTATTTAAGGATGATAAGGTTCTTGAAAAATTTGCTAAGCATGATTTTGTTACTAAATCTTTTGTAATTGGTAATTGTAGAAGCAATTTGTCATACCACCATAAAACAGCAGATCTACTTGCAAAATACTTATAAAGGAAATAAATACCAATTCCGGAGGGAATCGCTTTGAAATAGAAATTAATTGATCTCAATTGATCTGAAATATTAATAAGCATTTGAGTAATTCCTGGAAGTTGTGCATCTGCTTGTTCATAAATATCTACAAAGATTGGTATTACAAATAACATCATAATTAAAACAATTACTAACGTTAAAACAGCAATGGCAATTGGGTAAGATAGAGCACTTTTTATTTGACCTTTAATTTTTGCAAGGCTTTCTAATAATTTAGCTTGACGATCTAAAGTTGAAGGTAAAAGTCCAGCAGTCTCTCCAGCTGATACTAGTGCTCTATACATGTCATTAAAAACTTCAGGATATTTATCAAGCATCTCGGACATTGTCGCGCCTTTACTTATACCTAATCCAATCTCTTTAAAGGCATATTTTATTGTTGCATTTTCAGATGTATCTGAAATTATATTTAATGACTCTAATAAAGGCAAACCTGTCCTAATCATTGATGATAATTGTTTTGTTGCAACTGCTAAATCTTTCATAGGGGGTTTTTTTAATCTTCTCCCTTCCATAGATTTTGGTTTAACTAACCTTCTTTTTTCTCTTAATGCAGGCATATCGCCTTCTATAAATTCCTTTCTTTCTTGAATTTTTAATTCAACATATGTTTTTAAAATAGAAATCTTACTTTTTTGGGTTTTTCTTAAATCTTTTCTTCTTTTTGGGATTGGAAAAACATTTTTATATTTTTGTTGAATTTTTGATTGTTCATGGGGAGGTAATCTATTGGGATTATCTAGCACCTTTCTCTTATGTCTAGCCTTTTGCATTAATCTTCTTAGTTTAGAATTTTCGATATATTTATAATCCATTTTTAATTTAGATTTGCGAGTAGAGCATAATAGTATTATTATTTTTCCCGATCAGAGTTTAACTCATCTAATAAACCTTTTAAAACATTTGGCCTATTACATTTATACATAGCTTCATCAGTAGTAATAACACTTTTACTAACGAGATCTGATAATGATTGTTCTAATGTTTGCATGCCAAATTTACCACCTATTTGTATTTGAGAATATACTTGTGATGCTTTTGCTTCTCTAATAAGATTTGCTATCGCATTATTATTTACTAATATTTCAGCAGCGAGAGATCTTTTATTATCAATTGTTTTGCAAAGTGTTTGAGAAATCACTCCAATTAAAGAAGATGATAGTTGAACTCTAATTTGCATCTGTTGCGAGGTAGGGAAAACATCGATAATTCTGTCTATAGTTTGTGATGCAGAAGCCGTATGTAGAGTACCAAGAACTAAATGCCCAGTTTCTGCAGCTGTTATTGCAAGACTTATAGTTTCTAAATCTCTCATTTCTCCGACCAAAATTATATCTGGATCTTCTCTTAATGCAGAACGAAGAGCACTTGAGAATGAATTTGTATCTTCACCAACTTCTCTTTGCCTTACGAGGCAATTTTTATTTTTATAAATAAATTCAATTGGATCCTCAATTGTAAGAATATGGTGGGCAAAATTTGTATTTATCCAATCTATTCCGCTTGCTAAAGTCGTTGTTTTACCAGATCCTGTAGGACCTGTTACTAACATTAATCCTCTAGGCCTACTAAGAAGTTGTTGAACGCTGTCAGGAATTCCTATATTTGAAAAGCTAGGAATCTCTGTATTTAATGCTCTCATGACGCAAGATATTTTACCTCTATCTAAAAAAATATTCATCCTGAATCGAGCAATGCCATCTAATCCATAACTGCAATCAAGCTCTTTTTCATTATCAAATTTGGAGAGTTTTGTTAAACCTAATATTTGTTCAAGATCAGATCTTAAATTTTCACTTGAGTAAGGTTCGCTTGAGGCAGGCAATATTTGGCCTTGAACTCTAAAAAAAGGGATACTGTCTCCAGTTAAATGAAGATCGGAACCATTACGTTTTACTAACTCTGACATTAAGTTTGTAAGTTTCATTGTTCTTCAATTTGCGAATCACTTAGTAAACATACTCGTTCAACTTCCTCAATTGTAGTTAATTCTTTATTAACTAGATTCATACCATACATCAACAAGCTTCTTCCTGTTTTATCAAATGCACGTTCCCTAATTTGATCTGCATTTGCTTGCTTCATAATTAGCTCTCTAATAGTTTCGTTTACCTTCATGACTTCATAAATTCCCACTCTTCCTTTATATCCAGTTCCATTGCAAATATCACAATTTCTGTTGCTTTTATTTAAAAATCTTGCTTTTTTTACTCCGCAGCTAAATGCAAGTTGATTCTCTTTTGGATTTATTTTTTTTAAATCACTACAAGACTTACACACTTTCCGAACCAATCTCTGAGCAACTACGCCAATAATTGATGCTCCAATTAAGTAAGGAGGTATTTCCATCTCTGCAAGTCTTGTTATTGCAGTAGCCGTATCATTCGCATGTAAAGTTGTAAATACCATATGACCAGTTAGGGCAGCCTCCATAGCTGCTTGTGCAGTTTCCTTATCTCTTGTTTCTCCTACAAGAATAATATCTGGATCTTGTCTCATGAGAGATCTTAATGCTCTTGAAAAATCAAGACCCTTTTCTCTTATTACTTGGACTTGATGAATCCCATCTAATGTATATTCAACAGGATCCTCAACAGTACTAATATTTACTCCAGGTTTATTAAGTTCACTTAACATTGAATATAAGGTTGTAGATTTACCGCTTCCTGTTGGCCCCACGACAATGACTATCCCATAGGGCGATTTAGACATATTATTAATCATCTTTAATTCATCATTTTCTGAAATAAGTTTTTCTAGATTCAAAACTGAAGTGTCACTTTCTAAAGCTCTTAAAACAACTTTTTCACCCCATCTACCTGGTAATGTACTAACTCTAAAATCTGATCTGCGACCTCTCAAAAGACATCTAATCCTTCCATCTTGAGGTAATCTCTTTTCTGAAATATCAAGCTTGCTCATGATTTTTATTCTGCTGATAATTGGATTAACATGAGATTTCGGGAAAGCAAATGCTTCTTTTAAAACGCCATCAATTCTATATCTAATTCTGAGACGATCTTCCAACGGTTCTGCATGAATATCAGATCCTTTTAGAGTAAAACATTTACTTAAAATAGATGCCACACCTGATATTACTGGATCTGAAGAAGCTGTTAGTTCTTCTCCAAATAAAATATCATTATCCATATCAGAATCATCTCCAATATTGGCTTGAGCAAGCCTTATCAATGCCTCATCATTAGCATCATCAACCAACTCATCATCATCTGAATCATCATCTGAATCATCATCTGAATCTGAATTAGGATAGTTAAATGTATTGAATAAATCTTGATTTTTTTCAGAAATTTCTTCAATAACTGTAGAACTTTCTATGGATATGTCCTCACGAGATGTACTTTTTTCTTCTAACTCTTTTTGAGATAAATTCTTTTGAATTGTTTCTACAGATACTGAATGAGTATTTTCAAACCAAGTTTCCCATTCAAATGAAGTTATTTGTTTTAAACTAACTTTTAAATTGAACTGGGTTTCAATAGTATTAATTACATTCTTTACTTTGATATAGTCGCAATTCATAGCACCTAAATTTAGGGTATCGTTATCTATATCAATTAATATAATGCCAGCATCCTCACATAATTCTGGTGTAAGAAAATCACTAATATCATTACTTTCCATCGAATTATCTTTTTCATTAATTTGTCTAACTGATGACATGATTTTTTTAAGATATTCTATTTATAAATAAAAATATAATAAGTATAATTAATACTTTATTTAAAAATATAGCTATAATTTTTTTTAAATTGTTATTTTTAAACTAATTTGAATATTTTTGTTCAAGCTTCATGAAAAAACTTTTCTTCAAATTTTTTTATAAGTTTACGATTTCTGCGGGTATTGGTGTTTTTTCATTTTATGGACCAGTAAATATTGCTGATGAAATTAATAATAGAGATATATCTAAAGATAGTAATTTTAATTTACAATTAGATAATGTTCTTTTAAAGATCCCTATTGGAAATTTTGAATCAGCTTCAAAAAGAGTTAAATTTAATAGAAATCCCTTCCGAGATCCAATACAATCTGATTTTTTAAAAGTATCTAATATAAATTCAATTTTACAGTTTAAAGGTTTAGTCAAATCTGGAGATAAATTAATGGCTATAATTTACACAAAGGATGGACAAAATCTTTATCAAGAAGGGGATGATATAGGTAATGGTTTCTTAATCAAATCAATTTCAATTCAAGATACAACAGTTGACATTTCTGATGGTTTAAAATTTTATAGGCTGAGCTTAAAAAGTTATAAGAGTCAATTATGAATATAAAATTTTTCTCTAAAATTAAAAGTTTTTCTGATTTAATAAAAATCACTAAATCAAAAAGATACCTTAGGATAATCGAAAGAATTAATCAATTTAAAAATGATGATTATCAGAAGAAAGTTTCAACACAAAGAAAAAAATTAAATTCTAATTTTTCAAAGAAATTAAATTTTAAATTTTCTAATAAATATAGTAAAAAGATTATTCAATTAAAATCAATTTTATTTAAACCTAAAAATGCAAAAAAAAGAAAAAAAACAAATTCGTTAATACAAAAAATTTCATACTTATTAATTCCTAAAAAACCAATTAAAAATACTACAAAAACTAACTTTATTTATAAAAAATTTATAAATAATATTTTTTCTATCAAGTTACTTCGTCCAAAAATAAAACAATATTTTGCAAAATCAAAAGTTAATAAATTCTTTTATGGTGGATTAACTAAGGAATCAGTTAAAAAGAATGACAAATATAATCAAAAAATTGGAATAATGTATTACAGCGACCATAATCTTACTTTCGTAAGTTTAATAATAAATTTGAAAAATAAGATTAATATTACAGGAGTAACTGAGATACCAATACCAGGAAAGGTAATTGGAGATTACAAAGTTGAAGATACTAATGAATTAGCAAATATAGTTCTAGATTCAATTAACTTATTAGAATTAAATGATTCCCCATTACTTTTAGTATTATCAACTTCTTTTTTTAATATTCATACATTTAATGCATCTGACCTTAAACAAATTTCATTAAGTGATAGTAAAATTCAATCAAAAAGTCCTTATTTACCCTCAAATACATTAGTAGATTTTTTGAGAATGTCTGATGAAAAAATTTCAAATAGTTTAATCCGAACAATTTATTCCAAAAAAGATTTAATTAAAAGCTGGACAGATACTTTACAAATTATAGATCTTCCAATTATTGGATTAATTCCTGCAGCCACCCATATCTTTGATGCAATTTCTTTAAAGACAAATGAAGAAAAGATAGTTTTAATTGATATTGAGTCGACAACAACTAATTTATTAATTGGCTCTAAATTAGCTGATCTTACCTCACATAAATTACCCTTCGGATTCAGTTTATACTTAACAAGTGATCTAAAGACAGCAAATAAAGATTACTTTTCAAGATTAAAAAATTCCGTCAATCTAATCTTTAGTGAATCAAATAATAAAGTTCCAACTAATACGTATGTAATGGGTAATGGACTAGATAAACTCGTTAATAATAAATGTACTCTGCCAGAAGGCTTCATAAGTATTAGCGAAATGAATTTATCTGATTATTTTTATCAACCAGAAAAGATGCCTATTCATGAAATAATATCAGATTCTATTGAAACTAAAATCCACTCTCTAACATCCATAATTACATCATGCGTTTAAATTATAACTTTGCATTTAAAAATTCCAACTTAACTCCCTGGCAGAGACCAGAGCCTCCAAACATCTTGATATCTGACGCAAGTATAAATAAAAAAATTAAATATATTTTTAATCAGTTCAAAATAAACTCATCTTTATTTTATCCACCCTCATTAGTTATTTTTCTAATTATTGGGGTACAGGTTTTTAATCTTTACCCAAAAAAGATTATCAAAAATTTAGAAAGTGATCATATTAAATATTCATTAATTACTTCAAAACTTTCTAATATTGAAGCAGGTAAGAAAAGAATAAAGAAAAATATTAAAGATATTGATGAATATTTCTCAAGACATACAAACTCATATTTGTTCGCCTATTATTTGCAAAATTCTGTACCTGAGGGAGTAAAGTTAAATTATTTTTATTTTAGTGATAATGGATTTGATATTAGTGCTTCTTCATATGATTTAGAGTCACTTAATCAATTTCTGACATTAATAATTGAATCACCTGTTATTTTAAAAGATACTGTTAAAGTAGATCAATTAAATAAAAAAGAATTAAACAATACTATGAACAAAAATCTTGAAGTAAATTATGAAATGCAGATTTATGGAGATATAAGTAAGTTAAATCTTAAAAAACGTGAGGATTTATACAAGGAAGCAGAAGCAACTGGCTTGTTAAGAAAATTACAAAGGCTAAATTATTTAAAAAGTTTATTAAGGTGATAATCAAGTGAAAATAGCTAATTTTAGAAAATTATTTAATGAGCTTTTACAGAAAGTTAAAAATTTTGATTTTAATTCTTTTCAGGAAGATTTAAATAATTTAAAAATTGAAGATATTAAGAATATTAATTATAAAAGATTACTTTATGATATTCGTTGCTCAAAATACACCAAACCTACTGTAGGCATATTAAGCGCTGCAGGTTTGTTAGTTTTTATTTTAATTCCAAAAATTCAGTCTATTAATTCTTCTTTTAAAAAAATAGGACAATATAAATATGAATCAAAAAATTTAAATTCTCAGATTTTTAAATTAGAGAAAGAATCTACGCAATTTAAAGAGATAAGAAATATTATGCTATCAATCAATGATTCTTTTCTAAAAAAAGAAGAAATAATTTTCATTACTAAATTATTGAATGAAGCAGCTAAAAAATCTAATGTTGATATAAAATATTTTTCTCCTATATTAAAATCTGATACTTCAAATTTATGTAAAGCATCTACTAGCCAAAAAAATTCTAAATTATTTAAATCACAAAGAAAAAAAACAAAAACTTTAAAGAAAGGCTCACTGCAAAATAAATATTATGAAATGAGTTTTAGTTCTGATTATATGGATTTAATTAAATTTTTAAAAGAGATACAAATGTATGATGTAATTCTTTCTTCTCACTGTCTGGAAGTCGAATCAGAAATAAAAGTAACTTCTTCCTCTACTAATAACCAATCAAATGATGACTCTCTAATAATTCCTTTAGATCAATTCGGAGATCCTATTATTTCTTATGAGGATTTATCCAAATTAAAAGATTCTAAAAATTTAGGTAAAGTTAATACAACTATAGTTTTACAAATCCCATCTTTTTCTAAATAGAAATTAATATTTAATTGGAATGCAAATTAATTAATGTAAATATAAAATACAATTGCTATTATTAAAATTATTTCGGATTTTCTTGTTTTTAACTAAAAACTCATTTATCAAATATTTTTCAATTTTGGCTCTAACAAGTCTTTTGCCTACTACTGCGAGTACTTCAAACGATATCAAACCATTAAAAAATGATTCTTTTAATTATGAAAAAAATAAATCTTTTAAAAACAAAGCATTTAATTCAATAAATAAATTAAATAATTTAATAGCAAATAGTTCATCAATTTCAAATCCTAATTTGTTAGAGATAGATGGACCTCAAGTTACGTTAATTTTTAAACAAGCCAAAGCAAAAGCCATTTTTGAATATCTAGCTGAAATAGGTAATTATGGATTTGTTTGGGTTAAAAATAACCCTAATAAAGAATCTGATATTGATAATCAAAGATTAATATCGATGAATTTGAATGAAGTAACCTATAAAAAAGCATTTAATTCACTCTTATTAGCTAGTGGATTACAAGCAAAATTACATAACAATATTCTTTATGTCGGTCCAAATGTAAGGAATACTGTTTTCACCATACGATCAACTGATGTTTATCAGTTAAATCAAATAAGCGCTAGTTCAGCAGCTGATTATCTTGCTAATTTAGGTGCAAGTGTTACAAAGACATTTACAATAACAACTTCAGTAACTTCTGGAGCTTCTCAATCACAAGCAGTTCAAGGAGGTTCTACATCTGCTACTACTACTGATCAGTCAGAAACTTCAGTAAAGGTTTATGGTGCCACAATTGGTCCTTTAGTTGGTCTTATTGCGACAACAGATGAACGTCTTCAAACAGTCACGATGGTTGGTGAGAAATATCTAATTGATTTAGCTAATGGATTTCTTAATAAATTAGACATAAAGCAAAAACAAGTAGCATTAAGTGTCAAAGTTCTAGATGTAAACTTATCTGATAAAAATTCTTCTCTCAAAGATTATGGAACCACTTTTGATGATGCTTTTATAATAGGAACCGCAGGAAAAATAAAATCTGCTTTTGGTACATTCTTACCAACCTTTCCTGATGCAGGAAGTTCTGGTGATGTGAATCCTGGTTCGACTTTTCCAAATAAATCATTTTTTGGTCTTCTTGAAGCAAGTATAGAAAATGGTTCTACTAAAGTACTAGCTAGTCCTACTCTTTTATTAAGTGAATCATCAGGTACAGCAGGAGATGGTAGTGAGATTGGAAGAAAAGTAGGTAATGAAGGATTTGTCGAGATTGGAGATAAAGTTCCTGTTGATGCTACCAAAGGAGATGGTGGTGCTTGTTCTTATAGTTTTGAGACCGTAGGAGTTAAATTAGGTGCAAAAATTCTTGGTATTGATCAGCAAAATAATGTTACTTTCACAATGACACCAATTGTTACTGGAATATCTGGAAGTTTTAACATTGTAGGATGCGGTGCAGTATCAAAGATAAATAATAGAAGGCTTGATACAGGAGCAATTCGTATAAAAGATGGTGAAACCCTTGTTTTAACTGGTGTAATTCAAGAAACAGATGTAGATACTACTTATAAATATCCTTTATTAGGAGATTTGCCTTTACTAGGAAGTCTCTTCAGATCGAAACAAAAAAGTATTGACAAGCGTGAATTAATTATATTAGTAACTCCAAAAGTATTAGAGGAGGGATCTAATAAAATAAACACTTATGATCTAGAATTTAGTAATGAAGATACAAAGAAATTTATAAACAAAATAAAATAAAACTTTCTAAATTAAGACATCTAAACAAATTATTTAATATGTACACAATATGATTCAGGCCCTTTTGATATAGATCCTAGCCATTTAGTATTAAAAGCATTTTTTGAGGATTCACAATAATTATGGAATAATGAAATACTATCAATAACTAATGCGCCGATAGCAGATTTACTTCTAGTGAATTGATTGTAATTTTCTACAATATCTGAGAAATTACCCTCATTTAATCCAACGCAAGTTTGTCTATTTGATGCAGAATCAATATCAGGTTTCCATGCACTCGAAATTATAAATTGTCCTACATCTTCAGACTCCAAACTACTACAAATATCATTCCATGGATTTATTGCAGTTAGTTGTTCTGAATTTAAACTATTTAAAAAACTAATAGCTGCAATTTTATTTTCTGAAGTAAGTTCTTGAGGCCCGTTATCAAATAAATAAATTGAAGAACCATTATTAGCTATTATTTGTATATATATTTTTTCTTCATTAGTTAAACCATTAGCATTTGGTAATTTATTGATATGCTGTTTCAAGGTATCTATTACATATTCAAACAAACTTTTACCATTAATAAATGGTGATATTAATTCTGGATTATTTACAGGCTGCCAATTACCGCTATTAATAATTCCATTTTGATGTAAAAAATCTTCATTCATATAATAAGAATTATCTATTAAGTAAGTTACTTTATTTGATTTTAAACAAATGCCTATCCAGCAACAATTACCTCCTGAGCATATAGGGGAGTTACTAAAATTATCAGAATTTCTAGGAATAATATTTATTTGAGTTTCATCTTGAATAGAGCTAAAACCACCTATTGAAGCAATGGATCTCAACTCATTTCTTTGAACATTTTTTTGAGAATCAACAGCTTCAATTTGTATTTCGATCGCCTTATTAAATTTATCAATACAAAATGATATTCCTTTAATAGTTTTTATTTCTCCCCAATTATTAGGACACACTATTTTCTTATATTTACTTGATGCAGTTATTCCATCTAATAAAACAGTTTCTTGAAACTCTAGATAAGAGGGAGAAATGTAATAACCTGATTCATTATATTGAGGCCCATATCTAATTAATGTATAAGGAGATTTTTCATTATTTAGACTTGGTCTTAAAGAATATACTATGGGACACTCTATTTGATTTAAATTAAATAAATCACCTTCAGGAGCGTAATCGCTTCTCGCAAGAGCTTGATCAGGAAGTCTTATTCCAAAAATAAATTCACCTTGATTAGGAGATGTGCAATTGTTATCAATATTATTTATTTCTGATTCATTTTCAATAATTCTTTTACTAGCTTTCACCTCATCCAGAATAAAATCAAGCGTATCATTAATCCTGCCATTAAGACCCATTTGAGTTTCATCAATCTTGTTTCCTTTTAATGCAATTTGTAGTAATGAATAACCTACTCCAATTGCAGTTAATGATATTGATCCCGCAATTATTAATTCAATAATTGAAAATCCATTTTTTTTTACTTTTAATAAATTCATAAAATTATGATATTTTACATTTTTCTTTTGTTAGAACCTTATTTACATCAATATTACTTACTTCCATTTCCTCTTTGATCCAATTATTTTCAGAAAATTTCCCTTTAATAACATGCCCAGTTGGAGTTTGAATTATTAGACAGTTTAGTATTTTTGCACCAACATTATAATTCTTAGAGCCAATTACGATTATTATTGGCTTATTTGAGCTAATCCTACCATTTGGAGTTATACGAAATTCTTTACTGACTAATTGGAAAATAGTATTATTTATTGGAGGTGCTAGAGAGGTTATGACTCTAGAACCATCATTACAAGAAACCGAATAGCCATAATAATTTCTATCTCTTTGAACTCCATTAAAGGGAATTATATTTATATTCACCTCACAACTTGATCCCCACCTTCTTGCATCCAATCTTACAACCCTGAAATATTCTCTTAATTCTCTAGTATATGAATTAACTTTTTCTGTTCTTATCCAATTAAGAAAACTTGGCAATACAAAACCAGACAAAGTACTTATCATGCCTACTGCAATAATTAACTCTACAAGAGTAAATCCTCCATTTTTTTTTAACCTTTTTAACTTATGTTGCAATAACATTTTAAATAAATTGTTCACACCAACTGTGAGCTTCAGGAATTAAATCAATGCTCAACCAATGCTTATTATTTCCTCCCCACTCAACTTTATAATTTAGAGTCGCAATCGAATTATTTAATGAATCATTTTTAATAGGAGAGGACATCTCCAATTCTCTTGTTATTAAAACTTTTCTTCCACTAAAGACCTTACTTCTCTCAGCTCCAGGTCGCCAAGATTGAACAAATTCTGAGGCTGAGTTTATATCCGTTATCCAACTAGGTAATGTAATTATATTTTCTGAAAAATCTAAACATTCTGTCTCATTGACTATATACTTTTTATTATTTTCATCATAATTTAAACTCCATAAGTCTAATTTTAATCTTTCTACATCTCTCTCAATTTCTTTATTGATAGATCTAATTAAATTAGAGGAATAAACAGTGTTCAATCTTAAGGAAGAAAAGTAAACTCCATATGTGATAATACCAGCTAAAAGTGAAATACTTAAAATGGAGTCAACTAAACCAAATCCCTTATCTTTTTCATTTTTTTTTCTATTATTAATGTGATTAAAATTAATTTCCATAATATTAATTAGTACCAAAATCTCTTAGAGTATCCCATAGAATAATTGATTTTCCTCTGTAGTATTTTACACCCCAATTAAATTGGTTACCGTGCCATGAGACTAATTCCTCAATAAAGTTTTTTGAAAATTCCCAGTTTTTCTCTCCGATATTGTCGAAGCAAAAATTCTTTACCCAAGCGGCACCTGAAAAATTTCTATCAAAATAGTTTTCTCTAGCTTTAACTTTTATATTAAATGCACTAAGCAAAATATTGCTTGAAGAGTTATCACTTAATGTATTTCCAAGATTTATATCATTTTGGTTATTTTTAGGTTTTAGGATCGCAAATGATCCAGGAAAAGCATCTAGAAGATTTGAGTTGTTTAATCTGTTTATATTTATGGAATCAAAACCTCTTAAATGATAATTTGAAGTAAAATTATCATATAAAAGAAAGACTTTATTTATAGATGAATCAAACTGCGAATTTGCAGGTAAGCTATTTATTTTTTCTCCAACTCCAATAATCTCAAAATTATTTAAATCTCTTTCACTGCTATATGGAATTAATTTAAGATCAGAAGTTAAAATAAGATTTGTTATGGTTTCTTCTATAGAATCTCCACTTACATTTGCAATATATCCGTACACGCCTCTAGAAATTACAATTAAACCTGAATTATTAGAAATTTGCTCCTCATTAGAAATTTGAACCCAATTGCTTTTTGGCCTTGCAGATAATAAGGTTGTTTTTGGACCATAAACAAATGCTCCAAATTTCTCATTAGAATTTTCTCCTGTATTATCAATTAAGAAGGTATGACCAGGTAATAAGTCATTATTAAAATTGCTAAGAGTATTATAAGAAAAATTATTATTTAATTTTACGCCTCCAAAATCACTATCTTTATTGCATACCAATTTATTTTGTTTGGATTCACTTTTTTGCTTGAATAAAATTGTCAAGTTTTGAGGTTTACCTGAGCCACATGGGTTAAGACCATCTCTATGACAAAACTTGCCTTCATTACTTATATCAATATCTCCCATTACTTCCAAGATTATTTTCTTTTTATCTTCAGTTGATACCTCAAATTTCGAACCAGGGCCTCTGGCATATAAAGAATATATTCTAAATGTTTTTTCTGATAAATCACCAGAATCTAATTTACAGTTAGTATTTTCCTTTGCATAGTTCTCTGCGGTACAAATCAAGGTTCCAATATCTCTCACATTTTTTAATCTTGGTTGTTTTGGCAATGCCAATGGTTGTACCCATAATCCTCCATTACCATCGAAAGGAAATGAAGCATTATTAGCTTTTGCGAGCTCTACAAAATTTCCGCAATTATCATTATTATCAATATTCATTCTCCAAATTATTGATCCTTTTGAATTATTATTTTGGTTAAAATTGATGTTACCCAAATATAAAGATTCCAATTTATCTGAATTATTTTCGCCTACGCTTATAAATCCAAATCCTGATTCAGAAGTTATCCCATTTACTTGTATATTTACTCTTAATTTATTTGAAGCTGATTTTATAGAATTATTAATTGGCCTCGCTAGACCTTCAATTAATATTGAATTAATTCCGTATTCTTCAGTGCCAATATATTTACTAGATATTATTTTAAAGTACTGATTAAAGTCCTTTTCTGAATCAGCAAAAGCATTACCAAGAAAATTTGATTCTCTAAATAAATTACTTACTATCTCCTGTTCACTTTGCCAAGAAATATTTGTTTCTGTTGAACAATATGGAGCTTTTTGTCTTCCATTACAATTTTCTTCCCCATTGCACCATGTATCATCTGACCAATATTCAGACGCAGGATTAGCTACATTAGTAAAATCACATTCATTCGCTTCTTCAGAACAATTATTTACTAGCCAGAAATAATTAAATAATCTTCCTTTAGAATTATCATTAAACAATGATCTTAATCTAGATATACCTGAGTAAGATGATGATTTCGCAAGAAGTTCCTGTCTGCTAATTCTTGAGCCTGTCAAACCAAGTATGGAGGCTGCAATTAAGCCTGTTACACTTATAGCAATTCCAATCCCGAGAATTAAAATTTGAGGTATTGCAAAACCATTAGATTTTTCAACACCCTTCAATTTCAACTCTGAGAAAGGATTCATCTATAAATTTATCTATTTAATTAATATAAATAATTTTTTGTATAAAACTATTTATGTTAAAAATTAGCAACCTCTAAAATTACTTTGTGGGCCTTTATCATTTGCTTTATGTTCATAAACTTCAGAAGTACCATCCTTTGGGTTATAACATCCCATTACTGCACTTCCATTGTCTATATAAGCTCCACCAGTAGGATTTGCCCTTACTTGGAATAAGCTTCCTGTTCCCCCAGATGAGAGAGTTTGTCCAGTAGGAGCCTGGAATTCCAAAAAGTAATTACCCGAGGTCGAATAAAAAGATTGAGCTGTTGATGGTACTGGTCCAACAGCTGGAGGGTTTGTTTTACATACCGCTCCGCCTCTAGCAATAATATCTGCAGCTGGAGCAGTACATCTTTGGAATACTGCATACTCTGAAAGTTCTCCAGCATTTGAAGGTAAACTACCATATTCAACTTGATAGGCAGTAGCTCCTTTAATCATCGCTGAGACAATTCCTGTCGCTTCTTTTTGCTTGGCTTTATCAGCAGATGTCATAAATTGTGGTATAGCTATTGATGATAAGATTCCTATCATCATTACAACAACTATTAATTCTACAAGTGTAAAACCATCCTCATCTTTTAATTGACTAATGGAGGAAAGATTTCTTAATTTATTAAGCCTAAGTTTTGGGCTAAAAAAAGTAAGGTTAAAAGATTTGGCCATTAAGTAATTTAACTCTTTAATTAAATAGTACTTACTATTATAATTTCTGACAATATTGAAGCCTAAATTTAGATTATATTTCAATTAAGATATTCTATACCTATAAAATAGTGAAATTACTTTAATAAACTTACTAATCTTGTAAATTTATAAATATAAATTAAAATTTTAAATATTTCAAAACTGATGCAATTTTATAAAACATCTATTTTAAAAAAATTTTACTTTGTTATTAAAAATAAGAACAAAGACAAAGGTTATTCGAACACTGAAATTGCTGTCATACTTTCAATAATTGGTATACTCGCATCTATCATAATTCCAAATTTTAAACCTGCACTTGAGTTCGTCGAAGTTCTTATTGCTGAAAAATACCTTTTAGAGGCCGTAAAAGAATGCCAAATTGGCATGGTAAATAATGAATTAGAACCTCAATATTCTTTACCAACTAGAGATTTAGGGATTGGTATTTTTAATAATAATAAATTTGTTTTTTCTCATACAGGTATCGAAGGAGATTGTTACCCAGAGGGTGGAGGCAATAGCATAAAGATCTCCAGAACCAACTTAAATAATGGTAATCAAAATTATTCTTTAATTATTAACGTATCAACAGGTGAAAAAACTCAAGAGGGACAAATCCCTGAATGGCTGGATTGGTGGGGAGGTGAATTTTCTCCAATAATTATTGAAAATAATTAACTTTGAAATCATTTTTTAAAAGATGTCTTGTACAAAAATGCTGTGAAATATAAAAATAATTTTTCAATCCTTTCTATTATTTAATCCAGGGAGGTACAGGGCCAAGAATTAAATCATCTTTTCCCTTTTTTCTTTCATTTAAATTAAGCTCATTTTTATTTAATTCAACTGATTTACTAACTTCAATGCGAGTAAAGGTTTTTCCCGTAGTTGATTGATTAGCAGAAATTGAACTTTTTGAATCTTCAAGATTTAAGGAAGAATTATTTTTTTTATTATCAGAAGTTATATTTTTTTGTTCATTAGTAATCCCAACAGGTAAGTTCGCCGAAGGAGGAGTTGGTCCTGGTGGCGGTGGAGTTGGTCCTGGTGGTGGTGGCGTTGGTCCTGGTGGTGGTGGCGTTGGTCCTGGTGGTGGTGGCGTTGGTCCTGGTGGTGGTGGCGTT
>Ga0160422_10001027_pt1 | contig 17302 bp, 17 predicted proteins | sample Fk160mmetaG_FD_108192 | JGI IMG/M metagenome (GOLD analysis project Ga0160422, IMG submission 108192) | Marine microbial communities from the Central Pacific Ocean - Fk160115 60m metaG | ecosystem: Environmental > Aquatic > Marine > Oceanic > Photic zone | place: The Central Pacific Ocean... | reverse complement strand
TATTCTAAATTAAAACATATTTCAATTATTTTTTGAAGTTTATACTTCCGATATTACATTTGTTTGAGTTTAAAAACTAGGTGCTTAAATGCTTACTAAACCAACCAGAAAACTGTCTCTCAAAAGTGTATTTTTTCGCCCATTATTTGGACTAGCATTTCTTTCTCTTTTTTTAACTAATTCTTTCAATTTATTTGGTCAAGATGAGGAAAAACCAACATTTGATGAATCGATTGTAAGTAGTGGTGAGTCGCTTTTTAAAGGTAATTGTACAGTTTGTCATGCAATTAATGAAGTGGTAATTGGACCAGCACTTAGGGATGTCCATGAACGACAGTCTGAAGAATGGATTTATGCATTTATCAAAAATTCACAAAAAGTAATAAAAAGTGGAGATGAATACGCTGTAAAACTTTATGAACAATATAACAAAACGTTGATGACTTCTTTTGATTTTTCCAATGAGGAATTAAATGCTATTGTTACATATATAAAGAGTGAGTCTGCCAAAGAAGTTCAAGTCGTAGTTGCTGATGTTTCTGATCAAAATTTAGTATCATCAGAAAGTTCGTTTTCCTCATCAAATTTTTATCTTTCACTTGGCCTCAATATTTTCTTATTACTTCTAGTAATTTTTGTCTTATTTAGGTTCACAAACCTTTCTAAAAAATATGTTTTATTAAAAGATAATCAGTCCAAAGGTAAAATACTTGATGCTGCTGACAAGGAAGTTATTGATAGTGGCTTTAAACTCAAAAAATTCATTAAGAGTAATAAAGTAGTTGGTATAACTTCATTTATATTTATTGCAATTTTTGTTAAATCGTGCATAGATGGTCTTTATACAATTGGAATCCAACAGAATTATCAACCTACACAACCTATAGCTTTTTCTCATAAAATTCATGCCGGACAGTATGAGATTGATTGTAATTATTGTCATACAGGTGTTAACATATCTAAATCCGCAAACATTCCATCGGTTAATATTTGTATGAATTGTCATGGAGTCATTAACACAGATAAACCAGAAATTCAAAAGATATTAACTGCATATGAGGAGAAAAGACCAATTGAATGGGTCAGAGTACATAATTTACCTGATCTTTCTTATTTTAATCACTCACAACATGTTGCTGTAGGAGGGCTTGAATGTAGTACATGCCATGGTCCAATTGAAGAAATGGATGTTGTATATCAGTATGCTGAACTGACAATGGGTTGGTGCATAAATTGTCACAGAGAAACGGATGTAAATGCAAAAGGAAATAAATATTATGATAACTTAGTTGAATTACATGAAAGTTCATCCAAGAAACCTTTAAAAGTTGAGGATATTGGTGGGCTAGAATGTTCAAAATGTCATTATTAAAAAATGAGTAAAGGAAATAAAACTTATTGGAAGGGGATAGAGCAGTTGAAAAACGATCCAAGCTTTGTAAAAAATGCTCAAAATGAATTTCCCGAGTTTTTACCTATAAAAGGATCTTCGGATAATTCAAGAAGGGACTTTTTGAAGATGATGGGTTTTGGTCTTGCTGCAGTTACTACTGTTGCATGTGAAGCACCTGTAAAGTATGCTATACCTTACGTGGATAAACCGGTTGATGTAGATGCTTCACTTGCAAACTACTATGCTTCAACATACCAAATGGGTAGCGATTACTGTAGTGTTGTCGTGAAAACAAGAGAGGGAAGACCAATAAAAATTGATGGTAATAAATTTTCTAAAATCAGTGCTGGTTGTACTTCATCTCAAGTTGAGTCATCAGTTCTAACTCTTTACGACAGACAAAGATTAGAAACTCCTATATTAGAAAATAAGGAGTCTAATTGGAAATCAGTTGATAATTATATTACAAATAAACTAGCCAGTAATCAGGATAAGAAAACTTATGTAGTTAGCCACTCTATGTCAAGTCCATCCTCATTAAAAATCATTGATCAGTTTTGTAAAAAATTTAATGGAGAGCATATTCAGTATGATAGTGTTTCTTATAACGGAATGCTTGAGGCAAATGAAATATATTATGGAAAGAGAAAGCTTCCATTTTATGACTTTTCAAAAGCAAATGTTATTATATCTTTTGCCTATGATTTTCTTGGAAGTTCTTTTAACCACAATCTTTTTAACAAACAGTTTACAGAAAGAAGAAAAGTAAATCGAGATAATAGAGAAATGTCTCGTCTTTACACATTCGAATCAAACCTCTCTCTCACAGGTGCAAATTCAGATCATAGGATTCCAATTAGATCTGAACATAGTTCAATATATATAACAGAATTATGGAATATGTTATCAAATAAATTATATGGAAATAATTCAAAGGAAATAAAGTATAATACTGAAAAGAAAAAGCTGGTTAAGGTTGATATCCTTGAAAAAGTTGTAGAAGATTTATTAGAAAATATTGGTAAGTCTTTAATCATTTCAGATTCTAATGATACAAATGTTCAGTTAGTTGTTAATATGATTAACAGTGCTCTTGGAAATTATGGTAGATCAATTAATGTTAATCATTCATACAATTTAAGAAATGGGGATGATAGTAAAATGTCAAAGTTTATTTCAGAAATGTCAGAAAATAAAGTTTCGTCTGTTGTATTTGTAAATTGTAATCCAGTATACGATCATTATCAGTCTGATAGAATAAAAACTAATCTTAAAAACGTTTCTCTTAAAATTTCAACGTCAGATAGAATTGATGAAACCTCAATTTTATGTGATGTAATAACTCCTGATTCTCATTTTCTAGAGTCATGGAATGACTATGAACCAATAGAAAATTCATTTAGTTTTGGTCAGCCCACAATAAGAACAATTTTTGATACAAGACAGATTCAGGATTCATTTTTGAAATGGATGGGATCTGAAGAAAACTATTTTTCTATTCTAAAATCTAATTGGAGAATAAAGCAAAAGGACTCTATGTCTGATGAGCCTTTTCAAATATTTTGGGATAGACTATTGCATGATGGAGTTGCAGAGTTTCTTGATAAGGAAGTTACAAATATGAACCCACTACCAGGTAATAGAAATATTTTAAAAACTGTTTCGAGTTCAATATCTAATACAATAAATCAAATCGAGATAAATGATAAATTAGAGTTAAATATTTATCAAAATTTAACCGTATCGGATGGTATTCAGTCTAATAATCCGTGGCTTCAGGAAATGCCAGATCCAATCTCAAAAGTATGTTGGGATAATTATCTATCTATTAACCCTAAAGATGCTACTAAACTTGCTATAAAATCAGATCCTGGAACTATGACCACAAACTTAATAAGAGTTGAGGTTGATAATGTCGGTTATGAAATACCTGGAATTATTCAACCTGGTCAAGCAGAAGGAACTGTTGGTATTGCAATGGGATATGGTAGAACTTTGGCTGGACCAGTTGGAGATAATGTTGGATTTGATGCATTTAAATTGATAAATAAAGATTCATCAGCTCAAAGTATGACCGTTGTTGGTATTACTATTTCAAATACTAATAAAGATTATAGAATAGCACAGACTCAAACACATGAAACTATAATGGCTAGAGAAAGTGTTATTCAAGAAACTTCTTTAGACGAGTATAAAAAAGATGTTTATGCTGGTAAGTATCAGTTTAAAGTTGCAACGAGTGAGGGATATAAAAAGCCAGAAGATGTTACACTTTGGAATGGCCATGAATATAAAAACCATCACTGGGTTATGGCTATTGATTTAAATGCTTGTACTGGCTGTGGTTCGTGTGTAGTTGCTTGTCAGGTAGAAAATAATATACCAGTTGTAGGTAAGGAAGAAGTGTTAAATAGGAGAGAGATGGCATGGCTAAGAATTGATAGATACTATTCAAGTGATGCTGACGTACATGATTTACAAGGACTTGAGATCGCAGCGGAAAATCCAGATGTAACTTTCCAACCAATGATGTGTCAGCATTGTAATAATGCACCTTGTGAAACTGTCTGTCCCGTTGCTGCTACAACTCATAGTTCGGAAGGATTAAATCAAATGACATATAATAGATGTATTGGAACTAGATACTGTGCAAACAATTGTCCATATAAAGTAAGAAGATTTAATTGGTTTAAGTATCATGATAATAAACAGTTTGATAAAAATATTGCAATGAATAATGATCTTGGAAAGATGGTTCTTAATCCTGATGTAACTGTAAGATCAAGAGGTGTTATGGAGAAATGTTCTTTCTGTGTTCAAAAAATACAAGAAGGAAAATTACTTGCTAAGACTGAAAAAAGACGCTTAAAAGATGGTGATGTGAAAATGGCATGTGGAACTGCATGTTCAACTGATGCAATTGTTTTTGGAGATGTGAATGATAAAAATAGTAAAATCCATAAATTATTGCAGGTAGAAAAAATTGATAAAGCAACTTTAAAATTAAAAGAGGAAAGGGCTTATGCTGTTCTTGATGAGATCAGGGTTAGTCCTAATGTGTGGTATTTAAGAAAAGTAAGAAATAAAAAAAATAAAAAAGCATAAAAATGCATGTAGAGTCAAAACTTAGAAAACCGTTAATTACTGGAGGTAAAACTCTGAGTGATGTTTCTGAAGATATATCTAAAAGAGTTGAGGAAAAACCATCAATTTCTTGGTATATAGCTATGGCAATTGCAAATATTACTCTTGCCGTTGGTGCTTATGCTGTGTATAGAACCTTATGGGACGGTATAGGGATGTGGGGTTTAAATAAAACAGTTATGTGGGCATGGGACATAACGAACTTTGTTTGGTGGGTTGGAATAGGTCATGCTGGCACATTAATATCTGCTATTTTATTACTCTTCAGACAAAGGTGGAGAATGTCTATCAATAGATCTGCAGAAGCTATGACAATATTTGCAGTAATATGTGCAGCTATGTTTCCTTTACTTCATATGGGAAGACTTTGGATAGGATTGGTTTGGGTTTTACCTCTCCCTAATACTTATGGGTCATTATGGGTAAATTTTGCCAGTCCATTATTGTGGGATGTATTTGCTATAACAACCTATTTTTCAGTTTCTCTTGTATTTTGGTATATTGGTTTAATACCAGATTTTGCAACCATAAGAGATAGAGCTAAAATAGCTGGAAAAAAAATATCAGCGTTTATATACGGTGCATTAAGTTTTGGTTGGGATGGTGCTGCAAAAACATGGTCGAGATATGAAACTGTATCCTTGGTGTTAGCAGGGCTTGCTACACCATTAGTATTATCAGTTCATACAATTGTTTCTATGGATTTTGCTACCTCTGTAATTCCTGGTTGGCATACCACAATTTTTCCTCCTTATTTTGTAGCTGGAGCTATTTTTTCAGGATTTGCAATGGTATTAACACTTCTTATAATAACAAGAAGAGTTTATAATCTTGAAGATTACATAACAATTAAGCATCTTGAACTTATGAATATAGTTATAATAGTAACTGGATCAATTGTTGGTATTGCTTACCTAACTGAACTATTCATGGCATGGTATTCAGGAGTTGAATATGAACAATATGCATTTTACAATCGAGTTACGGGACCTTATTGGTGGGCTTATTGGTCAATGATGACTTGTAATGTAATTTCACCACAGTTATTTTGGTTCAAAAAGATTAGAACCAATATTGCAGCTACATTTATTATTTCAATTATTGTTAACATTGGAATGTGGTTCGAGAGATTTGTGATTATTGTTACATCTCTTCACAGGGATTACCTACCATCTAGTTGGGCAATGTTTTATCCAACTATATACGATGTAGGTATGTATTTATTTACTTTCGGTCTATTTTTTACTGCTTATTTAGCATTTTCTAAGTATTTTCCAGTTATCAATATGGCTGAAGTTAAAAGTATATTAAAACATACTGGTGAAAAAGTTGAAAAATAAAATAATGGACGATAAAGGAAAAAAATTTATTGTTGGAATTTTTGAAGATGAGGATGTGTTACTAAATGCTATTACAAAAGTTAGGGATATGGGTGTGAATATATATGAAGTATATTCTCCATTTCCTGTTCATGGTATTGAAAATAAACTTGGATATAAAAGATCTAGATTATCTATTGCTGCTTTTTGTTTTGGATTTCTTGGAACTTGTTTAGCTCTTACAATGATGATTGGAATGATGACAATTGATTGGCCAATGATAATTGGAGGTAAAGATTTTTTACCACTTCCTGTTTTTATACCTGTAACATTTGAAATGACTGTACTTCTAGCTGCATTTGGTATGGTTGGTACTTTTTTAGTTATTAGTGATTTAAAACCTTGGGGTAAACCAAAGACTTTTGATTTAAGGTCTACTAATGATAAGCATGTTATGGCTATCGAAGTAGAAAATAATATGATCGACTCAAAAAAAATTAAAACAATCTTAAATTCTACTGGAGCTTCTGAAGTTAATGATAAGTTTATGGAAATATGAAAGATATTTTAAATTTCATTATGGTTCTAATTTTATTGTCTTCTTGTTCAGCAAGAAAAGACTATCCTGGTGTTGAATATGCCCCTAATATGTATCATTCAGTTCCATATGAACCTCTTTCTCAAGTAAAGGATGAGGAAATAGGAAGTTGGTTAGATTCAAATCCTGATGATGGTCATGGTGAGTTTTATAATTCAAATCCCTATAATCCTTATGGTATGACAGTGAGAGAACCTGTTGAAAATACTGTTAGAAGAGGATCCTACCTACCATATAGATTACCAAAAGATAGTCTTGAGCTTGCCGCTAGAGTGGTGAGCCCTATTGAATCATCTGATGAAGTATTAAAAGAAGCTAAAGTTCTATACGAAAGATTTTGTATTCATTGTCATGGAGAAAAAGGTATGGGTGATGGGTTAGTTGGTAAAGTTTATAAAGGAGTAACAGCTTATAATTCTAGAGCAGTTAAAGATAAATCAGAAGGTCATATCTTTCATGTAATCACACATGGAAAAGGTAGAATGTGGGGTCATGGTTCTCAAATATCTATTGAAGATAGGTGGAAAATTGTTAAGTATGTTCAAACACTTCAAAAACAATAGTATGAAAGAAATCTTTGATTTTAATAATAGCATTAAAAAGAACTTATTATACTTATTTTTAGCTGGAGTTTTCCTTTCTTTATTTGGTGTTTATTCTTTAATTAACTCTGCTCACAGTCCTGAAGATGTTGGGAGTACTGTTGAAAATATTAGTTTAGGTAGTAATGGTTACGAAGATTACCATTGGTATAAAAGAGTTTACTCAAATTTGTGGATAAATATTGTTTATTTTTTAGGGATTTCTATTTCGGCAATATTTTTTGTAGCTATTCAATATGTTTCACAAGCTGGATGGTCTGCAGGAATTCTTAGAGTTCCTCTTGCTATTGGAAGATGGCTACTGCCTGGAAGTGTATTAATGCTTATTGTATTTCTAATTACTAATCATGACGTATTTCATTGGACCCACGAATATTTATATGATAAGGATGACCCCAGATATGATTATATTATTGATGGTAAAAAAGCTTACTTAAACCTTCCTTTTTTCTTAGGAAGAATGGTTTTCTTTCTGGGAATATGGTATCTTTTTTATCATTTAATTTTAAAATATGTAGCTAATGAAGATAAATTAGGTGGGACGGAATCATGGCAAAAGTTATTTACAATCTCAACTGTTTTTGTCGTCTTTTACGCATTTACACAGTCAGTGGCTGCTTGGGATTGGGTTTTATCAATTGATACTCACTGGTTTAGTACTATGTTTGGGTGGTATGTTTTTGCTAGTTGGTGGGTATCAGCCCTTGCTCTAATAACTTATATAATTATTCTTCTAAGAGATAACGGATATCTAACTTTTGTCAATCACAGTGTCCTTCACGATTTAGGAAAATATGTTTTTGCATTTAGCGTTTTTTGGACTTACATATGGTTTTCACAGTTTCTTTTAATTTACTATGCAAATATTCCTGAGGAAACTATATACTTTGTTGAGAGGTTAGATAGTGATATATATTTTCCCTTCTTCGTAGTCAATTTGATTTTGAATTTCTTCTTTCCTTTTCTCTTTTTGATGACAAGGGCAAGTAAAAGATTTACTAGATTTTTAAAGATAGCATGTCCTGTAGTTTTATTCGGTCACTTTATTGATTTCTATCTGATGATAACGCCAGGTATATTAAAGTCTAATGGTGGATTTGGATTTTTAGAAATAGGGCTATTATTTGTATTTCTTTCTGCATTTTTATTTGTTATTTTGAATGGCTTAACCAAACTTCCTTTGGTTGCTAAAAATCATCCAATGTTAGAAGAAAGTTTACACCACGATACTTAATTATTATTTTGAATTTTTTAAATAAACAAAACTTTTTTTGGTATTAAAATTCATCAATTGATAAGTGGAAATATAGAACTTGGTATTTAAATTTGCCATATGAATTTAGTTATTGGAATTATAATTCTTTTGTCTCTGATTACAGTTTTTTTATTTTTTAGATCATCGGAGATTTTAAGTGTTGCTAAAAAGAGAATTTCTGAATCTTTTGAAGATGACACTAATAATGTAAATGCTCTTTTTGGTGTTGTATTTTTAATCACTTCCTTTATAGTGATCATCTGGTATTCGTACGATCAGTTTGATAATTATTTCCTTCCTATGGCATCTGAGCATGCACCAGAAATTGAGGTCTTATTTTGGGTAACTACGGCAATAACATTTACTGTTTTTATACTTACTCAAATAGTAATGTTTTACTTTGGATATAAATATAGATTTAATAAAAATAGAAAAGCTCATTTTTATCCTGAGAATCATAAACTAGAAATTGTATGGACTGTGATACCTGCTGTGGTTTTAGTTGGTCTAATTGGATGGGGTTTGGTAAAATGGAATAAGATTATGGGTCCACCACCTGAGGATGCAGAGGTAATCGAAGTTGTTGGATACCAATTTGCTTGGGCTTCTAGATATCCTGGTCCAGATAATGAGTTAGGAAATTCTAACTATAAACTTATTGATGTTGAAAATATTGTAGGTATAGATTTTTCTGATTCATCTTCTTTAGATGATTTTATGCCAAGAGAAATACACATACCAAAAGGTAAGCCAGTAGTTTTTAAGATAAGAGCAAGAGATGTTATCCATAGCGTATATCTACCATATATGAGATCTCAAATGAATGCTGTACCTGGAATGCCAACTCAAATGTGGTTTGTTCCATCTAAAACTACTGAAGAGATGAGAGCTGAAACTGGAAATGAAAATTTTAATTATGAAATAGTATGTAACAAAATTTGTGGGAGAGCACATTTTTCAATGAAGCATACTGTTGTAGTAGTTGAAGAATGGGAATATATTAAATGGAAAAATTCTCAAAAGTCGTGGGTTGAAAAAAATCCAGATTATTATGCAAACTTTATTAAAAACAATTCTACGGATCTTGCCGTAATAAACGAATAAATATGGGAGCTACAAAAACAATTACAAGTAAGCCAAAAACTAAAGTTGATGAACACCATCATGAGCATCATGATGAAAGTTTTATTACTAAATATATATTTAGTGAAGACCATAAAATAATTGCAAAACAGTTTTTAATTACTGGTATATTCTGGGCTATAATAGGTGGTGCTATGTCATCTCTTTTTAGAATTCAATTGGGTTTCCCTGATATGGATTTAACCGCTTTAAGTCCCATAATCGGTAATTGGTTGACTCCACAAGGTAAAATTGATCCAGAAGTCTACTTAGCTTTAATAACCATGCATGGAACAATTATGGTATTTTTTGTATTAACAGCTGGTTTAAGTGGTACATTTAGTAATTATCTTATACCGCTACAGATTGGTGCAAGAGATATGGCTAGTGGCTTTCTAAATATGCTCTCTTATTGGTTTTTCTTTTTATCAAGTATTGTAATGTTTATATCAATCTTCGTGGAAGGTGGTCCTGCGAGTGGGGGATGGACAATTTATCCTCCTCTGAGTGCCTTACCTCAAGCTGTTTCAGGATCAGGGATGGGTATGACTTTATGGTTAGTTTCAATGTCACTATTTATTGTTTCTGCTCTTCTCGGTGCATTAAATTATATAACAACAGTAATTAATTTAAGAACTGAAGGAATGACATTCTTTAGAATGCCTTTAACAATTTGGGCATTTTTTGTAACTGCTATTCTTGGGGTATTATCTTTTCCAGTGTTATTATCTGCTGCTCTACTATTAATTATGGACCGTTCTTTTGGAACAAGCTTTTATCTTTCAGATATTTATATTGCAGGTGAAGCATTAGCAAACCAAGGCGGGAGTGCCATATTATTTCAACACCTTTTCTGGTTTTTGGGACATCCAGAGGTATACATTGTAATTTTGCCTTCTCTGGGTATTACTTCAGAAATAATAGCAACATGTTCTAGAAAACCAATTTTTGGTTATAGGGCTATGGTATACTCAATTTTTGGTATTGGTGTATTATCTTTTGTTGTTTGGGCTCATCATATGTTTATTTCTGGTATGAATCCATTTTTAGGCTCAGTATTCACGATATTAACATTAATAATAGCTGTTCCCTCTGCTATTAAGGCTTTTAATTACATTGCAACTCTCTGGAGAGGAAATATAATCTTTACTCCTGCAATGTTATTCTCTATTGGTTTAGTTTCTTTCTTTATTTCTGGTGGTTTGACTGGTTTATTTTTGGGTAACTCTGTTGTAGATATTAATCTTCACGATACATACTTTGTTGTTGCCCACTTTCATATTGTTATGGGAAGTGCATCATTTTTTGGATTATTCGCTGGTGTTTATCACTGGTTCCCAAAAATGTTTGGCAGAATGATGAATAGTACTCTAGGTTATATTCACTTTTGGGTTACTTTTATTGGTGCATATCTTGTATTCTTTCCACTTCATTATATTGGAATAGCTGGATTCCCAAGAAGATATTATTCTTTTACAAATTTTGAAACTGGTAGAATTGAATCTTTTATTGATTTGAATACTTTTGTCAGTTTTGCTGCAATATTAACCTTTGCAGTTCAATTCCTTTTCTTATTCAATTTCTTTTATTCTATGTACAGAGGAAGAAAAGCATCTGCTAATCCTTGGAAATCTAATACTTTGGAATGGACAACTCCTATAGAACCAGGTCATGGAAATTGGCCAGGAAAAATCCCTTCAGTAACAAGATGGCCATATGATTACAGTAAGCCTGGAGCAAAGGATGATTATATTCCTCAGCATATTCCTCTTTCTTCAACCAAGGAGTCAAATATGCCTGAAGATGAACATAGATAAACATAATGTTCAGTTATTTAGGATCAGTTTATAATAGCCTAACCAAAATAAGTTTAGTACTTCTTTATTTTCTTATTCTTGCTGGAGGTGTAGTAAGATGTACGGGATCTGGCATGGGTTGTCCCGATTGGCCTAAATGTTTTGGAATGTATATTCCTCCAACCTCTGTAAATGAATTACCAAAAAATTATAAGCAGAGTTTTGTTGAGGGAAGAGTTGAAAAAAATAAAAATCTTTCTAGGTTATTAGCTGCAATCGGTTTAAGTGAAACTGCTGAAAAAATATTAAATAATCCAGATATTAATCAGGCTGAAGAGTTTAATGTTTTTAAGACTTGGACAGAGTATATAAATAGACTTATTGGTGCAATTGTTGGGTTTTCATTATTATTTATTTTTTTTTCATCTCTCAATATAAAGCCGTTTAACTTAAAATTATTTATTCTCTCATCACTTTCAATAATTTTAGTTTTTTTTCAGGCATGGGTTGGATCTATAGTGGTATCTACCAACCTTCTACCTGGTCTCATAACTTTTCATGTAATTGTAGCCTTAGTTATTATTTGGAATGTTATTTTATGTTATTATTTATCTTCTGAAGATGAATCAAATGTTATAAAATCACCACTGCTTTCTTATGTAATAATAATTAGCATATTTCTTTTTTTGATTCAAATTGTATTAGGTACTGAAGTAAGAGAAAGTGTTGATACATTTCTCAAAATTTTTGGTTTTGGGAATAGATCTCAGCTTATAGAAAGTTTAGGAAGTGATTTTATTATTCATAGGTCTTTTTCACTTATTATCTTATTATCTCAGTGTATAATAATGTACCTAGTTTTTATGAAATCAAAACATAATAAACAGTTTAAACTTATAACATTTGTAATGTTATTGTTAATTATCTGTGAAATTTTAATAGGAGCTGGTATGGCGTATTTTGAAATACCAAGAATACTGCAACCTATTCATCTGTTGGTAGCATTTATGATTGCTGGATTGCAATTTTACATATACTTAAAGAACTCCAACTTTAAAAAAGTAAATTCGTTATGATACATACTCTTTCAAAAACTATATTTATAATTGAAAAATTTATGAGTTTATTAAAGGTAATTTTTGAATTAACAAAGTTTAGACTTTCTTTATTAGTTTCTTTTTCTGCAATTGTTGGATTTATTCTCGCCTCCGATAATTTTAATTTGATTGATTTACTTGTATTAGGATTATCTGGATATTTGATTACCGCATCTTCGGTAATAAATAATCAAATTCTTGAGAAAGATCTAGATAAAAAAATGGATAGAACAAAGAAAAGACCTCTTCCAACTAATAGAATATCTTATAAAAATTCCTTAATTATATCTGTTTTATTTATGCTATCAGGATTATTATTTATGTTTTTATATTTTAATGTCACTGCCGCAATATTAGGTTTAATGTCTTTACTACTATATACTTTTGCTTATACACCATTAAAAAGAGTGGGACCTATTGCAGTTTTTATTGGAGCTATACCAGGTGCTTTACCTCCTCTAATTGGTTGGGTTGCCTTTACTGGCAATATTTCCATTGAAGCCATAATAATTTTTAGTATTCAGTTCATATGGCAATTCCCTCATTTTTGGGCAATTGCATGGATATATCACGATGATTATAAAAAAGTTGGTTTTAAATTACTGCCTGGGAAAGGTGAAAAGAATTTTAATACAGCTCTAAACATAATGACCTACACGCTTTTTTTAATACCGTTAGGTTTATTGCCAACAATTTTTGGTATTACGGGAATAATATCAGGAGCAATTGCAGTCTTTTGTGCAATATTATTCCTTGCTCAGACTTTTAAATTATTCAAAGATTATTCTAGATCCTCTGCATTAAGAATTATGTTTGGATCATTTATTTATTTACCAATTGTTCAAATTAGTTTCATTTTAGATAAAATTTAATTTTATGAGTAAAACAAAAAGTTCTAAAATATTAAGAATGAACCCTAATATTTTTATGGTTTGGATTTTTATGATATCAATTTCCATGATATTTGTTTCACTAATAAGTGCTTATATTGTAAAAAAAGGTGAACCAGGTGGATTTAATGTTGATCTTCCATCTATGTTCTATTACTCAACGGGAGTTGTTATTTTAAGCAGTATTTTCAAACAAATGTCCTATTTTTCTTCAAAAAAAGATAATTTTAAAAGTTTAAAATTATTCTTGTTATTGAGTTTGATTACTGGCGTTCTGTTCTTATTAACTCAATATTTAGGTTGGGTGCAGCTTGTTGACGGTGGAGTATATTTTGTTGGTCATCCTGACGGCTCATTTATATATATTCTTAGTGGAGTTCATGCTTTTCATCTCATTTCGGGTTTATTTTTTATTTTATATGTCTATAATAAATCTTTGAGATTAGATGTTCATTCGAAAAATTTGATTTTTGTTGAGATGTCAACTACCTATTGGCATTTTCTTACAGGATTATGGGTTTATTTATTTATTACTTTGTATTTTTATAATATATAAAGATGGCTAATTCAGTATCAGTAAACACAACTAATAAAGACTTATGGGGAGGGGGGGCTGAGCCCTTTAAGGCGAGCTATGGTAAACTGATGATGTGGTTTTTTTTGATATCTGATGCTTTTACATTTTCAGCTTTTTTGATTGCTTATGGTGTAATTAGATTTAGACATCCAGGTTATGAAGGAACACTTTCTGATTTTTCTTTCTCTCAAACATATTGGCCAGTGCCAGAAAAGGTTTTCGAAGCTTTTCCATTTTTTCATGGAGTAGAGCTTCCTTTAGTTTTCGTAGGCCTTATGACATTTATATTAATTTTAAGTAGTGTAACAATGGTTTTAGCAGTTGAAGCAGGGCACAGAATGGACAGACAAGGTGTTGAAAAGTGGATGATCTGGACTATAATTGGTGGTTTGACATTTTTAGGTTGCCAAGCATGGGAATGGTCGCACTTTATTCATGGTACAGATGCTGGGTCTAGGCTTTTAGATGGATCAATAATTTATGGGGCTAATTTACAACTTAATCAATATGGTCCTCCAGATTTTGCTGCTTTTTTCTTTTTTATAACTGGATTCCATGGGTTTCATGTTTTTAGTGGAGTTGCATTAAATTTTCTTATATTTTATCAAGCCACTGTTGGAATATTTGAGAGGAGAGGTCATTATGAAATGGTTGAAAAAGTTGGACTTTATTGGCATTTCGTTGATTTAGTTTGGGTTTTTGTTTTCACTTTTTTTTATTTAGTTTAAGATATGATAGATCCAGAAATTTCAACTATTAAACCTCAACCTGCAGATAAGAAAAAAATTTGGAAAATCTGGTGGGTTGCGATAATACTTGCTTTAGTCACAGCAGCTGAGTTTTTTGTTGCATTACAATTTCCTGAGTCATGGAAGGATTTTAAAATTTTTTTATTTATTGGAATGACTTTTATTAAGGCTGGTTATATTGTTATGGAGTTTATGCATTTAGGTCATGAACAAAAATCTTTGATGTGGACAATATTAATTCCAACTGCTTTTGTGGTTTGGCTCCTTGGAGCTTTATTCATTCAAGCTGATGCGATTTATCATGCTATATACGGATAATGAATCTTTTTCGTAAAGGTTTTATCTTATTGTTTTTACTTCTTTTTCCAGTAGTTATTTTTTTATTTTTGAAATTCTTTGGTGACAATGAGTATAAATTATCTATTTACGAATCATCATGTTTGACAATAATGAAAAAAATAGATGTGGATGGATATCTAGACCTAAAAAGATTAAAAATATTTGATATTAGATTTAAAGAAAAAAATGTATTAGTTGATAATTATATTAAAAAATTAAATATCGATAAAGAAATTGAAATTATAACCTTATCTGAACAGCTACGTAACTTAGATTGGATGAATTATGTGGTAGATAAATCAGTAATTGATGAATTATCTTTATGTGTGGATATTGATGTAATTGAGAATTCTTTCATTTTATTGATAGATGATGAAAATAATTTAAGAGGTTTTTATAATTCTACTGATAGAAAAGAAATTGAGAGGTTAGATGTTGAAATTGATATTTTAAAGCTAGAAAGTGAAAAATAATTTAGTTAAGATAATAACTATTGTTTCAGTAATCATTCCGTTAGCTGTTGCAGTATTACTCTTTATGCCTAGTAAGATTGAATTATTTGGAGATTGGACATACAAACTACCACATTTTAATGCGGTGATAAACTCACTTACTGCTCTTTTTTTGGTTATATCCTTTTACATGATAAAGTATAAAAAAAATGTCAGTATGCATCAATTATTTAATACAATGGCATTTATTCTTGGTGGTATATTTCTAGTTTCATACATAATATATCATTCATCTGTTGAAAGCACGAGGTATATAGGAGATTCAAAAGGCATTTATTATTTTTTTCTTATTTCTCATATATTGCTCTCTATTGTTGTTGTTCCATTTGTTTTGTTTGCATTTTACTACTCATTATCTGATCAAATAAAAAAACATAAAAAAGTTGTCAAGTATACATTTCCAATATGGTTGTATGTTTCTGTTTCAGGTGTGATTGTTTATTTAATGATTAGTCCATTTTACAAATTTTAATGAAAAAGTTATTCCTCATTTTGTTAGTTATTTCATTTCCTTTTTTTGATGTTTTATCCCAAGGATGTTCTATGTGTAGAGGGATTGTAGAAAGTGATGCTAATTCTGGTGGAACTGGAATCTCATCAAGTATAAATTCAGGTATTATTTATCTCTTCACTTCTACATATGTCTTAATAATAATAGGAGGCTTATTTTGGTATTTTAGAAGTAAAAAATATTTGAAAGAAGAGGAGAATAAGAGTAATATTAAAAAAAGAATTAGATCATTGGTTAGATAGGATATAGTTTATCTTAACTTTTTCATTAACTTATTTGAAAACACAAACTCGTTCAACTCTTTTACCTTAGTTTTTAAAATATTTTTGTTATTTCCCTCCCAAATTTTCTTCCCGTTATGTAAAAACATAATATACTCTCCAATTTCAATGACTGAATTCATATCATGTGTAACTACAATTGTTGTTGTATTTAATTTTTTTGTTAATTCTAAAATTAAATCATCAATTTTTATAGCTGTTAGAGGATCTAAACCTGAATTCGGTTCATCACAGAAAAGATATTTTGAATCATTAACAATAGCTCTTGCAATTCCAACTCTTTTTTTCATACCTCCACTTAGTTCCGATGGCATTTTCTTATTAATTTTTTCTAGACCAACTAACTCAAGACAGTGATTTACCTTTTCAATTTTTTCATTTTCATTTATATTAGTTAGAATGTCTAAAGGAAATTTTATATTATCCTCAACATTCTTTGAATCGAATAGAGCACTTCCTTGAAATAACATTCCAATTTCTCTTCTTACCTCAGTTGTTAACTTTTTATTTCCATTAGTGAAATCTCTACCATCAAACAAAACATTTCCAATATCAGGTTTCAATAATCCAACTAGACATTTAAGAAGCACACTTTTACCTGTGCCACTAGATCCTATTATTAAATTTGTTTTGCCTTTTTCAAATTTTCCTGATATATCATGAAGAACCTTTTTATCCTTAAATGATTTTGATATATTTTTTATTTGTATCATAATAAAACTTGAGCTAAAATATAATCTGCTATTAAAATTGCAATACAGCTATTAGTAACTGCATTAGTACTTGATTTTCCTACTTCAAGTGCGCCACCAGAAGTATAATATCCCTGAAATGAAGATATTGATGCTACAATAAATGCAAAAACATATGATTTTATTAATGCAAAGGGAATATTGAAAGGATTAAATTCATATCTTAAACCATAGATATACTCCTGACCTGTAATTACACCAGTCAAAACACCAGCTGTATATCCTCCAACCATTGCTAAAGTTGCTGAAATTATAACTAAGATTGGAAACATTAACATGGCTGCAATAACTTTTGGCAAGACTAAATATGAGCTAGAATTAACACCCATTACCTCAAGAGCATCAATTTGTTCTGTAATCCTCAT
>Ga0160422_10001025_pt1 | contig 17306 bp, 10 predicted proteins | sample Fk160mmetaG_FD_108192 | JGI IMG/M metagenome (GOLD analysis project Ga0160422, IMG submission 108192) | Marine microbial communities from the Central Pacific Ocean - Fk160115 60m metaG | ecosystem: Environmental > Aquatic > Marine > Oceanic > Photic zone | place: The Central Pacific Ocean... | reverse complement strand
CTCGGGCTCATGCTCCGGATCAGGCTCCGGCTCAGGCTCCGGCTCCGGCTCGGGCTCAGGCTCCGGCTCCGGCTCGGGCTCGGGCTCCGGCTCAGGCTCCGGCTCAGGCTCGGGTTCTTCCACTGCCACCACAGTCGGAAGCTTTCGCTCACCATCCGCCCAAGGCGTGTCATCAAGGCCCCACCCAGAGCCGAGGGCCGCCTCGATACTGGACTCCCAAGCTGGGAGGCGATGCAGAACTGCAGAGATCGACTGCCGCACCGCACGGCCGGGCTGAATTCGCCGTCGAGCCGAGTCTCGACCCAGGCCGCGCAACACAAGACTGACGGAGCTGTCCTCGATATGCTCGATGCCGAGCGCCGTAAGGAGCGTCGCAAAGTGAAGACAATCGGTCGCTTGCGCACTGGCTTCGGAGTCGGGCTCCGCCACCGCTTCTGCCGCAAGCGACGGGCGAATTACGAGACGCCCCTCATCGTCAATCCCGCAGTGGTCCGGATGAAGCGCCCCATGCGACTCGCCCCGTTCGTGGATTTCTGCCAACGCGGTGGCCATATGAAGCGCCACACCCAAGCAGGCATCCGGCGGAGCGGATTCCGCGATGTCACTCAGAGATTTTGCGAGTGCACCATGGACAATCACGTATCCACGGCCATCTTCCGTGCCGCTGCGATAGTCCGCGAATGGACCCCATCGCGGGAGGCTTGCAGCCCGATCCCCCAGTTCAATCGGACCCAGAAACACCGTCGCAGGACCGTCGGGACCTTCCGCCAGCCAGTGTTCGACACCGCCGATGGTCGACGGCATCTGCTCGAGAAGACGGAAATCTGCAATGTTCTTGGGTGCCATGCTTTCTGCCGTAATTCAATGCGTGCCAAACGTGCAGCGCAACTGTGTCAGATCGTCTCATTGAATCCAACCCAGACGCCCGTTAGAGAGGCGGCCTCAGTCGGGAGAACACCATGAACCGTGTCGAAACCGCGATCCGCGAAGGGCGCTGCGTGCTGGCCTTCGGTCAGCAAGCCCTCGCGAATCCAGAAGTCATTGGCGAGCTTCGCCGCCGCACCGTCCCCGCAGTCCATCTTGGGGGCAAGGCTGTGAATCCAGCAGGTCCTCTGACTGAAGACAACCTCCGCGCGGCTCTGGGTAAACCGGGCGGTGTATTGGTTCTGATCGAGCCGGACGGGGCCTCCGATGGCCGAGCCCTCTCCCAGTTGGGCGACCTCATCAAGGCCGCTGGCACGAATCCAAAGATTTTTGTTGCAGCGCGCGCCTTCAACCCGTTCATGATGCCCATGAACATGCGGCTACTCAAGCTTGAAGCGCTCAAGTTTCGGGCAAAAGATTTTGTCGCCGCCCTGCCCATACTTGAGCGCTCCGACGTTCCTGTAGACGCACCTGTTCCCAAGAAACGCAAGAGATCCGACCTTGGGTTTAAGGCTCCTCGGGCGCAATTCGTTGGCCGCGACGATGAATGCGGCCTGCTGTCTTCCCAAATCGCCGAAGCCGGGGGGCCCCTCGTGATTGCGGGCCCGCAAGGGATCGGGAAACGGTGGTTGATCGAACACGTTCTGCAGAGCGCAGAAGTCAACCGTTGGCCCGACTTCACCTTTGGACACGGCACGGGCGCCGATGCTCTCCTTGCACGGATCGCATCCTGCACCAAAGAGGCCGGTGTAGACACGTTACATTCCGCCCTAAAGCGTAAGGATCGACCCTCTCCTGCCGAGACGGCACGCTTGGCTGCAGAAGCCCTCGCCGATCCCGCATTGACCGGACAGGTCTGGGTCATCCATGGCATAGACCAGCTGCTGGACCGTCGTCGCGGCCATTTCAACGCAGCGGGCAGACTCGAAATGGTCCTCACCGCCATCTTGCAAAGCCAACCCACTGTGCGGCTGATTCTGTCCACTACAGTGGTGCCGCAGTTGTATACCGAAGGCGCGACGGCAAACCTTCGCATCATCGAACTGGGCGGCTTGAAGGGCAGTGTCCTCCATGAACTCTTCGACGCACACCATGCACCTGAGTTTCCCCGAGAGCGGTTTGGACCCATCGCGGAGCGGACCCTCGGCCACCCATTGGCCGCCCGCTTCCTTGCCCTCAGCGCCGCAGAAGAGGGCTCCATCGATGAACTGCTTGAACAGACGCGCTTTCTCAAGCTTGAACAGCTTGACCGACGGGACGCTCTCACACGCCACATCAAGCGGCGCATCGACGCACTGTCCACCGATCAACGCCAGCATCTTACTCGGAGCGCCTTGTTTCGCGAACCCGCCACGACCGATGACCTGAAGGAACTCGGGCTGGACAGAAAGGCCCGCCTGTTTCTCGTCGCTCAAGGTCTTCTCGAACAGACGCCCGTCGATGGCAACCGCCGGTACTACGTGCACCCTATGGTATCCAAACACTTGGACTTCCGTGAGGTCTATGACTTTGATTGCATGCAGGAATTGGGGCGTCACTTTCACGCAAAGTCGCGAACACACGAAAAGAACGATGGAGAATTCACTCTGGGATTCGCTTGCGTTCAGGAAGGCAACCGACTGCTCGTTGAGTCTCGGCGGGAACGCAGCGTGCTCCGTCTCCCCTACGATGACTTGGATCCCTTTGTGCACAGCATCTCGGGCATGATGCGACGCAAGAAAGCTCGTCTCGACATCGCACGCGCACGACTGAACGGCCTTCTAAAACTGCATGCATCCCACCCCGAGTTGCTGCTGCTCAATGCGGAACTCCGACACGCTGAGAAAGCTGACTTTGAGCACGTTGCAGGCGCATTTAATGAAGCTCAACGGCAGGCTCCAACCCCAGACGTTTACCTCGTGGAGACCGACGTACACATTCGAAGCCGAGCCCGTGGAAAGGCGGCGCGCGCAATGGAACTGGCCATCAAGGCGTTCCCGGACAACGGTCGACTTTATCGACGCCTCGCAGGAATCTACCTCGACCAGAACAAGACGGACGAGGCCATTGTGCTGCTCAAGTCCGCAATGACACTCGAGCCGCTCATGCCCGACACCTACGGGATGCTCGGCGAAGCGTACACCAGTCAAGGCGTCGAAGGATGGACCAACGCCATTCAGGCCATCGACGAAGCCCTCGCAATCGATGGGGAGAACCCTCGCAACCTTGTGCGCAAGGCCGCTTTGCTGCGCGACAAGGCCATTGCGGCTGAAGAGGGGCAAGCCGAGTTGCTGGCCGAAGCCGATGAAGCGGTCAAAGCCGCCCTCGAGATCGACAAGGGACACCCGTCTGCGCAGGAGTTGGCCGCCACCTTGATCTTGGACCAAGGCGGCGATCCCGAGCAAGCACAGTGGTTCTTGAACCAAGCCCTGAAACGGCGTGAAACCGCCTCTGGACTTGTGCAGCGGGCACGGGCGCTGGTTCGGCTGGGAACGCTTGAGAACGTCGAGCAAATCATTGCAAAGGCCCTGAAGCGAGAACCGTCGAACCATGCCGCATTCGCCGTTCAGTCGGAGATGTGGGAACGTCAGGGCCAGATCTTTCATGCCTTCGAGTCCATCAAGGGGGCCAAAGAACGGAGTCCGAAGGACAGTGCAGCGCGCGCATCGTACGAAATACACATGAAACGGTTGGGCGCTCTCATTGAATCCGGAGCCGCTACAGAGATGATGAAAGCGGCAACCCCGATCGAGGAATCGACGGAGTCCACCGTCGTGGACTCATCGGGAGAGCGTCGGGATCCCGGAACCACGACCATTCGCCGCCCCAAAGTGGAGCGAGCGGAAGAAGCCCCCGTCACCCCCGAAGACCAAGTCAACGCGTCGAAACCAAGCGGAGAGGAATAGCGCTCCGCTGGGTCAATGCATTTGGTCGTCGCGGTGCACAACCAACGCGTAAATGTCTACGTCATGCTGGCGACCGTCTTTGTACATGCGGTTTCTGTGTGTGCCTTCGTGTTCAAACCCGATGGCATCGAGGAGTCGCTGCGATGACCGGTTTCCATGCATCACGTGAGCCTCGATGCGCTGGACGCGCATGTGATCAAAGGCGTATGCACAGACCGCTGACACCATTTCTTTGGCGTATCCAAGCCCCCAATGATCGCGGTGAAGATCAAACCCTATGGCAACATGCCGATGGTAGCGATCCCAGTCATGAAGACCGACCGTTCCCACGATCGCGGGCGAATCCAGCAGGGTCACACCCCACCGAATAGATCGCCGCGTGGCGTAGTCGAGGCCTACCCCCCTGAGCAAATCGACTGCGTCGGCCACACGCTTAAACGCTTTCCGTGCCGTAAAACGCGCGACATCCGGGTTGGCCATCAAGTCGTACAGCGCCGGTGCATCCGCTACCGTCAGTTGCCGCAGACACAGCCGATCCGTCTCGAGCCTTGGGAAGGCATCAAACAGCGGGTCGTGTTCCTTGCGATGCAGCAGCATACCTGCATGTCGGACGAAAACGTGGTTCGTTCAAGCGACGAATGTCATAGATCAAACCGCCTTTATTTCGGCGAGCCAACGCGTGTCCGGCGGTGTTCTTTCAGCCGCTGGCGTCTGCTCCTCGACCTTTCCAGCGTTCAAGAGTCTCGTGCAGGTGAATGGCTGCAGCCTCTTGGTCGTGAAGAATGTGGTGCTGCACAGCTTGGGAGTCGGGATGGGTCTGGCACCGAAGCAGCATGCGAACATCCTCGGCAAGAATGATGCGCGAAGCCACCCAAGTCGCGTGCGCGCGCGCCCACTCGAGCCCGCGGGCCCCTGTCCGCTTGCAGAACGCATAGTGCAGTCGAGTTCCCCCCACACCATCGGGCCAAAACCGCATCACTGTCAGGTGATAGGGAAGGACGTTGAGCATGGTGTTTGGAAATAGCGTGTATTTGTACAGCTGGGAAACCTGCTTGGCGGTGTACGGGCCGCCTCGACTGCATCGCCGATCGATGAGACTCCGCCACGTGTAGGGCGCAATGTGCACATTCTGCCGCACATGGTCCCCGTACAGCGCCATTTCCGGCCGCGTTTTGACGTGGGCGTGGATCGTTTGTCCGTGGACTTCACTCACGTGGTAGTAGTCGAAGGCGTTCTCGAGCATCACCTTCCAGTTCACGGGTATCGAGAACACACGCTCTTCGATGGGCTCCATCTCCGAGAGGCCATAGGGCTCGAGTTCCGCATCAATGCCACAAAGGCTCTCCGAAAAGTCGCTGGGCTGGTCACTGAGGTTCACCCATATCAATCCGCCAAACTCGCGAACCGGTACCGATATGAGCCGCATGCCGTGTACATCAACCCCGCCAAATCCATCGGAGGCGGGCGCATGGATAAGCCGACCCTCAAGCCCGAAAACCCACCCGTGATACCCGCACTTGAGTTCCTTCGCCTTACCGCACCCATGGACAATCCGAGAACCGCGATGCAGGCAGCGGTTGTGGAACGCAGCGAGCGTCCCATTGGCGTCTCGGGTGACCACGATATCGATGCCCGACTCCGATAGCGTGGCGTACCGGTTCGGACCCCGCAGTTTCCAGCTCGGGACCGCCGCAATCCACGACTGCCGAAAGACTGCCTGAACTTCCATCGCCAACACGTTGGGGTCCGTATATGTCCGGGCATCAATCGTGCGGTCCGCGAACCGCCCCACTCTGGGCAATGAATGCATTTGATCGGCCATGTCGGACCCTCTTCCCCCATAGCCTATCGCAGAACGCGTTCACTGCGGAGGTCGCCCGCCGCATCTTGCCCATTTACAGCCTCAAGCCTGTGCGTCGCGGTCGCCGCTGGTACCATGCGGCATGGCTCGATTTTCAGGACAAAGCGTCCGGGCGCGACTGACCCTCTCCGCGTCAGGTCTGCTCATCGCATTGCTGATCGTCGAGGGGGTATTGCGCATCATGCCTCCCCTCGGACCCGAGTTTGTGTTGGCGGCCACCGTCGGGGAATTGGACAATCGAGCATTCCGAGACGATGTGGAGCTTCGTGTCGTTTTGGCCCCATCGGTTTCGGGCGATGGGTTCACAACCAATTCTCTCGGAATTCGCGGCCCTGAGTTGGGTGAAAAGGGGCCTCATGAGCGCCGAGTACTGGCCATTGGCGACTCGTTTACGCTGGGTATGCAGGTTTCCGACACCCAAACCTTCTCCGCGCTCCTCGACCAATCCTTGGGTACGAGCACACGGATCCTCAATGCCGGTGTTCCCGGCTACGGAACCGACCAAGCCATTGGTCTGATGAAGCGCCTCGTTCCCGTGACCCGAGCCGATGCAGTTCTGCTGACGGTGTACTCTGGAAACGATCTTCGGGACAACGACCGCTGGAGCCGTTCACCGGGACTGCCAACCACACCGCCACCGGTCCGAGCACCGCCGCCGCAACGGAGCAAGCTCGTTAAGACACTCGGAGCCGTGAGCCGGGTGGTGGCCTATGCTCTGCTCTACGCTGACCTCGATCGACTGGGTGCGGATTTCCGCATCGATGAGTTCCGTGACGAAGTCGCACCGTTTGCCGACGCGGAAGCACTCGACCCGATCATCGGGCCAACTGCGCGCGCACTGCAACGATACCGCGATGCCTGCCGTGATCTGGACGTAGTCTGCGGTCTTGCCCTCGTTCCGCCTGCCTATGTCGTGCACACGGAGCGTCAGAAATCCACGTTTGATGCCTTTGGATTGGCCCTCGACCCCGCGCAAATAGAGCGTCCCGCGGCGGCCATCCTCGGCGCGGTCCCCAGTTCAATTGCCACCATCGACCTCACCGCTGCCCTTCGCGCAGGGGCCGAACACCGTCCGTATCTCGTCTTCGATCCGCACTTCTCAGCGGCCGGACACCGCATCGTTGCAGACCAACTCACGCCCTTCGTTCGCACCCTCTTGGAGACCCCATGAACCGCGTCGATCGATGGTTGTTGGCGGTGATCCTGTTGGTGTTTGGACCCAACTGGATCTACATGACCGATGCGGCCATCGGCGCTGGCTCATCGGATGCACTGAAGCATGTCTGGAGCCAGTGGATCGTGCACCAAAACCTAAACGCCGGCCACCCGCTGTCGATGAGCACGGGTCTGATTCATTATCCATCCGGGGGGGCCTTCTTCAGCCTTGACACGTTCAACGCGTGGCTCGCATGGCCGATCAGCACGGTCTTTGGTGCTGTGACAGCCTACAACGCAATTGTCGTGGCAAACATTGGGGCTGCCGCCTGGGCTGCAAAGACGCTGGCTCAAGAACTATCGATGGACGAACCATCCCAATGGCTCGTGGGCTTTTCGTTCGCCATCAGCGCGTGGATGCTCTCCTTTCCTCTGGCTTCGGGAGTGAGCGAAACAGCGGTCATCTGGCCACTCCCGCTCATCATCATTGCCGCCAAGAAAACATGGTCTGAAATCGGGTGGAAGTGGCCCGCCATTGGCGGCGTGTTGTTGATCACTCAAGGCATCGCGTGCTGGTCTCATGGGATCACCGCAGGGCTCATTCTGGGTGGACTTGGTGTGGCCAACTGGAGAGGGTTGGTCACCGATCGACAACGAATAACTCGGGTTGCGATCTTGCTGGGTACAGCGATTGTCATCGCTGCTCCTTGGTACGCAGCCATCACAGGCACCGTCAGCGCGGATGATGCCATAAAGACTCGAACGCTAAGCTTGTTTCATTCAAGCCCACTGAATCCCCTCGATGTACCGGAGGCAAACAGCATGGCGCTGGTTGACTTTTTTCTCCCGGGTCAGTGGGGGCGCCGGGTCAGTCAGGCCGGCACTGAACAGCTCATGTATGCCGCATACCCGGGGTGGGGACTGTTGATCCTTGGCGGACTCGCCCTGCGCCGGAAGACGCCGAACACGCGAATATTGCTGTTCGGGGCACTCGCATTCGCGATGCTCTCGATGGGCCCCCGCGTGTACCTCGACCACGCCCGTACGGTCGGCGGCTTGCCCAACCCCGTCTACCTTGTCGCCTACTGGTTGGTTCCCTTGGTCAATGCCACCATCCACAGCGTCGATCGATTTGCTGTGGGGGTTCAGCTGTGTGTCGCGATACTGGCCGCTATGGGACTGGCCCACTGCACGCCGCGCATCCGATGGGCATGCATCGGTTGGGTCCTGATCGAGGCGCTGTTGGTGTCGCCCGGAAAGTGGCCAATCCCCATGGTGAAGGCGTCCATTCATCCCGCCTCCATCGCCATTCAGCAAAGCAGCCATTCAGGCGCCGTGATCGACATTCCCTACATGACGAGCGACAACTGGTTCAACGGTGACATCTTCCTCCAACAGACCGCTCATGGCCGACCCATCCCCTTCCAGCTTGAGGGCCACGGCATTGAGACCGCGCACCCTACAATCGCAGCGAATCCCTACTTTCAAGCCCTGAGCGCCGACCGGGCACCGGAACGGCCTTGTGATGGACTGGAAGAGTTGGCCATGCTCGGGGTGGGATGGGTCGTGCTTCGCGAAGGCGCAAGTGGGGCGGTTCAAGACTCGCTCGAGCGGTGTCTCGGTGCGCCCGAAACCATGGAACGTAGACGTCTGTTTCGAATTGTTCCCTCTCCGTGACATCAATGTCATGAATTCCGAGATCCCTTCGACCGCGGATCCGAACAAAACCATGTAAATACTCGTTATTGCTCAATTTAAAAACTTGGCACGGCTCCTGCAACACACCAGTGCAAACCCGCTACAGGAGCCCATCATGCGACCCATCATCCCCTTCATCCTGCTCTCGACAACCGCCTGCAACACTGGCGGACCTGGGGGAAACCCTGAAGTCGATCTGCTTCCGTTCGCGAGCTGCGATGCCATGCGCACCCACCTCGCCGATTCATTTGTTCATGAGATGACGCGGTATGACGCATTCGGTGGGATCGAAGACGTCGCAATGCCGGAAGACAGCAGCGTAGGCAGCGAAGCGCCCTCAGACTACTCCACCACCAACATTCAGGAGGCCGGCGTTGACGAGCCCGACATGGTCAAGACCGATGGCGAGTTCATCTATCTGACAAAGTCCGATCGCCTCCGCATCGTTTCGAGTTGGCCCGTCGAAGATAGCCAAGAGGTCGGCTCGGTTGAGCTCTCGGGAAGTTCATCTGATCTATTCCTCCACGACGACAAAATTCTGGCCTACTCGCACCGCTACGTCGACGATGACGAGCGATGGCGGACCGTCACCGTGGTGGATGTGATCGATGTCTCGGATCGGACGAAACCGGAGGTGATAACCACCAAGCAAATCGATGGACGGTTTGTATCGGCCCGCAGAATCGGCGGCGATGTATACACCGTCACTCAGCCCACCATCACGCTTCCGTACGATGTCCACGAGGACATATGGGACGCCTATGCCTCCGCTGATATCGACGACGTCTACTCGCTACCGTGGAATGCAAGTGCACTCAGGCAAGAAACTGCGCGTCGGACCCGGGAGCGTACCGTTCGGCCCGTGATTGAACGCCGCCTCGCGCAGATGCCCATGACCGACTTCTTGCCATCGGTCACCCACGAAGATGGGACGAGGGAGCCCATTGCGGACTGCACAGATATTCTCCACAGCAAGGATGTGTCGAACCCGGGGCTCACCGTGGTCAGTCACATCGACTTGGACCGACCCAAGACACGGGTGTCCGGGGACGCGACCGCCGTGATGGCTGGAACCGCAACCGTATATGCGAGCCAGCGATCGATGTATGTTGCCCAGTCCTCGTTCAGTTGGTGGGACGGGTTCTCCAGCATTGACCAAGTCACTCGATTTCACCAGTTTACGCTGGATGGAGAAAACACTGCCTACACCGCGAGCGGTAAGGTGGATGGCTTCCTGCACAACCAATTCTCGATGTCAGAGCACGAGGGGCTGCTTCGCGTTGCGACCACCAACCAAAACCAATGGTGGGGTTCGGACGAGCAGAACGCAAAAGAAGGGAACAACATTTTCATCCTTGATGCAGAGACTCCTGACATGCCAATTATCGGAGAGTTGCGCGGACTGGCTCCCGGCGAACGGATCTACTCGACTCGCTTCCAAGCGGATCGCGCCTTCATGGTGACCTTCGTCCAGATTGACCCGTTGTTCACCATCGATCTCTCTCATCCCACCGAGCCCAAGGCCGTGGGTGAGCTGAAGATTCCGGGCTACTCGGCCTACCTTCAGGCCATCGGAGAGGACCATGTGCTCGGCGTCGGAATGGACGGCGACTGGGACGGTCGCTTGAGCGGAGTGGCCATCAGCCTCTTCGATGTGTCCGACTTCTCTGAGCCCGAGCAGCAGGATCAACTCACCCTTGAGTGCGACTATTCCTCCTCGAGCGCGCTGTGGGACCACCACGCCATCATGGTGCACAACGACACCATTGCGATTCCCGCGTACGGATACAGTTGGAATGACGGCTCTGGGGTTGGATACGCCTCGGGGTTGATGGTGGCGTCCATCGACACCGAATCCGGTCTCGATCAAACCGGCTTCATCGACCACACCGATCTCGCTGCCGAGGTCTGGGGATACGATGCCGACGGCTACACCCCGCAGATGCTCCGAAGCTTGATGATTGAAGACACCCTCTTCAGCATTTCCAATGTGGGGATCGTCGCTTCATCGCTGGAGGCCCCTGAGGAACCCATCGCCTCCGTGCCGCTGCACTGACCTTCTGCGACAGGCGAACCGCTCTGTTCCTGGTGAAGCGGTTCGCCGGGCGCCGGCACGGACTCCGTGTCGGCGCTTTACCGTGCTACACCGTGTGAATGCGCCTGTTGTATCTCACCGATCGAATCAGCCATCGCGGCGGTGCTCAGCACCACCTGCTGGATGTAATTCGTGCAATGGCAGAGGAACATGAAGTGGTCGTCGGCGCCGCGGCGATCGACTCCGAAGTCCACCTTCCGACCGCAGTAGAGACCCACAAGGTTGGGGGACTCCGAAGCCGGAAGAAGTCCCTCGATGCCCTTCAACCCCTCTTGCAGTGGGCCGACATCGTCCACCTGCAAAATGTGATGAATCCACGCGCAATCGAGGTGGCGAGCGAATCCCCCACGGTTGTGACCGTTCAGGACCATCGAATGTTTTGTCCCGGCCCGGGCAAAACCCTGCCGTCAGCAGGTCCATGCAGCCACACCATGAATGATTCAGCCTGTGCCCTGTGCATCCCCGATGCCGAGCGGCGGAACACTCAATTGGCACTGGCGGAGGCCACCCAAGTGGCCATCAAAAATGCTGACCGCCTGATTGTCCTATCGACCTACATGGCACGAGAACTGGAGAATGCAGGTATGGGCACGCCGGTGGTCATCCCGCCTCCTGTTCCAGTCGGACCAGCCCGTACCCGCGCAGGAAACGGCTTCTTGATGGCTGGGCGAATGGTGCACCTCAAGGCACCCGAAGAGGCCTACACCGCTTGGGCCGATGCAGACACGGGGCATCCCCTGCGCATCGCAGGCCTTGGGGCATCGGTGTCACAGATGCCCGAAGCCGAACTGCTCGGATGGATGGGGCGCGAGGAGTTGCGCGCCGCAATGGCTCAGGCCCGGGCAGTCCTGTTCCCCGCTCGCTGGCAGGAGCCCTTCGGCATCGTCGGCGCCGAAGCCCTCGCAATGGGAACCCCAGTCATCGCCACTCCAACCGGTGGAATGTCCGACTGGTGCACAGAAGGTACGGTACAGGTGACCGGTGTGGCTTCGATGGCGGAGGCGATTCGCCACCTCTCTGAACACGATGAATACGCCACAGCCCTCGGTCATCGAGGTCAACGTCACATCGAACGATTGTGCTCTCCAAGTCGCGTGCATGCTGCTCTCCACGACGTGTACACCCGTCTACTGCACGCTCGCTGAAGCCGGACCGGGCCAGAATGGATAGAGGGCCTCCATGAAAGCCTGGCCCTCCGTTCTGATTGCCCTGACTGCCGCCGCGGTGGGTGTCGCGGCGTGGGTGTTGCGCCCGGTCGAACCCGAGGCCGCTGATACCGTGGACTGGACCCAAACCCAAGCTCTTCTTCAGGAGCGCGGGGTATCGCTCTCGTCAAAGACAAATGTCGTCTTGGCCATTGTGTGTACGCTGCGCCAAGATCGACTCGAGCCCTATGGTTTCGAGGGACCCACCTCTCCATTCCTCGATGAGATGGCACGAACGGGGGTGATTCTTGAGCGGCACTACACCCAAGCCCCTTGGACACGTCCAAGCAGCGGATCCCTGCTGACGGGCAGATGGCCCCGTGCCCTGCAGCTCGACAATCCCGGAAAGCGCAGCTCGCTGAGCTTGGTGCTGGACGATTCTCACACCACCTTGGCCGAATATTTCCAAGCCGCTGGACACACCACGATCGGCTCAACTGGAAACCCCAATCTCAAGGCCCAGTTTGGTCTCGCCCAAGGACTGGACCTGAACTGGGAGCCTCCGAACACATTCAAGGAAGGGCATGTTCGGGTCAAGGGCCATGCACAGGTGGATTACCTCCTCGATACGCTCGACACCGTTCCAGCCGAGCAGCCCGTATTCATGCAGGTGGTGCTCACGGACACCCACACACCTCGCAACCCGTCGCTCCGCTACCTGCGCCTCTTGGCAGATTCCATCTTCAAGCCCGGTCGGCGGGCCCGATACAACGCCACGGTTCGTCAAGCCGATGCGGTACTCGCTCGGCTCTTTACTGAGATCAAGGCCCAACGACCCGACACACTGTTTGTCCTCGCGAATGATCACGGCGAGGGGCTCCGACACCCCCGGAATCATGGACGAGGCCACGGCAACCACTTGTATCCGACCACAATCGGTGGAACCTCCATCTGGCATCACCCCGACCTGCAACCCCAACGAACCAATCAACTCACCATGAACATCGACTTGGTGCCCACAATTCTCGGTGCTCTGGGGCTCCCTGTTGGCCGGGTGGACGGCGTCGATCTGTCGGATGCCATGCAGGGTTCGGAGCCGTTCCCAAACCGATCCGTTGTGTTTAGTGAGACCTATTACGGCAAGACGCGAAAGCTGAGCGCCATCGGTCCAGACTTTCAATACATTCGGAATCAGCGGGTGACCAAGGACCCGACCCGGCAAGAAATGCTGTTTGCCATCTCCGATCGACTGAGCGAAACGAACATCATCGCGGACCACCCCGAAGCTGCCGACCGGCTTCGAAAAGCCCTCGATGCATGGGATGAACAAATGAGCGCGCTCTGGAGTTCAGCGGGGACGCCCACGGAGATTGAACTCAGCGCCGACACCAAGGCTCAACTCGAAGCCCTCGGTTACCTCGATTAGCCCGCCAACGGCGCCGGTCCTCATGGTACTGTAGTGTCCGATCGAGGCGAAGATGGTGCTTGTACTTGGCTGGCTATTGGCGGGAACAGCGGCGGCGGAAACGTGGTCGGTCAATCCTCTCGGCGGTGCTGACTTCATTCGGGTTCAAGATGCGATTGCGGCAGCAGACAGCGGCGACACCATCCACCTCGAGGCCGGCGACTACTCGGAACCCTTCACGCTAAACGGCAAGGACCTCACCTTCGTCGGCGAGGGGCCCGATGAGACCATCATCGATGGCCTTGGCGAGTATTTTGTCATGGTCAGCGCGGTTGAGGCCGAAGAGATCGGCTTGCACCACCTCACGCTGCGAAATCCCTTCCATCAAGGTGTGTGGTTGGACGGCGGTCGCCTTGAGGCCGATGATGTTGTGTTTCAAGAACTGGGATCCAGTGAGCTCTTCGGTGGCGCCATCGCCGCTCACAACACCGACATCTCGATCACCAACAGCACCTTCTCCGACAACTACGGGTACGAGGGCGGCGGGATTTTTGCCACAGGCACGACCCACCTTACAGTCGAAAATACGCTGTTCGAGTCGAACCGAGGCAATGGCTATACGGCCCGAGAGGTCGAATACGAGTACGACGAAGAAGGCGAGGTCATCGACTCCACCGTGATCGTCCGCGAGCGCCAAGGCCGTGGAGGCGCGATTCATATCCAAGGCACAGGCGAGATAGCCATCTCGGGGTCCCAGTTCATTGACAACCGAACCCGCTGGGGTGGCGGCGCACTGTGCATTCGAACGTTCGATGGACTCACCACCATCACCGACTCGGTCTTCGAGGCAAACCGCTCCACGGGCGGATCCGGCGGCGCGATCCTCAACTGGATGAACGGAGAGGACGTCTACGAGCTGGAGGAATTTGCTGAAATCTTCGGCACGCTCGTCATCAACGACTCTCAATTCGTGGAAAATCGCTCTTCGGGAAGCGGCGGCGCCATTTACATGGAAGGGGATTTCTCGGCGCCGATGCGCCTCGAGATGTCCAACTCCACCGTGGACAACAACGAGGCCAACAGTGAGGGAGGGGGCCTGTATGTGCGTCGCATGTACGACGAGGTCTTGGTGAACGACACCACATTCTCCTACAACGAGGCCAATGCCGGCGGCGCGATCGCCATGAACACCCAGCTCATTTTCACCGCTGTGGGGCTCGACATTCTGAGCAACACCGCTCGCGGTGGCGCGGGAGGCATCTACGTCAATTCCACGGTGCTCTTCGGTCTCGTTGACTCCAAGGTCCGAGGCAATCGTGCCAGAAATGGCCAAGGTGGCGGCGTTCACGCGACCTCGCTCGGCGTTGAGTACCCTTTCTACCTCGTCCGGGTCCAGGTTTCCGACAACTCCGCGACCATGGAAGGGGGGGGCTTCTTCCTGCGTGAGGTGGTCAACAGCACCACAGAAGAAAGCCTATTTGAGGGCAATGAGGCGGGGCTGAACAGCTTTGGCGGTGGCTTGTATGCCGATGACTCAAACTACGTGAAGATCCGAAACACCACCTTCCGATCCAATACGGCCTATTACGGAGGCGGAGCGTACATCAACGACAACGCGGAGGGCTCCGACTTTTACAACAACATCTTCTTGAACAACGATGCCTCTACTGGCGGTGGGTTCGCCTTGTGCAACTCGCCCTACACCCTGTTCTACAACAACACGCTCGCGGGCAATCGGGCCATGTTTGAGAGCAGCGCCGCAGCGTTCTACAACTCACAAGTTGAATTCCGAAACAACATCTTCGCCCACAACTCGGGCGGTTCTGCCCTCCACATGTACGACGTAAACTCGGCCTTCTACGCCGACCTTGAGTACAACAACTTCTTCGACAATACGCCCAGCAGCATCGGTGGTGAACTTGAAGAGGACGTGCTGGACGAAGGCAACAACACCAGGCTTGAACCCGAATTCGCCTACTACAATCCGGGACTCGCGGGCGATGAAGCCAGCATGGTCCTCGCGCGGTCAAGTCCGCTCATCGATGCCGGCTATCCGCTGGTGTTGGACCTCGACGGGTCCGCGTCCGACCTCGGTGCGTACGGCGGAGACTACCTGATTGTCTACGATGCCGATGAGGACGGCTACGACAGCTCGGTCGACTGCGACGATGAAGACCCCTCTGTGTACCCAGGCGCCGAGGAGACTTGGTACGACGGAATCAATAGCGACTGCGCGTTCAGCTCTGACTTCGACCAAGACGGTGACGGCGTTGACCACATCGCGGGCGGCGGTACGGACTGCGACGACGAGGACGCCACCAAGGCCGCTCCCGAAGATTGCCCTGAACCCGAGACCGCGGATCCGGTCGATGCGGAGGACGCAGGCAGCGACACCAGCGATGCGGGTGGCGAGCGTTCCCGTGCGGGCAAAACCGGCTGCAGCACATCGAGCCTGCACCCCATGCCGTGGACGTGGACGCTCGGTTTGGTCATCGTCGGGCTGCGTCGCCGTCGACGTCGCTAAGCCAGCACACCCGCAATCGGCGCCACGCCGGGAAGATAGTCCTGCGGGTCGACCCCGGCGGCAGCGAGCATCGTCGCACCCAGATTCCCCACTGTGAGGTCTTGTCCATTGTGATGAATCTCACCCGTGTCGTAGTCGATGCGCTCGCCGTAGTAGAACTCATCAGTGGCCCCAACCACCCGTCCTCCGGTGAATCCAGGCCCCATGATGAGCGCCGACGTGTACGGCCAGTGATCTTTGCCGTTGTTGCCATTTAACGCCGGTGTACGGCCCATCTCACTCATGACCACGATCACGGTTTCATCCAGAAGGTTCCCGCCATTTCGGCCGGGCAAGGTCGAGAATCGGTCGGCCATGTCCAGCAGACCACCGAACAACGACTCCCAACTCTGCGATTGTGTCTGGTCATTGTTGGTGTGGCTGTCCCATCCCGAACCGCCGTGATTCATCATCACCGTACGCGATATGCCGAGCGTCAGCAGCTGGCCCGCAAGGTTGCCTTGGGCGCTCAGGCCGCCTCCAGCGGACCAGTTCAGCACGTTCTGAAGATCCTTCAATTCGACGCCACGGATGAGGCTGGCCTCGTAAGCGGCGTACAACTCTTTTGCTCGCGGCATGTTTGCCGATTCCACTGCCGCAGCGGCTCGCCGAATCAAATACGAGTCCATTCGGTCCTCTGCGCGCGACGGTGGACGAACCGTCAATCTGTCTGACCAGTCCAAAACGTCGCCGCTCAGCAATGCATCCAACTGGCCGCCCGTTCCGGCTCGGGTCACGGAGGTGCCGTGAAGTCCGGGATAGCTCGGACCCGACAACACCATTTGCGGCAGCGCAAGATCGAGGTGAGTCTCGCCGGCGATGATTGCAGCCCAATCGCTGGCTCCATCGTTTGAGGTGCCCGTCATCATCAGGCGAGAACACGTTCCGTGGGCGACACTGGGGACAAGCAGTCCATTCACAATCAGACTGCGGTCATGATACCGCTGAAAGAAGGTGCTCACGCTGGGTCGATCGATGTGTTCCACCCACGTCAAATTTCCGATCGAGGACAGGTCGGCGTCAAGTTCCATGTCGACTGCTCGCTGTTCAAAGCAGTTGGCAAATACACGAGTCGGATCCCACCCACCGCCATTGAACACGAAGACAAAGTTCAGGTCCGTTCGCGTCTCAGCGAGAGACTGAAAGGGTACCAACCCAGCGCCCAACGCCACCGCGGAGAGTCCGGAAAACTGCATAAATTCACGACGATTCACGATGCTCCTCCGGTGGCTCAGTAGAACAGAAAGTCGGGGTCACGAAGCAGAACAGTCAGCAAGCCCGCCCATGCGTCTTCGATGGTTAGGCTCACCTCATACAAATCCTCCCAGAGTTCGAGATTGGCTTCCACCTCGGGACCATCGGCTGCAATCTGATGTCCGAAGAGCCGAAGATGAAGCGACTGTATCTGCTGGATCATCTCGTCTTCGCCCGTTTGCGGCGTCTCATGAAAGTCGATGTGGTGGAACAGTCGAGCATCGTCAGGATGCTCCCGATCATAGGCCACCACATTGTTGGCCGCTGCCTGCGCGAATCGCTCTTGAACCAGCACCAAGGTCGTCATGGGCTCAGTCGCTG
>Ga0160422_10001023_pt1 | contig 17315 bp, 10 predicted proteins | sample Fk160mmetaG_FD_108192 | JGI IMG/M metagenome (GOLD analysis project Ga0160422, IMG submission 108192) | Marine microbial communities from the Central Pacific Ocean - Fk160115 60m metaG | ecosystem: Environmental > Aquatic > Marine > Oceanic > Photic zone | place: The Central Pacific Ocean... | reverse complement strand
TGGGGTCGAGGTTGGACATCAGCGTCTCGGATAGTTTGCCACTTGCGCTCATCATGGCGGGTGTGGCCAGTCCGATCATCAGCGCAAAGAATGTCTGCGCCATCAGTTCACCCGAAGAAGTAAAAGACTGCAGGAGGTGCGGATCCATCGTCCAGACTCGGTCGAGACCGAGGTTTACAGTGATGTTTGTGGGCATGCGATCATCCGTCAGATTCAGGACGTCGTAGCCTGCTTTTGCCGTCCAATACGCAATGATGGCCATGAGGCCCACCAACGTGAGCGAGGCCGCATTCATTCGGCTCCGAAACTCGTGGGTAAATGGAGCAACAAATCGCTCGACCGTCATGACCAACACGGAGCCTGCCGCGGCACTGTTGAGCCACAATGTACCCGCGACGAGAATGGTCAGACTGGTGCCGCCGTCTCCGACGCTCTTCAACGGTGCAGCAATGAGATAGGCGGCCATGACGCCGAATGCGAGTGCGGCCAGCATCAGGCTCAGGTGGGCCAATAGACGCTGCGGCAGCGAATGCCGAAGGAACTTGTCGTGCCAGCTTTGCTCGGCAGTGTGCATTAGACTGCAGATGGCAATCGCTGCAAATGTGGCATTGGCCAAACGAATCCACACCCAAGGCTCATCGTCGGTCGCGGGAATCAAGAACCCGCACAGCATTGCAATACACAGCACGGCCGGAGACCGACGCGGGCGCGTGGAAGTCGGTGCAGGACTCGTTTGCAGTGTTTGGACTGTGTCGGTAGGCATGGTGATCGACGTGGGGAGGGGGTCGTCGTGCTGCGTGGGGGAGTGCAGCGACCCCATACAGGGTCACCCTGATGGCACGCAATGTCAAGTGACATGGGAGTGAAACACAGTTTAAAAATGAGCTTTTGCCCGTTGTTTTTTTTGTTTGCACTCAGCTTCGATTTGGGACTTGCGCCAAGGATAAAGTAGTCTAGCAGTATGCAGCACAAGTGCTTCGATTGCGGCCGTACCAATGCACCCCACAAGGTCTCATGCATGTACTGCGGAGGTGCTCTTCCTGAGCCAACAGCGCCAACGCCGACGCCGACGAATGTGCCGGATGACATTGACGCGCTTGTGCGTCAGGCGATGACCTTGGGTACGACGCACAAACTGCAGGCAGCAATGGTCGCTCACCGTGCTGAATCAGGGGGCCCGGAAGATGAAGCGCCTGTGGAGGCGATGGGGTCAGATGAACTGCTCGACGCGCTGGTGGAGGCTGCTCGTTCTGCCCAAGAGGCTCACCGGAACAACGATGAGCGTCGGCGTGATGAGGCGCTTCTTCATGTCGAATCTCTCGTTCGAGACTGGGGCCCGATCGGTCCCACCGTCACCGCACCGAAAGCCGTCCCGCCTACACCCGAGGTGTCGCTCCCGAGGTATCGTCGATCCTTTGCGCTCGTTTTAGAGGGGCCTGGTGATGGCGGCTTGGCTCCCGTCATCGCGAACGCCATCGAGGTCGATGGAGTAACAGCCCGCATGATTGCGATTGCACGGCAGCCGCGGATCGTGCTGCGTTCCGAAGAACCGGGTCGACTTCAAGGGATGGCCGAAAGCCTGCGGGACCGAATGGGCATCGCAGCGGCTGTGGTGGCGCCGGACTTGCTTACCGCGCCCGGCCCCGCTGAGTTGCTCGTTGGCTTTGCTCACGGGCCTGAGACTGCGGTCGTTCATGATTGGACTGTGGACCTCACCAACGCGAACCCTCAAAGCAAGATGACCGAGTCGCCATTTTTAGCGGTTCCGGGCGAGGTGTTGATGATGAAGGCGAGGGCTGTTCGCGGAGGTGGTCGACTGAAGCACCTTCGAGAGGGCAAGACCTCCACCGCAACGGAGCGGCGAATCACAGTTCTTGACCTCCACACCCCTTCGGGCATCGTTCGGCTGGTTGAGGGGGTGACCGATCTCACCGATTCGCCCGCGGCGTCGGAAGGCACCTTCCGCTCCTCGATGCGGCTCATGCTCGAGGAGTGGGAGGCCGCCGGCGTCAAAGTCCTTGAGGCAAGAACCGTTTCACCAAGCGGACAAGCCGTGGGCAACCGCGTCGAAGAGGGCGGTGCGTGCCTGACTACATCGTGGCCCGAGTGGGAGGAGTACAGTCGGTCATGCAGGGTGCTCTTCAGCGACCTCGACTCAGCTCTCCAATCGCCCGCAGAAGACTCTGATTTGCAGCAAGGCGACCCCCGCTGATCCATGCCGGCCTAAGCGGCATCTGACCTGCAGTATGGAAGTTGAGCCGAACCCACTGGAGTGGGCCGGCCGCCTCCATCATCGCCGATGCATGACGATGGGCGTCCGAAAGAGCATGATCGGGGTCCGCTTGAAGACGCCAATAGGGGCATTGAATGTGGGCGACATGGTGTGTCGGTTCCCGAGGCACCCAATAGGCATCATCGGTAATCTTTCGGCCCATCGAAGGAATCTTGTCGGTCCCACCCTGCGTGATGTCATGGCGGTCGCACGGACCTTCCCAGTCCAGCAACCACGCAGCCGGTGTGCCCGATGCCGAAAGGATACGTGCGGCGCCAACGGCCATGGAGCAACCGAGACCAAGCCCCACCAAGCCCACCCCACTGCCTCGGACACGCGGATGGGCTCGCAGCCAGCGCACCGCAGATGCGACGGCATCGTGGTGTTCGGGGCCGCCAAAATCTTCCGGCCCCCAGCTCTCGCCCCTCCCCGGCGGATCAAAGGTCAGAACAGCGCACCCGAGACCGGCGACCTCCTCCGGTCGAATCGGCTCGTCTTCGAAAAAGTTGCGCAGTCCGTGATCTCGATCTGGGCAAAGAACAGCTCCTGGAAGCACACCGGATGTTGAAGGCAACGTCAAGGTGGCTGCAATCCGGTAGCCGGAAATCGTGGTGAACTGTACCGGCTCTGCAACCACGGTGTCCATGGAACGACGGATGCGGCGCAGTAGGCGGAGTCTGAGTTGGTGACGGGTTCCCTTCATCTGGGATTGTGTATCCTGCCGATGGCGGTAAAGGTCAGCATGAACAGCAGCGGCCAGCACCATGGCGAGAGAAGACCCCAGAAGGCAAATTCTTGCAGCGTTGTTGGGCGGATCACCAACACGGCTGGCGCCAGACCCAACAACGGGTGAACCCGTACACCGACGGCTGCGACGGCAAAAGGGAGAGCCAAGAGCGGATCAACCACCGAGAGCGGAACCGATATGAGTGCCGCCATGAGGGCCGGATGTCCCGTTCCCGGTAGGCTGCGCCACAGGACCAGCCACCCTGCCCACGCAGCGGCGACAGCCCACGGGGTGGCGGCCCACCAGCCGGTCTCTGCATGACCAATGACATTGGCCACGGTTGCTTCGGCTTCGGTCACAGGAAACCCTGCGACAAGCGGCACCAGCATGAACACTGCTGCAACGAGCACCATCACGCCGAGGCGTGCGAGATCGGGAATGGATTGGCGCAGTCGGGGCAAACCCGGAAGTCCGGAGAGCACCCCGAGTCCAATCACGGACCAAACGGTGGTTCCGGATACCACAAAGCGGCCGATGGCAATGGCGGGATCACCGCTGCTGCGGGGGGGCGTGCCACCGGTTGCGAGGCCCTCGAGTGCCTCAGCCGTCGCCAGCATCGCGTCGGGGTAGACGCGGTCGTCGGTGGTCTGATGATAGCGAGTGAACACGGCTTCGGGCCCGCGAGTCATGATTTGAAAAGCGAGGGTTCCCCGAGCCGCAAAGGGTCCATGGTCGCTCCGCCATTGGGGCGCTGCTCGCCCAACGATTCGGTGGAGCAGGGGCGTGTCAATCTCACTTCGTTCGTGGAGCCAGCGAATTTCATCGGTGCCCCAAGAGCGGTCCAAATCAATGGCCGTCGGTCGACCGCGCCCGATTAGGTCGAGAGAGACTACGAGATTGAGCGGCCCAGCCGCCCATTGGGCTGCCAGCATCCTCGAACCGCGAAGACCGTGTTCTTCGCCAACTGGAAAGCCGAGGCACAGGTCCGGCGCCTGTGAGGTGCGTGCCAACTCCAGAAGAACGGCGACTGCGGCTGCATTATCGACCGCGCCCGGTGAACCTTCCACTGTGTCGAGATGAGCCAACAGAAGCGTGCCGGCGTCGCCACGACACGCAACCGGTGAACCTCCGCGGAGCCGTACGGCCCATCCCGCCTCTCTCAGCCGTTCAACGACCCCGCGCACCGCGTCGGCTTCGGCTTCGGACTGATGGACTCGGGGTCCAATTTTTTCCACCAGCCACTGTACGTCGAGCAGAGCACGGTCGGTATCAAAGGCCAAAGCAACCATGACGCCATGGTATCCCAACGCGGTTGGGATAAGGTCTCCGGCATGACAGACACCACTGAAGCCGCCGATTCCAAGCCCACTGCAGTGGGGGGCCCCGGCAGCGCGGTTAAGGGTCTGCGGCATGGGATCTGGGGGGGGCATCATGCAAGATAGGGCGGTCCTCCGCCGCATGGTCCAGCTGTATGCTTGGCCCCACCGGTGGAGCTTCCTCGCGGGTGCGGTCTGTCTGCTCGCCACGAACTGGTTGACCGTGACCATTCCCATCCAGCTCGGTCGTGGTGTGGATGCCTTGACCGACGGCGGGGATGTGGGCAGCATTGCGGTCACCATTGCGCTGATGGGGCTCGCTGTGGTGGTGGTGCGCACCCTGAGTCGAGTGCTGTTTTTCAATCCCGGTCGGGATATGGAGTACCGGCTGCGGGGAGACTTGTTTGAGCATCTCCTTCGACTCCAGCCTCGGTTTTATGCGGGACATCGAACCGGTGACATCGTCAGCCGGGCATCCAACGACATCACATGGACTCGGGCGATGATTGGGTTCGGGCTCATGCAGTTGGTCAACACCACGGTGGCCATCACCATGACGGGGTGGAAAATGGTGTCGATCTCGCCCCGCCTGACCCTGTGGACAATCGTCCCCATTGGGGTGTCGCTTGCCGTGATTCAGCTCTTTCTCAAGCGCCTGTTTGATCTTCAAAAGCAGAGTCAGGAAGAACTCGGTGAGATCAGTGACCATGTGCTCGGGAGTTTTCAAGGCATCGCGACCGTGCAGGGTTTTGGGGCGGAGGAGGCCTTCTCCGACCGGCTGCACGAACGCAATCATGCATGGCTGGTCACCACCATGCGTCTGTCGGTGATCCGCTCCTTGGCCTTTCCGCTGTTGGGGTTGGCGGGCGGCTTGGCGGTGTTTGCATTGCTGTATGTCGGAGGTCCGATGGCGGTGGTGGGTCCGCTGTCCGTCGGTGACCTTGCTGCATTCGCAACCCTGATCGCTGCGCTGCTTCCGCCGCTTCGGTCGCTCGGGTGGATGCTGAGCGTTCTTCAGCGTGGGAAGGCGGCGCTGGACCGCATCTTTGAGCTGCTTGACGAGCCGATCGACCGACCGGAAGGTGAACACCCCGTCTCGCAAGACGGCGGTTCACCACCCTCGATAGCGGTCCGGTCGCTGAACTTCGCGTACCCGGACGAGCCCGATCGAACTGTACTGACTGACGTGAACCTCGATGTGCCTGCGTCGAGTGTTCTCGGTATTTTTGGGCGAACGGGTTCGGGCAAGAGCACGCTGCTTCACGTTCTTGCACGCCTCTACGACCCGCCGCGCGGAACAGTGATGGTCGATGAGTCGGACATCACATCCCTCGAACGGGGCCGGTGGCGGTCGCGTCTCGCAGTGGCACCGCAGCGCCCATTCCTGTTCTCGGAGACCATCGCTGAAAACATCGCGCTGGGGGCTTCATTCGACATCGGTGCCGTGGAACAGGCCGCCAGCGATGCGGCACTTGATGCAGATTTGCATGTCTTTTCCGATGGCTTGGAAACGGTTGTTGGGCAACGGGGCATCATGCTTTCTGGGGGCCAGCGGCAGCGAGTCGCTCTTGCTCGAGCCTTGATGCGTCGGTCGGATCTCGTGCTTCTGGATGATGTGTTGTCTGCGGTTGACCACCGAACAGAGGCTCAACTTGTGGCGTCGTTGCGCGACACCGGAAGCGACCGTGATGCACCGCCCACTGTCGTGATTGTCAGCAACCGCATTTCTGCACTGCGGCACGCTGACAACATTGTCGTCCTCGACGAAGGTCGGGTGGTGGACCAAGGGACACACAGCGAGCTGACCTCCCGCGACGGCGTCTACCGCGATGTCTGGGAGGTTCAGCGAACATGAAGCGCGACCTCGTATTGCTGCGCCGTCTTTGGCCGCACGCCCGACCCGATGCATGGGTGCTTGTCTTTTGCTTGCTGACCACGCCGCTCATCGCCGCCTTGAGCCTCGCGCAGCCGTGGTTTCTGAAGCGGATTATCGATGACCACGTGGTTCCCGGTGAACTCGATGGATTGGACACGCTCGCGTTCTGGTACTTGGGTGCCGTGGTTGGAGCGTATGCAATCGAGGCGGCCTACACGTTGGCGATCGCTTGGGGTGGACAGCGACTGATACTTCGGTTGCGAAGTGCTCTTTTCGCGCATGCTATGTCGCTAAAACAGCGATTCTTCGACAAACAGCCGGCCGGCAAGCTGCTGACGCGACTCACCAGCGATCTCGACAGCCTCGGGGACGCGCTGGGAGCCGGCGTGGTGACCATTGTGCTCGACCTGTTGATGATTGTTGGCACCATCGCCGCGATGGTCTGGCTCGACTGGCAAATGACTGTGGTGATCGTGGCGCTCGCTCCGATTTTGTTGGGCATTCTGGAGTTTTTGCGTCGGAAGATGAAGCGGCTGTATCTGGCCATTCGTGACTCGCTCGCGAGCATCAATGCGTACCTTGCTGAGCGCGTCGATGGTGTTGCAGTCATTCAGCTGTTCGGCGCTGAGGCACCGACTGTGGCCGAGTTTGACCGCCGCAACCGCCGGTTTCGGGATCTCACCAGCACCGCCAATGTCTATGACTCGCTGATGTACTCGGTTGTCGACGGGGCTGGGTCAGTCTTTATGGCGCTGATTCTGGCCTTCGGTGCCGGGTTGATTGCGGACGGAATCGGGTTCGGCGGTGAGGTTCGGAGTGCGGGAATTCTCGTGGCGTTTATCGATTACATGCAGCGGTTGTTCCGGCCGTTGCGAGATGCGAGCGGCAAGATTGCGGTGATCCAGCGGGCGACCGCTTCGCTCCAAAAAATTGATGAACTGTTCGCGGATGCGGAGCCTGCCAGTGAAGGTACGGTGGCTTTGGGTTCGATTGAGGGCCACATCGAGGTCAAGGACCTCTGGTTTCGGTACGCAGATGACGCTGATGACGTGCTGAAAGGGATTAGCTTCACGGTTCAACCCGGTGAGGTCGTTGCAGTGGTCGGCGCTACGGGCTCCGGTAAGACAACCCTCGGGCGCTTGCTGGATAAATCGTATGATGGATACCGAGGGTCGATCAAAATGGATGGGCATGAACTGTCTACGATTCGAACTCGCGACCTGCGGGCACATGTGGCTGCAGTGCGCCAGGACATCCAACTGTTCAGCGCGAGCCTCGAGTTCAATGTGAGCTTGGGTAACCCCGAAATTTCGAACCGCGAGTGTGTCGAGGCGGCCGCGATGGTGCGCGCCGAGGGCTTGGTCGAACGACTCGGCTGGGATCACGCCCTGCGCGAGCGCGGTGTGGATTTGAGCGTGGGGGAGGCGCAGTTGATCACGTTTGCCCGGGCGATGGCGCACAAGCCCGTCATTGTGATCATGGACGAGGCCACGGCGTCCATCGATTCGGTGACCGAGCAGCGCATTCGCGAGGCGACCTCGGCGATCATGGAGACCAAGACGGCCATCGTTATCGCGCATCGTTTGTCCACAATCCAGAGCGCTGACCGAATCTTGGTGATGGATCGAGGTGAGATTGTAGAGTCGGGAACCCACGCTTCGCTGATGCGTGCCGATGGAGTGTACGCAGCCTTGGTGGCTGCCAGCGAGGCTGTGGTCGAGGGTATCGCCTCCTCGGTCTGACGCTTCTCGCAGTTCTCGGCTATGGTGGGGGTCGGAGGTTCTGTGCGCGTGTTCTATTTCTCATTGATTGGCCTGTTGGCTTGCCAAGCAAAACCACCACCGACTGGAACGGTGCAAATCAATCCCCCGAGCACCGTTGATGCCGATGCAGATGCCGATTCCGATGTGGATGCGGATGCGGATGCGGACGCGGATGCCGACGCGGATGCGGATGCGGATGCTGACGCCGATGACACGGGCCCTGAGCCAGAGGAATTTCCCTGCGAGTCGACACCGTCCACGTCGCGGATCGACGACTGCGTTTCGGCAGAGTTGCCCTGTGACCGACCACCAATGACCAGCACCACCAAGGGCGGTTCATATCTGTTTGATGAAGACCTGTACGTTGCACTCCAGTGCTTTGCATTCGGCGATGGTCCCTATGACGGCCCTGACCGGGTCTTCACCTTCGAGCATCCCGGAGGCGGGACCGCTCAAATCCAGTTGCACACACCCTGTGATGACCTCGATGTGTTTGCTTTCCAGTGGACTGGATGGGCAGAGGACGAAGAGTGTCCGACCGAAGATCACAGCCATCGGGTTCGATGCACAGACAACATTGACGACGGGGACGACAGCACCTTGGATTTGTTTGAGGACGGTCCCATGGACTATTTGATTGTGGTCGACGGCCCCAAGGGTGAAGAGGCCAACTTCACGATCCAAGCGACCTGCCCGTAGCCACCCAAATGGGGCGGTGTTTGGCCGAAGGCTCGGCTTTGTGGGTGTCCGCGCGCCGAGGTGGGATCAGTTGATGCCCGCCAGCGCACGTCCAGTCCAGCTGTCAGCGGTCGCCGCAATGTGCTCCGGTGTTCCCACGGCGACTTGATGGCCGCCTTCGGTGCCGCCCTCGGGGCCGAGGTCGATGACATGGTCGGCGTTGTTGATCAACTCGGTGTGGTGCTCGATTACCACCACCATGTGCCCTGCATCCACAAGGCGATGCAGGACGGTGAGCAGTTTCTCGACGTCGGCAAAGTGAAGTCCGGTGGTTGGTTCATCTAACAGAAAGCAGGTTTCTTTCTTTCGCCCGATGAGTTCCGTGGCGAGCTTGAGTCGCTGTGCTTCCCCGCCGCTGAGCGTGTCGGCAGGTTGCCCAAATCGGAGGTATCCGAGGCCGACATCTTCGAGCGGCTGTAGGCGTCGAACAATCGCGCGGTGATTGCTGAATGTGGCCAAGGCAGTGGAGACACTCATCTGAAGCACATCGGCGATGGTGTGTCCGTTCCATTGGACCGCAAGCGTCGATTCGGAGAACCGCCGACCGTCGCATTGTTCACACGTTACCCAGATGTCAGAGAGAAAGTGCATCTCGATGAGGACGGCTCCACGCCCCTCACAGTGCGGGCAAGCGCCATCCTTGCCGTTGTAGGTGAATCGTCCCTTGTCGAACCCCATCGCGATGGCGGTGGGGTGGCTGGCAAACAATGTACGGATGGGGTCGAGAACCTTGGTGTACGACGCGGGCGTGCTTCGCGGGGAGCGTCCAATGGGGCGTTGGTCGACGACGACGATTCGCGCTGGACCGGCCTTGCGTGCTTTTCGACGGGCTTCGAGAAGCGGCACAACGGTGCCCATCACGTAGCTTGATTTCCCGGATCCACTCACGCCGGTGACGGCCGTCATGCATCGGCGAGGCAGGCGCGAAGTGAACCCCTTAAGGTTGTTGGATGTTGCTGCAGGAATGTCAATCCAGAGCTTCGTCTCGCGTCTGCTCGGTGGCGCTTGGATCCGAACGGATCCCGATAGGTACTCGGCGGTTTGGCTGGTCGAACGCATGAGTTCGTTGGGGGTTCCCTCCGCGACGATGGTCCCGCCGTGTTCTCCGGCGGCAGGACCCATATCGACGATGTGATCGGCTTGAAGCATCACCTCGGCATCGTGCTCGACCACGACAAGCGTGTTCCCCAGATCTCGAAGGCCCTTGAGCGTGTGGAGCAGTCGCTCGGTGTCGCGAGGGTGCAGGCCAACGGTTGGCTCATCGAGAACGTAAATGGTCCCCGTCAACCGCGAACCAAGTTGTGTTGCGAGCCGAATGCGCTGGGATTCACCCCCGCTCAAGGTGTCTGCTGAGCGGTCGAGATTGAGGTACCCGAGACCCACATTCGCAAGGAAGGAGAGCTTTGAAGAGAGGTCCTCAAGGGCTTGCTCCGCGATGGCATGGTCGTGATGAGTAAGCTCAACTGCGCGGACAAAGCGAAGGGCGCCATCGACGGTCATCGCACACAAGTCCTGAATACTCTGGCCGCCGATTCGGACGGCCAGCAGGGCGGGATGTAATCGGCCACCCTTGCATATTGAACAGGTCACTTCCTCCCCAATCCATTTGGAACGGCTGCGCCAGCTGCCGACGATGTCAATGATGCCGGTCCAGGTTCGCGACTCCACGACTCGGGTCATGCTCCTGCCCCATCGCTTCGACCATTTGATGTCCAGTGGAACGCCGTAGCCATGCATCAGGCTGTGCTGCAGGCTCTGGGGCAGGTCCTCAAAGGGCACGTCCTGAGTAAGCCCATGGCGTTTGTACATCGCAGCCAGCATCGCCTTCATGGGCTTGGAACGAAACACGACAGAGCTGACGCGCTTGTCGAGGGCATCCTTGAGCTTGCGGTGGGGCTTCAGCAGGATGAGCGTTGGGTCGATTTCGGTGCGTCGACCGAGCCCGTCGCATCCCGGGCAGGCTCCAACATGGCTGTTGAAGGAGAAATGGCGAGGCGTCAGCTCTCCATCGTGAACGACGCCGTGTTCCGGGCATTCTGCAGCCAGTGCCATGGCGGTGACGGAGTGATCCCGGCCGACGAACTCGGCGCGGTCATTTCCGAGGCCGTAGGCAAGCCCGATGCTGTCAGCCAATCGGTTGGCTTCGACGGTTGCCGGGTTGAATCGGTCCACAACCAACCGCAGCCCGTTCAGGTCCATGTTTGGTTGTAAGCCCACCTCCGCCTCTTTCCCCCGCTTCGTTGGATTCCAAGCGCGGACAAAGCCGTCTGCGAGCAGGTCGTCGGATTCGGTTCCGTTGGGGATGTCGGTCACCAACCATCCCGGCCCGAGGTTCAGTCGCTTCAAGCGGGCTGCAGCTTGGCTGGGGGCCAATGGTTCGATCACAGAGTCGCATGTCGGGCAGTGAGGCGTGCCGATGCGGGCGTAAAGCAGACGGAGTGTGTCATAGATTTCAGTGACGGTAGCAACGGTTGAGCGCGGATTATGGCTTCGATTGCGCTGGTCGATTGCGATGGCGGGAGCGAGCCCCTCCGCGTCCTCGAGCGGTGCTCGGCCGACGCGCCCCAAGAAGCGTCGAGCGTAGGTCGAAAGGCTCTCGACGTACCGGCGTTGCCCTTCCGCAAACAGCGTATGGAAGGCGAGGGAGGACTTGCCCGACCCGCTCACGCCAGTAACCACAGACATCTTGCCCTCTGGGAACCGCACGTCGATGTGCTTCAGGTTGTGCGTGTGAACTCCCCGCAGCAGAATGTCGGTCGATTCCGCGCGCCGTGCGGGTGCTGCGGACCGTGCCTCGGGTGTGTTGGGCGATGCTCGGAGCGCAGTCGGAAGGATTCGGCCCGTTGCTGTGGAGGATGCAGCGACGTGCTCCGGTGTGCCTGTTGACACCACGTGGCCGCCACCGGCGCCCCCCTCGGGACCGAGTTCGATGATGTGGTCTGCAACTTTGATGACATCGGTGTTGTGCTCGATGACGAGTACAGTGTTTCCCTTGTCAACAAGCGACTGAAGCGCACCCAGCAGGCGATTGACATCGGCCATATGGAGCCCCGTTGTCGGTTCATCCAGCAGGTACAGCGTGCGCCCAGTCGACGGTCGGTGGAGTTCGGTCGCAAGCTTGACCCGCTGCGCTTCGCCGCCGGATAGGGTGGTGGAGGTTTGGCCCAAGGCGATGTAGCCAAGGCCAACGGTGTTCAGGGTGTCGAGAATCCGCTTCATCTTGCGGTGCCGGCTGAAGAACTCGCCCGCTTCGCTAATGGTCATGGTGAGGATGTCGTGGATTGTGCGACCCCGGTACCGTATCTCCAGCGTCTCTGGGTTGAACCGTCGGCCTTGGCACACGTCACAAGGAACCTCAACATCCGACAAGAACTGCATCTCGATGGTCTTTACACCCGCGCCTGAGCAGGGTTCGCAGCGACCTCCCGCGACATTGAAACTGAATCGACTCTTGGTGTAGCCCCTGACTTGCGACTCGGGGACGGCCGCGAACAGTGTGCGAACGTGGTCCCATAAACCCGTGTACGTCGCGGGATTCGACCGAGGTGTCCGCCCAATCGGTGCTTGATCGATGCGGACCACCTTGTCGATGTGTTCGATTCCATCAATGCCATCGTGCCGCCCTGCTGTGGCCTTCGCTTTGTTGAGAATGGAAGCGAGGCTGCGATGCAGGACGTCCATTACGAGGGTGCTTTTCCCAGAACCGCTGACGCCGGTGACGGCGATGAAGGTACCGAGGGGAAAGGCAACATCGATATTCTTTAGGTTGTTCTCTGACGCATTGCGCACCACGACTGCATTGCCCGTACCGGACCGACGATGAGCGGGGATGGCGATGGCTTGGTCGCCGCGGAGGTAGCGTGCAGTCAGCGCATCCGTGGCCATGAACTGGGCCGGCGGCGCGGACGCCACGACGGTACCGCCGAGGCGTCCTGCGCCCGGGCCGATTTCCACGAGGTGGTCCGCCCGGAGCATCGTGTCGGCGTCGTGTTCGACGACAATTACGGTATTTCCTTTGTCTCGTAGAGCCTCGAGCGCGCCGAGGAGGCGATCAAGGTCGGACGGGTGGAGGCCGATGGATGGCTCATCGAGGATGTAGGTGACGCCTTGGAGCCCGGCGCCGACTTGGCTTGCGAGTCGAATTCGCTGAGCCTCCCCTCCGGACAGCGTAGCGGCCGACCGGTCGATGCTGAGATAGCCAAGTCCGACGTCATCGAGAAAGTCGAGGCGGCTGCACAATTCCCGAACGATGGGTTCTCCCACCATTGTGTCGTGACCCGTGTCGAGCGTCACGGCATGGAAGAACGCTTTTGCGTCCGCGATGGTCATCGTGCTGAGGCTGGTGATGGTCTGCCCTTGAAAATGCACGGCTCGCGCGATTGGATTGAGGCGTTGGCCATCACAGTCAGGACACGTCACCGAGTCGCGACACGCAGCAAGGCGATTCATCTTGGACCATTTCCAAGCACGGCGGACCCCACTGAGTACCCCACCCCAAGTGATTCGACTGGTGCTCTTGCGGCGGCCATCGTCACGGCTTCGCTCTGCGACATAGGTCACATTTGCCCCGAGCAGCAGCGCTTGTTGGTGGGCCGTGGACAGATCCTTGAAGGGAACGGTGACGTCGATGCCCAGTCCCTCGGCCACCTGCGCGAGTGTCGGTCGGCTTAGGGTCGTAAAGGGTAGCCGAACATCGTCCTCAAGAACGGTAACGAAGTCGAGGCACCCCTTCGACACATCCAGCAGCCGGTCGAGATTGAAGTCTTCGAGGCGCCCCAGCCCATTGCAGGTTTCACACGCGCCCTGCGGTGCGTTGAATGAAAACAGCCGTGGCTCCATCTCCGGAATCGATACGCCGTGGTCTGGACAGGTTCGTGCGCTGGAGTACACGACATGGTGGTCGCCGATGAGCAAGGTGACCATGCCGCTGGCCTTGGATAATGCCTGTTCGATGGACTCAACCAGTCGGTCCCGCTTGTCGATTCGCGCCTTGAGTCGGTCAACAACCAGCTCGATGGTGTGCTTCTCGTATCGGGCCAGCGCGATGGGCTCCTCGAGGCTGCGGAGTTCCCCGTCGATCCGGGCTCGAATGTAGCCGGCCTGCAGGGCCTCGCGAAGCTCTTTCCGGTATTCTCCCTTTCGGTCCAACACGATGGGGGCCATGATGTGGAGCCGAGCACCCTCGTGGGTGCTGAGGACGGAGTCGGCGATCTGGGCGGCGGATAGCGTCGAGATTTCTTTGCCACAGACGGGGCACTGAGGGGTGCCGAGGCGGGCCATTAACAGCCGCAGATGGTCGAGCACCTCGGTGATGGTTCCTACGGTGCTCCGCGGGTTTCGATTGACGGTTTTCTGGTCAATGCTGAGGGTCGGCGAAAGGCCATCAACACGCTCCACACGAGGCTTTTCCATCTGACCCAGAAACTGCCTTGCGTAGCTCGATAGCGATTCCATGAACCGCCGCTGGCCTTCTTGGTAGATGGTGTCGAAGGCCAGCGAAGACTTCCCCGACCCGCTCAGACCCGTGATTACAATCAACTGGTTCCGAGGAAGGTCGATGTCGATGGACTTGAGGTTGTGTTCCTCAGCCCCGCGAATACGAATGTAGTCCACTGTGCCCCCACTACAGTCCTATACACTGAGTAATCGGAGGAATCATGTCGAAGAAGCACAGTGCGCGTTTTTTAGCGATCGTGGAATCGAAGAGGGCATCGGTGACCGAAGTTTCAGTCGGTCAGGTATTAGGCTTCATGGCTGATAATGTGGGGTTTCAGTTCATTGATGTTCGCGAGCGGGAAGAATGGGAATCCGGTCATATTGACGGTGCGATCCACCTCAGCAAGGGCATCATCGAGCGGGACATCGAGGGCGTGATCGCCGACCCCACAGCGGTGCTCGTCCTGTACTGCGGCGGCGGCTTTCGGTCGGTGCTCGCCGCATCGGCCCTCCACGCGATGGGCTACAGCAACGCGGTGTCGATGGCGGGCGGCTGGCGGGCATGGTGTGCTGCCAAGGCGGTCACTGCACACTCAAAATAACACCGCTGGTCGACAAGGTTTCGCCTTCAAATTCAATGGTGGCTCGCCCACGGTTCACCGTTCGTTTCGCCGGTTTTCCCACCGCCTCGGCCACCCAGCGTTCGCCGAGCATGAGTCCGTCATGGCCATTGAATTGTCCACCGACTTCAGTGGAAACGACCGTCATCATCAGGTCAGCAGAAGGCCGAAAATCAAGGGATACAGTGCCGTCTTTGTTCACACGATGCACAACGCTCTCGGTCGAGATCACACGGTCGCGAATGCGCGCCCAAACTGACCGTGTTGGCCCTTGCTGATCAAACCCGATTGAAATTTCCGGACCGAATGCACTGACCATCGCGCGCGGGGCTCCGAGTGCGCCATCACCACCTCGATGCAAGGCCAATGCTCTGCCTTCGAACTTCCCACCCCGGCGTCCAGCGGTGAACCATCCGTGGGCTTGACCGTTGGCAATTGGGACTGCAGTGGTCCATTGACGCTCGTCATTCATCCCGGTTGCGAGATCGATGAGCGGTCCGCCGGGATCAACATGAACGATCGCATTTGCCTCCTCGTGGGCCAGCCGCAGGGTCCAGTGCGGGCCATCCTCATACCGACCAAGCAGAGCAGCGCCGACCCGGACGGACTCATGACCGTTTCCAATGTCAATGTCCGCCGGACCGCCATCCATTGCAAACACAATTGGAGTTGTGCCCGGCATCCACCGGCTGGCACGGAAGCGGCCTTGGCCGCGGTACAGGCCGGTGTTGCCAGTCACAACACGACCTTCGATGAGACTCCCATCCTCGGTGACCACGAACAGTTCCCATTGCTCGCGCCAAGTCAACGATTCCGGTGGAGTCTCCGCGCATCCGAAGCCCCAAAGTGTCAGCAGAAGCACCATGGCCTAAGCATACATGGGCATGGCCGCGCCGGGTACACTGATGGCATGAAGGCAGGCTCAATTACAGCACGCGCAGCCATGCGGTGGGTCCGGGTTGGCGTCACTTCCATTGCGCTTTGGTGGGTCTGCAGCAAGGTGGACATCGCGAAGCTCGGCGATGTGCTGGTCGTGACGCCGGGGGTTGTCTTTTTGGCGCCACTGGTTGGGATGGCGGTAAACACCACGCTGCTGGCCTATCGCATGAAGATCCTATTTCGCGCCATGGGTGCGCACCTGAGTCTGGGCAACCTCATACGGATTCTGTGCCGCAGCGCGTTCGCCGGCCTCGTGTTGCCCCAAGGTGGTGCGGAAGTGGTCAAGGGTGCACTGTTGGCGCGGACATCGGTGGGACTGGGCCCAGCGGTGGCGGGGTTGGTGGCTGTTAAGTTGACCCACATGCCGACTTTGGCCGTGCTGCTTGGCTTGGCACTCGCGACGGGGACGCTCGCCGCTGAACCGATGCTGGCGGGTGTGGCTGTTGCATACCTTACCGCGGCTCTCCTGATTGGCGCTGTGCTGGTCCTGGATGTCGCTGTACCAAGAGGGACTCCATCGTCGATCGCCACCCGCTTGAACCCGTTGATGGCCGCCATTCGTTCGTTGCGCGATCACAAGAAAGCCTTGTGGTGGTGCATGGCGCTCTCTGCACCGTCGATGCTGATCAACGCCCTTGTGGTCTGGACACTGATTGCCCACTTCGGCGAGGCATGGCCGCTGTTGGATGTGTTGTTGCTGGTGCCGGCCATGGATGCATTGATTTTGTTGCCCATAAGTGTGTCGGGCATCGGAGTGCGCGAGTCCGTATTTGCGATCGCGTTCGCATCGCGGGGCCTTCCTATGGACTCTGCGATTGCGATTGGACTGATTCGTTGGACTGGAGAACTCACGCGAGCCGCAATCGGATGTATGCTATGGCTGCTCACAGCAACCGGCAGGTCGGGTGCGACCGATTCAGCCACGCGAGGAGGTACAGAACATGACTGATGCAGGCAGCGCCCCAGTGCAGATACTCGTGATTGAGGATGAGGACGATATTCGGAATCTCGTCGTCATGAACCTGCGACGGGCAGGGTTTGAGGTGATCAGCGCTGGGAACGGAACCGATGGCTTAAGTCTCTTGCGGGAACACAGGCCGCCCGTACTGTTGTTGGACCTCATGTTGCCCGACATGTCCGGTGAGGAGATTTGTGCAACCTTGCGGGCAGATCCGGACACCAAAGGAACCTACGTCATCATGGTTACCGCGCGTACGGAAGAGCAAGACCGCATTGCCGGGTTCGAGGTGGGTGCGGATGACTACGTACCCAAGCCCTTCAGCGTTAAAGAACTGGTGCTCCGGGTCAAGGCCGCAGCGCGGCGTACCGCAACGGCTGACATGCCCAGTGGCACGGCACCCGACGAGTTCGAGATGGGCACACTCAAGGTGGACAATCGGGCCCATCGAGTCTGGATCGACGGCGAAGAAGTTGAGCTCACCAGTACGGAGTACAAGCTCTTGATTTACTTGGCGACGAGTGAAGGCAAGATGTGCAGCCGTGGTGAGTTGCTGGAGCAAGTTTGGGAGCTTCCTCCCACTCTGAATACGCGGACGGTGGACACCCATGTCAAGCGCCTTCGGCAAAAGTTGCGGAGTGCTGCTGTGTTGGTGCAGACGGTACGAGGG
>Ga0160422_10001021_pt1 | contig 17325 bp, 10 predicted proteins | sample Fk160mmetaG_FD_108192 | JGI IMG/M metagenome (GOLD analysis project Ga0160422, IMG submission 108192) | Marine microbial communities from the Central Pacific Ocean - Fk160115 60m metaG | ecosystem: Environmental > Aquatic > Marine > Oceanic > Photic zone | place: The Central Pacific Ocean... | reverse complement strand
ATCCCGGTCGGTGATGACGTCGTATTCATACCCAAGCTTGTCCAACCACAGGTGAAGAAAACGTTCACCGCGAAGCAGATGGCCATAGCCTTCGCCGATGTAGGTCTTGTTTGGTCCACCGGCCGGCCAAGGCACTTTCAAGCCAACCTTGTAAGTCGGTTGCCCGTTGCGGTGGTCACTGTAGAAACTGTATTCCGGTGCTCCCGGATGGCTGTTACCCAAACCGCCCGTACCCATATTGATCAAGCCCTTTCCATGGTTGACGGGAAAGGGAACCGAGTTGTATGCCAACCAAGTATTCGATGAGACAAGGACCAGCAAGGGGGCCTTCGGCTTGGACTCGGGGCGCCTCACGATGAAGGAGGCGTGGTAGCGCATCGCCTTTCCCTTCAACTTGAAATCAAACCGCCCGGCGTAGACGCCGGACTTGGCATCGGGCGGCAAACGAAAACGGTGGTTCACCTTCCAACGGGCATTGTATATTTCGTCGGACGCCAGACGAAGCCCGTGTCCGCGCCTCTTATCCTTTGTGGGATCGTACTGCGAATTGTGTCGGTTGATCGAAGAGGCATTGAAGCTTGGCCCCCCGATCATCCATGTTCCCCGGTTGATGATTCGGGCATTCCGCCCAAACTCGCTTGCATCGGAAACTTGGGTGCCCCGCTCCTCGCCAAATGGCCAGCAAGCCAGCAAACGATTTTTATCAGGAACGGTTAACCCACGATCGGCAAAACGTTTGCTTACTTGCTCCTCATTCAAAGACCGGTCATAGATCGCGCACATTGCAATGTCCCCGTTATAGAAGTTGACGGCCTTTCCCTCTTCTCCATAAGCCCCAATTCGTAAGGAGGTCTTACCCGGCCGAACTGGACCATCAAAGGCAGCCTCGGCCACCAATTCGCCATCGACGAAGATTCGCTTCGTCTTGCCGTCCCAACTACCGATCAGGTGATGCCATCGATGAGCCTTGACCAAGCCGGACTTGGTTTTTTGAAAGGCGGCCGCATCGTAAGACCCCCCGGAGCCGGTTCCAAATACGATCTTCCCTTCGCTTAGGAACAACCCGACGCCACAGCGCTCAGGATAATCGTGTTGGGTAAGCAAGCCCTGCCAACCGGACAACTGAAACGGGCGGATCCAGCACTCCAAAGTCAATGCGGACAAGCTTCGCTCAGACGGCAAGGCCTTGTCCACATGCAAGTAGGAACCGGGGTGAATGGGTTGGGTCTGCGGCTGTTCGACCCAAAAGGATTGCAACACAGGATCCTTGTCACGGTTCTCCGGATCGGCACCCAACTTAACCACCGACAAATCGTATGGCAAGGAACTGCTCACCCGGAACTCAATCTCTTCGCCAGCGGCTACGCTCTTCTGGGCATAGGCATGCAGGCCGGGCAAGTCGATCGCATGATGGGGTGGAATCTCCGCAGCCTCGTCCTTGGGTATGCCAAGGCAGGTGAAGAGAAGAAGACGGTTGATCCACAAAGTATATGAGAAGTTCGCTTTCAGATCTTCAGAGGGCCCGGATGATTAACCTTAGCGGCGTTTTCGGATGCACCGGGCATTTCGGCATGGGGGTTTCTCGTCTTTGCTTTTCCAGGCGGTAAAATTTTTCCTTTTTCAATCCGAGGAGGATCATGACGATTGGGAGTCGGGTTGGCGGGGATGGAATCCCCCGTTTGCTCGGTCCATTTGGCAAGGAGCCCACGGGCCTGTTTCAGGGCCTTGGCGTGCTTTTTATCTTCGATCAGATTGCTTAACTGGTGAGGATCATCCTTAACCTGAAAAAGTTCCTCGGGTGGGCACGGATTAGCAAACACTTGTTGCTGGTTCGGCTGAGTCTTGCCAACGGCATGAGCTTTCCAGAGTTCCTCACCAGCAGGATAGTGATCATCCGATTCGTAACAGAGATTGGGCTGATTGGGATAATTATTCTTAATATACAGGTAATCTCCAAAGCGGACCATCCGCTCGTGGTTCTTGTAAACGTGCCAATTGTGTTCGGCAAAAACCACTTCCCGTATGGTTGTCTCAGGTTTTTTTAAAATAGGAAGAAAGCTTCGTCCCTGAACACACGCGGGAGACTTTACGCCAGCTAGCTCCAGGCAGGTGGCGCTCAGGTCAATCACACTGACCAAACTCCGGGTAACCGAGGTACTTTTGATGACTTCAGGGAAATGGACCACCCAAGGGGTCTTGATCCCGCTGTCGTACATCCGTGACTTGCATCGTGGGAAGGGGCGCCCGTTGTCCGCGGCGACCACGATCATGGTATTATCAAGAACACCCTGTTTCTTGAGTTCATCTGTAACCAATCCGACGTAATAATCAAAACGGCTGACTTCATGATAGTATCCCGTCAAATCCTCGCGGGTAATGGGCGTATCGACCATATAGGGAGGAATGATTACTTCCTTGGGGTCGTATCTCGGAGCTTCTTCAGTGATACTCCATGCTCGATGGGCGTCCGTCGATGCGAACCAAAAGAAGAAGGGCTTGTCCTTCGGGCGTTCCCTGACGTGCTCCACCCAATCCTTCTCCTTGCCCGGACCGCCCCCGCCTGTAATACGGTCGAAGGATCGATCCTTGTTACCGAACATGTGATTCTTTCCCGAAAGGACGGTGTAGTAACCGGCTTCCCTAAGAAGTTCGGGAAAACGAACTTGTTCCTGAGGCAAACGGACGTGGAGCTCGGGAGCTCCGGTATTGTGAGGGTAGCGACCGGTAATGATGCTGCATCGGGAAGGGCTGCAGCTACTTGTGGTCAGGTAGGCGTTTTCGAAGCGCATGCCCTTCTTGGCCAAGGCGTCGACGTTGGGCGTTTGGATGACGGGATGCCCGTAGCATCCGAAATCCTCTTGCGAGACGTCGTCGGCAATGAAGAAAACGACGTTCGATTTGTCGGCCATGCTGAATGAATGAATGAAAAAGGCCGTGATAAAGAAAGGAAGGAAGTGCTTCATGATTTGAGGAATTACGGTGGAAAGGAAACGGATAGAAATGATTTATTTCTTCCAAATAAAGCCTGGGGGGCGGAAGATCTTCAAAGGACGGTCGTTGCTGAGCTTGGGTCCGGGCGTGGTCCGCCCGTCATCCACGATCTTTGCGTAGGCTCGGATCATTTTCTTTACCTGATCGAAATGAGACTTGGCCAGGTTTTTGGTTTCGCCGGGATCGGCCTTCAAGTCATAAAGCTGAACGAAGGTTGGATCTTCCAGTTCCTTGTGGTTCTTGGGTTTTCTTCCGAATTCGACCAAGGCCTCCTTCCAGGCGTCCTCGGACTTGGGTTCCGTGAAGTGCCCCCCCGAACTGCCGCTTCCCGGGCCAAGAACCAATTTCCAGTTCCCTTCGTAGTAGGCATCCGCCCTGGTACCTTGGGCAACCAAATGATTACGGGCGAGGATTTCCTGATTTTTCAGATAGGGTAGAAAGCTGATTGAATCCGGCGCATGCTCAGGACTCAGTTCGATGTCGGCAATATCCGCCCAAGTGGCTTTCAGGTCTATCAGACTGATCGGGGAATCGCTTACGCTTCCGGGTTGGACGACGCCAGGCCAAACCGCGGCAAACGGGACTCGCAACCCACCCTCGTAGCAGGAGAACTTGTATCCCCGCCACGGTCCCCGACTGTAGTGCCCTTCCTTTTCCATCTCCTTCATCTGATGCGGGATCGCTTTCCGTTGCCTACCCGAATAATGGCCAGGACCATGGTCGGAGGAAACCATCACAATGGAATTCTCCTCCACTCCAGACTTTCTCAAATGCTCACGCACCCGCCCAATGCAGGCATCGGTGTTCATGACAAAATCACCGTAAACGCCCATTCCGCTCTTCCCTTCGAACTCAGGTTCCGGAGAGGAAGGCGTGTGGGGCGCAGTCAAGGCGACAAAAAGGAAAAACGGTTTTTCCCTCTTCGCATGGGAGGAAATGAATTGACCCGCTTCATCGCAGAAAGTGGAGAGCACTTCGGTGTCCAGAAAGTCTTCCGCCGCCGGCCCAACCCGATTGAAGGCGCTCCATCCCTTTTGAGCGGTGACACTACCCTGCCATTGCTTACCACGGACGTAGGCGTAGGGAAACATATCCAGCGAACCGGGAAGAAAAAAGCATTCATCGAACCCATAATCCGAAGGACCGATTTGAATGGGTTTCGTGAAATCGGTGTTGTCCGGTCCCTGAACCTCCCCATCCTTGGTGGTCATGCGGGTACCAAGATGCCATTTGCCCACATATCCGGTATTGTATCCGCCCGATTGAAACATGGTTCCCAAAGTATGCTGGGAAACGGGGAACTGAAGACCGATAAAGCCCCAAGGTCCGCCTTGCTCTCCTTTTGCAAAACGAAAGGCATAACGACCGGTCATGATCGAGGTCCGGCTCGGTACGCAAACGGAATTGGTCACGTGGGCGTTGGTGAACTTCATGCCATCCCGGCAAAGTTGATCGAAATGCGGAGTAGGAACTCTGGACTTCTTTCCACCGAAAGCCTTAACGTCCCCATATCCCAGATCATCCGCCAAAATGAAAACGACGTTCGGGCGATCCGAAGAAAAGAGTTGATTGAAAACAACCAGGAGAAAAAAAACGGGGGTTCTCAACTTCATATCCTTTCCGTGAAAATAAGTTCGGGCTATGGTTGGAGATTCAATCTCAAGCTTTTTACAATTGCTTCCCTAACCGGAGAATGGATTGGCTTACGGTCAAAATGAAAAGGGTCTGCCCCATGACTTGCCGGTTTATCCATATTTATGAGACTCCTCACATAGGAATACATATCAACAACCGGAACCTCGTGCTTTCTCATCACGCCGGATGCGATCGAATTGTATTCGATCTCCGAGCCTGGAACAAAAACGTCCGTACTGGAATGGCGGATGGGAGAGGTGCTTGCCCAAAGGATTTTTGAGCCCATGGATTTAAGTTTTCGAACCAACAGATCCAAATTCCTCTCGTAGTCCCTTGGATCGGTCGCCCTGATACCACCTGCAGGTCGAGGCATTACCCGGAAGGATTTGATTTTGGGAGCGCGATGAACAAGATCCCCCAAACCACAATTGAAGTAAATCAGGTCCCACTTTTCGTCTCCCAAGTATTGATCAAGCACTTCAAGAGCGGAAGAGGAATTCCAGACAAACCCAGGCTCATGCCGGGGATAATGAACTTCGATCTTTCCCTTCAACTCCTTTTTCAATTCATTGGCCGGCTGTTGATAAACCCGATCGCCGAGTATCAAAACACGCGGGAGGCCATCCGTTCCAGTCAACGCTCTCCATGAAAGGAATATTACGGCAAGATGGATCGCTAACCTTGAACCAAACATTACTAAATCAAAGCCTCGGACATCACCCCAGTGCTGTCGGCGAATGTCTTTACGGGAACGTCGACTGCGTGAAGCATGGAAACGAATAGATTGGCCAGTGGCACTTTTTTATCTCCCGAAAAGGTACGTAAGTATCCATGCTTTAATCCAAGCTGATTACCACCGGCAAGATGAATGGGATAATTTTTCGTGCTATGTGAGGCATGGGGGTGGGCTGATCCCCAAAGCACAACCGTTCTATCGAGCATATTACCATCTGCTTCGGGTGAATTCTTCAGACGCTGAAGGAAATAGGCATGTTGCTCCGCCCGCCAACGATCCCACTGCCCCGAATAACCTTCCGGGCGCTTATGAGCGATATCATGAGTCGCTCCCTTGTACCCAAGCACATAGTTGGCATAATTCCAAAGTTCACTGTTTGAGGAGTTTTCACTTTCCAGCATTAGAGAGGCAAAGCGGGTGGAATCCGTCTGGAATGCAAGAAAAACCAAATCGTACATGCAACGGATATATTCTTTTGGATCCTTATGGGATGCATTTAAGTTCAAGCCCTTGGTATCGACTTCAGGCAGTGACTCATGAGTCCACTTGCTTGTTCTCTCGACCCTTTTCTCCAGTGACCGGATGGAGTCAAGATATTCCTCCATTTTCCCCTGATCCTCATGCCCAAGACGATTGCTCAAACTTCGGGACTGATCCAACAACAGGTCAAGAATGCTGGCCTCGCGTTTCAATCCTGCCCGAACCTGATCGACTCCCTTTCCCGCGTAGGGGTCGAACATGCGGTTGAAAATCTCCTGAGGTTTGTTCGAGGATGGGATAGGTCGGCCCGGACCACGATGAGATAACGTCTTCGACCTGCCATAGGAACCGGTACCCCCCTCGGTACCCAAAACCATCGAAGCATAGCGGGTCTTACGCCCATGCGTGTTGGCCGCAACTTGATCCAAGGAAATATTATTGGTTTTCTCCGCACCCACCATATCAGCGCCCGTGGCAAACACGTCACCGGAACTGTGTCCCCCCAATGACCAACCTCCGGCATGGTCCAAACCCTGGTAGTAACTGACGTATTCCCTTAATGGTTCGAATGGCTTGGATGATTGGTTGAAACTTAGGGGACCGGCATCGCGGCAAGGCCACCAACTCCAATCATGATGCGGTTGATCTTTGGAGGAAATCCCACCAGTGCCGGTCGGCATGTAGGCGCCGTATGAAAAATAACTGACCAGCATACGCTTGGGTAATTCCTTGGCTGGCTTTGACCAGCCCATACTGTTAAGAAAGGGTAAGGCTAAGGCAACTCCCCCACCCTTGAGCATTTCCCTACGATTCAGATGCCAACTTTTCGGTTTCATAATTTCTTCAATCTCGCCATTCAGGGATTACTGAATATCTCACTAGTACAGATAGCAACTATCATATCCAGCAACCTATGTCCATTGGACGAACTTCTTCGTAGAATTCCCTCAACCACAAACCGGTCCCGGGTCCGTAGTTCCCGCCCGACACCATAAGTCAGGAACCGCCTCAAAATATTTTCCGCGATTTCCTGCCTTCTTTCCCGTTTGAGGAATTCCTTCAGATCATCCATTCCATCCACTTCGGGTCCGAGAGGAAGCCGGGCACTTGCCTCAACTTTTTCGGTATTAATGGATTTCAAGTAATTTTCATAACCTGCGTAATCCTCATGCTGTCTAAGATTAAAGCCACTTACCCGGATTCCCTCTCTGGGAACGAGGGGTTGATATCTACCTATCGCATTATATCGTTCAAAGGGAATTCCCCACGGGTCGAGCCGCGCATGACAATCATTGCAACTCTCCTTTTGTCTGTGCGCGGCGAGCAGATCCCTAATTGTGAGAGCCTTTTCGGCAGATTCTCCCGCAGAATCGGATAAGGCGGGAACGTCAGCAGGCGGATCAGCCACCTCATCTCCAAGAATCGCCTCCCGCAACCACACGGCTCGATAAATCGGATGAGGAGCCGTCCCCGTTCCATTTCCGATAAGAACGGAACCTTGGGTGAGCAAGCCACCGATTTTATTCTGGGGCTGAAGGGAAACGGCCCGGAAGTGATTGCCTTCCAATTCATCCAAACCGTAGTGGGCGGCAAGAGGTTGGTTAAGCCAGGCGAAATCGGAATCGATTATATTCGAAACGTCCGCATTTCGACGGATTAACTCACCAATAAATCCAACGGTCTCCTCCAGCATAAAGTCCCGAATCGTAGGACGGTAAGGCTGTTCCGTGCCACGGCGTTCACCGGCATCCACATAATAAAGAAATCGAGGAAAAAGCTGCGGGTTTATCGGTACGGTTTTCATCTTCCGAAGGCTCAACCATTGCATGGTGAAGTTTTTAATGAAGTCCTTGGATCGATCATCCGCAATCAAACGTCTAACCTCCCGTTCCATCACCCTTTTTTCCGTAAGCTTTTTACTCTCGGCCAAAGATATCAATTCATCATCAGGCATACTGCCCCAAAGAAAATAAGAAAGTCTTGAAGCAATTTCATTTTGCTTATCCGTCCGGTCACCATCCGCAATCGTGTGATAGAGGAACTGAGGAGAAACCAGGACCATGGCTAACGTCTCCCTCATGGCGGATTCGAGAGAATCGACGTCCGGTCTTACGAGATTGAAAATTTTCTCAAACCGATCGACCTCCTCCCTCGTGACGCCTCGCCTGAAAGCTCGTGATGCAAAACGACTGATCACCTCCCGTACGTAGGCTTTGGGATTTTCATCCCGCAAAGGAGAATCAAAAAGAATCCGGGTATGATAAGAAGGAGGCCAAGTCTCAAAAATGGGAGCTTCGAACTCCATCCAATTGAGAACCACACGGGGCATGGCAAGGTTGCGTTTTCCATCATTGAGAGTACCGTCATCGTAAAGAATTTGAGGAGTGATTACCCGGGAGTCCGGTTGAAGCCGCCCATTTACCTCCCGGCCGCTTGTGAAGGGAAAGTTTTCAATACGGCCCCGAAATTCAAAAATTTCAGGAGCATCGGGTCCGTTTGTCAAAAAGACCGAACCTACGGGCTTGACCCTTTGGGTCGAGCTATTGATTCCAATGGTCTCACCCATTATCAAGCGGAAGGTAACCCCTGAAATTGCGGATGGCAGTATCGTCGATGCCTGAAAGCGGATTTTGAACTCACCGGTATGCGGAAAACTTCCCAAGCCCATTCCGCCCGCCGGAGAATGTCTTCGATTTCCCCAAACTCCAATTTCATCCAATCCCATTCCGCGATCCAGTCCATAGGGCTTCCACTCTCGTTTGAAATTGTGAATTTCAGGCTTTTCGGGATTAACGATGACGCTCTTCATCACCTTTCTTGCATTTTCCAAATATCGATCCATCTGCTCGGGTCCAATAAGCATATACTCGGAAGTATTGTTGAATCGGTAGGGCTTTTGCGGATCTTCGGGCAGGTTGTCTTTCAAATCCAACCGAAACCCGATCAAGTCGCGAATGGTGTTTTCATATTCAAAATTACTTAACCTCCGAGCAAGGGGTTCGCGCTCATTTTTCGCGCGTGAGACGATGGTTTCCCTTAAACGATTTTCAATCCATTCGGTAATTTGAATTAAATCTTTTTCGGAAGGGCGCCTTTTTTCTTCCTCCGGCGGCATTTCACCCCCTTTCAATACATCAAGGATTAATTCCCATCGTTCCAAAGTTTCGGACTTGCCAAAGTCGTCACCCATATCATGCAAAGTTACCTTTCCCTTACTTTTTTCAGGACCATGACACTTTGTGCAGTAGGAGTCGAAAAAGGCATCGGCCGATGGTTCGAAACCATTCGCCAAGGGGTGGCAAGAAAACAGTAATATAACAAAACCTTTGAGAGAAAAAAGAATTCGAAAGAACGACTCCATCAGCAAATTTGAAAAGAAATGCTTTATTTTACCTTTGCCCCCAGTGAGATGGCTATTTCCTTCAGACTTTTCGGCCATTTGGAAAAAGAAATGAATTCGGATCCGGAAATCCTGGGAAAGGTGATTCCCTCGACCAAGGAAGAAGTTGGGTGAGCATAAAAGAATGGAACTCGTCCCTGCTCATAAGTCTCGGGTAAACTCTTCGCATAAATTTCCAGCTCGCTTGCGTATTCGGACGCGTTCTCTCCAATATTACTTTCCGATGGCACCCAAATCACTGCTGCTACGCCCATAGGAGTGAGAGGACTAACGTTCCAATTATAGGTATAGGTGGGAATGGTATCCGATGCTACATCATCTCCCCTACCCGCCTCCGGAAAAGCAGGCGCCTGCAACGCAAAGGAGGATGGATCCTTTCCTTGCTCTTCTCCATTGATAATTTCGGCAACAAAACTCTTTACGTCAAGTATATGCTTGGACATTGCCTGCTTGGCCACTGATGTTCCCGGATACTGCAGAAACAATTCATTTAGTCTTCCCTTGAACACTGGATTCCTAACGTCCTTGACTCCGCGAAAGGATGTCCACGAAAGTGGAGAAGCCAACTGACGACTCCTACCCCCACGGCCGGATGACATGGTCATGAATCCCTGAGGAACACCATCACGCCCTAAGGCTTTGGCAAATTCATAGGCAAACATCGTCACCCCAGCGCTCTCCTTGGAAAAATCGGCGGCCGACCAGTATGTCCGATACTTTCCACCACCCGTTTCGAAACGTCTCTTGCGTGGGGTTGGAAAAGAACTTGCCGCCGTTCTTCTGCGGAATTCCCGTACAAGCGGCAATGTTTTCGGGAGATCGATCTCCTTATTTCTCCGATCATAAGCCCATTCGCTTGAGAGCAGCGCGCTACCCGTCAAATACCAAACGTCCCCGATCAGAATGTCACGAACCGTCCGTTCAAAACCGTGACTTGACTTGATCTCCAAGGTGATGGGTACGGAAGAAGCCTCACGCCCGGGAAAGGTAACGGACCACTGTTCCAGTTCATTGGGCGAAACCTTCTTCGCATCCCCATCCAGCCGAACCGTAACCTCCACCCCCCTGTTCGCATGCCCCCAAACTTTAATCGGCTGATCTCGTTGAAGAATGACGCCGTCACGGTAATACTCCGCAACCTGAAGAATGGGATAGTTCGGATCCGTCCATTGAGCATACTTGGCCTTCAGCGCGGCGACTTTCCCCAAGTCGTCCTCTTCAAAGATAAACTTTCCATCGACCACGGCAAAGGGAGTGGCAGGCAAGCCTGCCATATTGTACAGATTGGAATTCTCAGGAACCGCGCTGTACGCGTATTGAACGCCGATGGGTTGAGGCACTTGCTCCGAAGAAACCCGAACCGCGTCTCCAAGGATTTCAGCCTGAGCCACATGCCACACTCCATCGCTCCCGCAAAGCCGAAAATGATTCAATTTTTCTTCGGGTGAAGGCTTTGCGGGTTCCACAAAAGCACCGGGCTCCTTCCTGTCCTTCGCCATTCCCTTGCTGCCCACCATGAGACCGCCAAAAAGGCTATCTCTTTCGAACGAGACCATAACCTCGTCACCTTCAACTTCATAATCCTTGTAAATCGGACCTGTAAAAGCGACGTCTTTGCCATACTGCTTGGCAAGAGCCCAGCGGGCAAGCCGCATTCCCGGATGCAACTTATTGTAATAATGGATTCCCTGAGGCCGGGCAGAATTCAGGTCGGTCTGCACCACCATACCTACGTTTTTACGATTCTCGGTGAAGAACTTGTGCTGAACCTGCCGAATATCGGCAAAGCCCACGACATCCGGATCAGGAGATCCGTAGGGTTGCATTTGTGTGAAATAAAAAGGCATTTCAGGCATTCCCCAGGCATCCCGCCAACCTTTTACGAGAGCTTGCATCCGAGATGCATAAATACGGCCATCCCCACTGTTACTCGTCCCCTGGCACCAGATCGCGCCACGAATCGCATAAGGAATCACCGGGGCGATTTTGCCATTGAAGAATTGGGACGGCCCGCGCCACATTCCTGCAATTCCCGGAAGACTTGGGCGATTCGGCGCTTTGCCTCCCGCTTCGGCAATCGGTCCGGCCTGACTCTGCCAATTTTTCAAATCATCGTAGTAAGCTTGATAGGCTCTCAAGCCTTCCTGAATCAAGGGATCCGCTTTTCGAATAAGATCGGCGTCCTGACCCAGATTGGGGTGCTCTTCGATTGCCTCTCGCTGAATGAATGCCTCAATGCGCGTATTGCTGTGAGCGCTGAGAAGAATCCCAATGGGAACCTTGAGTTCCTTGTAAAGCTCATGGGCGAAGGACAGGGAAAGCGCGGAGAATCCACTTGCGTCGGAAGATTTTTTCCATCCGCCTGCGGAGGTGGCTCGCTTTTGGGGATAAAGAGCGGAAAGGGTATCGATATTGATCTCTCGAATCGGAACCTCTTCCTTGGCCGAGGCAATTTCCCTTGCCAAGTCACTGCACATGCTTTTTCCCGCAATCCAAACCATATTCGACTGTCCGGAAGAAAACCAAACCTCGCCAACCAGCACCCCGGATAGAGTGACCGATTCTCCGCCATCGTTTCCGACCCTCAGCTCCCTTTGCTCACCGGATGCCCGCAAGGGGTCAAGTTGGACCATCCAGTCACCGAACTTATCCGTAATGGCTGACTTTTTCTGACCGGCAAACTCAACCGTAATTTTTCTTCCCGGTCGATCAAAACCCCAAACCGGAACCCTCGAATCCCTCTGCAAGATCAAGTTGTCGGTAAAGGGAACCGCCAGTTCAAGTTCCGACGCAAGCGTACGGGGGGCAGAAACAATGAGCAGGAAAAAAGAAATGGAAACAATTCTACTCACGAATGAACTTACCGGTTATCTTTCGAGCGGTTGGACCCCATTGAGGTAAACGACGTTGTATCCGTCATCCTTCGAACCTTTTGACCACCCATCATAGGCATTTTTCGCCAAGTAAAATCGGCAGAACTGTCCTTTCTTCGGTTGAGGGTCATAGGATTGACCTCCGGGCGGAGGGAGCCCAATTCCTTTCCAGGCTCGGCTCCAATAGCGAACGTAGACCAAACTTTCCGCAATCTTTCCCTTTTCCACTTTTTCGATTTTCACCTCGGCCACTTTCCGCTCGTATTCGTAACCGCTTAGCAAAGGCATGCCATCCCTCTCTTTGTAGGAGTACACGGCTCGTACCTCGCCCAGCACGATATGGGTGGCGATTCGCTCCAGTTTCTCCGTTGAAGAAGGCGCTCTTGCCCCCCAAACGACAGATGGGAAAAGGAGTGAGAGGAGGACAGAAAAGAGGAGGGTGGGATTTCCGTTCATAATCTTGAATATGAATGTTTTTTCGTGACAGGAGCAACCGAATTGGACTTTTACGATGATTCGTTTCCGATCAGATGATGAATCCTAATGCCATGCTTCGACTTCACCTTCACCGCATTGTTTTCCTTGTAGACGGGTGATTGATCCTGTTTGTAGGAAACCTCAAGATTCTGGTCGTCAACCCAGCGGACATCAATGTCATAGAAGGCCATCCACCTTGGATGCTTTCCCATCAGGACATCCGGTGCATGCAGTTTATCGTCAACCTTACGAAGGTTTGCATTGAAACGGAAATAGCCCGCGGCTCCTACACCGGAAGAGGAGAAACTGGTGGCGACGAGTTGACCGTTGGGGGATTTCTCTTCCTGGAGAATTTCCACTTTGTGGCTCTCTGGACCACCACCCCACCCACAGCCAAAATGAAATAGGGATACGACAATGGTTGGAAGCCGCCACTTGGATATCCGGCTCATTTTTATTTTTGCAAAGGCATCAAGGTGAACTCTTTTACGGCCAACCCGTACTGAGGGGGCTGATCGCGCCAGAACGCAAGGGTGTTATCTCCGTTTTGAAGGGAGACTTCAATCGCCTTGGATTCCCGCCAACTACCCTCCGTAAACGGCATGGTAAGGGTCTTTGTACCATTCTGATTCACCGAAACATTTATATTCTGATTGTAATTAGCGGTCACCACCCTTGCGCTCAAAAGATACTTCCCTGCTCGGGGTGCCGTGACAGTGTATTCCATGTGCGACTTGGATCCCTGGCTTGGACCGGTAGGATCAACTTCAGGACTGATGGAATAATAATTGCGAGCATACTTATCCGAGATCCTTTCGCACACGTTTCCATAGATGTCATATAATCCCCATGGGTTCGGTTTCTTTTGTCCGACCGGATGAGACTTTGCTCCCGCATTTCCCTTGAACCACGCGTAATCACCAATCATCGAACCGTCATCCCCAAAAAACCACTTGGTGGATTTGCCCGCTCGGCTTGCATATTCCCACTCCGCTTCGGTGGGCAAACGCGAATTTACTCCAGTTCGCTCACTTAAAGTAAGGCAGAATTTCCTGGCATCATCCTCGGAAACGTTATCCACCGGGCAATCAGGAGACTTGGTCGACCTGCTGGGATTCGAGCCCATGATGGATTGAAACTGAGCTTGCGTGACCTCGTACTTGCCCAAATAGAAACCTTTGGTCAGTTGAACTTCATGCTTGGGAACTTCAACGCATTCGAAGCGGCCATCCGTTTCACTCTCTCCACCCATCACGAATTTACCGGGCTTGAGGTAAACGAATTCCATGGTTACCCCATCACCCAAATCCAGCTTTAATTCCTTAGCGGTTTGATTGGATTTGGGAGTGATTGCTGCCCGCAAGCCCCAGTTTTCATAACGCCCATATCCTCCGCTTAACATACGCTTGCCGGATGCGCAGGCATTCGCGTCCCCCTTCCACGTTCCACCTCGCATAATCGTTTTCCCCTGCGGGAAAAACCGGGGGAGATAGATTTGCATACCACCATCAAAACTCTTCATCGCAAGCACTTCCCTGGTATTGCCCGAAGGCTTGGAATAGGCGGTTGAAGGAATCTTTATGGTTCCATTACTGGCGATGGAAATCTCCTTGTCCTGAGGCGTTACCGGAGAGGCGATAATCTTTTCCGCAACTGTTGGCTCATTGGCCTCCCCAATATCTTCTCCAAGCGCATCCAATGTGACTGCTTTCAATTCCTTGATGATTTCACGCTGTCTTTGTAATGCGATTGCATTCCAGAACTTGGGCTCGATTTTTGAATTTTCACCATAAACTCTTTCCTCTCCCATCACATCACCAATCCACTGTGCCCGCTTGACCTGCAAATAGGCTTGCGGATTGTTTCTTGCCTGTGAACTGGCGAGAAAATCAAGATCCTTGTCATACTGCGTGCTGGTCCATCCCGCTCCCCATCCTCCACCGAGGTTTACGCACCATCCGCTTGGCGTCCAATGAGCCAAAGCCGCATGCCCGCGACTGGGACGGGCCGTCGTGGGCACTCCGAATGCGCGCAGAATAAAGCGACCAAAGAAAGCGCGTCTTCCGCAAACACCGCCATTCATCAAGATATTTTGGTATTTCTGCAACTCGGGCCGGTCGTATTTGACGTCCCCCGAACCATACTTGACGTCCGATCCCACGATAGCGACGTATCGCCAGCCGAAGTTCTCGTTGTAAATATGATCGGGCCGATAATTACGCAACATTTCACGCCCCCAGGCAAGGGTCTCATCCGGTTCGTCCCCATTCACCACCATCCGCAAATCCCAAGTACTGAGATTCTTGAAAGTGGGATCAAGTTCACCGTCCAAATAGGCTTTTTTGTAATGATGGTATCTCTTAACCGGGTCCACGGTCTCGGGGGCATCGACTTCTTCCGCTGGATTTGTCTGAACGACGGGCACCGCATGCTCCAGGGAGATGGCAAGGGCCAGTCTTTGAAAAATACCGGCAGTAGCATCCTTGCAAGAATCCTGAATCTTGGAATAAATTTCCATCGCCTTGCCATATTGCGGCGGACCATAACCCTTTCTTCCCATTCGTTGCGCTCTTGCTCCATCCGCGACCAGCATTTGCCTCATCAAGCTGGGATCACTGAACAGAGCTTCAATCAATTCAAAAAAGCGCTTCCCCCTTTGGCCGAATTCGGCAAGGGCACGAGGGGTGGCTTTTTTGAGGATAACGAATTTCACCAATTTGGAATCCATTCCGTCGCTGGCAAGAAAATCAAATTCCTTCGCCTCGGATGAAGTGGGTACTGATTTTTTCAGATCCTCTTCCAGTGCCTCCATTTGCCTGGTATAATGAGCTTCGATTTTTTGGCCTGCCTCATTAAGGAAAATCGTTCCTTCAACTTCCTTATTCGCCATGGCGAAGTTTTCATTGGCAAAAAGCCAAATGATGACCGTACATAAAATTTTCTTCATTCGATTTTCTTTCATTTTCAATCTTTGTTTTTCAATAATTCGAGCATCGCTTCCCCCATGGCCAACCCAACGTCCATGTAGGTCTGAGCATTGCCATTGTAATGACTATTGGAAGCTCCCCCTTGACTGAGCGGATGGGTATAGACGGTCGATACGTTTCCTTTGAATTCCGGATATTTGCCGGTCGATCCGTCGACTGCCAACTGTGCGTCCAAAATTAATTTATCATTGCCTGGTTCCGCCAGCTTCGAGGTTTGACCAAGAGTAGCGACGACGAACCTGGCGCCTGGCGCTTTAAATTCAGCGCGCAAAGTCTTAATGAGCCGAACAAGATTCTTCTCATAATTGACGGCATGAGCCTCGACGTAACGGTCTTTGTCCCCCTGCCACCAGGCAAAGCCCTCGATTACGTAACCCCTACCCTTCCAATGGGGAAATTCCTTGTCAAAATTCTTCAGGACATCATGAGCAGCCCCCATACAATCATCATACTGCTTACCCGCATACCAATTGATGGGTTCAGGCGTGGTTCCCTTATCCCACGATAGTGGGGTTTGCTTGTACCCGGCATAAATCTTTCCCTTATATTCAAATTGCTTGCTCCCGGGAGTGAGAAAGTCCCATGAGAGAGATCGATTACCCTGAGAAGTTTTTAAAATAAGAACAGGCTCATCTATGAAATTACCGACGGCATGGCCGAAGCCGATTTCCGGACCGATCCGTCCGCCAGCAACACCAAGAGGACGATTCCCCACAGCAGTCACCACTCCACGGTACCAGACGTCATCTCGAGCGACCCATTGTTTGTTCGAATCGATCAAATAAGGATACATCCCCTCAAACTTGACCATGGTCGAGAGCGCGCCGGGAACGTCAAGGCGGACAATCCAGCCCAAACCATTTGCCTGCTTCGTGAAGTAGGTGATCTTAAAAGGCACTTTCTCATTAGCCTCCAAACGGATTTCATTACGGACTGGGCTTTTCCCCACTTCCTGGCGGTGAACTTCCTTCCCGGCGACTTCCATGACGTTGTAGGTCGAACCCGCATACCCCGGACGAAATTCATAAATACCGGATTCTTTTACCTTAATATAACCTCGGGTCACATGAACTCCTCCACCCGGGTAAGGGGTTGGCTTTACGCCGCCAAAGGCATCGAGTTTAAGAGTTTTGATCGGTTCCAGCGAATCGTAGTCTTTTTCTGAATCATGCTCGCCTTCGTAAACGGAAACGACCGGATCGATAAACTGATTTCCCCATCGACCGCTTCCCCCATCAACCTTACCAGCGCCAACCATATTCGATTGCCCGGAAAGAATGAAAACTTTTACCGGTTTTACAGCTTCACTGCATGGTAAAACCAATAGAAATCCGACAAGCAAAAGAGAGAAATTTCCGATAAGGCTCACTTGGATCATAAATTTCCAATCATAGAATTCTTAAATGGCGTCCTTCGACCGGCCATCACAATGAAAATCGAGCCCGGGATTATTTCTTGATAAGTTTTACCATTGCCTCACCCATGGCCAATCCAACGTTCATGTAGGTCTTGGCGTTTCCTCCATAATGAGCATTGGAAGAGGAACCCATACTGATGGGGTTCGTGTAGACAACTGCAGCCTCTCCCTTATGCGAATCTCCAAAGGCAAACATTCCTTCTATGATCAGCTTCTCATTTCCCGAAGCGGTTTCCTTATTGGTTTGTCCGAGAGTGGCGACCACCATCTTGGCCTTAGGCGCATTGAAGTCTTTTCTGAGCGCCTTGAAGAGTTGGTTCAAGTTCTTT
>Ga0160422_10001020_pt1 | contig 17346 bp, 15 predicted proteins | sample Fk160mmetaG_FD_108192 | JGI IMG/M metagenome (GOLD analysis project Ga0160422, IMG submission 108192) | Marine microbial communities from the Central Pacific Ocean - Fk160115 60m metaG | ecosystem: Environmental > Aquatic > Marine > Oceanic > Photic zone | place: The Central Pacific Ocean... | reverse complement strand
TTTTCCCCGAGCAGGTATGGATTACGTTAAACGATCTCGGACCTGATTGAAAAACATGAACGATAAAAAAATAATCTATCTCATTATGAGGCCCCCACAGGATTGCCTGAGAAGGGAAGATGGTGGAGGCGGCGGGAGTTGAACCCGCGTCCGCTGATTCGCCGCTATTGGCTCTACATGCTTAGAGTCCGTCTATTAATTTAGCGTCCAGTGACCCGACGGTCAGGGTACTTTCAGCGATCCCGATTGGTTTTAACGGTTCAGCCCCGGGCGAGACATCCGCGCGATCTTGCTGCTTTGCCGTCCACTTCTCCTAGCAAGAAACGAATCATGGACGTAAGCGGGTTTTTTAGGCCGCTAGTGCGTAGTTTTCGTCGTTGGCAACTATAAAAGTTACAGCGATTGTTTTACGAGAGTCACTACCCTCTCGGCATGCACCGCAAGTTTTGATATCCGCGTCGAAACCATGTCGCCCCCAAAACGTTGAGGCGCTGTTGCTAAGCGCGTCTTTGACTTGCTGTTTTATCGCTCCGTTAAAACAAAGTGGCGGCATGATAGCACGCCACTTTGTGTATAGAGGCTCAAATCTCGAAGTTAAATTTCAGCCCGAAGTTCCGTCCCGGTAGAGGCACTTCATTCTTTACGAAAGACGCGTGATTTCTAGCCGCTTCATCCAGGAGGTTTTTACCGAATACAGATACGTTCAGCGACGGCCCGCCGTCCATGTTGAACGCTTTGGATAATGTAAAATCTAACATTTTATATCCGTCTGTATTGGAGCCGCCAGTTGCTACTCGTGTCTGTTTTTCTACGTCCTTTAAGCGGAGCATCGCTCCTAAGCTTTCCCCACTAAAGGTGGCTGAGTAGATGTTTCTCGCGGGAACCATTCTAGGAACATCGCTGCCGTCGCCCAGCTCGCCGATCACAGAGTCTCTGGCAAAGGCAAGTGTCAATGTTCCTGAACTCAAATCGAAGGTTCTCCCAATCTCGAGCTCGTAACCATTGAAGTCTGCGTCATTTTGCTTGAACTCCGCTCTCACAAGACCGCCATGGTCGTCGTGGTCTTCGTGTTCTTCGTGCTCCTCTTCAGTTTCGTCAACCAGATATATGTAATCGTCCACCGAGCTCGTGAAGAACGTCAAAGACGCAAAGAAGTCGTTTGCTGAGTAATCAATAGAAACATCGAAGTTTTGATGTACTTCATTCTCTAGGTTTGGATTGCCCACTTCGAAACGGCCGGTCGCCAGGTGCGGTCCATTCATAAACAGCTCGGATGAAGAGGGCGCTCGACTTACAACAGCTGCTCCGGCGCTCAGCGTCAGGGCTTCGTTCAGGTCTCGGCTAACCGATGCTGCAAAACTCGTCATGTTTGTGTCGTACGAGTGACTCACGGTCTCTTCTTCATGCTCTTCTTCATGGTCGTCGTGATCCCCGTCCTCGTCGTCATGGTGATCTTCCTCATCATCGTGATGCATGGTGATCGAGCCATCGCGTTCAACGCTGTCTATTCGGGCGCCAAAATCAAATTCAAAGCTTTCGAAATTTTTCGACATGTAATAACCGAAAGAGGTTTCTGAGGAATCGACCGGATTCATGAAGGCTTCATCACCGACGATTGCGGTGTCCTCATCGACCAGGTTAAGCACTATGCTTTGGTTGATTGCATCGTTGTCGAGATTGAAGACAAGGCGTAACTCACTTGAGTCATTCGTAAAAGTCGTCGGCCCTGCGTGACCATGCTCGTCGTGCTCATCACCATGATCTTCGTCATGCTCGTCGTGCCCTTCTTCCTCTTCCTCAGCATGCTGCTCAGTGTGGGAGTAATCGGAGTCACGGTAGGTAAAAGACAGTTTCTTCAGCAACCCGATATCGAGGTTGAGAGACCCATCTAGATCAATCGTTTTTGAATCGGTGTTGGAGAAGATTCGCTCCCCTTCATGATCGTCGTGGTCCTCGTCGTGGTCCTCGTCGTGGTCCTCGTCATGATCTTCGTCGTGACCCTCGTCATGATCTTCATCGTGATCTTCGTCATGTCCACCGTGTTCGTCACCATGATCATCGCCATGAAATGGCACGCCGAAGACGCTTTCGATGTCTGAGTAGGAAACACCAAAATGGCCCCATTCTCCGGTCTTAGACAATCCGATCTTGTGGCTTCTTGACGCTAGGTCCGTGTTTGCGAGGAAACCGGTGTCTTCCTCGTCGTGGTGATCACCCTCTTCGTGACCTTCTTCATCGTGATCCTCTTCCTCGTGATGCTCGTCCTCCGAGTGGATAACGGCGCCGCTTGGAATGTCGTAGTCGCCAAAACTTTCGTCTTTAAAGCTGTAGGTGACGTTCAAACCCGCGATATTGCCGCTGTATGCCAATGATCCGGATGATCCATCATTAACCGTTTGGGTCTCAGCACCGATTCTAAGGCTGTTTTCGGTGAAGTCCGTCCGTGCGATCGAGTTGTCGACGATGTTGACGATGCCACCCGCGGTGCCGCTAGCGTAGAGGATTGAAGATGGCCCTTTTGCTATTTCGATCTGCTGAACATTTGACAGATCAACTTCGTTGAGGTGGTCGGCGCCGATGCCGGATACATCTCTAACGGGAATTCCATTGGCCATTATTTTAATGCGGTCCCCGGACAGCCCCCGAATCACGGGATGGCCGACAGCGGCACCGTAGTCGCTGGTCGCTATGCCGACATAGTCGTCTAGCAACTCGCCTAAGCTCTGACTGGCCCCCTGGTTGACCGTATCGCCATCAACGACAAGTGAGTGTTTCTCTATTTGCGTAGAGCGTACGTAAGAGGACGTGACGACAATTTCATCAACAATCGCCCCATGATCGTCGCCGTTCGCGATAATCGGTGTAGATGCAATGCAAAGGGATAGGGTCGCCAGTGCATACGGATTTTGTTTTTTCATTACTTTTCCAACAAGCGGTAGCCACGGTGTGGTGGCTTTTTGGGTGAAGGCGCATGGCGCCTGCCTTTAACTGTCGCAGCAGGGTATTAGCTTGTCGGTGGGGCTCGGGCGAGGTACTGGCTGGTTAGTGCTACCGCGGCAATCGCGGCTACGGTGTCTACGTCCACGCTTACCAAACCATGTAAGGCTGGAACAAGCTCTACAGCGCCGATTGCAGGCGACGTATCTGCGCTTGCGCAAGTGCCGCAGGAATTTTCTAAATCTACAGCTATGCCAAGGTGAGCGAGCTGAAAGCTCTGGGAAAACCGATAACTAGATTTATCTTCCGGATGATCGTGCACATGGTTGTGCGTAAGCGCATGAGCCTGTGCAAAACACTGATTGCACAAAAATACCAGCAAAAATAGGGCTTTGAGACCCCGGCCTTTGTTAAAATTGTGCTGGATTTGTGAAATCACTGGCGTGAACCGTTTGAAAGCGGCGGCAAGGTAACTGACAAAACGATGGCTGTAAAGGGTTAGAAAATTGTGTCCAAGTTGGAGTTCGGTCTCGTTGAAATAGCTCGAAAGACCCGATATCGGGCCACTCTGTATCTCTTTTTTTGCTCGATGACTGTGGTTGTTTCCACGGCCAATGCCGCAGATTCTCCGGCGTTGATCGACAAATCCGTCGCGTTAATACGGCAGGGTCAACACAGCCTTGCCCGCAGTTACCTAGCGCCCGCGCTGGTCGATCCTCGTATCTCCTCGGCTGCGCGCTCTCGTGCGTACTATCTGCGCGGCTTTTCATTTGCGTCGGTGGGTATGCCGGTGTCTGCGCTGCGCGACTTTAACAGAGCCTTGGAGTTCAATCCGGCTAATCCGGCGGCGCTATTTGCGGCGGCTCGGTCGTATTGGGACGGCGTGGCTGTTGAAAAGGACGAAGCGTTGGCGCTCGGTTTGTTTGCTCAGGCGCGTGAGTTGGGTCACCTGGGCGCTGACTTATTCATTGCATTGGGGCATTTGTACGGGCGTGGTGTCGAGCAAAATACAACGTTAGGTCGGGCGCGCTTAACGGATCTTGCCGCCGACGGTAACGCGTTGGCGATGTCGCATTTGGCAAGGAGTTTACGCGCTACGGCAGGGCGTAGGGACGAAGCTGCAGATTGGTACCGCGAGGCGTTTGCAGCAGGCGACCCCAATGCACTGGTGGCTCTAGCGTTCATGTACCTGGGTGATGAATTAACCGCGTCAGAGCCACTGGATGAGGCGAATGCGCTACTGCAGCAAGCGGCCGCAGCGGGTTCCCACGTGGCAATGGTGCGTTTGGCCCACCATTACCTCTCAGGTGCGGGATTACCCAGGGACTATGGCAAGTCGCAGGCGCTTTTTACCAGGGCTTCAGCGCTTGGCAATTCCGATGCCGATGTCGGTTTGGGCTACCTCTATCAAGCTGAACTGGTTGCTGCGCCGTTGGATCGATCTGCGGGGTATTGGTATCAGCGGGCTGCCTACGCCGGTAATGTTGAGGGGCAGTTGCGATGGGGGCGCATGTTGCTCGGCCGTAACAAGGCCCTGCAGGCGCGGTCGTGGTTTGCGGCGGCTGCTCGGCAGAACAGCGCTGCGGGTCATAATAATTTAGCGTGGTTGTTGGCGACCTTCAGCGACGCTGGATTGCGCGACGGTGCACGCGCGCTGATGCATGCGCAGTTGGCTGTCGAGGCACAGCCGTCATCAACCCATTTGGATACCCTGGCTGCCGCTTATGCGGAAACTGGACTTTTTGATCGGGCGGTGGCGACGCAACAGCAGGCCCTCGCTGCGCTGCTTAAGGACGATGCGGGCGAGCGCTCAGCTTTAGAGCGGCGCTTGAACGCTTATCAAAAAGCACAACCATGGCGAGAGTAGCTGGTTTCTGGTAAAAGTCTGCGCTGAGACGCATCATCTGGGGAGGACTTTGGGCATTGACCGGCGCCGTATTGAACACGTGTTCAGGATCATTCGCGATCTGATCGCGCAAGACAAAAAGCTGGTGACCCCGGCTGATGTAGCGGAGCAACTCAGAGCGGATAACGCACCTATTCCGGTATGGCAGTTGCGGGCTGATTTTTCCCAGCTGGCCGCCGAAGGCGCAATCGAGTTGGACCAAGAAACGGCGACTTGGCGGATTTGTACAGATCAGTCGCTAAAAAATACGGGTTAATATGAAAACTCAGGTCGACACCGCAAGCTTGCCGGCAATCAAAGCGCCGGGCCGAATTTGTATTCTCAAATCGAAATGGTATCCGGAATGCGTTGAAAGTATGGCTCGGGCCTGCGAGGCGATATTGCGCCAAGCTGGCTATTCAGACATCGAGCAGTACACGTTGCCTGGATCTTTAGAAATTCCTCTGGCTGCCCGAGACCTGCTAGCGGAGGATGGCGCAGGTAAGATCGACGCGGTGATATGTTTCGGTGTCATCGTTAAAGGCGATACCCTGCACTTTGAAATGATCAGCGAGGAAAGCATGCGCGGTTTAGGGCAGGTCATGCATGAATTTCGCCGCCCGGTGGTGGTGGAGATTTTGCCGGTATTCGATATTCAGCAAGCGATCGACCGCAGCAGCGATGACGAATTTAATAAGGGTATTGAAGCCGCCGTCGCAGCGTTGGAGATGATTCATTGGCGTCGCGGGGTAGTCGCCGCAGGCTAACGCACGGTGGTTTTGAATAGCCGCTGTTTGTCTCGCTGCCAGTCCTTTTGTTTCAGGCTGTCGCGTTTGTCGTGCTGTTTCTTCCCTTTACCCAAGGCTATTTCGCATTTCACTTTATTGCCTTTCCAGTACATCGCCAGCGGTATGATCGTATAACCTTTCTGTTGGCTGGCACTGAATAACTGCGCCAGCTCTTTGGCATGCAGTAACAGTTTACGTACGCGCTGGGGTTCGGCGATCACATGGGTAGAGGCGCTGAGTAGCGGGGTTATGTTGCAGCCGGCCAAATACGCTTCGCCCTTATGCAGTTGCACGTAGGCCTCCGCTAGCTGTACTTTGCCGTCGCGGATGCTCTTCACCTCCCAGCCCATCAGCATCACACCGGCCTCGAACTTTTGCTCGATAAAATAGTCATGGCGCGCTCTGCGGTTCTGCGCGATGGTGCCAGGGGCGGCTTTTTTTGCGGATTTGGCCATGCAGCGACTGTAGCGTGTACGGAGATTAGGGCTAAGTGTAGCAGCTTGTAAAACAGCGATCGCCGATCTCGCGGCGCCTTTTCGCCATTCGGCGTTGCCGAATGTAGAATGCGAGCAGCTTTTTCAGGAAACAGTGCATGGCAATCTCCACACAAGCTACAGAAGGTCGTTGGTCAAGTCGTTGGCTGTTCGTGCTCGCTGCTGCAGGCTCTGCGGTGGGCTTGGGGAACATTTGGAAATTCCCGTACATTGCTGGTGAAAATGGTGGCGGTGCGTTTGTCCTGATCTATTTGGTTTGCGTGGCTTTCGTGGGTGCGCCGATCATGATTTCCGAAGTGATGCTGGGGCGAAAGGGCCGAGCCAGCCCGATTAATACCATGCGCAAGCTTACCCAGCAGTCGGGCGCCAGCAGTCGCTGGACTTTTCTGGGTTGGATGGGGGTGACGGCGGGCGTATTGATTCTTTCTTACTATGCCGTCATCGCCGGTTGGGCATTGAACTATATTTGGCTCACAGCCGCTGGGACCTTCGACGCAGCATCGGCCCAGGTGGCTACAGGCACCTTCGACCAGTTGCAGCAGGACCCGCTGCAAATGATGGGTTGGCACGCTGTCTTTATGTTGATCACAATTTGGATCGTGGCACGAGGTGTCAGTCGAGGCTTAGAGGCGGCCATCAGATGGTTCATGCCCCTGTTGTTCGTGTTGCTGCTGGTTTTGTTGGGGTACAGCGTAAGTTCCGGAGGTTTCGCTCAGGGCTGGGCCTTTATGTTCGATTTCAATTGGGCTGTGGTAGGCCCTGAAACATGGCTCATCGCTATGGGCCAGGCATTTTTCACCCTGAGCTTGGGCATGGGCACGATGATGGCTTATGGGGCGTATGTGCCCAGCGACTCTAATATCGGCTCTACGGTCTTAACCATTGTAGTGTTGGATACTTTTGTCGCGGTGGCCGCAGGTCTCGCGATTTTCCCGTTGGTGTTTGTCAACGGCTTAGAAGTAGGCCAGGGTCCCGGGTTAATGTTTGTAACTCTGCCCCTTGCCTTCGGCCAATTGCCCATGGGCGCATTGTTTGGCACCGTATTTTTTGTGTTGGTCAGTTTCGCGGCCATTACCTCGGCCATCTCCCTGACCGAGCCGGCGATCGCTTATGTCGTCGAGGAGTACAACGCCAAGCGTTCCCGAGTGGCAGTGAGTTTAGGTGGCATATGCTGGTTACTCGGACTCGGTACGGTGTTTTCGTTCAACATCTGGGTTGATGAAAAGCCGTTTTTTGGGCTGAACTTTTTCGAACTGGTAGATCAACTGTCACAGAATATTATGTTGCCGCTGGGTGGCTTGCTTATTGCCCTGTTTGCGGTCTGGGCGCTGCCGCAAAGTGTGGTACGCGAACAACTCGACGTTACCGACGATCGGGTAATGTTGTTGTGGCGAGTGGTTGGTGGCGTGATCGCGCCATTAGGCGTGGCCGCAGTATTTGTGTACACGCTGTTGCCCTTATTTACGAGCTAAACCCAGTGACCCAGATCCAGCGCAGTTTATTGTTGATGGCGCCTGCAGCGACTGCTTACGGCGTTGTTGCCGATGTGCAGGCGTATGCTGAGTTTTTGCCGGGATGCGACGCGGTCGAGGTGCTAGAAACACGGATGCGCGATGACGGTACAAGCGAGGTGGTGGCCAAGGTGGTCGCCTCGGCGCGGGGGGTGCGTCAGGAATTTATTACCACCAACTTATGCCAGCCGTTTGAGCGTATTCAAATGACGTTGCAAGAAGGACCATTCGAACGTCTTGAAGGCTGCTGGACATTTAAAGCGCTGGGGAACGATGGGTGTCGTGTCGCGTTGGATCTGGAGTTTGTCGCCAAGGGCATGCTGATGAAAACACTCGGCGGGCTCGCCGGGTCGGTTAGCGATCGCATGGTGGACGCGTTTGCTGAGCGGATTCAGGCACAGGGTTAATGGATCAAACCGTTCAGGTTGAGGTGATCTATGCCGAACGCGACCGCGTGTCGCGCTGCCGGATTGATGTTCCGGCAAACAGTACGGTCGGTCACTGCTTAAAGGTTGCGGCGGCAGAACCACCATTCGCGGCGCTTGATTGCGCGAGTTTTGACACCGGTATCTTCGGCGAACGATGCGGCGTTGAGCGTGTGGTGCAACCTAATGATCGGATAGAGCTTTACCGGCCGTTGGTTAACGATGCTAAAACGGCACGGCGATTGCGTGCACAACAGCAGCGCGGGCTGTCCTAACCGGAGTTACTCGCGGCGTCGCTTGTGTTGTCCTCGCCGTCCTCTGCGGGCGCATTCGGCGCGTAGTCGCCGCTGATGGTGGCCAGTCGGTTATCCTCATCAAACGCCAGAATCAGACGCGACTCTTCGGCGAACACACCAGGCACATTGATTGAGTACAAATACACCCATTTAGTGTCGTCGAACGGGTCTCGCAGCACCGGCTCGCCCATTACAAACGCTACCTGGCGCCGAGTCATGCCCGGCTTAAGTTTGTCTACCATGTCTTGGGTGATGACGTTGCCCTGCTGTATCGCCACTTTGTACAGCTTCGGCATCTTGATGTTCGAAAGCCCGCAGCCGCTCAACAGACAAACGCTGACAATTATTGGTAAGAGACGTTTCATGGCGGGCATAGTACTCATGCACAACCATGCTGACCAGAGCTATTGTGTTTAGCAGCTCAACTCGCGGCGCTTAACCGGCGGCGGCCTGGGACAACAGTTCTTTGGCGTAGGTTCGCGTTTTGGTGTTGACGTCAGCGCCCGCCAGCATGCGCGCCAGTTCCTCAACTCGTTCGTTGTCGCTCAACGGTTGGATGTCGGTATGGTCGCCCGTCTTACTCACGCGCATATGATTTTGACCCAGCGCCGCTACTTGTGGCGCATGGGTGACGCAAAGCACCTGCGTGTGTACGGCGAGGTCGCGTAGGATTCGTCCAACGGTATCCGCGGTAGTGCCGCCGACGCCAACGTCAGCCTCATCCAGTACCAGACATGGCAGCGCACTGTTAGCTGCGGCAACGATTTGGATTGCGAGACCGATACGCGTTTGTTCTCCGCCCGACGCGATACGACCGAGGGGTCCTGGAGCAAAACTTTTATTCGTGGTGACGTGCAACTCCACCTGTTCAAGGCCGTTCTCACTCTGCTGCTCGTGAAACACGAGGCTGAGCTGACCTTGACTAATGCCAAGTGCATGGATGTATTCATCGACTGCGGAGCAAAAGGGTTTGCTGTGTTTATGCCTTGCTTTGGAGAGTTTCTCTGCCTCTTGCAGGTAGGCCTCTTGCTGTTGTTGTTGCTTAGCCATAAGTTCGTCTAACTCATCGCTGTCCGAACTCATGTTATCCAGTTCGTTGGCGAGCGCTTCGGCGTGTTCGATCAGTTGTTCCGGTTGCACCCGATGTTTGCGCGCAAGGTCATAGATCAGCTGCAGCCGCATCTCCGTCTCCTGCAGCGATTGAGGGTCAACCACAACGTGTTCCTGATAGTGCCGCAGATCCCGATTGGCGTCGTCCAGAAGATTCAGCGCCGACTCCAAAGTGTCCCTGCTCGCTTGCAGTTGTGGGTGCTCGTCGTCGATTTCTGCAACGCTGCGCGCAGTGGCGCGCAGACGATCTAACGCTTCCAGTTCGTTTTGCGCATAGTTCAATGTGTGCAGGATGTCTTGTGCCTGAGCTAAGCGTTTTTGTTCTCTCTCTAGGTCTGCCAGCTCGCCGGCTTGCAGGCTGACAGCGGTAAACTCCTGCAGTTGGTAGCTGAGCAGTTCGCGCCGGTCATCTTGGGTTGTCACCTGCTGTTGCAGCTCAGTGATGCGTTGAACCGTGTTTTGCCAAGCCTGGTAGCTGGCGGCAACTTTAGCGACCTGGGCGCCTTGTTTGGCGTAGTCATCAAGCAAAGTGCGTTGCACGCTGCGGTCGGTTAGCCGCTGATGCTCATTCTGACCCTGGATTTCCACCAGGTCGTCACCTACTTCTTTTAGATAATTGAGCGTTACCGGCACCCCATTTATAAAAGCGCGAGAGCGACCCTCGGCACTGATGACTCTACGCAGCAGACAGTCCGTCGCATCAGAATCAAGAAGCTCGTCGGCGATAAGCCGCTGTTGCAGAGCAGAATCAGAGGAGAGGGTGAATTCGGCGCTGATGTCGGCTTTGCCTGCTCCCGGACGTACCGTGTCACTGCGTGCTCGCTCGCCCAAGAGCAGGCTTAGCGCGCCCAGCAATATAGATTTTCCGGCGCCAGACTCGCCGGTAATGGTGGTTAAACCGTTGCTGAAACCAATGTCGAGGTGTTCGACGAGAACGTAGTTTTGGATGGTGAGTTGTTTCAGCATGATTTTGCTTGTTTGTAGGTCATAGCTTGGACGGCCGTTTAATCCTAATCCTCTGGAGCGTCTCAGGCCATCATCAAATGATGCATCGATGTGGTTTGGCTGGTATAAATTTCCCCTGCCCAAGGGATAGAAGTCGATGAACCGATCAGTACATACCCAAAGCTTGAGAACTAGGACGCTGGACAATGACGGATACTGATCTGACAGGCACTTCGACTGCCGCAGTGGACCCTGACCCTCGGGCCAAACAATTACTCAAACTATTAGTAGAGCATTACATCGCTGAAGGTACCCCGGTCGCGTCTAAAGCGCTGGCAACCCTCCCAGGCGTGGCGGTGTCGTCGGCGACCGTGAGGAATGTCATGAGCGATCTCGAGTCCATGGGGCTCGTGCGGTCGCCACATACGTCGGCGGGTAAGATACCGACGCAGCAGGGGCTTCGCTTTTTTGTAGACACGCTGTTGAGTGTTGAGCCATGGAATGAAGACCGTGTGCGCGAGGTTGAAGCCGAACTCGATCCTAACCTCAGCCCGTCGGAGCTTATCAGTACGGCTTCGGAGCTGTTGTCCCAGTTTACCCAGATGACCTGTTTGATAACGACGCCGCGACGCAACCAGAGCCACTTGCGCCAATTGGAATTTTTACGGCTTGACGATCAACGAGTACTGGTCATTTTGGTGTTGAACGATCGAGATGTGCAAAACCGTGTCATTCACTTGGACCAGAGCTTTAGTGACCAGGAACTATCTCAGGCGGCAAATTTGCTGAACCAAGAATTTGGTGGCCGTCCTCTCGAAGAAATGCGCGAGGCCGTATTTTCCAGCATGCGAGCCGATCGTGAACGCATGGACGCGGTGTTGCAAAGTGCGCTAACGATGGCTGAAAGCGCCCTACCTGCTGAGCGCGCCGCCACTGAGGATCAGGAGTTAGTGGTCAGTGGCGAGCGGCTGTTATTGGATTTCACAGCAGATACGGATATTGCACGGGCGCTGTTCGATGCGATTTCCCGCAAAGGCCGTGTGCTGCATTTGCTCGACCAGTGCCTGCAAAGCACAGGCGTACAACTCTATATCGGGCAGGAGTCCGGCTATCGCCCCTTGGGTGACATGTCCCTTGTGACCTCCTCTTATGAGGTCAACGGCCAGCTGGCCGGAGTGCTTGGAGTGATTGGCCCCACGCGCATGGATTACAAGGACGTGATTCCGGTGGTCGATGTTACGGCTCGAGTGCTCAGCGCGGCGATGCGCAACGCCTGAGGAATGTGACAACTCAAAGCGCTGCACGGTCCTAAAAGTTCCCTGTTTTATCCGCGCTTAGCCCTTGTTTTCGTGGTTTGTAGCCGCATATAAGCGCGACGGATCAGACAGGGGGCGCGCATGAGCGACAACGACAACAGCGGCACACAAAATGATGAGCAAACGCCTGAAAACGAGCAAGTTGAAACAGAAGCATCCGAACAAACGACCGAAGCGCCAGGGGCTGACGAGTTAGGCGCCGAATTAGCCAAAGTCAAAGACCAGTTACTGCGCACCATTGCAGAGTCGGAAAACATTCGCCGGCGTGCCAGCCGCGACGTGGAAAACGCACATAAGTTCGCAGTAGAAAAACTCCTCAACGATTTATTTCCGGTGTTGGACAGTCTCGAAAAAGCCGTTGAAACGGCAAGTCAAACCGAGGGCGCCGAGGCTATTGCTGAAGGGGTGGAGTTGTCCCTAAAAATGTTTGTGGCCACTTTAGAGAAAAATGGCGCGGTGCAGATCGATCCGCTGGGCGAACCCTTTGACCCTCAGCATCATGAGGCGATGGCGATGGTGCCAAACCCAGATGCCGAACCCAATTCCGTTATGGAGGTCATGCAAAAAGGTTATGTGCTTAATGAACGGCTTGTGCGCGCGGCGAAAGTCATCGTGACTAAGGCCGTAGATTCGTAACTTAACTTTAATTTCGCCATTGGACCTTGAACTCAGTTGGTCTGACCAAATATAGAAAATCAGCGCGAAGCCGGTACAAGGCGGCTTCATAGACAGTTAAGCGGAGATATAAAATGGGAAAAATCATCGGTATTGATTTAGGAACGACCAACTCCTGTGTGGCTGTTCTCGATGGTGGTGATGCGAAAGTAATCGAGAACTCTGAAGGGGATCGCACAACCCCATCGATTATTGCTTACACCGATGATGGTGAGATCCTCGTCGGCCAAAACGCCAAACGCCAAGCCGTTACCAATCCGCAAAATACTTTATTCGCGGTCAAGCGGCTGATTGGGCGCAAATTTGAAGACGAAGTTGTGCAGAAAGACATCAAGATGGTGCCGTATTCAATTGTTGGTGCAGGCAACGGTGACGCATGGATTGAGGTCAAAGACGAGCAACTCGCGCCGCCGCAGGTGTCGGCTGAAACACTGAAGAAGATGAAGAAAACTGCTGAGGAATACCTTGGTGAGGACGTCACGGAGGCGGTGATTACCGTCCCTGCGTATTTCAACGACTCTCAGCGGCAGGCTACAAAAGATGCGGGCAAGATTGCCGGCCTCGAAGTGAAGCGCATTATCAACGAGCCCACCGCGGCGGCTTTGGCCTACGGCCTCGATAAAAAGCGCGGTGATGCCAAGATTGCTGTGTACGACTTAGGTGGCGGCACCTTCGACGTGTCGATCATAGAAATCGCCGAGGTCGACGGCGAACACCAGTTTGAGGTGCTCTCAACTAATGGCGACACCTTTTTGGGCGGCGAGGATTTTGATCTAAAAATCATCGATTTCTTAGCCGACGAGTTTAAGAAAGAAAACGGCGTTGATTTGCACAATGACCCGCTGGCGCTTCAGCGACTGAAAGAAGCGGCAGAGAAAGCCAAGATCGAGCTGTCGAATAGCCAGCAAACCGAAATTAATCTGCCCTACATTACGGCTGACCAAACCGGGCCAAAGCACCTGGTCTTGAAACTCACTCGGGCTAAGCTGGAGTCCTTGGTTGAGGACTTGGTGCACCGCACGATTAACCCCTGCCAGGTCGCGTTAGATGACGCGAGCCTAACCACAAACGACATTGATGATGTGATCTTGGTGGGTGGGCAGACCCGTATGCCATTAGTGCAGGAGAAGGTTAAAGATTTTTTTAAGCAGGACGCGCGTCGTGATGTAAACCCTGACGAGGCGGTTGCCATGGGCGCGGCGATTCAGGCGGCGGTTCTTTCAGGGGACGTTACTGATGTACTGTTGCTCGACGTTACGCCGTTGTCTTTAGGTATCGAAACGATGGGTCAAGTAATGAGCGTGTTGATCGAAAAAAACACCACGATTCCATCGAAGAAAACGCAGGTATTCTCAACCGCTGACGACAACCAAACAGCTGTGACGATTCACGTGTTGCAGGGCGAGCGCAAGCAAGCAGGGCAAAACAAATCACTTGGCCGTTTTGATCTCAGCGACATTCCACCCGCGCCGCGCGGCACGCCGCAAATTGAGGTGGCCTTTGACATTGACGCTAACGGCATCTTGAACGTTTCGGCGAAAGATAAGGCGACCGGTAAAGAGCAGTCCATCATCATCAAAGCGTCTAGTGGTCTGTCCGATGAAGAAATCGAACAAATGGTCAGAGATGCGGAGGCGCACTCTGAAGAGGACAAGAGGTTTGAAGAGATGGTGGCGCTGCGGAATCAAGCGGATGGCTTGGTTCATGGTGCGCGTAAGGCGGTTGAAGATGCGGGTGATCAGGCAACGGAAGACGAAAAAACCGCAATACAAACAGCGGCGACCGAGCTTGAAGAAGCATTAAAGGGCGACGATAAAGCGGACATCGAAGCGAAGATGCAAACATTGTCCGAAGCATCGGGTTCGCTGGCGCAAAAAATGTATGCCCAGCAGGCCGAGGCGGGTGCTGGAGAAGCCACCGCTGATGACGACTTGGGCGACGCGGTGGACGCTGAATTCGAAGAGGTGAAAGAAGACAGCAAAGACTAAGCGGCTCTCGGTAGCTGCTCCTCACGTACAGCGCGGTGGTTGCCAAAGGGTGCCGCCGCGTTGTGGTTCAGGCGGTGGGATTTGAGCGACAAGCGAACTAAGTGGGCCAGTTGGACTAGGTAGGCGGAGAGGTATGGAAAAAAGGGACTATTACGACGTTTTAGGCGTCGAACGGGGCGCTTCTGAAGGCGACCTCAAAAAAGCCTACCGACGCTTGGCGATGAAGTTCCATCCAGATCGCAACAGCGACGACCCGCAAGCCGAAGAAAAATTCAAAGAGGCGACGGAAGCCTACGAGGTTCTAACCGATCAGGAAAAACGCGAGGCCTACGACCGATTTGGACATGCGGGCGTCGACCCTAATCAGGGCGGTGGTTTTGGCGGCCAGGGTAATTTCGGTGATATTTTTGGTGACGTCTTCGGCGATATTTTCGGTGGTGGCCGGAGCGGCCGTAGCGGACCGGCGCGGGGTTCCGATCTTCGCTATAACTTACGCCTGAGTCTGGAAAAAGCTGTCAGCGGCGACACCATGGAAATTCGCATTCCGGTCCTCGCAGGCTGCGGCGACTGCGGCGGCTCTGGCGCTAAGGAAGGCACTTCCGCATCCACCTGTCCCGATTGCAATGGTGCGGGCCAGGTTCGCGTCTCTCAGGGTTTCTTCTCATTGCAGCAAACGTGTCCGCGATGCCGGGGTCAGGGCAAGGTGATCACAGATCCCTGCCGTGCCTGCAGCGGTGCGGGCCGCGTGGAGCGGCAGAAGACGCTGTCGGTGAAGATTCCGGCTGGTGTCGACAACGGAGACCGGATCCGATTATCTGGCGAAGGTGAGGCCGGGCCGCACGGTGGACCGCCCGGTGACTTGTATGTGCAGATAGAAGTCAGCGAGCACCCGATCTTTGTGCGCGAAGGGCGTCACTTATACTGTGAAGTACCGATTTCTTTTGCTGATGCCGCGCTGGGCGGTGATCTTGAAGTGCCGACACTTGACGGCCGAGTAAATCTGAAGATTCCCGCAGAAACCCAGACCGGTAAGGTGTTTCGCTTGCGCGGCAAGGGTGTGACCCAAGTTCGTACTGCCGGCGTCGGCGATTTGTTGTGTAAAGTGCTCGTAGAAACGCCGATTAAGCTAACGGAAGAGCAAAAACACCTTCTCGAGAAGCTGAAAGAAACACTAGGCGACAGTGATAAGCACTCGCCCAAAGGCAAAACCTGGTTCGATGGTGTGAAAGATTTTTTTGAAACGTTAAAGTCTTAGCACCGAAGTAACGAACGCATCGTTCGTTGGGGGAAACATGATTCGAGTAGCCGTAGCGGGCGCCGCGGGGCGCATGGGCCGAGCCCTGATCGACACTATCAGTGTTACCGAGGGGCTGACCTTAGGCGCCGCGTTCGAACATGCGGACAGTCCTGCGGTGGGCAAGGGCGCTGGTGCCGGCGGTGTGGTGGTCAGTGACAAGCCCGCGGATTGCGTCGATGATTTTGACGTCGTTATCGATTTTACTGTGCCAGCAGCAACCCTTGCGCTGGCCGAATTATGTGCCGCTGCAAACAAGTCCATGGTGATCGGTACCACCGGTTTCTCGGCGGAGCAGCTCAATGCTCTGCGGGCGTATGGTCAAGAAGTTGCCCTGTTTATCTCGCCGAATATGAGCGTGGGTGTCAACGTGCTGTTGCAGCTGGTGGAGCGAACGGCGCGGATGTTGGGCGATGAAGTCGATGTAGAAGTGATTGAAGCTCACCACCGGGACAAAGTCGATGCGCCTTCAGGTACGGCGGTACGCATTGGCGAGGTGCTCGCCGAAGCGTTGAATCGAGATTTATCGAAACATGCGGAGTATGGTCGGCAAGGTATTACCGGTGCGCGTGAACGCAGCACTATAGGGTTTTCGACCATTCGCGGTGGTGACATTGTGGGAGAGCATACGGTGCTGTTTGCGGGAGCGGGTGAGCGGCTGGAAATAACGCATCGCGCCCAAAGCCGCAGTAATTTCGCCCAAGGCGCGGTGCGCGCTGTCGCTTATGTGCACGGCAAGCCCGCAGGCCTGTACAGTATGGACGATCTGCTTAGATAGGCCCTCGGCAACGCTCTGAGGGGCTTATGCACCGGAACGAAAACGCGTCCGGCGTCTCTACCGCGGCCTGGCAGGCGGAATTGTATTCGGCAAATCCCAATAGTTAGAACTCATCGGTATGGCACCAACTGCGCTGGCAAAGGCCCTGTGCCGGCCACTTGGGCGGCCTCACGGATGCAACAGCTGCTGTTAGCCATGGAGTGCACAGGGGTGTAGCTAAAGTGGCCTATCAGGTGGAAATTTGCCGCGACCAGTCGGATTGTTGCTGATTTTTCCAGTCGTCATGGGTATACTTTTGCACCTAAGCTCGCTCATCGATCCTACCGCTTTTGAGCTTGGTTTCGCCCCGAGCAGTCCGTTTTGGGGAAGGGAGTGAAAACCTGATTTGGTTGCCGTTTGCGTGGCTCTTCTTCTAGGCAGCGCAGGCTAAGTACGAGCGCCATCTCAGCGGTCTGGAAGTTTTCCTCTGCATGGAGGTAAGGTGAATAGGCAATTTCTTTGATACCGGCTCTTTTGGTTCTCGAGGACGGTAGTGTTTTCCACGGCCGCTCCATTGGTGTCAGTGGCACCACTGTGGGTGAAGTGGTGTTCAATACGGCGATGACCGGTTACCAAGAAATCCTTACCGATCCGTCCTATCGCCGCCAGATTGTCACACTTACCTATCCACAAATTGGCAACACTGGGGTGAATCCCGAAGATTTCGAGTCCGACAAGGTTTGGGCCGCTGGTTTAGTCATTCGTCAGACTCCGAAATTGCATAGCAATTGGCGCAGTCGCCAAACCTTGAGCGAATTTCTGGTCGAACAAAAAACGGTTGCGATCGCTGACATTGATACTCGTCGCTTGACCCGTCTGATCCGTGAACGGGGCGCAATGGCGGGTTGTATTTTCGCGGGCGAAG
>Ga0160422_10001019_pt1 | contig 17347 bp, 17 predicted proteins | sample Fk160mmetaG_FD_108192 | JGI IMG/M metagenome (GOLD analysis project Ga0160422, IMG submission 108192) | Marine microbial communities from the Central Pacific Ocean - Fk160115 60m metaG | ecosystem: Environmental > Aquatic > Marine > Oceanic > Photic zone | place: The Central Pacific Ocean... | reverse complement strand
GTCAGCGATGGCGTGCAAGGTCTGCAGTTCTGCCTCTCCCGACACGATGACACTCATCACCTTGCGGGGTTGCTTGAACACCTTGACCATGGGCTCTTCGGCCTCCGCAGGAAACGATTGAATCTGGTCAACTGCGGCTTTGATGTCAGATATGGCTTGGTCCCGGTCGGCATCCACCAGCAACTCCGCCCAGACCGACCCCACGTTTTCGTTGGATGTGCCGCCCACGCGTTTGACGCCATCGATTCCGCGAACCGCCTGTTCCAAAGCCAGAACGACGCCTTGTTCGACTTCTTCGGGGCTCGCACCGGGGTAGGCGACCGTCACGATGACCATGTCCAGCTCGAATTCGGGAAACACCTCCTGCTTGATTCGCGACATGCCGAGGAGCCCGGCCACGAGAATGATGATCATCAGCAGGTTGGATGCGACGGGATTTTTGACCATCCAGAGGATGGGACCGGAACCCTTCATTGTGCTGCTCCTGTCAGTTGCAGAGGTGTGCCCGCCAACGGCAAGGACAAGGCGCTGGTGACCAGCAGGTCGCCGGGCTCAAATCCCCCCTCGACCACGACCGTGTCGGCGTCGCCACCGCTGATGGTGACGGTTCGAGGCGTCAAGATGCCGTCGACACTGACCCATGCTGTGTCGCCGTCATGGACGGCGCTCCTCGGTATCTGGGCGACAGATTGCGCCGTCACCCCGGCAAACACCACCTCGACGTAGGCGCCCGGAAGGAGCGGGAGAGCACCATCGTCCCGGTCGAAGGGTCGGTCGATCGCCACGGTCACTTGGGCTTGGCGGGTCGCGGGGTCGAGGGTGCCCCCCATCTGCAGCGCGGTGCCATCAAACGTGAGCTGCCGTCCATCCGCGAGGCGATGAATGATGGTGGCGTTCGATCCGACGCCGTCGCGCGAGGCAAACTGCAACACATCGAGTTCCGCTAGGGGCAGGGAAACGTTCACCCATAGTTGGTCCGTCCCCACTAAGGTCGCAACGGGACTGCCCGGGCCCACCACTTGGCCCAAGTCAATCGACTCGTCGATGACGATGGCATTGAAAGGGGCCCGGAGTCGGGTCCGGGAGAAGTTGAGTTCCGCAGCCGTCAGCGCCCCTTTGGCCGCGGTCGCGGATTGTTTCGCGAGGGCGAGCTGGGGTTTGCGCAGGGCCAGCTCAGACGGTTGTGTTCCGTCTTCCCGAAGGAGTTCCCACTCGCGAACGGCGACTTCGCTTCGGCCTTGCTCAAGGGCCAGCTCCAGTTCTGCACGCTGAGCATTGCTGCGGGCTTGGTCGAGGGCGGCTTGGTGATCGCGGGGTTCGATCCGTGCGATGACCTCACCGGCCTCGAATCGACCGCCGGGCATTAGGCGTTCGTCCACCGAGACAATTTTCCCTCCGACCTGTGGAACGAGAGACACGCGCTGGGCTGCCACAACCGTTCCGGTGCCCCGCACGGGAATGGGCAGGTCAGCGGTCTCGATGGGTACGGCATCGACCAACAACGGTTTCACCTCAACAGATGTTTTCTCGGCTTCACCGCGCGATGCGATCATGCCGCCCGCGAGTGCCACACCGGCAAAGACAATGATGATGGGTCGGAGTGCAGATTTCGAAGCGGTCATTTGGATTCCTCGAATACGGGTAGCCATGTGCCACCCAGAGCGGAGTGAAGTTGAATTCGTGCCTGCAGGCGAGCGCGTTGGGCATCAACCCACGCAATCTGGGCCGCCTGGTCGGCGGCAGTGGCAGTCAAGACGGCAAGGTAGGGGGCAATCCCCTGACTGTAGCGGCGACGCGTTTCGGTGAGCGCTGCCGTGGCGGACTCGGCTTGAACCCTGACGGCCTCTAAGGTGTCGGCCGCGGCGTTCTCAGCGGCAATGGCAGACTCAATTTGCTGCACAGCGCTGAGGATGGTCGACCGAAGTCGCATGCGGGCGATGTCGCGTTCAGCCTTGGCGGCCTTAATGCCCGCATGGGTACGGCCGCCCGCGAAGATCGGCACCGTGGCAACCGCACCGACCCCCCAAGTGTCCACGTCCTGAGTGTCATCCATGGTGAGGTACTGCTTGCCGTACTGGCCGGTCAGGGTCAGCGTCGGGAGCAAACCCGCCATGGCCGCACCCCGACGGAGGCGCGCGCTATCGAGTTGATGGATGGCGGCGCCGACATCGGCCCGGTCATGGATCAACCGGTCGGTGGTGCCGATTGACGGTGCAGCATTCAAGGTGGGGAAGCCGGATGAGGCCGGCAGTTCGGTTGAAGGCGGCTTGCCGAGTGCGACGGCCAACCGCCCATTGGCAGCCGTTCTGGCAGATTTCGCACGGGGAAGCATGGCTTCGACCTGCGCGCGCTGCTGCCGCTGCTGCAGCACATCAATGGCGCTTGCCTCGCCGCGCTCGTAGCGCAGTTCCACCAACTCCAGAAGGTCAGTGGCGGCTTGCACTTGATTCTCGATGACCTTCACTTGTTCGCGGGTGGCAACCAAGTCGTACCAAGCCATGCCGAGTTGCCCGGCCACCGAACGCATGGTGGCATCCCGTCCTCGGTTGGCCGCCTTGGCGTTTCGGCCAGCCGCCATTGCTGTCATGGTTGACCGTCCGAAGGCATCGATTCCCCAAGCGCCTTTCACCAGCGCACTGCTGCTGCGGTATGTGTCGGGCACATCCGATGTCCCACTGCCAAAATCTGGCACCGATGCAGGGTCTTCGCCGGCGGCTGCCGCCAAACCGGAGGCGAGGGAACCGAGATACTCGAAGGTGGCGCTGTAGTCGGGCATGCTGGCCGCAAAGGGACTGAGCGTCATGCTATCTGTGGGCGCTTCCTGAGTTACGGCCTCGAAGCTGACGGTGGGGAGCAGGGCACCCACGCTGCTCCATGTTCCCGCTTGAGCGAGTTCGACCTGAGCGGCTGCGATGGCGAGGTCGGGGTTGTCGCCCAAGCCGTCGCTCAGGACGACGGTCAAGCCGGGGTCGTCAATCAGGTTCCACCAAGCGGTGGAACGGTCGACGGCGCTTCCGTCACCGTATCGGGCAACCGACTCGATCAGTCCCTCGGCTTCGCGTTCCGCCGGGCTCGCGGCCTGCGCAGCTGAGAGCAGTGCTATCCACCAAATCATGAGGCCTCCGAAACGGCGATTCCATCAATGAAGGAATCCACCAGCTGGGTCACATATTGTTCGTCTGTGCACGTGAGGTCGGTGTCACCAATGATGACCTCACGAAACGGTCGGCTGTGCAACATCCCGAGGTAACCAACCGCCAAAATCTGCGGGTCCACCGACTGAATTCGTCCGGCGTCGATGGCCTGTTGGAGCCAGTCAGCCAACAAGACACGGACCCGAACCGAGGGGCGGGTCGCGTGGCCGTCCTCATCGGGCAAGCTCAAGCCTGCAGAGTGCAGCATCGCGAGACACGGCACGACCCGGCGCATCACACCGATCATGGCGACACCGAGTTCGATCAGCTGCGCACGAATTGGTCCAGCTTGGGGCCCCATTTCGAGACGGTCAACAATCGGGTTGCGCTGCATGGGCTGGCGCAGCGCGCTGATAATCAGTCGCTCTTTGGTGCCAAACCGTTTGAACAGGGCGGCCTGCGAGATCCCTGCCCGCTCGGCAATCATCGTGGTCGATACGCTGGGCCCGTACTCAAACAGACAGGACTGCGTAGCCGCCAATATTTCATCGTCTGTCAACAGCCTTGGGCGCGCCATGACTTCCCCCCGAAAGTAAGTGCGTGAACACTAACTAACCAGAAGCCATTCCCATGCAATCGATTTTTTTTGCGGGTCGCGGGTAAGATCGGTCCCGGGAGGGTCAGTCCTTGAAGGCCACGCCGGTTGCAACGAGTTCGTACACGATCTCGGTTCCAGCTTGCTTCTCGGGAATCACTTCTTTGTTGACGGACTCGCTCTCGTAGTGAGCGACGCGCTTCGGGTCGACCTTGTGCGAGCGAACCAAGCCTTCGATTTTCGCGGTCTTGCCCGTGCCGTCCTTCGCCACCAAAAACGCGTGCGCCTTGGTTCGAATTCGAATGCTCTTGTCCCCCTCTGCGAGCACGAGCCAGCAGCCAGCTTTTTGGCACACATCGGCGACCTTGCCTTGGACCATCACGGTGGACCCGTCGTACTTGGATGGATCCTTCAGCAGATCCACTGAGGTGATTGGCGTCTCAGTGATGGTGAACGGGTTCCCAAAGTGCGTCCAGCCTTCGGCAGCGAAGCTGGGAGACGACAACGAAACAAGCAGTGCAAAAATCATCGAGGTCATGTGTGCTCCAGTTGTTGGGCGCATGTATAACCGCAACTGTTCAGCCTGCGAGTACTTTTGCGAACGTCGCTCTGCTGACGTTGGCTCCGCACAGCACGATAGCCGTCGTGGCGGTGGCGTACCGGTGCGCAAGTTGTTGATAGCCGGCCACGGCGACACCCGCGGCACCCTCGATGACCATGTGGTGGGAGTCCATGATGTCGCGCATGGACTGCGCGATGGCGCCTTCTCCGACGATGACGAACTCGTCGATGACATCGCGGCACAGGTCAAAGGTAATCGAACCGGGCTCAACACCGCCCGCAGTGGCGCCTGAAAGCGTGGGTCTGCACGGAACATCAATAATCTTGCCGGCTTCGATGCAGCGTTGCATGGCGGGCGATGCAGCGGGCGAGCACCCGACAATTCGGATGTGTGGATTCAGCGACTTGAGGTATGTGCCGATGCCGGCGATGAGACCGCCGCCACCGATTGCAACAAAGACAGCCTCAAGCCCGGCCACCTGTTGCATCAGTTCATGGCCGACCGTGCCTTGACCGGCCACGATGTCGGGATCGTTGTACGGCGAGATGAACGCGCGCTGCGTCTTGTCGGCAAGCAAGCGGGCGTAGGCCTCTGTGTGCACGCAGTCATCGCCAACTTTGTCAATGGTTGCGCCGAGCGCCCGAATGGCATTGACTTTGGCCTCATCGGTTGAAGTGGGAACAAACACAGTGGCGGCGATACCGAGTTTGCGGGCGGCGTAGGCCACACCAAGGCCGTGATTTCCGCTGCTCGCCGTCACCACGCCGCGTGCGCGCTGCGCCGCAGGCATTGAGAGAATGGCATTTGTAGCGCCGCGAATTTTAAATGAACCGGTGAGTTGCTGATTTTCGAGTTTCAGCCAAACATTGGTTCCCAGTTTGGGGGCTTCATCGACGGGTGTTCGCCGGACGAATGCGCCGATTCGGTCAACGGCTGCCTCAATGGTGTTTTGTGTGATCATGGATGATCTCTATCCCTTCATGCTGTACGGTACATGAACCGAAGGAGATTGGGCATGCGCCGAGTGATTGTCCTTGTGTTGATGGTGATGGGTTGCAAAGGCAAGGACGCCGATGCACCGGCTGACGACTTGAATTCGCCCACACCGTGTGTCGTGGGTTCCGACGTCTGCATTGTGTTCGACAGTGGGTGGACGGCTCGCAGCGCCTCCGCAGAATGCGACGCACTCGATGGCGCCCGAGAGGCTTGTCCGGCCGATCCGCTTGGCGATTGTGCCACCGAGGACGGCTTGACCTATCGCCTCTACGACATGAACCCCGTGGACGCCGCGGGCTATTGCGAGTACCTAAGGGGAGAGTGGCAGGTCACCGATTGATTAGGTGTCGACCGAAATCGGCATGACCGGTGATGGCAGTTGATGGGCCTGTGCGAGCACAGCCAACTCCGCGTCTGAGGTGATCATGGCGGCGGTGTCGGCGGCGAGCACAAAGGGCTTCTCCGGACCTGGCGGTGCGGGGATGTCGGCAACGGGAACAGGTTGGTGGCTCTGCATCGGAGAAGCGACCGAGTTCTGGTCTCGGTGGCCCACCCGCCGGAGGGAGTCCGCGATTACCGCAGCGGGCTCTCGCACGGGTTGCGATGTTTCCGCGATGCTGGTGCCGGTCGACTCTCGACTGGTCTGGGTCCCCGAGTCTCCGCCGTTTATGCGTGGACTGGGGGCCGGGGAGTGCTCCCCACTGATTAAGTTGATGGCCATCGACTCTCCATGGTCACTCTACCTGATTTTACGCCCACCCCCAACCCAATCGACACCCAGCGCGACACCCTCGTACCCGCGGGGCGAGTCGCCCATTGGCTGTTTTGGTGACAGCTTGGTGACGAACGAACGTTGGGCGGTTCATAGCTATTGACGAGTCAACGCTAAGCGACAATGTTGGCGGCGCATTCGAACTCTGCCCCCCCGTCACCCCGGAATCGCCATGCAAGTCAATCGCCTTCTCGAAATCGAATTCGCACCTCACGCAGACCTTGTGGACGCAGCAAACCGAGCCGTAGGTCGTCTGTCCAATCACCTTGAGTTGACTGAATACCGAGTGGAGCCACTTGTTCGGATGGAGAAGGCTCTTGTGTCCCCTTGGGGACACGAGTCCCACAATGCACGTTCATTCGCCTATCGAATTCACCTCGGTGAGTTGAGCGGGAGTGAGTGGTACACGCTTCGAGCGGATGTTCTCAAACCATTGGCCCAGCAGGGCGTGGCTGTCCGAGAAGTCCAGTTCGCTGCGTAACGTTCGTGACCCGCAGTGCCCCTTCGCAGGGGTCGGGGTGCTGCGGGTCCGTTTCGATCGCAATGCGAACGCTCTGCAGGACGCAGAGTGACCTCATTCATCCGGTTCGGGTTGTCGGTGGTGATGTGGTCATCACGCGATGATTCGAACCATTGACCTTGACCCGCACGCAGTTCTTCGGGCACGCTGGCGGCATGCAGACGTGGGTTCCGGTCGTGTTGGGTGCAGTCGGTGGCACTGTTGTGGGAGTTGCATGGCTTGCCGCCATTGTGACGCTTGTCAACCAACGGCGAAAGGGCCGCAGTCAGGCGCTCTCTGAGGTGGACTCCACCTCCACGCCGTTGGAGCCAATACGGTCGCTGTTGGAGCCCGACGATGGGGAGCCTTCATCGCCGCTGCCGTCGATGAGCATGGCTCCGCTCAGTCTGAGCCGGTACATCGAAGTGCGAGGTGCAATCGCAGGATGGTCGCGTTCGGGTGAGTCCGTAGAGGATCAACTCGATGCGGTGTTCGGATTGACTCGTGCGCAATACCGGGAAGCCCATGGCTGGTGGATGAGCGCCCTCGAGGGAGCCGATGACAGACTCGATGATGTTGAGCGACAAGTCGCCGTTTTTGCGTCGCGCTATGGAGGCTCGGCTTGAGGCGCGAATCGATCTACATTGATACAAGGAAACCATGAGTCAAAATCCGGTTTCTCTCGTGTCTGTTTCTCCACCAGAGGCCGCACAGCGTGTCTCTCGGAACGCCCGTCCCGCAGCACCGGGAGAAAAACGGAACCGCTACACATTGCCTTCCTCCCTGCAGAGCGGTTCGCCCGTGGGGTATCGAACACGAGTGTCTTTGACACAGGCAGAGGCCGACGAGGCGGCACTCCTGTTTTCCTTGGAGCGGCCGCGCGGATTTGTCAATGGCGGTCCCATTCGGGAGCAGGCACTCTTTGAAGAGGTCAGCCTCGGGATTCTCACCGCTCGGCAGAGCACGAACTTTCGAGGGCACAAGCAGGTCACACTGGGACCCCACGATAGCCAACAGATCGCGGACTTGATGCGCGATTTGGACGGCTGTGAAGCCAGCGTGCTGGATGGGGCCGCCATGACCCATGTTGTGTTCACGCGTCCGTACCGGACACCATTCACGCTGCTCCTGACCTTCGTAGGTCACCACATGGGTCTCAACCTCCTGACCGTGCCTTGGCGTGCCATCGCCAAGCGATGGATGCATGCCGATGACATTCCATCGATCGGGTACCTGCAGCACCTGCACCTCGGAATTCTGGCCGACGCCATGGAGCGGGCGGCCGTCATTGCATCCCATGGCCGGCGCAAGGCCCAAGTGCTTATGGGGCCCTTCGCCAATCAAGATGTACGCAAGACCAATCGCGCCCTGATCGATCGCATCCACAGCCTGTGTGGCCTCTCTGCAGCAGCAGTGGCAGAAGGCTGGCGTGTTGGTTTGGTGGCGCAGGTGGGTGCAGTTGAACAGTCGCTTCCACTCTCCGAGGCGACCGCTCGCAAAGTCGGAGCCAACCTGATGGCCTTCCGTTCTGAGCGAATTCAGCCAGGCGTCAATGCCGAGGAGTCGGCGCCCGATGAATACCAGCATCGGCAAGATATGGACGTGCCGGAAGAACTGGCGTTTATGGCGGCACGGGCGGCCTACAACAGCTTCACACACTGGACGGGGTGTGAGCGGGACCAGGCGAAAGAGTTGTTGCTGATGGAACGAATCGATGTGCTCACGGACGGAGGGAGAGATCGCCTTCGGCAAATCCGTGCGGACAACAATGGGATTACGGACGCGCTCATCAAAAACCTGCCGCTCTGGGCAGATTTGCCGATGGGCAAAGCCTTGAGTCGCAACGCAAATCGAGGCCGGAAAGCGTTCGCGTTGGTCGGGCAACGGATCTACATCGGCGGGTTAGATAAAGGCCAGTTGGGGAAGCTCGGCCTCGATCCGACTCTGGCTTGCCAAGCCATTGGTGCTGCGGCGAGCCGGTCCGCAAAGGTGTGTGAGTTGTCGGGTTGCATTGATCTCCCGGACGACTGCGACCTGTTGGTTGGGACCTGTTTGATGGCGGGCCCCGTAAACCAAAATGATATCGGCAAGCAGTTTTACGGCTACAAAGACTTGCTTGCAGGTGCCTTCGAAGCTCAAGACCCAACATCCATGATGGTGTGGACGCTTAAAGCGAAGACTGTGGCCGACCCGTTGGGCAATGAGGAACAGCTGTTGAACCGCAAGCGCAAAGGCGCGTTGGTTGACCTTCGTCCCGCACCTCATGAAGTGGTATCGGTTCGGGTGGATGGGAAGCTCGTGCCCATGCGTAAGGCCCACGGCCGCACGAATCAAGAACGCGCGTATGCGGATGTGGGCAACTTTGTGCGCGGTCCCAATGGAGCGCCCATTCCGGGTAATCGGGGATCCGCATGGCCGGCCGACTTGGCCAATGAAACGGTTTGGAAGGAAACACTATGAGTGCAATTCGCATCGAATTCGAGGCCCCGCCCTCCACAGGGAGCTTGATGCTACGTGCAGCATTGAGCCGCAAACCGGGCTTAAAAGAAGGCGAAGACCTTCCGCGCTTTGAGGCGGTCGTCAACGATGTCCGCGTTGACCAACTGGCAGCGTACCAATCAATCTGTGGGTTTCCCGAGTCTGATGTGCTGCCCCTCACGATGCCGCAGATCGTGGCGGCACCGCTTCACTTGGCCGTGTTGACCCACCCAGAATTTCCGATGCCAGCCATGGGCATGGTTCATGTTTCAAGCCGCATTGTTCAGCAGCGACCGATCCACGGTGATGAGTCACTCGACATTTTCGTCTGGGTTGAGGGCCAGCGGCAGGCGAGGAAGGGTTGTGAGGCTGACATGATCACCGAAATCCGCATCGATGGCGATGTGGTTTGGGAGAGCGTGACAACCGTCTTGTCCACCGCCGCCAAAGGGCACGGTAAGAAATCAGAGCCGGACCCGATACCGGAGCCGGTGCCCACCCGTTCGGTTGTTTGGAGCATGGCCACCGATTTGGGTCGCCGGTACGGAACAATTGCAGGTGACCGAAATCCGATTCACCTCTGGCCCATTACGGCCAAGCTGTTCGGGTTCAAGCGACACATCATTCACGGCATGTGGTTGCTGGCGCGTGCGATCGCGGAACTGGACACGGACGTTGGCGATGGGCCTGTTCAGGTGGATGTCGCGTTCAAGAGGCCCGTGTTCCTGCCGGGAACAGCGACCTTCAGTGCAGGTGATCAAGACGGGTCCATCGCCTTTCGGTTGGACAACCCTGAGAAAGGCAAGACACATTTGTATGGTCAGGTGAAACGCCTCGGCTAAAGCGGAAAAACGTCTTCGGGCATCGCGCGGTGGTCGCCACGGTTTTTCCATTCCCGGAGTGCTGCCAGTGTCGCGGCCGGGTCGTTTGTGTCAACGGACGGAAATTCTTGGCTGACTGCCCACCGAATCGAGGGTTCAGTCACCCGTATAAAGGGATTCGTGGCACGCTCTTCACCGATTGTGAAAGGCACGGTGCAGCCGCCAAGGCGTCGAATGTTCCATACCTCTTGGATACGGTCACGGAGAGCGGGGTTGTCACGGTCAATCATCCATGCGAAGCGCAGGTTGTCTTGCGTGTACTCGTGGCCGCAACACACCTTGGTTTCCACCGGTAGGGTGATGAAACGTTGCAGGCTTGCGTGCATCTTCGACGCTGGCCCATCAAACAACCGACCGCAGCCGCCACCAAACAGCGTGTCACCGCAGAACAGCACGCCGTCCACGAGAAATGAGATGTGGCCATTGAGGTGGCCCTCAGTCAACCACACTTCGCCGATGGCATCGCCAAGTTGAAATCGGTCACCGTCCGCGACACGTTCAGTGATCCCTGGCACATCCGAAGCGCGGGCGGCTGCGCCAATCACCCGCATCTGACGCAGCAAATGGCGTTCAGCTAAGCCTCGGTTCAGTCCAATGTGATCGGGATGCGTGTGCGTGTTCAGGATGGTCGTCAACCGTATGCCTTGGGCCTTGCAGTAGGAGAGAACGGTCTCCGCATCGGGTCCGTCGACCGCGCCGGCTGAGCCTGTCTCGGTGCAGACTGCGATCCAGACTAGATTGTCGGACGCAGCAGGCAGTTGATGGATCTCGAGCCGTCCGCTGGCACTAAAAAACGGTTTTCTGGGTCGGGTCACGGCGTGGGTCATCGCTCGACCCGTTAACCTGCTCCGTACGAGAAGCGGGTTTTGCCAAGGAGATACCGATGGACCACTCCCTTCATCCGATGGAAGCAAGCCCTCTCCAAGCACGCCGCGAAGTGGTGTTTTTGGTGATTTCGGGGCTGTTCCTTGGCTCCCTCACGATGCTCAACGTGCTTGGGTTGACCCGCTTTATCGACTTGAGTTTCACGGTCTTCGGGGTGAGCGTTCCCATGCCGCTTGCGGTGGGTGTGTTGCCGTACCCAATCACGTTTCTGTGCACAGACCTGATTTCAGAGTTGTATGGGCGAAAGCGAGCCTCCAATGTTGTTTGGGTTGGGTTCGGTCTCAATCTCTGGGTTGCCTTCATTCTTTGGCTGGGCGGCGTTCTCCCCCCTGAGTTGGGAATCGATCCCGCCACAGGGTTGCCTCCCGAAGGAGTAGATGGCCGGCTGTTCTTTGAGGTTCAGCACCTCGCATTCGGTTCGGTAGTCGCCTCGATGTCGGCGTACTTGATCGCCCAGCTGTGCGATGTCCACCTGTTTCACTTCTGGAAGCGCGTGACCAACGGCAACCACCTTTGGCTCCGCAACAACGCAAGCACGATGGTCAGCCAATTTGTGGATTCGTTTTCAGTGATGACCATCACCCACTTTTACGCAGCGGGCCTTCCGCTCGACGATAGCCAAGCCCTGTGGCCTCAACTCTGGACCTTCATTCTGGCCGGCTATGTGTTCAAGCTGGTGTGTGCCGCATTGGACACGCTGCCGTTGTACGTGCTCGTTCGAAAGCTCGGGGCCTACCTCGAGGTCGACCACAAGTTGACTTAGCCAATCGCGTTGATGATTGCGTTTAGGGTGGCGCTGGGACGCATGGCTTCTGCAGCGCGTGCTTCATCGGGCGCATAGTATCCTGCGAGGTTCATTGCGGAGCCTTGGGCGGCGTTGAGTTCGTCCACAATCGTCGCTTCGTTGCTCGCGAGGTCGGCAGCGATTCCCTCGAACTGTGTCGCCAGTTCTGCATCCTCCGTCTGACTGGCGATGGCCTGCGCCCAGTACATTGCAAGGTAGAAGTGAGAACCTCGGTTGTCGAGTTCGCCCACCCGTCGCGACGGCGACTTGTTGGACAGCAAATACTGCGTCGTTGCATCATCGAGCGTCGACCCAAGTACACGTGCACGTGCGTTTTGATAGCGATTGGCTACGTGCTCCAGCGAGACCGCGAGGGCAAGAAATTCGCCGAGGGAGTCCCAGCGGAGGTGGCCCTCTGCCTCAAACTGCTGGACGTGCTTAGGCGCTGACCCGCCTGCGCCCGTTTCAAACAGTCCGCCGCCGTTCATCAGTGGCACAATTGAGAGCATCTTGGCGCTGGTCCCGACCTCAAGAATCGGAAACAGGTCGGTTAAATAATCACGCAACACGTTGCCGGTTACGGAGACTGTGTCGAGGCCTTTGCGGATGCGCTCAAGAGAAAAGCGAGTGGCTTCAACCGGCGAAAGAATTGGAAACTCAAGTCCCTCGATTTCATGATTCGGCAGATACCGCTCCACCTTCTTGATGAGTTGTGCATCATGGGCCCGTGTCTCGTCCAGCCAAAACACCGCGGGAGCCCCCGTAGCGCGCGCCCTCGACACCGCCAGCTTGACCCAGTCTTGGATGGGCGCGTCCTTGACGGTGCACATGCGCCAGATGTCTCCAGCCTCGACCGTGTGCTGCATCAGTTCAGCCCCGGAGGAGTCGACCACGCGCACGACACCTGCTGAAGCGAGTTCAAAGGTCTTGTCGTGGCTTCCGTACTCCTCAGCTTTCTGCGCCATCAAGCCGACGTTCGACACGCTGCCCATGGTGACCGGATCGAGGGCTCCATTGGCCTTGCAGTCGTCAATGACCGATTGGTAGATGCCGGCATAGCTCGAATCGGGAATCACTGCCTTAGTGTCTTGGGTCTTGCCTTCCGCATTCCACATGCAACCGCTGGTGCGGAGCATGGCGGGCATCGATGCATCGATGATCACGTCGGAAGGAACGTGCAGGTTGGTGATGCCGCGGTCCGAGTCCACCATCGCCAGTGCGGGACCGTTCGCATAGACCGCTTGCATGTCCGCTTCGAGGGCTGCGCGGGTCTCCGGTGCAAGTCCATCCAACTTCCCAAGGAGGTCGCCGAGGCCGTTGTTGACATCGACACCGATGGCGTCGAGCTCCGCCCGGTACTTAGAAAACACGTCGCGGAAAAAGACTCGGACTGCATGGCCGAAGATGATGGGGTCCGACACCTTCATCATGGTTGCTTTCATGTGGAGACTGAACAGCACGCCGGTGTTGCGGGCGTCGTCGACCTGTTGGGCGAGGAAGGTCAGGAGTGAAGCCTTGCTCATGAAGGTTGAGTCGACCACCTCACCCGCCAACCCAGTGATCCCGTCTTTCAGGACTGTTGCAGTACCGTCTGCGGCAATGTGCTCAATCCTCAGGGTCGTGTCGCCGGTGAGCGTCACAGATTGTTCATTGGAGCGGAAGTCTCCGCTGTTCATGGTCGCGACGTGGCTCTTGCTCTCGGCAGTCCAAGCGCCCATGGAGTGGGGGTTGGCACGAGCGTACTCTTTCACGGCCTTGGGAGCTCGGCGGTCTGAGTTCCCTTCGCGAAGCACAGGGTTGACAGCCGATCCCTTCACTTTGTTGTACAGCGAACGGATTCGCTCTTCCTCGGGGGTCTGTGGTTCTTCGGGATAGTCCGGAAGCGCGTAGCCTTGAATCTGCAGCTCGGAGATCGCAGCCTTCAACTGTGGCACCGATGCAGAGATGTTGGGCAGCTTTATGATGTTGGCTTCGGGGCGCTTCGCGAGTTCACCCAGTTCGGCCAGCGCGTCACTCACGCGCTGGTCCTCCGGCAACAGGTCATTCATCCCGGCGAGGATCCGCCCAGCCAATGAGATGTCACGCGTCTCTACATCGATCCCTGATGATCCGGTGAAGGCCTTGACGATAGGAAGAAATGAATGCGTGGCGAGCGCGGGGGCTTCATCGGTCTTCGTGTAGATGATCGTTGGTTTGTTCGACATGGTGCACCTCGGTGAAATCAACGAGGCATGCTAACCAAGAATCGCGCTCAGACCACCCGACGTTTGTGGTCTTCTGCGAAGTCGCGCATTCGATTGTATGCGCCATGGGGTACAAGAAATCGAACTAACCAGCCATCGCGCAGGGTTTCTCCAATTTCGGCAGGGAACTTCGTCACGTATCCATCGGGCATCATCACACACATCATGAATGCGCGGCGATGGGGGGGTGATCCGTATGCGGGCAGCCGTCCTCGACTCAAGTGGAGTGCCCAATCTCGGCGAAATGCCCTCGGGTCGGTCCACTTCACGATGAGGTTCCGACCATCCGATGACATGGAGACGGAGGGCTCGTGTAGGGGGATCGTCTCCCCGGAACGGCGCGGCATGACCTTCGGGCCGCGTGCGGATCGCTCCAGAAAGGCGTGGAGTTGATTCCGGTGCTCGGGGCTCATCGACGAAATCCGGGCGAGCACCCGAGATGCTTCGCCGACGTCGCCATCGGCCGTCTTCAGGACTCGGGCTCGAGCGAGAAGCCACTCGCCGCCATTGGGGAGTTCAAGCTTCAACGTAATTTCATCGTTCGGGCGAACGGTAACGGGACTGCGAAGCTGCACTGTACGGCCCTTGATCCAGTCGGTGGTGCCAAAGAAAACACCGGCTGCGCATTGAATCCCGATTGTGGTCTGTACGCGGATTTTCACTTGACCTCCCAGAAACTTCATCGAACGGTCTTGCAAAAATTCGAGGGCGTGCACGATAGTTTTCTTGGAGGAGCAGCGGTGGAGTTGGTCGAGACAACGATTCCTGCGGTCAAAATAGTCCGCCTTGAAGCCTTTCCGGATCACAGAGGCACATTCACCCGCTTTTGGAATCGGGACGAGTGGCTAGCGGCGGGAATCGGACCCTTCGTTGAGGACAACGTGTCGACATCGAACTGCAATGTACTTCGCGGTCTTCATCTCCAGACGCTGTCGCCTCAAGGCAAGCTTGTGAGTGTGCTGAACGGTGCAATCTACGATGTAGCGGTCGATGTCCGTTCGAATTCGGAGACGCTTGGGTGTTGGGTGGGTGTGCATCTCCGCGCGGGTGACGGTCAACAACTCTGGGTTCCGCCGGGTTTCGCCCATGGGTTCGCCGTCACCGATGGACCTGCAACCGTTCACTACCGGTGCACAACGGCGTATCAGGCAAACCACCAAGCGGGAATACGGTGGAATGATCCGAACCTCGCCATCGACTGGCCAGTGAGCGATCCGGTTCTGTCGCCCCGTGATGCAGTGTTGCCGCCGTTCAGCGGAGCGATTGAGTTGCGCAGTAGCTGAGCAGCCGCTTTGCTTCGGCAGGCTTGTTCTTTCCTCGACTCATTAATCTTCCGGCCATGCAATCCACGTCTGCCGAACGACTGGGGCGCCGCATTGCTGGTGCGAGTGTGCTCAAAGCGGCATCGTATCGCTGCTGTGAGGCGAACATGCGTGCAAGGTCCACCCGCACGGAGTCGTTGGCGGGCTGCTGTTCGAGTATGCGACGATAAATAGCCTCGGCATCGTCGAAGCGTTGAAGCCTGTGATAGGTGAGTGCGAGGTCGCGCTCGATGGTCAGATCGTAGGGTTTCGTGGCGCGGTCATCCTCAATGGCTGTCGCCAACCGACGCAGTTCGTTCAGTGCGCGACTTCGGCTCAAGAACTCACCGTTCAGGTCCTTGTCTTCGGGGTGGGCTGTCGCGGCTTGACGCACGGTATCCAGCGCGTCCAAGGGCCGGGCCAATGCGTCAAACAGGTCGGCCTTAAACAGCATCAATGCGGGCACCATGCCGTGCTCGTCGATGAGGCTGTTGGCCCGGTCTAGCAGTTGCACTGCAGGTTCAGTTGGTGTGTTGGTCAGCAAGTTGAACAGCTCGATTCGATCCTTCGGGTCAACCCGGCTGGGTTCGTAGGTGGTTGGCGTTCGCATGATGTATCCCAAGGACTCGAGTGCCTCGCGCTCTTCCTCAGAAAGCGTCATGGGATCGCTTGAGGGGGGCCACGCCCGATCGATCTCAGCCAGTGCGGCGTCCATGTCTGCGGCATCCGCATCGCGGTAGCGGTTCACAAGTTGCTTGGGATCCGAGTCGAGGTGGTACTTCTCTCGCTTGGGGAGATCGATCAACGCTCGTGACTGCGCATCGACCACCCCGAAGATGGGCGCAGCATCAAAGTCCATGGCGGGAGTCACCGTCTCGAAGCTCAGCACTCGAGGCGGAACAGCCTCAGCATACCGGCTGTCGAGCAAGTCGATGCCTGCGGTCCCGATGGGTTCCAAGCCAGCGGCGGTGGAGAGGGTTGGCGCGATGTCGACGAGCGATGCGGGTCCCGCTACGGTGGTCCCCGTCGTGGGCTTGGCGGTTCGGACATCCTCGCCAACCCAGACCATCAGGGGCACTCGAAGTGTGCTGTCGTAGGCGTAATAGCCGTGAGTTTCCTCGCCGTGTTCGCCGAGACCCTCTCCATGGTCACTGGTGACTGCAATGATCGAAGAATTTAAGCGGCCCCGTGCATCCATGACGTCGACTATGCGCTTCGTGACTCGGTCGGCCTCGCCGATGGCGGCTTGGTAGTCAGAGATGTCTGGGTCCTCGCTCGACTCCCAAGGGCGGTGCGGGTCGAACAGGTGGACCCACAGAAACACCGGCTGGTCAGCGGGCCGATCTCCGAGCCAAGCGACGGCTTGTTCAACGGTTTCGGTGCCAGTTCGATGGGCGACGACGCGGTCTTTCCCCGGTCGAATGTGGTCGTTGTAGGTCGAAAACCCGCGGGCGATGCCGTAGCGGCTATCCAGAACGGAGGCAGATACAAATGCTCCGGTGGTCCAGCCTGCGGAGCGGAAATGTTCGGCCAAAATGGGTAGGCCATCCACAACGGGCCACGTCCCGTTGTCTCGCGCACCGTGGCGGGGTGGATTCTCTCCGGTCATCATGGAGGCGTGTGCGGGCAGTGTGAGTGGCACGGGACTCCGTGCCTCGGTGAAGACCGCACCATTGCCGGCCAACGTATTCCACGTCGGTGTGGATGAATTGCCCACATGGTCGGCCCGAACTGTGTCCCACGTGATGAGGACTACGTCGGGACGGTCGGGTGCACTGGTCGTGCATCCGGTGGCGAACCCGACCAGAAGATTGAGGATGGTGATGGCGACACGCAAAGGAACTCCAGAGGCGCGCAGCAAGATAACCCAACACATTGAACCGATCCCTCGGCCCCCGATTCGAGTATGATTCCACGAGGGAGTGGTTATGGTAACGGGGATTGTTGTTGCGATGATTGGAGGGTGCGCCCCAACCTACAAGGGGGCGTCCAGTGGCGGTTCGGATACGTCTGCTGCGACCGCAACTGATTCGGATGCCGACGAGGATGCGGATGCTGGCGCCGACGCGGATGCCGACGCCGACGCCGACGCGGATGCCGACGCCGACGCGGATGCCGATGCCGATGCGGACGCCGACGCCGATGCCGATGCCGACGCCGACGCCGATGCCGACGCGGGAGCCGACGCCGACGCGCCTGTCGCGGCCGACGCGCGTG
>Ga0160422_10001018_pt1 | contig 17359 bp, 19 predicted proteins | sample Fk160mmetaG_FD_108192 | JGI IMG/M metagenome (GOLD analysis project Ga0160422, IMG submission 108192) | Marine microbial communities from the Central Pacific Ocean - Fk160115 60m metaG | ecosystem: Environmental > Aquatic > Marine > Oceanic > Photic zone | place: The Central Pacific Ocean... | reverse complement strand
TTTTTTTTCTACCTAGACATGGTAGAGGTCACTTCATTTCCCCAACCAATATTAATTTTAGAGGGAGATATGAAGTGGCCACGTCCATGTCTTGGAAGAAAATAAACTTCTCTATTTTTGTAAATTGTTTTTAAAATTTGGTCAGATGGGCTACCCCAAGGTGTACTACAATTTATTAGCTCTCTTTCTTTAAATTCTTCAACATCATAAAGTCCGCTACCACCAATTATCCCTAATTTATTTGTCATATTATTTAAAATGATTTATTTATAACTCAAAATATTATGGATTTAAAAGATTATATTAGATCAATTCCTGATTACCCAAAAAAAGGAATACTTTTTAGAGATATAACTACTTTGATTAAAAACGAAAAAGCTTTTGAAGAAACAATAAATATAATGGTTAAAAAACTTAAAAATTATGAATTCGATAAGATTACAGCTATAGAGTCAAGAGGTTTCATTTTTGCATCAGCAATTTCTTATATTTTAAAAAAACCTTTTATCCTCTTGAGGAAAAAAAATAAACTCCCAGCTGAAAGATACTCTGTAGATTTTGAGTTAGAATATGGGACAGCAACTATTGAGATGCATAAAGACTCTGTTATGGAAAATGAAAAAGTTGTGATAATTGATGATTTAATCGCAACTGGTGGAACAGCAGAGGCGGCAGCAAAAATAATTGAAATGTCAGGAGGAATTGTATCTAACTTTATTTTTGTGATTAATTTATTCGATTTAGGTGGCTGTAATAAATTAATAAAAAAGGGTTATAAAGTTGAAAATCTATTAGAATTTCCAGGTCATTGACTAACTCTAAAAAATGATCTTTTCCCAAGAATTGACGAAAAAATTCCCATTAATCTCATTTTATAAACATTTTTTTTGTGTGTATTAAATATAATTAAGTAAACTAAAAATTTAATTAAAGCAGAAATAAAATTAGGGAAAATTTTAAATATTGAAAAAAGAGTTCCATAATGTTTTTTATTAAAATAATACTTTGACCACATCCAATGCCAATTTCTTAAATAATCAAATTCATTACTGTTTTTAATATTTGAAGATGATGACCCAAGATGTTCAATATATGAATTTTTAATGATATAGATTTTCTGATTATTTTTTTTTGCCCTCATGCAAATATCATCATTCTCAAGATATAAAAAAATATTTTCATCAAAAAATATGTTATTAAACTTATTTTTATTTATTAACATTGAATAACCATCAATACTATCAACATCCAATATTTGGTTATTTAAATTTTTTTTTTTGTTATAAATTTTGAAATTTGGATATCTTCGGTCATTACATACAGGAGATATTATTGCAAAATCGTCTATGTGATTTGCTTCACTGATAAGTGTATCAAAAGTATTATCAAGAAATCTTGTATCGGGATTTAAAACGTAAACAAATTGAGTAGTTGACATTAATATTCCCTTGTTATTTGATGCACCCATTCCTAAATTCTCATTTATAACAACCTCAATATTGTCATATTTTAGTTCTATTTGTTCTTTTAATTTAATGTTTTTTGAATTCTCTATGACAATTTTTTTTGACTTTTTAGGCAATGAGTTTAGGCAAGAAAAAATAACTTCCTCACTTTTAAAGCAGACTATTATAAATGTTATATTATTAAGATTTAATTCCATTAAGACAAATAAGTATACTAAATCTATCTATTAATGTAAAAAAAACTATGCAAAAAATTTTAGTTTCTGGCGGCCTTGGTTTCATAGGAAGCAATCTTGTAAGAATGCTTTTAGATAAAAGATATTATGTAATTAATATCGATAAAGTTAGTTATGCCTCGAATTATTATAATTTACGCAATGTTGATAAATTAAAGAATTATAAATTTATAAAATCTGATATTGGAGATAAAAAGAAAATAACTAAAATTCTTAAGTTATTTAAACCAAGATGTATTTTTAATTTAGCTGCAGAGACACATGTAGACAGATCGATAGATGGACCAAAAAATTTTATAAAGTCAAATATAATTGGAACATTTAATTTACTAGAATGTTTCAAAAAGTATTCTAAATTAAATAAAAATTCGAAACTTATACATATATCAACCGATGAAGTTTATGGAGATGTAATTAGGGGCAGATCAAAAGAAACAGATCCTTATATACCTAGTTCACCATATGCAGCGTCTAAAGCTTCATCAGACCATTTGGTATTTTCGTATATTAGAACTTATAAAATACCAGCAATAATAACAAACTGTTCAAATAATTATGGTCCAAGACAGCATCCTGAAAAATTGATTCCTAAACTAATTTATAATGCGATGAATAACAAACCTTTACCTATTTATGGAAATGGTAAAAATTCTAGAGAATGGATTTATGTAGAAGATCATTGTGATGCGCTTATTAAAATTTTTAAAAAAGGGAAAGTAGGAAACTTTTATAATATTGGGTCAAATTATAATTTGAATAATATTTTAGTAGTAAAGAAACTATTAAATATAGTTAAAAAAAAAATGAAGTTAGGTAAGAATGTTAAAATAAAATACGTAAAAGATAGGCCTGGTCATGATTTAAGATACGCAATTAATAGTAATAAAATTAAAGATGAACTTAATTGGAAAGCAAAAACAAGTTTTCAAAATGGTTTGGAAAAAACAATTATGTGGTATTTAAGTAATAAAAAGTATTTTTCAAAATTTAATAAAAAAGATATTGCTGATAGGATAGGATTAAGAAATGATTGAAAAAGGAATAATTTTATCGGGTGGTTTGGGTACGAGAATGAGCCCATTAACAAAGGCGGTAAACAAACAATTACTTCCTATATATGATAAACCATTAATTTTTTACCCACTATCAATCTTAATGCTTGCAAAAATAAAAGATATTTTAATTGTAGTGAACAAGGGTCAGTTAAAACAGTACCAAAAGATTTTACCAGATGGTGATAGACTTGGTATAAAATTAAACTATGTCGAGCAAGACAAACCTCGTGGTCTACCAGATGCATTCGTTGTCGGAGAAAATTTTATTAAAAATAAGAATGTTTGTTTAATTCTGGGAGATAATTTTTTTTATGGTCAAAATTTTACTAAAATTTTAAAATCTTGTGTCCAAATGAAAAGTGGAGCAAAAGTTTTACTGCATAAAGTATCTAAGCCAGAGAGATATGGTGTTGCAAAAATTAAGAATAATAAAATTATTTCTATAATTGAAAAACCTAAAAAATATATATCTGATCTTGCTGTAACTGGTTTGTATTTCTTTGATAATAAGGTCATAAAATATTCAAAAAAACTTAAACCATCAAAAAGAGGTGAAATAGAAATTGCAGATCTTTTAAATAAATATAGAAAGATAAATAAATTGAAAGCCGAATTTATAGGTAGAGGTGGAGCTTGGCTTGACACTGGATCAATTAGTGACTTTTATAAAACAAGTGCATTTGTATCTGCTATTGAAAATAGACAAGGTTTTAAAATAGCTTGCTTAGAGGAAATAGCTTTAACAAATAAATGGATAGGAAAAAACGAAATAAAAAAATCTATAAAGTTTTATGGAAATTGTGATTATTCAAAATATTTAGCAAAATTTTTAAAAAAATGAAAAAAAAATCAACAAAATTTAATGGATTGTACGTTTTTACTGGTAAAAGGTTTGACGACAAAAGAGGTTTTCTAAGGGAAATTTTTAAAGAAAAAATTTTAAATAAGAAATTAAAATTTACAATTGTATCTTCGTCAAAAAAAAATGTTTTAAGAGGTTTGCATTATCAAAATAACAAGCCACAAGATAAATTTATAACAGTTATTAAAGGAAGAATATTAGATGTAGTGGTAGATATTCGAAAAAATTCAAAAACATATGGTAAACATTTTAAGATTGAATTAAGTGAATTTAATTCAAAAATTCTTTTTGTTCCAAAAGGTTTTGCGCATGGATTTCTAGGATTAGAAAAAGAAAATATAGTAGTTTACAGTCTTTCTGAATACAGAAACAAGAAAGGAGAGAAAAGCTTGTTATGGAATGATGAGAAATTAAAAATTAAATGGGGAATAAAAAAACCAATAATTTCTTCCAAAGATAAAAATGCAGAATTATTCAAAAATATATGAATTATATTCGATAATTTGATTTTTTTCCCAAATATGCATTCATCAATCCTCTAAATTCCGCAGCAGACAATTTAAGGTTATGAAAGTCAAATTTAATCAGATAAATCATCATTCCTAGAACTGACTTTCTAAAATTAGGAAAAGTTTTGCTAAAAGCCTGAAATAAACCAAAATGTTTTAAATAAAAATTGTACTTTGACCAACAATAGTGCCAATTTCTTAAAACATCGTATTTTATTTTTAATTTATCATTAATTGAAGATCTTCCTTCATGATGTACTGTAAAATCTTCATAAAGATATATTTTTTTTTTATTTTTTTTACATCTCTCGTAGAAATCAGTTTCCTCAAAATACAAAAAAAATCTCTCATCAAATAATCCAACTGATTTGAATACCTCTCTATTAAAAAACATGACACATCCTGTATTAAAGCTTACAACGCTCATATTAGTATTAATTTTTTTTTCTATAATTAAATTATCATAGCTTTGTTTTTTTAGTTTAACAGTTACAACTCCAAAGTTTTTTAGTTTAACAGAATTTTTATAGAGCTTTTCGATATCATTATTGTTTATTTTTATATCAATATCTAAATATAATATAAATTTAGTTTTTGATCTTTTAATTCCATAATTTAAACCTGCACCAAAACCTTTGTTTTTTTTTGGTAAATATACTTTTGTATTCGGCCTTAATTTTAATATTTTTTTTTTTAACTTTTTGTCTTGAGAATTTTCAATTACTATGACTTTAAATTTTTTATTAATATTATTTAAAATCCTCATTATTTTTTCCGATGAATTATAGGAAACCATTATGATTGTCATTTGATCAAAGTTTTTCATTTTAAAAATAACAAATTTAATGAGTAAGTCTTAAATTTTGTTTTTGATGCTATATACTTATTATCATTTCTAGACTTAAAATGTAGTTTAAAACCTTTCTTTTTCATAAATTTATTTATCTCTGAAAAAGAGTGAATAATTTGAAACAAATCTTTGTTGTTGTTTTGTTTACATTTGTAAGATTTGTTTAATGATATCGGTGTATGCGTAATTAAAACAACTTTTGCCTTTTTAAAATTTATATCGTCCAAAGTGCTTATTTTATCTAAATATTGAATTGACGATCCAAAATTAATTAAATCCCAATTTTTTAATAATCGTTTTGTATTGTTAAAAATTGATAAGTTTTTTATTTTAGAATTTAATTTATTTACTGAATAAAAAGGATCAAATATTTGAATTTTAAATTTTTTTAAATTTATTTTATTTGCAAGATTTGCATAAACAAGATTATTACTACCGTAATCTAACACCTTCACAGATAATTTCTTCGCTTTAATCTGGGCAATCAACAGTGCGAGACAATACAAATCCCTAATATGATTGTAGTTTTCTTTTTCTATAAAATTGAATTTGTTATTTTTATTATACTTTCTTAATTTTTTTAGTAATTGAAAATTATTATTGTAATTAATCCAATTAAAGTTATTCATTTTATTTATGACTTTTTATACAGAAAAAGAATTTAAAATATATAAAAAAAAAAGTGGTAATTTGATTCCTTTTTCATTTAAAAAAGATGTGCCTTTTGCTCCAAAAAGAGTTTTTTTAATCTATGGGAAGAAAGGCTATGTTAGAGCAAATCATGCTCATTACAAATGCAAACAATATATTGTTGCAATTTCAGGACATATAGAAATAACTTTTGAAAATAAAAAAACAAAATCTAAAATAATTCTACATAATAAAATAAAAAAAGGATTTTTATCAAATCCATTAACTTGGCTGAAAATTAGATTTATTACAAACAAATGTATTTTAATGGTATTTTGTGATAAAGAATACAATTACAAAGACTATATTGTTAAATATAAAGATTTTCAAAAAATTATAAAAAATAAATGAATATATTAATTACAGGATCATGTGGTCATATAGGATCTTATGTGGCAGAAAATATACATAAAATTAAAAAAATTAAAAAAACATTTTTGGTAGATAATTTAAAATCAAATAGACATTATTCATTATTTAAAAATGAAAGAAAAAATAATTTAAAATTTTACATGCGGGATTTAAACTCAATAAAAAGTCTAAACGATTTTAAGAATATTAAATATGTAATTCATTGTGCCTCAATGACAAATGCTGAAAAGAGTTTTGGTAAAAAAAGTGAGATGTATAAAAATAATTTAAATTGTCTTAAAACTATTATAGATTTTTGTAAAAAAAATAATTCAAAACTTATACATCTTTCTTCAACCAGTGTGTATGGAAAACAAGCTGATATTGTAGATGAAAATTGTGAAAAAAAATTTCTTAAACCCCAATCTCCTTATGCCGACATAAAATTAATTGAGGAGGAAATGCTTAGAAAACAAAATAAAGTTAAATACACGACTTTTAGATTTGGTACTATAGCTGGAGTATCTAAAGGAATTAGATTTCATACTGCGGTTAATAAATTTTGTTTTAGTGCAGCTACAAACGAACCAATAAGTGTATACAAAACTGCACTTGATCAATACAGGCCATACCTGTCTATAAAAGATGCATTTAAAGTATTTAAATTTTGTATAGAGAAGGATTTTTTTAAAAATGATATTTATAATGCTTTGTCAGGAAATTTTACAGTAAGACAAATTTTAAGTAAAATAAAAAAATATAAAAAAAGAATAAAAATTAAATATGTAAAGTCCGAAATAATGAATCAACTTTCATATCATGTTAGTGATGATAAATTAAAAAGCCGTGGTCTAATATTAAAAGAAAATTTAGACAAAGATATAAAAAACACTTTAGAGATTTTAAAAAATATTTCATGATTTGTAAAATAACTCAAAAGAAAATTAAACCATTTATGTCATTTGGTAAAATGCCAATTGCTAACGGTTTTATTAAAAAAAAAAATTTTAAAAAAGAATACTTCTTTAAAATGGAGGTTGGTTTTTCAAAAGATATATCTCTGTTCCAGATTAATGAACATCCAAAACCTTCACAAATGTTCAACAAAAGTTACCCATTTTTTACTGGTAGTTCAAAATTTATGGAATTACATTTTAAAAATTATGCTAATTGGTTATTAAAAAATTATGGTAAGAATATCAGAAATTTGTTGGAAATTGGTTCGAATGACGGAACATTATTAAAAAATTTTAAAAATAAAAAAATAAATATAGTTGGATATGAGCCATCTAAAAATGTTGCAAAAATCTCAAGAATTAGAGGAATTAAAACTATTAATAAATTTTTTAATTATAACAATGTAAGAAAAAATAAATCGCTTATAAAAAAAACTGACGTAATTTGTGCGGCAAATGCTATATGTCATGTTCCAAATTTAAAAGACTTAATTAAATCTGTAGATCTTCTTCTATCAGAAAAAGGGATTTTTGTTTTTGAAGAACCATATTTAGGATCAATGTATAAAAAAAAATCTTATGACCAAATTTATGATGAGCATATTTTTATTTTTTCTGTTTCTTCGATAAAAAAAATTTTTAATCTTTTCAATTTTGAACTAATCAATGCTATACCTCAAAAAACTCATGGTGGATCAATGAGATATGTAGTTGCAAGAAAAGGTTATTACAAAATAAATAACAAGGTAGATAGAATTCTATCAAAAGAAAAGAAATCAAATATAAGTAATTTTAAAGGTTGTATTAAATTTAAAAAAGATTGTGAAAAATCTAAAAAAGACCTGATAAGTTCTCTTAAAAGCCTAAAGAAAAAGGGTAAAAAAATAGCAGGCTATGCTGCTACTTCAAAAAGTACAACTGTACTTAACTACTGTAAGATAGGACCAAATATCATTGACTTCATATGTGACACTACTAAAGAAAAAATTGGTAAATATTCACCTGGTATGCATATTCCTATAGTTTCAATGCAATATTTTTATAAAAACTTACCAGATACAGCGATATTATTAGCCTGGAATCATAAAAAAGAAATTTTTAAAAAAGAAAGAAAATATAAAAACAAACTTAAATGGATATCTCATGTCAAATTATAAAAAAATATTATTTACTGGAGGTTCAGGAAGGTTCGGGAAAGTTTTTAAAAAATACTATAATAGTAGTAATTATTTCTATCCTACTAGTAAAGAATTAGATATTTGTAACATAAAATCAATTGAGAAATTTTTTAGAAAGAAAAAACCTAAACTTGTTATTCATTGTGCTGCTTTATCTAGACCAATGGATATTCATGAAAAAAAGATAACTAAAAGTATAAATATAAATATTATTGGTACGTCAAACTTGGTATGTGTGTGTGAAAAATTTAAAGTGAAAATTATTTATTTCTCTACTAATTATGTATATCCAGGTAAAAAAGGTAACTATAATGAAAGCTCAGCCTTGCTTCCTATTAATAATTATTCGTGGTCAAAGTTAGGTGGTGAGGCCTCAGTGCAAATGTATAGAAATTCTCTAATTTTAAGAATGTGCATGACAGAAAAACCTTTTATACATAAACACGCTTATAAAAATTTTATAACTAATTTTATATTTCATGAAGATGTAGTGAAATTTCTACCTAAACTATATAAATTAAAAGGCATAATTAATATAGGAGGTAAAAGTCAATCTGTATATAAATTTGCCAAAAAATATAATTCTAAAATAAAAGGCAAATATTTAAAAAAAAATAAAAATTTAAATACCTCAATGAATATTAATAAACTCAAGAAATTAATAAATGATTAACTTTTGGAGCTATAAGGAAGAATATAAGAAAAATAACAAATTAATTTTAAATATAATTAATAAAACTCTTAAAAGAGGCAATATCTTTTTTGGTGATGAAGTTAAAAAATTCGAGAAAAGTTTTGCAAAAAAATATAAATCTAAATATGCTGTAGCCGTAGGTAGTGGAACTGATGCAATTTTAATAGCTTTAAAGGCTATCAGCATAAAACCTGGAGATGAAATAATCACGGCAGCCAATACTGCGATTCCGACTATTTCTGCTATTAGAAGTTTAGGGGGCATACCAAGGTTAGTAGATATCGACAACGATTATTTAATGAACATTGATTTGATTGAAAGAGAAATAAACAATAAAACCAAAGCAATTATCCCTGTACATTTATATGGGCAAACCTGTCAAATGGATAAAATAAATAATATTTCAAGGAAATATAAAATAAAAATAATTGAGGACTGCGCTCAATCTCAAGGAGCAAAATATAAAGGAAAGTATGCAGGCACATTTGGTGTTCTTGGATGTTTTTCATTTTATCCAACAAAAATTCTTGGAGCATATGGAGATGGAGGATTAATCTTAACAAATGATAAAAAACTATATTTAAAAGCAAAAAGAATTAGATTCTATGGCATTGAAACCCTTAATAAAAAAAATAAGTTTAACAAAAAATATTATGCTAATGAGGAAGGGATTAACTCTAGATTGGATGAAATACAATCATCTATATTAAATTATAAAATGAAACGATTAAATAAAGATATATTTAGGAGAAGGTTGTTGGCAAAAAAATATATTAAGTCATTATCAAATACTAATTTGACACTACCAATAGAGAGAAAAAACAATTTCCATGTTTATCATTTATTCACAGTATTTCATATTAAAGCTAGCAAAATTATTAAACTATTAAAAAAAAATGGCATTGAAACAAGAGTTATTTATCCTTATCCAATTCAAAAGATGACTGCATATAAAGATTTAATAAAAAATAAAGATAGGTTAAAAAATTCATTATATATTTCGACTAAGATATTTTGCTTACCTCTTTATCCTGAGATAAAAAATAAACAGGTTAATTATATAATAAATAAGTTAAAAAAAATTCTAGATATAATTTAATATGGTAGCGGGAAGTGGGATCGAACCACTGACCTCGGGCTTATGAGTCCCGCGCTCTAACCAACTGAGCTACCCCGCCATAAGTTCATATTGATATATACTACTTTGATGTTTAGGAGGCAATATGCTTAATTAGATAATATAGTATTCCTGTAAGAATTGTTGCTACAATAAAACCTTCAACAAATAATATAGTGATTTTTTTTTTGTCTTTAAAATTTGTTCTTAAGTAAACATGAATTAGTGTATAAATTCCAACAATCCCAATACTTAACAATATATCTGTTGCTAACATTAAATTTATTTTCCCCCAACCGTCATATCAAATATTAACATTGTAGGAGAATTAGTTGAATATTTAAATTCTATATCATCTGCTAATGTGATATTTTGAAACATATCATTTAAATTACCAGCAATTGTTATTTCACTTACTGGATAAGTAAATTTTCCATTTTCTATCATTATACCAGAAGCTCCTACTGAATAATCACCAGTAATTATATTTGCTCCTCTGCCGATAGTTTCGTTAATGTATAGTACTTTGTTACTCGAATTTATTAATTGGTCAAACGATTGAGTGCCATTTTTAAAATATAAATTTGTTGTTCCACTTGATCTACCATTAGATTTTCTGTTAATTTTCTTCCCACTATAAGTTTCAACTAAAAAATCTTTAAGAATACCATTTTCAACTAAATTTAATTCATCAATTTTTACTCCTTCACTATCAAAATATCTAGATCCATTCCCTTTTTTAATATCGGCTTTATCAACAATATTTATTTGGTCATTAAAAATTTTTTTATCTAAACTGTCTTTTAAAAAGGTCGTACCTTTTGCTATTGTGCTTGATGAGATTGCACTCGCAAATGTTGATAGTAAATTTTGTGCAATTCTTCTATCAAAAATAATATCCATTTTATCACTAGCAATTTTTTTTGGATTTAATTTGCTAATTGCTAATTTTGCAGCACTTTCACCAATTTGTTTTGGTGTAAGAAGATCTTCATAAAATCTCTTGCTACTATATTCGTAGTCTCTTTCCATGCTTCCGTTGCTCTTAGACACCACTTCACAATATGCAGTAAAATTTGAGGTTTTATATCCGTCAATAAATCCATTTGAGTTTGCAAGTATAAAATTTGATTTACTCTCACTAAAACCTGACCCATTAGTATTTACTATTTTATCGTGAGAAAAGGCGGTTTCTTCTGCTTCTTTTATAAAATTTATTTTTTCTTCGTTAGTTAAATGTGTTTTGTCATATAAATTCAGATTTTTTTCACCTTTAAAATGTAATTCTTTATCTGGTAAGGAATTGTATTCATCTATTGGAGTGACCTTTGTAGAGTCGACGCATCTTTCTATAAGTTTATCTAAATTACTTTCTTTGATATCAGTAGAGCTTATAGAAGCTTTTTTTTTTCCAATATAAGTTGTTAAAGTTAAACTAAGATTTTCCGATCTTTCAGAACCATCAAGTTTTCTATTTCTAACTTTTACATTTTCAGACACAGAGTTTGCAACTATTACACTAGCACTAGTTGATCCCAAATTTTTTGATTTAGATATGCAAGCCTCTGCTATATTTTTTAGAAAATTTTCGTCTTTAATCATTTTTAAAGTTGTGTACCACCAACAGTCATTTTATCTATCAATAAAGAAGGTTGGCCAACTCCAACAGGAACTCCTTGACCTGCTTTACCACAAGTTCCAATTCCTGGATCCAACATCATGTCATTTCCTACCATAAGTACTTCTTTTAAAGATGAAGGACCGTCTCCAATTAAAGTAGCCCCTTTAACAGGCGCTCCAATTTTTCCATTTAAAATTTCATAGGCCTCAGTGCAATTAAAAACAAATTTTCCTGATGTAATGTCAACTTGGCCGCCACCAAAACTTACGGCAAAGATACCTTTATCAACTGATTTTATCATTTCTTCTTGAGTATTATTTCCATTTAACATTATAGTATTTCTCATTCTTGGCATAACAATGTGCTTATAACTCTCTCGCCTACCGTTTCCAGTTGATTTAGTATTCATCAACCTAGCATTTAATCTATCCTGCATGAAATTTTTAAGGATACCATTTTCTATTAAAACAGTTCTCTCTGTTGGAGTTCCTTCGTCGTCAATATTTAAACTTCCTCTTCTTCTATCTATTGTTCCGTCATCAATAATAGTTACACCATCGCTTGCAACTTTTTTTCCAACTAAATCATGAAACACAGAAGTTTTTTTTCTATTAAAATCTCCCTCTAAACCGTGACCAACAGCTTCATGGATTAAAATTGCAGGCCAACCAGGTCCCAAAACTACTTTCATCTCACCTGCTGGTGAAGGTTTGCTATCTAAATTTGTGTTAGCTATTCTGAAAGCTTCGTTACAGATTTTTTTCCAATCATCGTTTTTAAGAAACTCATCATAAGATTGTCTGCCTCCTACTCCATAAACACCTGTTTCTTTCCTGCCATTTTTTTCTACCATGATTGAAACATTTATTCTTACCAATGGACGCGTATCTTTTAATAACTCACCCCCAGATCTTAAAATTTCGACATTTTTCCTTTCACCTAAAAAATTGGCTGTAACTTGCTTTACACTACTATTTAATGATCTTGAGTAATCATTGATTTCATTAAGAATTTTTATTTTGTTAGATAAACTTTTATCATCTACAGGATCTAGATCATCATAAAATTTTTGATTAGTTTTTTTTATATACGAGTTATATGTTCCCTGACTATTATTTAAAGTAGAGAGTAAGCTTTTACTCGATTCTAAAATTGATTTTTCAGAGATATCATTTGAATGAGAATAAGCGACTACATCTCCATTAATTGCTCTAAAACCATATCCTTCGTCTTTTGTATAATTAGTACTTTTAATTTTATTATCATCTAATACAATTGACTCTGATTTAGTATCCTCAAGATATAACTCTCCGTCATCACATTTGTGTAATGTGTTTGAAACTATACTTTCAGCTTTTTTTAAAGATAAATCGGCTGATTTTAAGAATTTAGACATAACATTAATTTAGTAATGAAATTATAATTATCAATAAGTAATTTAACGCAGCAAAATAAAATTCTTATTTTAGTTGAAATAGATTTTCTAACTCTTATTTTATACTTAATGGTCAACGATAGCGAAAAACACTTAAATCAACTTCAAAAAATAATCGAGCTGTTTAGGAAAGGCAAATTTGAAGAAACATATGATAAGTGCATAAAATTAATTGATGAAAAAGTTGAGACGCCATTTGTTTATAATCTGCTAGGAATGGCTGAAATTAAATTAAATCATTTTAACGATTCAATAAATAGTTTTAAAAAAGCAATTAAACTAAATAAAAATTTTGTCGAAGCATATAACAACATGGCATCGTCATTAATAAATCTAGGAAGATTTAAAGAGGCTATTGATATATTACATCAAGCAATTAAAATTCGACCTGACTATCCAAATGCTTATAATAATATTGCGAGTGCCTATAATGATTTAGGAAATTATGAGGAAGCGCTTAAAAATTTTAACCATTTATTAAAAATCAATCCTGATTATCCTGGTGTAAAACAAAATATTATAAAAATACTATCTTTTTATAATCCAACAAACCCAGATTTAAATGAATTTACAAAATCTAATTATTTACTCAAAAATTATAAATTTGAAAAAAAATTAAATTATTATTTATCCGATGAAAAGATTATTAAATTTTATAAAGATTGTTCAAAATTAATAACCGATAACTTTTATTTAGAAAATTATAATTTTTCACAAATATGGAGAAGAAATAGTGAAGATTTAAATTGTACAAGACATTTTGATGTATTTAATAATTTTAATGTAATACCAGAGTTTTGTTTCAGCTGTTTTAAAGTACAGGTAGAATTAAATTCAATTTTTGATCTTTTTAGACTCTATTTTATTTTTGATACTATTAAACTTAAAAATAATAAAATAAGGAAATGTTTAGTTGAATTAAGATCAATTGGTTCTGGATCATATAAAGGTATTATTTATTGTAACGGTTTTGATGAAGCAAAGTTTATTGAAAATAATTTATTTAAAATTTTAAATTATGAAATTAAAAATAATTTAGTTTTGAAAATAAGAAGAGGTTGTACTGAGTTTGGGATTTCATATCCAGATTATAAAAATTTAGATCAACCAAAAGATAAGTTCATGAAATACAATAAGATTTGGAAAGAAAAAGAGGATTTAATTGATAAGAAAATTCCCAAAGAAAATAGAAATAATAAAAGAAATTTAAATGATACGTTAAAAGGGATATGCATTGGTGACTTTCTTACTATGAGAAATTGGATTATGTATGCTAAAACTATAGGTGATAATGACTACAAAAAGTTTGATAAAAATATAGTAGTTTCTGAATATATTAAAAAAGAAATGATAAAAAAAACATCTATAGATCACAAAATTTAAATAAAAATTAATTTCTCAACTATTAAAAAGATATTATCAAACCAACTACAATAACAGCAGCTGATACTATGGTTATAAAAAGGGTGCTTTCAATTTTTTCTTTTTTTCTATCCTCTCGAACTCTATTTAGTAAGATGTTGATATCTACTTTTTCTTTTTGATTAATTTCTCTGCTTTGAACTTTTTTGTTCCCGGCGGATATTTCTTGTTTATTAAACATTTTAAAAAAGATTAATTTAACAATAGTATTTTAAATTATTCAACATAAAGATTATTGTTCATTAGAATTGTTTAAAAGTATGATATTTTAAATCGTTTTATAATTTGAATTATTTAAGGGTTTATTTAACACTTTAGCAGGATATTTTTTTTTTTCGATTTCTATGAAAATTTTTGCATTTTTTAAACTCTCTTTCGTATTTCCTGAGTTTACATAACCATAAGAAAGATTTTTATTGAAGTTAAATGAAAAATTACCAGATGTCGTTCTACCAATTATTTTATTTTTTAAGTATATAGGCTCATCATGTAACATTAGTGGTTCACCAGGTTTACTATTTTCTAGTGTGAACATTAATAATCTCTTATTAATTTCTTTTTCTTTTATTTTTAATAAAGCCTCTTTACCAATAAATTTTACATTTTTTTTGTAATTTATCGTAAAACCAAGACCTGCTTGATATTGATTTTCCTCTGGAGATATGTCGTGACCCCAATGCAAGAAACCACTTTCCATTCTCATTATATCCATTGCATGAGCACCACAATTAGAAATTTTAAAACTTTTACCTACACTTATAATAGTTTCATAAATTTGTTTAGCATCATTTACATTAATATATAATTCGTAACCAAGTTCTCCAACGTAAGAAATTCTTTGTGCCCAAATTTTTATTGAATTAATTATTATTTCTTTTCCAGTAGCAAATTTAAAATTTTCATTAGAGAAATTTGTTTTGCTTAAGGTACTCATTATGTCTCTACTCTTAGGACCAAATAAGCCTAATACACAATACTTATCAGTTACATCTCTTAATTTATCTGTTCTTAAATATTTATTTATATGAAACTTGTCTCTTTCTCTTGTGTTTGCTGAACTGACAATTCTAAAATAATTTTTATCTAAACAGACTACAGTAACATCTCCCTCTATACCTCCGTCAGGGTTTAGCATCTGTGTATACGTGCAATCACCTATTCCATTTTTTATGTTAGATGTAAATATTTCTTGTAAATAATCATGCGCTTTTTCACAATGTAATTCAAATTTAGAAAATGGAGTTAAATCAAAAATTCCAACATTTTCTTTGCAATTTTTTGTTTCGTACTCTGCTGCTGGATACCAATTCTGATATTTATAACTATATTCGTAATTAGGTTTATTTCCGTTTAAAGAAAACCACATAGGTCTCTCATATCCTCCGGATACTCCAAAGCATGCGCCGCTATCTTTTAATAATTCGTGATATGGTAAAGTTTTTATATTTCTTGAAGTTTTATGTTGCTTATAAGGCCAGTGCATTCCATATAAATCTCCAAGAGTCTCTGTAATTCTTTCCTTTATAAATTTTATTTCTGAATGAAATTTTTGAAATCTTTTAATGTCATAACTAAAAATATCTTCATTAACATGACCATTCATTATCCATTCTGCTGTAACCTTTCCAACCCCTCCGGCACTTGCAATTCCAATACTGTTTAAACCACAACAAACAAAAAAGTTTTTAACCTCAGGAACTTCACCTAATAAAGTATTTGTATCAGGTGTAAAAGATTCTGGACCAGCAAAAAATTTTCTTATTCCTGTTTGTTCCAAAATAGGAAATCTTTTTATACATGCATTTAAATATGGTTCAAAGTGTTCAAGATTTTCTGGAAATTCTCCAAAAGAAAAATCCTCTGGCACTTTATTAGTCTTATCGAAAGCAGGTATTGATTTACCTTCAAAAATACCTAAAAGTAATTTACCTGCATCTTCCTTAAAATACGTTCTGTTATCAAAATCTCTAACGACTGGTAAATTTTTTGGAACCTCTTTTATAGGCTCAGTTATCACATAAAAATGTTCTGCGGGATATAATGGTACACTTATACCTAATTTTTCACCAATTTGTCTTGACCACATGCCCGTAGCTAACACAATATATTCACACTCTATTTTTTTTCCATTAACTACAACCCCTTCAATTCTTTTATTTTTTAGAATGATATCTTCAACTGGAGAATCTTCGTAGATCTTTGCACCTTCTGCTTTAGCTGCTTTAGCAAGTAAATGTGTAATACCAGAGGGATCACCTGAGCCATCTCCTGGCATAAATATTCCACCTAGTAAATCATCTGTTTTTATTAAAGGTATTTTTTCCTTAATTTCATCTTTTGTTAATATTTGAACATCAAAATCATAAAGTTGTGCTGTAGTAGCTTGTCTTTTTAATTCTTGCCATCTACCCTCTTCTTGCGCAATAGACAATGCTCCATTTAAACGAAGACCAGCTGAGTGATCTACCTTTTTTTCTAGTTCTTTATATAAATCGAGAGAATATTTTCTTATTTTAGTTATTGTAGCAGACGGTCCGATTTGACTGACTAACCCAGCAGCATGCCATGTGGTACCGGAAGTTAATTTGTCTCTTTCCAAAAGAATTACATCTTTCCAACCAAATTTTGCTAAGTGATACGCACAAGAGCAACCCACGACACCCCCGCCAATGACTACTACTTTTGCAGAACTTGGAATTTTTTTCATTTACAATTTAATGCTTCTGCAGGAGAAAGAAATTTATGTCCAAAAGTATCTGCTACAGCCTTGTAGGTTACGTTACCTTTATAAACATTTAATCCTGCTAAAAAGTTAGGGTCATCTTTTAAAGCTTTTTGATAGCCATCTTTCGCTAATTTATTTAAAAATGGCAACGTTACTTTATTTAAAGCTAAAGTTGATGTCCTAGGGACACCA
>Ga0160422_10001017_pt1 | contig 17364 bp, 16 predicted proteins | sample Fk160mmetaG_FD_108192 | JGI IMG/M metagenome (GOLD analysis project Ga0160422, IMG submission 108192) | Marine microbial communities from the Central Pacific Ocean - Fk160115 60m metaG | ecosystem: Environmental > Aquatic > Marine > Oceanic > Photic zone | place: The Central Pacific Ocean... | reverse complement strand
GAGACGAGACTCGAACTCGCAACCCTCAGCTTGGAAGGCTGACGCTCTACCAATTGAGCTACTCTCGCTTATAATAATAGTGGTGGGAGAAGGATTCGAACCTTCGAAGGCTTAGCCAACGGATTTACAGTCCGTCCTCGTTGACCGCTTGAGTATCCCACCCCATATACTATTTCAATACAAATAAAGAACTGAGAGCCGATGGAGGGACTCGAACCCACGACCTGCTGATTACAAATCAGCTGCTCTAGCCAGCTGAGCTACATCGGCAATTTCTCTTTTTTTTTACTGCATAAAAAAACAGCCTCCGTAAAAGAGACTGCAAATTTAAAAAATAATACTATAGATCAAACAATGATTACATTTTTTTTCTAATCAACTGTTTTTAACTTACCCTTATACTTTAGTAAAGCCACCTTTAAAGCCTGCCTAGCCTTATCAATTGCCCCCTCAAAACTCTGAGAACATTTCTTAACCATAAGCTCTTTTCCAGGAACTCTTAATTTAATTTCGACCAATTTATTTCCTTTATCAGACATTGGCTCAACTTTAAAATAGGTATCCGCAACTAAAATTCGATCAAAAAACACGTCTAGTTTATTAAGTTTGGTCTGAACAAAATTTAACAATTTTATATCAGCTGTAAAATTTACTGAATGAAATCTAACCTTCATAATACCCCCCCTTTTTATTTGTCGCCCCTCGGATGAGCTTGTTTGTAGACTTTTTTTAATTGTTCTGCAGTATTATGAGTATAAATCTGCGTAGAAGTCAAACTGGCGTGCCCGAGTATATCTTTAACAGCATTTAAGTCTGCTCCGTCATTCAACATATGTGTTGCGAAGGCATGTCGAAGTAGATGAGGACTCTTTTGCTTCACTCCAGTTACTTTACTAAGATAAGAATTAACCATTCTATAAACAAGTTTTGGATATAATATCTTACCAGAAGCTGTAAGAAATAGATTATCAACGCTTTTAAATTCACTTAACCGTAAGTCAAGGTATACCTTTAAATCAATTAAATGAGAATCCAACAATGGAATAATTCGCTCTTTTGCACGCTTACCAAAAACCTTTACATATTTCTGCGAAAAATTAACATCATCTATTTTTAAAGCAATCAATTCTGACAAACGCATACCAGTGTTATAAAACATTTGTATGATCGCTTTATCCCTCTTTCCTTCATAACTTTCAGGGAAATTAATTCGCTCTAGCAAAAAGGACATTTCTGAACTACTTATGAAAGAGGGGATTTTTTTATCTGATTTTAATGATACTAAACGAAGAGTTGGATTTACAAACAAAATATCATTTCGCAATGCATATTTATAAAACTGTCTAATTGAGGAAAGTTTTCTATTTAAAGATCGTTTTGTACAATTCCCTTCAATTAAAAACATCATCCAAGAACGAACCATAACATCTTTTGCATCTATAATAGTGCACTCATACTTCGAAGATAGATAGTCATTAAATTGGATCAAATCAAACTCGTACGCCTTTTGGGTATGGACAGAATAGCGCCTTTCAAATTTTAGATATCGGATAAACTCTTGAATGTATTCCATAAAAAAAGCGCTTTTGTGTAAAAATACACAAAAGCGCTCTAAATACTATATAAAATATTTTAAGCTTCTTGAGCTTGTCTAAGTTGCTGAATATAGGCAGCTTTAATCATTTGCTTTCTTCTTTTTACCGAAGGCTTAATAAACTCTTTTCGTGCACGCAACTGACGCATCGCTCCAGTCTTATCAAATTTTCTTTTGAAACGCTTAAGAGCTCGCTCAATAGCTTCACCTTCTTTTACAGGAATTATAATCATGTCTAACCTATTTATTCTTTTTTGTTTCTTATTTTGGAGGGCAAATATACAAATTTGTTTTATGTTACAAGAAAATGTCAGATTTTTTACAAGACTAATTTTAAGTCTAAGCGTTAAGAATTAATTTAGATATTACAACTTGTTGAATTTCAGAAGTCCCTTCTCCAATTGTACATAACTTAGCATCACGGTAAAATTTCTCTACAGGAAAATCTTTTGTATAACCATAACCACCAAAAATTTGAATGGCTTCGTTTGTAACTTTCACACACATTTCAGAAGCATAATACTTAGCCATTGCACCTTCTTTTGTCATTTTATAACCTTTATTTTTCTTTTCAGCCGCAGCAAAAACCAACAATTCTGAAGCATCAATTTCAGTCGCCATATCTGAGAGCTTAAATGCAATAGCTTGGTGCTCACAAATTGGCCTACCAAACTGCACACGTTCTTTTGAATACTTTAAAGCAGCTTTATAAGCTCCCTTGGCAATACCAATAGATAAAGCTGCAATTGAAATACGACCACCATCTAACACTTTCATGGCTTGAATAAATCCATCTCCAACCTCTCCCAACATGTTTTCTTCTGGAATTCTACAGTTATCAAATACCAATTCTGCTGTTTCTGAAGCACGCATTCCTAATTTATCTTCTTTCTTACCAGAAGAAAATCCAGGTGTTCCTTTTTCAACTACAAATGCAGACATGCCATGAGAATCGCCTTTTTTCCCAGTACGAACAATTACTACAGCTACATCTCCAGAAATAGCATGTGTAATGAAATTCTTGGCACCATTTATAACCCATTCATTACCATCCTTTACAGCAGTAGTACTCATACCTCCTGCATCCGAACCTGTATTGTGCTCTGTTAAACCCCAAGCACCAATATGCTCTGCAGAAGACAATTTTGGTAACCACTTTTTCTTTTGCGATTCGTTACCAAATTGCAAAATATGACCTGTACATAAAGAGTTATGTGCTGCCAAAGACAATCCAATAGATGAATCTATTTGAGAAATCTCATCAATAACTGTAATATACTCATCATATGTTAAACCGGAACCACCGAATTCTTCAGGAACTAAAACACCCATCAAACCTAACTCACCAAGAGCTTTAAAAACATGAACTGGAAATTCCTGATTATTATCCCAATCCATCATATGAGGCTTAATATGTTGAGCACCAAAATCTCTAACAGTTTCGGCTATCATTTTCTGTGTTTCTGAATACGTAAAATCCATATTAATTAATAATTTACAATTGAAATAATAGTCTCTGTAATATCTTTTAATCTCTTATCAGCTTCTAAAAAAGTAAGATTCACTAAAAAAGCAAAAGCTACTGTTTGTGCTCCGGTTTGATTTACAAGTTGTGCTGCTGCAAATGCTGTACCACCAGTAGCTAGCAAATCATCGTGAATTAATACTTTAGCTCCTAAAAGCAAAGAATCTTTTTGAACTTCAATCTCTGCTGACCCGTATTCCAAATTATAAGAATAGGAATATGTCTCTCCTGGAAGCTTACCACGCTTTCGAATTGGAACAAACGGTACATTTAATCGCTGAGCTATAGCAGGCCCAAACCAAAAACCTCTACTCTCAACGCCGGCAATGGCATCAATATTCAATTTACTAATACGCTCGGCAAATATACTAATTACTTGTCCATACAAATCCATATCCATTAGTATAGGGCTAATGTCTTTGAAAATGATTCCAGGTTTTGGATAATCAGTGAAATCTCGTATGACTTCCTTTAGTTGAGCTTCCATTAATCTTATTCAAAGATACAATTTTACGGAATAATTGCTAGTGGACCAAAGTTATAGACTTGGTTGCTCAAGGACTACTTGCTAAGATTATTTAAACTTCTTAATATCGCCACTTTTAACACGAGCTAAATAATCTCTTAAATCTGCTCTCACTTCACCCGACATCATATACAAACCTAAAATATTTGGAAATGCCATAGCAAGAATCATCATGTCAGAAAAATCTATAACAGCTCCGAGACTGACGGTAGAACCTATAATGATAAAAATTAGAAACAATAACTTATAAGAGTACTCGGTAAATTTTGACTTTCCAAACAAATAAGTCCAAGACTTTAAACCGTAATAGGACCACGAAATCATCGTTGAAAATGCAAATAAGAAAATAGCAACCACCAATAACATTGGGAACCAAGAGATCACAGATTCAAATGCTGAAGAAGTAAGTTGTGCACCTTCTAAATCATAACCTGTGTGACGGCCGGTAATTATAATAACGATAGCTGTCATAGTGCAAATAACAACGGTATCTATAAATGGCTCTAGTAAAGCAACTACACCTTCTGTAATGGGTTCATTTGTTTTTACAGCCGAATGTGCAATGGCCGCAGAACCCACTCCTGCTTCATTAGAAAAAGCAGCTCTTCGGAATCCTTGAACCAAAACACCAACAAAACCACCTTTAGCAGCATCGCCAGAAAAGGCAGAATCGAAAATCAAAGCAATGACATCAAATACCTGATCGTAATTCATAACAATAATGAACATGGAAGCTCCGACATATAAAACAGCCATAAACGGAACTATTTTTTCTGTTACATTAGCAATACTCTTAATACCACCTATTATAACTACCCCGACTAAAACGGCTAGGGTAAATCCAAAATAAATGCCATTACCTTCTAACATTGAAAACTGTCCCTCAAGCTGAGAAAAGGCCTGATTGGCCTGAAACATATTTCCACCACCAAAAGAACCTCCTACACACAAAATGGCAAAAAGTCCAGCCATAATATTTCCTGTGAAAGGAAGGTTTCTTTTTTCAAAAGCGGTTTTCAGATAATACATTGGTCCACCAGACACTTCACCATTCTCATCAATATTTCGGTATTTAACACCTAGAGTACACTCTACAAATTTTGATGACATACCTAGGAGCCCTGCAACAATCATCCAAAAAGTGGCACCAGGCCCACCAATAGCAACAGCTACAGCAACGCCTGCTATATTTCCTAGCCCAACAGTTGCAGATAATGCTGTGGTAAGCGCTTGAAAATGAGAAACTTCACCCTTATCTTCAGGATTGTCATAATCTCCTCGAACCAATTGAAAAGCATGTTTAAAACCTCTAATGTTGATAAAATTCATTCGAATTGTAAAAAATATAGCTCCAACAACTAACCAGATCACAACAATAGGAATTCCTGACGAAAAAGGCTCCCAAAAAATTACCTTAGCCATAACATTTACAATAGGCTCGAAAAGTGAATTTATACGATCACTTAACATATTTTCTGCCCTTAAAATTTGAGGAAGAAATAAAAAAATTGCTGCTATTTTTTTCATTCTTTTAGTTTTATTTTTTTTAACTGTTCATCTAATAATTTAAGTCCTTCTCGGAAACTTTTTGGCTGATAATTAAACCCTTGTTTAGCTTTACTTAAATTTAAATTGGTCTTTAAAGGCCGTCTTGCTTTTTGATGCAAGCTATCAGTAGAAATAGAATTAATCATTGATTTATCAAAACCCCAATAATCTGCTATTTCAAAAACGAGGTCTAATATACTGAGAAAATCTTTTCCAGAAACATGGTATACGCCTGTTGCATTTTCTTGAATTACTTGTAAACATGCACATGCAAGATCTTCTGCAAGTGTAGGACATCTATACTGATCATCAACCACATTAATTTTCTCTCCTTTCTCCAATGCTGATTTGGCCCATAAGACTATGTTAGAGCGACTCAAATCTTGGAGCACACCATAAACTAAAACTGTTCTTAATATAGAATAAGGGAAAGATACTTGTTCAAATAATTGTTCAGACTTCCATTTTGATCTTCCATAATAACTTAAGGGATTCACTTTAGAATCTTCAAAATATTCTTCTTCATCACCTTCATAAATAAAGTCGGTGGATATATGAACGAAATGTGTATTTCTATTTCCAATCGCTTTAATCAAATTAGAAACACCTGTAATATTTATAAGATCGCACATTTCGCGTTCATCTTCACAAGCATCCACATGAGTCATGGCTGCAGCATGAATTAGCGCATCTGGCTGAAATTTATCAAATAGATTCTTGCATGCAACAGCGTTCGTTATATCTAAAGTTCGATAGGCAATATTATTGGGAAGAGAAAAACGACAAACACCTTTAGCTGTGGCTAAGAGACTGACATCTTGACGTTTAGAAAAAAGGGAAACTAATTTCTGCCCCAACAACCCATTAGCGCCTGTAATTAAAATCTTCTTCATTTATAGTGTAAGTATTCCTAAATATTCATAATCTAAAAAAGTATCCTTAAAACTATTTACATTAAAAGTCATAAATGGAGCTTCTTTTTGAATTCACTAAATTTTTCAGGCGAAAAACAAACATTAAAATTAAATACACCAATAAAGGAGAACCAAAAGTTAAAAACGAGCTGTAAATAAAAAAGATTCTTACCGAAGAAGCTTTCATATTTAAATACTCAGCAAGATAAGAACAAGCGCCAAAAGTCTGCATCTCTATAATATTTCGAAACCAAGAGTTCACGTTTTAAGTATTTGGTTGAACACGCTGCAATTTAAACAATTTCGCGGAATGCAATAATTCTGATGCAAATGAATTAAAGCTTGATATGACTTGGCCGAATGAATATTTAGTTTTTTTTATAAGACTTATAATAAAGTGTTAAAAAAAAAGTTGCCCCATTTCTAGGACAACTAACTAAATATATATTAAAAAATACTATTTCAATTCCATACCATTTGCTCGTGCTTCTTTTAAAACAGCAGAAATACCTTTTCTATTAATTGTTTTTAAAGCAGAAGCAGAGATTTTGAGAGTAACCCATTGATTTTCTTCTGGAACAAAGAAACGTTTTTTAATCAAGTTAACACTAAAGGTTCTCTTTGTCTTTCGGTGCGAGTGAGAAACATTATTCCCTACCATCGCTTTCTTACCTGTTATACTACAAACTCTAGACATTGTTATATGAATTATATTGTTTTCAATTCAAAACGGACTGCGAAAGTACGGCTTTTATTCAAATCTCAAAAACTATTTTATTTTTTTATGATCAGATTCTAGCTGATGTAAGAAATTTAACAAGATCGCATTAGCACCGCGCTTAACATTCCAAGACCTGTCAGTACCAAAATGATACTTCTTTGCCTTCACACCACATGGACCAGCAATGGCAGTCCAAATTGTCCCAACAGGGACTTCACTAGTACCTCCTGAAGGACCTGCTATTCCTGTAGTAGATAAGGCATAATCAACACCCATTATTTTTTTTACGGACAAGGCCATTTCCTTAACTACCTGTTCACTTACAACACCATACTTATTAATTAAATCGGAAGAAACGTTGAGTATTTTTTCTTTAATTTCATTATTGTAAGCTAATATACTACCTCGATAATATGAAGAACTTCCGGGCACAGAGGTAATTAAATGAGATAAATAACCTGAAGTAAAACTTTCAGCAGTTGCAACAGTTGCTTTTTTAGACAACAATAAATCTCCTACTTTTTGCTCTATTCGATCATTTTCTTCTCCATAAATATACTCAGGTATAATTGCCTTTAACTTATGAGCTTCAGAGTCTAAAATATCATATAACTTATTTTTATTCTCACCCTTGATACTTAAGCGGAGTCTCACTCTACTCTCTGAAGGTAGGTATGCCAATTTAACTTCTGGATTCAATGATGCCTCCCAATTCTTAAGCAATTCTGCTAAAACAGACTCTGGAACACCTTGTGTTAATATTGTTTTGTGTAAAAAAACGCCAGCTCCGAATTCAGACTGAAACATAGGAAGAACTGAAGAACTCATTATTGCTTTCATCTCAAATGGAACACCTGGCATAGAAATAAAATGCTTCCCATCTTTATTAAACCACATACCTGGGGCAGTTCCTACTGGATTTAAAAGCACTTTACATTGGCTTGGCAAATCCGCCTGTTGCTCATTTAGTTTGTTCAATTTTCGCAAACCTTTTTTCTCAAATAAAGTCTTTATATGAGCTAAGATATCTTCATTTCTGTGAAGAGTATCATTAAAAAAAGCAGCCAAAGTTTTTTTAGTGATATCATCATTTGTAGGTCCCAAACCTCCGGTCAAAATAACGATATCAGTTAATTTAGATGCACGTTTTAAAGTTCTTAAAATCGCAGCTTCTGTATCTGGAATGGAATATATTTTATAAACTTGAAGGCCAATTTCATTAAGTCGCTGTGCAATCCAAGCAGAATTTGTATCAACAATCTGCCCAATTAAAATTTCATCTCCTATAGTTACTATCGAAACTTTCATCAATACCAAATCTTATTGCGAAAATACTAAATTATTATTGTAAAGAATTCAAACACATATTCAGTTTTTGACAACACAAATTATAGGTAATTCACTAAAATATTGTAAATTACTTATATAATCAATTGGGGCCAAAATGTTATAACATTTTTGATAATCGTATATTTGAATTTTAAAACTAATTCTCACAAAAATATCTGGATATGTTAATGAAATCAGAGCTTATTTTAAATAATGATGGTTCTGTTTATCATTTAAAACTCCACCCTCAAGACATAGCTGACACAATAATTGTAGTAGGAGATCCACATCGAGTACCACTTATTTCTAAATATTTTGATAGAATTAATATCAAAAAATCAAACCGAGAATTCATCACACATACCGGGTATATTGGAAAAAAAAGAATTAGTGTTATGTCTACAGGTATTGGAGTTGATAATATAGATATCGTATTTAATGAATTAGATATATTAAGCTCTATCGATTTGAAATTGAGAACCTTAAAAGAAACAAAACAAACTTATAAAATCATTCGGTTAGGAACAACAGGTGGCTTAAACGAAAAAATAAATGTAGATGATATCTTATTTTCAAAGTATGCAATAGGAATTGATGGTATTCCACACCACTATCAATATGATGTAAATTTATTTGAACAAAAACTTAGTCAAGAGTTTGTTCAAAAAACAAATTGGTCAAAAAAGCTTGCACAGCCCTATGCAGTTAAATCATCAGATTTTTTATGGAATCACATGTATGAAGATAATTTCAAGAAAGGAATAACTTTAACTATGAATGGGTTTTACGCCCCTCAAGGTAGGTCATTAAGAATTCCCTTAAACCAACCCGAAGTATTAAAAAAATGTAATTATATCTTATTCAACAACTTACAAGTTTCTAATATTGAAATGGAAACTGCTGGCCTTTATGCATTTGGTCAAATATTTAATCATGAAGTCATTAGTTTAAGCACAGTACTTGCGAATAGAGCTTCAGGTTTATTTAGCTCTAATCCTTCAAAATCAATAGAAAAAATGATTAAGTTCGCTTTATCAAAAATTGCATCATTATAACTAGGAATGATTTTTGATTTAATCATTTACCAAATTTTATCTGATGATCAAGAAACTATTCTTCATACTTTTAATAAACTATTCGCTTCTCTTTGCTCAAACAGCTCCAAACTTTGTTGGAACTGATTTAGATGGTGTTTCACATAATCTGTATGAGTATCTTGATTCGGGAAAAACTGTATTATTAGACTTTTTTATTGTCAACTGTACACCCTGTCAAGAAGCTGCAAATCATATGGACAGTTTTTGGGGAACTTATGGACCTAATGGTACTGATCAATTAGAAATTCTATCTATTGAAGTATATAATAATTCAGATCAAACAGTAAAAGAAATAACAAATAATTGGGGTATTAACAATCCTGTGATTAATTTAGACAATATCCCAGAAGCCTATATTCCATTTATTAATGTTTATCCAAACTATATTATGGTTTGTCCAGATCGATCTATGGAGATCATTCATGGGTTTGATTTTCCTACAACTATCCTATCATGGGAACAATCATCAAACAACTGTAGTTATGGAGATAATTATACTGATATTATTCTATTTCAACCAGAGATAACAAATTGCCAAGGTAATGTATATGCAAACATTGACATCGGAAATTCAGGATCTAACTATATAGAAGGCATTGAATTAGAGGTTTTTATTGACTCAACATATTACTCAAGTATTTACTGGAATGAAATTCTCCCGCCGGGATTCACTACAAACGATCCCAACGCCCCTTCATCATCTATTGAATTTGAAAGTAGTAACATTTTCGGATCAAATATTGAATTTGAAATCAATGTCACTGGTGATGCAAATCCCTCTAACAATAATGTAATTATAGATTTAACGAATGAGATAATAACCAACAATAGAAATATTAATATTGAAATACTTACAGATAATTATCCTCAGGACTTGATATGGAGGTTATCAGACGCTAATAACATAAGCGTAGCGGAGGGTAATGGAGTAGGCATCCAGCCCAATGACTTAATATCATTAAACCTCAACCTAGACACATCAATGTGTTATACATTTACCATTATTGATGATCATGGAGATGGTATATGCTGCGATTTTGGAGAAGGGTATTATTTGATAACAGCTGGAGAAGACACTTTAATCTTCAATAACATTTTTTTAGATTTTAAAATGCATTCTTTTTATGTTGCTGGAGAATTAGAAGAAATTGATATTGAAAACATCAATGCCAAAAATTTAAAAATAATGCGTAGTAGTTTTTTCAACTTAAGCGGCCAACAAATCGCCCAACCGAATAAATACGGTACTTATATTCGAAAAGATTTCTATGAAAATGGGCTCATCAAGAGCCATAAAATAATTATTCCAAACTAGAACTAATTTGTTTTGCTTTTTCAAGCACCCAATCCAATTGCTCCTTTTGTGAAAGATGACTGTTATCTAAAACTATAGCATCATTTGTTTGAATTAAAGGTGCTGTATCTCGATGCGAATCAATATAATCTCTTTTAGATAAATTAGCCTTAACCTCTTCAATACTTACCTCACTTCCTTTAGCAATTAATTCATTATACCTTCTTTGTATGCGAATATCTTCTGAGGCAGTCATAAACAGTTTAAGTTCTGCATTCGGGAAAACAACCGATCCAATATCTCTACCATCCATTACAACAGCTTTTTTCTTTCCCATTAATTGCTGTTGAGCCACCAACATTTCTCTTACTTGAGGAATGGTGCTAACTTGACTTACACAATTAGAAACTTCCATCCCTCTAATTTCTGATTCTACCTTTTCACCATTTAAACAAATCTCAGAATTTGAATCCTCAGCTATAACAAATGAAATATTAATTTCAGGAAACTTTGTTACAAGATGATCTACTTTAATAACGGAGTCATTAATATACCCAGACCTTAAAGCATATAATGTTACGGCTCTATACATGGCACCACTATCAATATAGGTGTATCCCAATACGCTTGCTAAAGCTTTTGCCAAAGTACTCTTCCCTGTAGAGGAGTATCCATCTATTGCTATGATAATTGGTTTCATTTTCTTCTAAATTTAGACAAATTAGTCAGTACAGAAAAAGTATGCATTGGGCCAACTGCATGGTAAGCTGCACGGGCATAATTGAAATGAAATTTACTAATCTTCATACTAAAACCCCATGACAAGCCAACATTATGTTTATATAAATCTAAAGCCAACTCTTGTCGTCTTCTAAAATTGTAACCGACTCTAAGATTAAAATTTTCACTCAACAAAAACTCCCCTCCTAAATGCAAATGCGAAAACAATTTATCACGAGTTGAATAATGATTTACAATCTCTTCATTTGTTAAAGGATCCACAGTAGACTCAGCAGGATCAGCATAAGATAAATCCCACTTCTCGAGATGTGCCCATGATACTGACCACCTAAGTGGGGCATGTTCTAACTGAGAAGAAACACCTAAAATTATTTCAAAGGGCATGGGTTCAGATTCGTGTGCATAAGTCTTGATCTGAAACCCCGCATTTTTAATTAATAAAGAAGCAAAGGTGCGCTCTTGATTAAACTCATAAGTAGCTGAAAAATCTCCTAAAAGTCCATATGAATTATATGCTTCCATATTTGAATAAACAGCTTTTAAAGCCGTTCCAAATCTAAAAGATGTACTTTTATAAACTGTTGTAGAGGCATAAAAGGCATACTCTCCAGCACTAAACGTTCCAATTACATTTCCAAATTCATCAGCTCTTGTAAAATCGCCATAATTTAAATATTTCATCCCAACACTTATATTATCAAAACGAGAAGAAGGGATTCCATAAATTAAAGATCCAAACTTAATACCTGCATAATAGTTTGTAAAATTAAGCGCAAGCTGATGGTTCATACCAGCATGATTTAAAGAAGGAATCTGCTGGGCTAAATTCACATCATTATCATACGAATTCACCAAAACATTTCCTAGAGCAGAGATTCTAGCGGAAGTTGTTAAATTTAGAAACTCATAAGTATTATCACCTCCAACTTGAGCGAAAAGCGAACCTAAATTTAAAAAGGATAATAAAAAAACCTTTAATACTTTCATATTGGCAAAAATACTAATCTATTCCTTAACGAAGTCTTGATACGATTAGTATTTTACAAAAAGCTTTTTAGCTTTGTGAAACAATTAAAAATATAAAATCATGAGATTCATTCTATTTAGTTTAGTCATTAGTTTTTGTACTTCAGCATTTGCACAAAAAGAAACATTAAGCCTTGAAGATGCCATCATGGGGCGCTGGAGCAAGTTTACTCCTGAGCGAATTAATGGACTTAAATGGGTAAAAAACAGTAATGAATTTTCTTATCAAGAAAAAGACAAACTCATATTAGAAAATCTAGACGGTGCATCAAGAGAAATATTACTTTCAGATTTAAATACGCACTTTAGAGAAGACAGTCTAAGAAGATTCCCTGGTATTATATGGATGGACCAAGAACGTTTCAGGTTTCAGAAAAACTCGATCATCTATGTCTACAACATCTCGGATGGTCAGATAGAAGAACTCATCAACTATAATGAAGAGGCCCAAAACTCGGAGTTCTCTGAACAAGCCCTTGCAATGGCATATACAATAGACAACAATCTGTTCATACAAGATTCCAAAGGCACAACACACCAAATTACATCCGATGATGAGGCTGATATAGTAAATGGTCAAGCCGTACACCGCTACGAATTTGGGATTTCAAAAGGAACCTTCTGGTCTAATAATGGAGAGAACTTGGCTTTCTATAGAAAAGACGAATCTATGGTTGACGATTACCCCTTGGTAAATACAGATGCCCGAATTGCAGAGGCTAATAACATCAAATATCCCATGGCCGGTATGAAAAGCCACCATGTTACCTTGGGTATTTACAATTTAGAAAGTCAAAAAACAATTTTTGTAAAAACGGGCGAGCCAAAAGAACAATATCTCACCAACATTGCCTGGGGACCAGAAGATAAATTCATCTACATCGCGATTCTAAATAGAGATCAAAATCACATGAAGCTCAATAAATACGATGTTAAAACAGGTGATTTTGTTAAAACCTTATTCGAAGAGCGTCACGAAAATTATGTTCAGCCATTGCACCCAATGATCTTTGTTGAAGGAAATGACAATGAATTCCTATGGAGATCAGAGCGAGATGGTTACGACCATTTTTACAGATATACAACAGACGGTAAATTAATGAATCAGGTAACCAAAGGAAAATGGGTGGTTAAAGACTTTATTGCTTTTACCGGTAATTCGATTGTTCTTACCGGAACGTATAAGGATGCGTTGGAAACTCAGGTCTTTAGAAGTACTATTAAAGCACCGCGTTCAACCATGATCTCAAAAGTAGAAGGGATGCACCGCGTTCAAGCTAATTACAATGGACGTTTCTTAATTGATTCATACAACAGCCTTCAAAATCCGGGTAAAATTGAACTCCTAGACCATACCGGAAAATCGATACGCACCTTGTTGCAATCTAAAAACCCATTTGAGAATACAGAAATTGCACAAACAGAATTATACACCATAAAAGCCGATGATGGAACGCTATTAAATTGCAGGATGATTAAACCATCTGATTTCGACGTGACTAAAACTTACCCTGCTTTGATTTATGTTTATAATGGTCCTGGCGTTCAATTGATTTACAACAGCAATCTGGCCGCAGCACCTCTTTGGATGCACTACTTAGCTAATGAGCATAATTACATTGTGTTTACAGTTGATGGCAGAGGCTCAGAAAACAGGGGTCGTGACTTTGAGCAGATGATATTCAGAAATCTAGGTGAAGTTGAAATGCGTGACCAAATAAAAGGTGTAGAACACTTAAAATCTCTTGACTTTATAGATTCAGATAGACTTGCTGTTCACGGTTGGAGCTACGGAGGATTTATGACCACCAACTTAATGTGCTCCTACCCGGATGTATTTACCTGTGGTATTGCAGGAGGTCCGGTAATCGATTGGAAGTTTTATGAAGTGATGTATACAGAACGCTTTATGGATACACCAGAGACCAACCCCGAAGGATATGAAAACACAAGTCTGCTAAACAAAGCGAAAAACTTAAAAGGTGAGCTGCTCATGATACATGGTGCTCAGGATGATGTGGTTGTTTGGCAACACTCTATGGCCTTTGTTCGAAAATGTATAGAAGAGGGTGTGCAATTAGATTATTTCCCATACCCCAGTCATCCTCATAATGTACGCGGAAAAGACCGAATTCACTTGATGAGAAAAGTTATTGATTACATTATTGACCATAATAATTAGTTGGTTTTGTAGTGATTCGAAAGACTTTAAAGTTAAATAAAAGGTAAATCCCGATAGAGATTATCGGAAAACATTTTTTGATCTGGATGGCACAACACTAGCGAAAAGAAAAAATAATAATGCTGGCGAATATAATTGGAATGAAAGGCTTGAGAACTTATTAGATATGATAACTTTTCAAATCATTATAATAATTAGCTAATTGTGAAAAGTTATTTTTCTCCTTAAATTAAGACTTATAAATAGATTCTCCCATTAAAATAACCCCCAATACATCAGGATATTTTGGAAGATTATTCCCAATTAAGCCTAATAAGTCGGAGTCATATTGCTTATTAAGCATCATATCAATGAATGCTTCTACATCGGCATCTTTTGTAAATGTTCCCATAAAAGCATTCCATGTTTGATCTGATATCACAAGTTTGCTCACAACAGTTAAATAAACACGACCAAAACAACGGGTTTGAAAATAATATTCCCTGCTTAATTTTCCATCTATTAATTCGTCAAGTATATACGTATTTCGAACACCTAAATGATCGTCTTTTATAGAAAAATCTATTCCAAATGGTAAAAACTGATGGGTACTTTGTCTGAGTGTATGTGTTGTTGTCATAATCTATTATTGTTTTTATTTCTACACTACAAATAAAAAATAACGATGTGACAATTTGTGACACACATTTAAAAAAAACTGATCTAAATTACAGAGACTGCTTAAATATTTCGAATTCATTTTTTAATTCCTGAGGGGAATCAATAATAACTTCATCTGGAAATGCCAATATAAACCGCAATAGATATTCAGAAAAATATATCTTACCAGCAAAAACATAATCATCAGTCTTTCCTTTAATCAATGGTTTGGTTTGCGGATAAAACTGAATCAATTGCGAATATGCTTTACGTTTTAATCTTAATCTGACATCAAAAAGATTTTCTCCTTTAAAGCCAAAGGCATCTATGGGTTGTACCTCAATTTCTGAAGCGAACTTTTGTTGCTTTTGCATCAGCTCTACCTGTCCGATTCTGTTGATGTTAAAAATACGGGCTTCATTGGGTGCTTTTTGAACATCTACACCAATGACTCCGGTATAGTTTGTTGTAAAAGTGATTGGTTCAAACAAACGGGTCGCATCAGTATTTGAATTTAAAGAGGAGTAATTAATGAGTTTTACCTGAACATGATCCTCAACAGCTTTAGATAACTTTTCAATTTTTAAGCCATTACTGGCATTTAATATATTCTCACCAATCTGAGCTTGTTCACTCATCATGTGAAGTTTCTTTAAAATATGTTCAGACAAATTATGTGATGAAGACATGCTCTTTATAGATTGCTTAATCAATAAAGACTCTTCAGCATTAAAGGTAAATTGGTACTCTTCTCCTTCTTCTGTAGGTATAAAGTAGCAGCCCTCAAAATCCACATCAATTACAAAACCAAGTTCTTCCAATAATATAAAATAGCGGTAAACGGTACGTTTGGAAATTTCAAGAATATCGGCAAGCTGTTCAGGACGTCTTCTCCTCACGCCTTTCAACAAGCTTATCAACTTAAATATTCGCAAAATTTTTCGCTGTTCCGCCATAGATAAAAAGAAAAATATAGTTTGTAGATTTACGCCTAAATTAATCAAAATCTATTCGAATGAAAAGGTGTTTTTCAATACTTATTTGCTTTGGCCTCTCATTTGTGAGTTACAGTCAATCTTATTGGCAACAAGAAGCGCATTACCAAATGGACATAGACTTTAATACAAAGAATCATCAATTTGACGGTCTGCAAGAGTTAACATTCATTAACCACTCGCCCGACACACTAAATAAAGTCTTTTACCATTTGTATTTTAATGCCTTCCAACCCGGAAGCATGATGGATGTTCGCTCTAGAACAATTGTTGATCCAGATAGACGAGTAGGTGACCGAATATCTAAATTAAGTCAGAGTGAGATGGGGATCCAACAAGTGTTAAGTTTGAAACAAAATAACTCTGAGCTGGATTTTAACATTGAGGGCACAATTTTAGATGTGAATCTGAATGAACCAATCTTTCCTGGAGATACGGTACAATTTAAAATGGAATTCAGAACTCAAGTTCCTTTACAAATTAGACGTTCTGGACGAATGAATAAAGAAGGTATTGATTATTCCATGTCTCAATGGTACCCTAAATTATGCGAGTATGATAAAGATGGGTGGCACGCAAATCCTTATGTGGGCAGAGAGTTTTATGGGATTTGGGGTTCTTTTGATGTGCATATTCATATGGATTCCAACTATACCATTGCAGCAACAGGAATCTTACAAAACCCAGATGAAATAGGCCATGGATATTCAGATGTTATTCTACCACCAACCAATAAACTAAATTGGCACTTTAAAGCTGAAAATGTTCACGATTTTGTTTGGGCAGCAGATCCGGATTACGCACACGAGATTGTTATAAATGAAGACGGACCAGACTTTCACCTGTTCTACCAAAAAGGGGAAAAGACAAAACACTGGGAAGATTTGGGCGAATACATGATCAAAACTTTTAAGTATGCCGATGAGCACTTTGGAAAATACCCTTACCCACACTACTCAATCATTCAAGGCGGAGATGGTGGAATGGAATACCCAATGGCAACATTAATTACTGGCCACAGGAGTTTAAAAAGCCTGGTTGGTGTTTCTGTTCACGAGGCAATGCACAGTTGGTATCAGGGTCTATTAGCATCCAACGAGGCTTTATTTGCTTGGATGGATGAAGGCTTCACATGTTACGCTTCAAACAGAATTGAAAAAGAATTGTTCCCTGAAGATTTTTCTGACACACATGCTGGTTCATACAAAGGATATAAAAGAATTGCCACAAGTG
>Ga0160422_10001016_pt1 | contig 17373 bp, 16 predicted proteins | sample Fk160mmetaG_FD_108192 | JGI IMG/M metagenome (GOLD analysis project Ga0160422, IMG submission 108192) | Marine microbial communities from the Central Pacific Ocean - Fk160115 60m metaG | ecosystem: Environmental > Aquatic > Marine > Oceanic > Photic zone | place: The Central Pacific Ocean... | reverse complement strand
TACGCTCAGGAGGTCAAGGCCTTGGCCCAGGAAGTTGCCCGAAAGCGTTCCGACTTATCCTAGCGAGGTGATCTGAATGGAGCATTATCTTGGGATCGATTATGGAACCAAGCGGATTGGTTTAGCCTATGCGGATGAGCTTGGCGTGGCTTTGCCCATAGGGGCAATTCCCGGGGTCGAGCGAGAAGGTTGCTGGGAGGCATTGGCAATGCACGTCGAACAACGTCGGATTAATCGGATCGTTCTAGGTTACCCCATTCATATGGATGGGAAACTGGGGACTCGAGCCAAGGAAGTCGATGAGTTTGCCAAGGAACTTACCGAAAGATTTGGATTGGTGGTAAGCCGTGTGGACGAAAGATTGACCAGTGTTGCGGCTGAAGAATCCATTGGAAAGAAGGCGAAAACGAACAAGGTTCGCCAAAGTGGAAAGATTGATGCAACCGCGGCCTGCTTGATTCTGCAGGATTTTCTTGCTCTTTCGACGAAGTCCGGTCCGGGGGGAGTCTGACTGCGATGCCAAAGGGCAAACCAGCGGGAGAGTCGAAGAGATGGCGATGCCTCTGTTCCTACGACGGGACTGATTTCGACGGGTGGCAAAAGCAACCGAGCGGTTTGGCGGTACAGGACCGGATCGAGCATGTTCTGAAGGAAATTTTCGGTCAAGTGATTCGTACGGTCGGGGCCGGGCGGACGGACGCGGGAGTTCATGCGGACGGACAGGTTTTTCATTTTGATGGCCCTTGGCCACACACTTGCGGAGCGATGTTAGAGGCTCTGCGGGCAAAGCTCCCAGCGGGAATTGTTCCCTTGGAGATTCTCCCTGCAAAACCTAATTTCCATGCCCTTTCTTCAGCCAAGGGCAAAAGATATCGTTACCGAGCGATACGAGGATGGGCGAAACCGCGAGACGAGCGATTTGCTCATTCTTTGAAAAATCGGAAAATTGACTGCGATCAGATTAACCGAGCCTTGGGATTCTTTATCGGCGAGCATGATTTTTCAGCCTTCGCGGTTAACCGAGCGAGAGACGAGCGGAGTAGTGTTAGAAAAGTTTGGAAAGTTGAGGTCGCTGAAAGGAAAGACCTCATCGAATTCGTGGTGGAAGGAGAGGGTTTCCTTTACAAGATGGTAAGAAGTATGGTCGGAGCCTTGTTGGACGTGGGTTCGGGAAAAATGAAACCAAGGGAAGTCGAAGAGATCCTTAAGAGTCGCATCCGGACGGAGCGAGTGGTAAGCGCGCCTGCAAAAGGATTGAGCCTGGAGAAGGTTTTTTATCGAAAGCCTTGGTTCGTTTGAATAGGAAATTACTCAAGAGACATTGGAATTGGCTGATCGATTTGATTTTCCCAGGATTCTGCCCAATCTGCGAAGAATCTTCATTCTTGGACGGAGATCATTACACTTGCCTGGAGTGCCTTGACAAAATCGCTTGGATTTCCAACGCTCGTTGCAAGTTGTGTGGGATTTCCATGGCAGGGATCGATTTCCAGGGATTGTTTTGCTCGAGCTGTCGAGAGAATGATTTCTCCTTTGACGAGGGTCGATGCATGTTCGCCCTTGATCAATGTGGTCGAAAGTTAATCCATGAATTGAAATACCGAGGAGCCCGAGACGTAATAAGGGATTTTCCCGCATGGAAGGAGAGAGTCCCCGATTTTCTTCCCTTCTTGGAAAACTCGATCCTGGTGCCTGTTCCCCTTCATTCGAGGAGAATGCGATCGAGAGGGTACAACCAGAGCCTGTGGATTGCTCAAGCCATGGTTAAGGAAGTTGGAGAAAATAGCGAATTGTCCGATTGTCTAAAGCGAATCAGGAATACTCCGACGCAAACGAAAAATGATCGCGAGGAAAGAAAGGAAAACGTAAGGGGAGCATTTGTTCTTAAACCTGGAGTTTCCTTGGAAAGGAAAAGGAGAATCGTTCTGGTTGATGACGTCTTTACAACCGGGGCGACCTTAGACGCATGCGCTCAAATTTTAAGGAAGGAGGGATTTCGAAGAATTGCCGTTGCCACTTTGGGCCATGGGTGAGAGAATAGTCGATCATGGCTTTCTTCAGTAAACCGAAATATTCAAAAGTAAGCGTCAAAGCTCGGGAGGGCGTTCCCAAGGGTGTGTGGACCAAATGTCCTGAAACGGGAGACATGGTTTTTGCCAAGGAATTGAAAAAGAACCTAATGGTCGTTCCTTCAAGTGGTTATCATTTTCCACTATCCGCTCCGGACCGAATCGAATCTCTTTTGGATAAAAATACCTTCGTTGAGCAAGACTCCGATCTTCGCTCGGTTGACCCACTTAAATTTAAGGGTGTGGCGTCCTATGAGGATAAACTGGAACAGAACCGCAAGAAAACCAAGTTGGAAGACGCAGTGATTTCCGGAGTCGGGGAAATGGGAGGAAACTCCGTAAGTTTGGCGGTCATGGATTTTCGTTTTCTTGGTGGCAGCATGGGATCCGTCGTAGGCGAGAAAATCACTCGATCCATCGAGCGAGGGTTGGAAATGAAAATTCCCGTAATCATCGTATCCGCATCGGGTGGAGCGAGGATGTATGAAGGAATCCTCAGTCTGATGCAAATGGCCAAGACAAGCGCTGCCCTTGCCCGTTTGGCGGAAGCGGGAATCCCATATTTTTCAGTCCTAACCAATCCAACCATGGCAGGAGTCATGGCAAGCTACGCCTCCCTCGGTGACGTAATATTGGCCGAACCCAAAGCTCTGATTGGTTTTGCCGGTAGAAGGGTGATCAAGGAAACAACGAGGGCTGACTTGCCCGAAGGCTTCCAGACGTCGGAATTTTTATTGGATCGAGGCTTGATCGATCAAATCGTAACTCGACATGAGATGCGGGATCGTTTGATTAGTTTGATTTCTCTCTTGGGTCACGCGAATCTGAAAAAAAATCCAAGCAAGGCCAAAGCCGTTTCCAAACGAGCCAATGCGAACTCTCGTACCAAAAGAAAACCATCCGGTACCCCGCGAAAAAGTACCGGAAAAAAACAAGCCTGACTCCCACTTGCATTAACCCTTTACCGTGAGTTTTGGTAGAGTAGGGTAGTGAATGATACACTGAATTATCTCTACGGTCTTAGGAATCGAGGCTCTTCTTATGGCATTGACCGCATGCGAAGACTGCTTCCCATGCTTGGCAACCCTCATAGACGATTTCCCATCATCCATGTGGCCGGAACCAATGGAAAAGGTTCCGTTTGCGCAATGCTGGATTCCATTTACCGTGAAAATGGATACAAGGTAGGATTGTTTTCTTCGCCTCACTTGGTTGAATTGGGCGAAAGAATCAGAGTGAACGGAAAAGTTCTGCCTCTTCATGGGATTGAGGAATATGTTCGTTTCATCAAGCCCATCGCGGATGAAATGGAGGCGGAAAAAGTGGGTTTGGGTCCAACCTTTTTCGAAATGATGACGGCAATGGCTTTTCTCGTTTTTGCGGAACGGAAAGTTGACTTGGCGATTTTGGAAACGGGACTGGGCGGAAGGCTTGATTCCACGAACGTAGTCCAGCCGATCCTTTCCATCATCACCACGATCGCTTTGGATCATTGTTCCATTCTTGGTCATTCAATTGAAGAAATCGCTCGAGAAAAGGCAGGTATAATCAAGCGTGGAATCCCTGTCCTTACCGGATGGCTTCCTGATGCGGCGAATCAAGTAATCAGGGAGGACGCGGATTCGAAATCCTCTTCTCTCGAAAGCATGGAGGATCACCAAGCAATCGAATTCCCGCAAACCAACCTAGTGGGTGAGTATCAGAAGCGCAATGCGGCCTTGGCTTATCGGGCGGTTTTGAAAATCGCCAAAGCTTTTCCGGTGGAGCGGGAAAAAGTTCGAAAGGCATTAGGCAAAGTGAGTCTCGAGGGTAGATGGCAGTTGATCGAAGGTAACCCATCGATGATTTTGGACGCTTGCCATAACCAAGAGGGTGCGATCGCCCTTCAGGAGAATCTTCGAAACTTAAGGGAATCGGTTGTCGTATGGTTGGGAGCATCAGGGGAAGAGCGGGCACTGGAAGTGATCAAAGCCGTCACTCCGTATGCTCAAGAAATTCGCCTTTTTGAAATCGAACAGCCCCGAGCGTGTTCCGTAAGCGTTTTGAAGAAATTGATCCCGGAAAATTTCTTGGGCAGGGTAACCGTAGGCTCCTGCGCAAATTTTGACCGTCAACTCAAGGAAGTGGATGAATCCTCGACCCTTTTGATAACCGGCTCCATCTACTTGGTTGGCGATTTCCTGTCGCACCTGAGAAAGCATTCCATGCCGCTTGGGTCTGATTTTCAGGACGTGTTGTAATTTTTTTCATCATAATCGCCTGATTTTCTCATTCAAACCCATATTTTAAGTGGTTTGCTTAGAGCTCAAATCTCCCAGAAAAAAGAGAGGAGCTGGTACGGTATAGGGTACCATAAAAGGTGTATAAGGTCATTTTTTTCATTCTTTTAGCTCCTCAAAATTTTTAATAATTCCAAAATTTTCTTCTGTTAATAACCGTTGAAGAAAAGACCAATAACTTTCAACAACTTAAGATTGGAAATTATTAAAAAATCAGATTTTGTTGAGATTTCATCAAGTCTCGCTTTATTTGATTACTTTTGAATAAAAACTATTAAAAACTTATTCACAGTACTATATGTGGTGGGCATACTTGTCGTAAAACCCTACATATGGCGTTTCAATTTTTAAAAAATTTCAACTTCATGCATTTTTTTCTTTTCTTTTGTCGCGACTTAAGCACTATCGGTTTCACAAGATGTCGTTTTGTCGATGATCATTAATTTTAAGCAAGAACAGACAATATTAATCAAATTTTGTAACAGATAAACAAGGTAGGGGAACAAACAAGATGGAAAAAACATTCGAAATTGGCGGAAAATCATTCGTTCTTGACGAGGAGAAGGCAATACAAGCCTTTCAGGAAAAACAGGTCATAAATGGGCGTCAGTCCGAGGCATTCAATCTTCTACCGCTCAAGTATCAATGGGCATATGATCTTTACCGCAAAATGAAGGCGAACCACTGGGAACCCGAGGACATTCCCATGCAAAAAGACCTCGAGCAGTGGAAAAGTTCAACCGAGTTGAGTGACGTTGAAAGATGGATCATCATGATGGGAATTGGATATTTTTCGGCAGCGGAAGGCATCGTAGGCGATAATATCCAACACGTTGTCCGCGAATTGGTTACGGCTCCCGAATTAAAGCTCGTTTTGGGCCGTCACGCTCATGAGGAGAACATTCACGCGGACAGCCTTCTTTATATGATTAGTTCATTGGGCATAAATCCACACGAATGTGAGGCCATGTTCGAACAGGTTGATACAATTCGCAGGAAAAACGAGTTTGTTACCAAAGTTTCCAAAAATCTCCGTCGCGACTTGGACCTTACTCAAACCTCCAACAAGCAGGAACTTGCCAAAAATATCTTTGTTTTCGGACAGTGTATGGAGGGCACTCAGTTTTATGGTCTTTTTGGAATGGTGCTCAGTTTGGCTCGTCAAAACAAGTTCCCGGGAATCGGACAAATGTTTCGCTACACCTTGCGCGACGAATCCAACCATATTGAGCTTTTCCGTAATCTCTTCCGAGTCCTGATTGACGAAAACCCCGATATATGGACCGATGCCTTCAAGTCCGAATTGAGTGAACTCATGAAAGAGGCCGTTTTATTGGAAAAGGACTTCATCCGCGATTGTCTGCCCGTCAATTCGGTTGGAATGAGCGCGGAGGAGTTTTGTTCCTACATCGATTACATCGCAGATCGCAGATTGAATGGGGTTGGGCTTGAAGTAATCAATCCAGGTCTTGAAAATCCTTTTCCTTGGTTGGCTGAAATGATGGACGTCAAAAAAGAACAGAATTTCTTTGAAGGTCGGGTGACGGAGTATCAAAAATCTTCCGTTCTGACTGAAGTGGCGGACGACGAGTTGTAATTCAACTCGTAGCTAAGGAAAAGGAACTATTTAAGGACAGGAGAAGACTTTTATGCGCAACACGATATTCGACGAAGACAAGTTATTGACCAAAGTGGCGGAAACGCCGAGTGAAAACAAGCCTAGGTTCGATTGGGCTGAAGCTTTGGATGATAACCGCTTCGAGATTCCGAAGGTGCGCATAGCAGATGGCGCGGGTGACCGTGATTTCCACATCGCCGAGGTGGCAGAGGTTATTGGGGAGGCATTGACCAACCTTATGATCTCAAGGGAAGAAAACGACATATACACCCAACAGAACCGGGAACTCGTGGTGGAGTCAGCCCGGATCGTCGCCGACCGCTTGATCGAGCGGATGGCGGAAGAGGAGGGGGGCGTTGCCCCACGCCTCTCCTTCGAAGAACTGCACCGCCTGATCGAAAAGGCACTGGTCGAAAACGACGCCTACGACGTGGCGAAAAGCTTGGTGATTTCCAGATCCAATGAAACCGGTTACGGTTCCATGGACTCAAATCGGAATGAAATCGAGTCCTCGCAAATCCGTTTGATTCGTAGAAGCGGGCAGGTTGTGCCTTGGAATTCCTCTAAAATCGAAGTTGCGGTACGCAAAGCCTTCCTCTCCTTGCGACTGGATTCGGAACCGGCCGTAAAAATCGCCCGTAAGGTCACTCAAAGCGCATTGGGGACAGGTCAGGCATTCATCAATATCGAAGACGTTCAGGACATCGTTCAGGAAGAGTTGATGAAGCAGGGCTTTTTCAAGGTTGCCGAGTCCTATATTCTTTATCGTGCCCGTCGTCGCATCGAACGTGAGAGCGGAGGTCCGGTCGAAGAAGTAAAGCAGGATTCCATGATCGTCGTGCAGAAGAAAGATGGCACGACTTACTTCTGGGACGGCATAGATCTCAAAAAGAGAATATCCTTCGCTTCCATTGGTTTGGACTTGTGTTTGAGTTCCGAAATTATTGAGGAAAATCTCAGACGGTCGGTCTTTTCGGAAATTTCCGAAGAGGATTTGAGAAAGACCATCATCCTTAACGCCAAGACTCTGATCGAAAGAGATGGAGACTTCGCCAAATTCGCCGCGCGGATTTTGCTTACTTACGTATATGAAGAGGTTTTGGGATGGAATATTGCGGAAAACAGCATTGAGGAGCTGAAAACCTTTCACGTGAAAGGCTTTAAGAACTACCTCAAGCGGGGAGTGGAAATCAAGAGACTTGATGCGAGTTTGTTGAAGCTCGACGTAGATAAGCTATCCAAGGCGATTGATCCTTCGGCGGATCTCGATTTCGACTATTTGGGCATCCAAACCTTATTCGACCGTTATTTGGTTGTGGATAAGACGAGCGAATCTCCCGTACGGCTGGAGACTCCGCAACTTTTTTGGATGCGAGTTGCGATGGGAGTCTTTGCCCATGATGATCAACCCGAAGAGCAAATCATATCGCTCTACAACCTCTATAAAAGCAGGAGGTTCTGTTCCTCCACCCCAACTTTGTTCAATTCGGGAACTCCCCATTCCCAGTTGTCTTCATGTTATCTCTACAAGGTGGATGACACCATCGAATCCATCATGTACCGTGGAATTGCGGAAAACGCCTTTCTTTCCAAATGGGCCGGCGGTCTTGGCGGAAGTTGGACTTCGGTTCGAGGCACGGGAAGTCACATTGCGGGAACGAATGGCGAAAGTCAGGGCGTCATTCCTTTTCTTAAAATGCACAACGATCAACTTTGCGCGGTGAACCAAGGCGGCAAGCGCAAAGGTTCCGGTTGCGCCTACTTGGAATCGTGGCACTGTGATCTAACGGAATTCTTGGAACTCAGAAAGAACACGGGTGACGATCGTCGCCGGACACACGACATGAACACCGCGAATTGGATTCCGGATCTCTTCATGAAAAGAATGGAGTCCAGAGAAAAGTGGACTCTTTTCCGCAGCAACGAAGTTCCCGAGTTGCATGATTTGTACGGCAAGGCATTCGAAGAGAAATACGTGGAATACGAAGCCAAGGCCGAGAAAGGCGAAATTTGGGGGCACACCATCCAGGCCATCGAACTTTGGAAGCAAATGCTGAAGATGCTTTTTGAAACCGGCCATCCTTGGATTACCTTCAAAGACACCTGCAACATCAGAAGCCCCCAAGACCACGTTGGCGTCATTCACAGTTCGAACTTATGCACGGAAATCACTCTGAACACCGGCGCGGACGAAACCGCTGTCTGCAACCTTGGTTCCGTAGTGCTCGATTCTCATCTTCAGTCCGATGGATCACTTGATCACGAAAAATTACGGGATACCATCCGCATTGCCGTTCGCGCCCTGGACAACGTAATCGACGTCAACTTCTACCCAACCGATGCAGCGAAGACCTCCAACATGAGGCATCGTCCGATTGGAATGGGAGTGATGGGTTTGCAAAACGCGCTCTTTGCCAAAAACATCTCCTTCGCATCGCAGGAAGCAGTTGAATTCAACGACGAGTTTATGGAAGCCATCTGCTACTATGCCTACGAGGCATCCAGCGATTTGGCCAAGGAGCGCGGAACCTACTCCAGTTACCGCGGGTCCAAGTGGGATCGTGGAATCCTCCCACAAGACTCCATCAAAATGCTGGAAGAAGAAAGGGGAGAACCGATTGACGTTTCCAAGGAAAGTAAGATGGACTGGTCGGTCGTTCGGGAAAAGATTGCCAAGCATGGCATGAGAAACAGCAACGTCATCGCCATCGCGCCTACCGCCACCATTTCAAACATCATGGGCTCCTCGCCCTGCATCGAGCCAACCTACAAAAACCTCTTTGTCAAAAGCAATCTTTCCGGAGATTTTATGGTTCTCAACCGATATCTCGTCGAAGATCTCAAAAAGGAAGGTTTGTGGGGCAGGGAAATGTCCGATCAACTCAAGTATTTTGACGGTGAGTTAGCTTCCATCGATCAAGTTCCCGATTGGATCAAGAAAAAGTACCTGACTGCCTTCGACGTATCCTATGAATTCGTCATTGCCTCCGCGGCCCGCAGGCAGAAGTGGATCGATCAGTCCCAATCGGTTAACCTTTTTCTGGGAACTCCAGACCTCAAGAGTCTCTCTCATATGTACCGCGCCGCTTGGCGGCAGGGGTTGAAAACCACTTATTATCTTCGTACCTTGGGAGCATCGAACATTGAGAAAGCTACGGTCAGTATGAGCCAAGGGCAAGGCAAGCCATTGGGCAACGTAGCCGATGCGCCTTCCGCAAAGAAAGAATACACGGAAGCGGAACAAAAGGCATGCAGTATCGAGGCAATGATGAATGGTGAGGAATGCGAAGCTTGCCAATAGTTCCGTTCCTTAAGTGAAAACCAAGCCCCGCCCGTTTTCCTGGCAAAGAGGGCAGGGAGTGTGAATACGGCGGACCGGCTGGCTGCCTTCCTTGGCAAATCACCCCGTTTGGAAAAGGAAGTTTTCATAGCCCCATCGGCAACCGTCTTGGGTGACGTCAGAATAGGCGAATGCTCAAGCGTATGGTACGGGGCTGTTTTGCGAGGAGACATCAACTTCATATCCATTGGAAGCTGCACCAACGTTCAGGATGGAGTGGTTGGGCATCTTGCGGATGATCATCCTCTGCTTGTGGGCGATTACGTAACCGTGGGGCATGGTGCCGTTCTTCATGCCTGCGAGATCGGCGACGAGTGCCTGATCGGGATGGGCGCCACCATCCTGGATGGAGCCAAGATCGGAAATCAATCCATTATCGCGGCGGGCGCGGTCGTTCCGATGGGCATGGAAGTGCCCGAAGGATCACTCGTTGCCGGAGTTCCCGCTATCATCAAGAGACCATTGTCTTTGGATAAACGAGCGGGTTTGAAACGTTGGGCTGAAAAATACCTCACGGTCAAGGAAGCCCATCGAAAGCTCACTTGATTCAAAAGGCTTTGACGGAAAAGCAAAATTGGATCGGAGCTGCCTTCGGGTTTAGGAATCCATTCCGTACTTTTGGAAAAATTCCTCAACCAAATCAGCGAAATCAGGCAGGGGATGAACGGAACCTACGGATTCCGCGCAACAATCCAAATAGGATAGCAGACTGGAATCATCAACCATTCTCTCCTCTTTGTTCAGCAAGCTGACGAGTCGCGTTCTCGCACTCTCCCAATCTTCCTGCGAAAAGGGATGATGGGCCATGATTCGCTCCCATTTTTCACTTTCTCCGGGTTTCATTTGCTCAAGCCAATCCATAAGCTCTCCATGGATAGGGGAAAAGGTTTCTATCGCAACCCGATAATCGGCAATCATTTCGCTTGGATTCTCGGAAATGTTTTGTCAGAACTGTACCTGTACCTGATTGCCTATGTCGAATTTGCCCAACGAAAATTCTCCCTCCAAAGCGAACCCCTTTTCATCTCCCCTGCTGGTCAATCGGCTTTTGACCGAAGGCTCGGGTAAGGAAACCCGTCATTTCGAGTTCTGTCTCAAGGATAGTGGGATGGAATACCTGCCGGGTGACTCTCTTGGCGTCCTTCCCACGAATTGTTCGGAAGTGGTTGCCGATCTCCTGAATGCGGTTGGACTTACCGGAGAGGAGCTGGTGGAAGCGGGCGACCGGTCGATGAGTTTGTCCGATGCGTTATCCGGTTATTTCGCCTGCACCGTTCTGAGTAAGATGCAAATCAAGAAATTCAATCAGATCGCCCAATCCGATCAACTTGGAGAACTGCTTGAGGTTGCCAACAAGGAAGCTCTGATGGAATTCATGTGGGGCAGGGAACTGATTGATTTGTTTCTGGAGTTTCCCCAATCCGGAATGGATCCCGAAACGTTCATCAGCTGTCTTAGACCGATGGCCCCTCGTCTCTATTCGATTGCCTCAAGTCTCTCGGCTCATCCCGATGAGGTGCACTTGACGGTTGCGGTGGTTCGGTACGAGGGAAACGGGCGAAAGCGCAAAGGAGTTTGTTCGTCCTACTTGGCTGAAAGGGTGGGAGAATCCATTCCCTGTTACTTGCATCCGAACAAAAACTTCAAATTGCCGGAGGATGGAAACCTTCCGATCATTATGGTTGGACCGGGAACTGGAATCGCTCCCTTCCGGGCTTTCATCGAGGAAAGAAAGATCAATGGGGCTAGTGGCAGGAATTGGCTATTCTTCGGGGACCGTAGCCAGAGCACCGATTATTTGTACGGGGAGGAACTCGATGCGTACAAGAGGGATGGGGTGCTGAACGAATTGGATTTGGCCTGGTCCCGGGATCAGGAAGAAAAAATTTACGTCCAAAACAAAATGATGAAAAAAAAAGCGGAACTCTGGAGCTGGTTACAGGATGGAGCGATCTTTTACGTTTGCGGAGACGCCCATCGAATGGCCAAGGACGTCGATCAGGCTCTTAAGCGCATTGTCGCCGAGGAAGGATCGATGAGCGAGGAAGATGCCTTGGCTTGGGTCAAAGGCATGCAAAGGGAGAGACGCTACCTTAAGGACGTTTATTGATCGAGAAATCGAACTTGCCTCTTGGCGAAAGCATAGGCAGCTGCCTTCTTCTTCGAGGCACCCCCAAGTTTAGGCAGGTGGTGGGGGAGTGAAGTCCGGAGGTGAAGAAGGGGGCGCATCCGGAGGTTCTCCCGGGTTCCATGGAACTTCGTTCCTCAGATATTGATTGGTTTCCTCGTTCAAGCCAAAGAAAAACAAATTCAGCATGGGATGAACGATGGGAGCGCCTGAGCCATCCCTTTGCAGGTTGGATTCGGCGGAATAGGTAACTTGTTGGGCCCCATCCACCAACAAATGATACCAAGCTTGGTCCTTGCTCGGTTGGGTTTGATTCGATTGATACCATTCCTCATCCGCCTGACAGGTCGGATCCAATGCCACCACTACCGCACGATAATCGTAGATTCGATGAACCACCACTTCACCAACTGCAAAAAGAGGGGAATTCGACTGCGGTTCGTAACCATCGCTTAAGTTGATCATGAGAGCTAAAAATCTTAACATTAGTGAAATAGAGCGTATTTGGTTCTTTGGCAAAGCCCAAAGAATGAATGCCAATCAGAGCAAATAAAAGGGCCGTCCAAAAACGGACGGCCCTTAAAGACTTTACTTAAGTACTGGACTTAGAAAGTGAAGGTAAGCTCAAGAGCGAGCTCATCTACGTCATTTCCAGCGGCATTTTCAGTGCTGCTGTACTCAAGAATGGCGCCTAAGCTTTCGGTAATCGCATAGTTGGGAGCGATCGTAAGCTTGTCAGCTTCAGCGTTGGCGCCGGTTTCCCACTCGCTGTAACGAACGGCGACACCCATTTGATCATTGATGTCATAATCGGCGAGGATCATAACTGCAGTCAAATCGTCAGCAGCTGCGTCATTATCGTCATTTACGTATTCGGCAGCAAGCATGAGTTTGTCCATGGTGTATGCTGCATGAAGGTTTGATATATCACGATCATTGTTAGCTCCTGAGTTTCTTTGGCTGTGAACGCCTCCTCCGAGAACAAGATTTTCGATGCCGGTGTATGAAAGGGCAATCTCGATGTCGAGATCATCTTCTACACCAGCATTATTTTGCTCAACCGTTCCTTCCGCGTTAACGGCAGAGAGGGCAATGGAGAATGCATCAGCGGAATATCCGAGGCTAATACCTTCTACGGCCGTTGCGTCGACATTTCCGATGTTGAAGAGGGTGTTTGCAGTACTGTCATCATACGCACGACTGAAGGTGTAGAGACCGGCTGGATCTTCACGCTCGAAACCGAGAGCGGATCCAAAACGACCAACCGTCACACTCAACCCATTTTCCATTGAGTAGGTGAAATGAACTTGCTCGAGATCAATTGCATCTCCAGCACCATCGTCGTTGTCAATGTGGATTTCACCGGAGACGTTTCCTGCGTTGACGAGGAAGTTCAACTCGACTTCATCTATGTCGAGGTCATTAACATCACTGGCAGCGCCATCCGTGTCCGTATTCACCCAAGAACCATCAATGAATCCATTAATGGAGATATTATCGTTGATTTCCACGGCGTGAACCGTAGCAACCAAACCAAAAGCAGCCAAGAAGGCCAATAGTTTGTTTTTCATAATAATCTAGTTTGTTTGTTTGTTTGTTAGGTTCCATACAATGAATGAAACTAATCATTACAATGAGTATTTTGCCTAAAAAGTCAATACCTCAACCCCAAGAAAGTGAACTTTTGCAAATGAGGCAAAAGTACCGATTTTCGAGGACGAATTACGCCCTCAGCCTTCGAAGGGAGATTGAAAGGAGACAACCCGGTCCTTGAAGAACTGCACCAAGCCATGGTTTTCCTCCCCATCCGCATCCAGGTCTCCTGAATAGTGGTAGATTTGATCGACTCTGGGGTTGTTGTTGATCTTCACTTTATGGGGGTTCCCCAAGATTCGGCGAACCTCGGCTCGGGTGAGGTTCCTCTTGATCAAAGCCCAGGATGATTGCTTTGCCCAGGGACCTGAATCCTTGGCGGTTTGGCTGGTAATTTCATTCTTCATCCGCTTGAAAAAAGATTCCTTTTCCTTGGGGTCTTTGGGAATTGCCAAGCCTTTGCTGGCGGTCTTCGCTTCTTCCGCGGTTTGAGCGACCTCCTTGACCTCTTGTTGGACCGAAGCGCTTTCGGATTCCAACGCGGTCACTCTTTTTTCCAGTCCGCTGACCTTTTCCAGAATGAGGTCCAATTTTCGTGACAAATCGGCGTTGCTTACCTGAATTTCGCCGAATAGGACAATTGGGCAGAGGGAAATGAAAAAAAGTAATGGTTTCATGAAAGAGGTTTTGAATGATTCGACCCAAGGTGGCAAGTTGACTTTTGGAGCATTCGTAAATTTAACTCCATTTGTAGGCTTTCGATTCGTGAATTCGGTTATTGCCTGCGATTTTCGAAAAAATTCAGGCGTGCTCTCTATTAACTCTTGGAATGAGCCCGCACCGCAAGGTTCTTGAAAATGGCTGCGTGTTGTTCCTTGGGTTGGGCCAGAACCTTTTCGAAGGCTTCGATCAAACCGGCTTGCAAATCGATCAGTCGGCGGGCGGAGAACTTTTGAACCAAAGGGAGCAATCGGCCCAAAAACCAAGGGTTTTGGGAAAAGAGATTGAGGGTGGTCTTCTCTGAAGGGTCCGCAAAATGATGGGCATGTTTGCGGCCCAAACTTTCCAGTTGATCCTTGCCAAGCCTTTGTCCTGGAGATAATTCCCCGCCATCCATGAGAACTCTCAGCTGAATCAGCAAACGGTTTCGGTTCTGCAGTGTTGCGAGCAGAGGGCGGGCATCCTTTCCGTGGAAAAAATGACGGTCAATCGCATCGGTCGCCCAATCGAGCTTACCGGAAAAGAAAGCTTCGGAAGCTTCGAAAAAATCACCTTCTCCAAAATCAGGAACCATTTCCATGACCAGTTGCTCGGAGATAACCCCTCCTTCGCGTCCCAAAAAACAGGCAAGCTTATGGGTTTCTTCGACTCCCAAGCGGGGGTGAGCCCCAATTTTCCCGGCCAGGTACTCCAACGCGCCCGGTTCGAAACTAACTCCCAATGCCTCGGCGGTCTCCTGTACCAAACGCCGAAAGGAGACGTCTTCCTTTTCGTTTTTGGCGAGGTCTTCGTACTGGGAGTTCTTCTGCAACCACTTGACGAAGGAATGATTGCGATGCACCGGGCAGACGGACAGAATCAATTTGGTTTCTCCCAGGTTCTCCAAAAAAGGTTTGAATGCCTCGAGAGCGGCCTTGGAGCCTTGAGCGGCGCCGGTTTTGGTCTGGTTGATGAAATTGGCTTCATTGATCCAAACGAGCTTGCCACCACCGAACAGGGAAAGAGTTTCTCCCGCTGACTTCGCTTCCTGCAGGATTCTTTCGACGTCATCGACGCGGTCCGCCCGTCCGTCAACGATCTCTCTGGAGAGGTCATCCGGGAATTCTTCGGAAAAGCCTTCGAAGATTTCCTTGGCCCGTTGGCGAACGAGGTAATCATCATCCCCCAAAACGGCAAAGAGAGAATTTGAGGACATGGATCGGTTCTGCGGATTATCGAAAAATCAGAGCTCCAAATGCCCGGAGTCCGCCGCGGCGAAGACTTCCTCGATTTTATATTTCCGAAGTTTGCGACGCATCCAATCCAAGGCCGCGGTGGCCGCTCTTCTGCGATTGGATGCCCGGTCACCGCGCAGTTGAATCTTTTTTGCCCAGACTCCGACCGGAGACGAATATCCGAGAAAGATGGATCCGACAGGGAGGACTTGAGTGCCTCCTGCTGGTCCCGCAAATCCCGTCACGCTCAATCCATAGTCCGCTCCGAATTTTTCCGAAGCCCCGGTAGCCATGGCGATGGCAATTTCCTCACTCACCGCACCGTGTTGCTCGAGCATGCTTTCGGGTACGTCCACCATTTGAACCTTGGCGTCATTATGGTAGCAAACCGCTCCCCCATGAAACACTTTTGAAATGCCTGCCACTTCCGTAAATTGAGATGAGAGCAAACCTCCGGTGCAGGATTCCGCAACCGCAAGAGTTTTGTCCAAAGAGCGAAGTTCTCGGAAAATCACCTCCGCCAAGGTGCGGTCTCCGAGGCATACGAAATCCTCACCCAAGGCTTCCCTGCATTGATCGGCAATCGCATGGAGATCCTCTTCCGAAAGAATTTCGCCGTCCATGGAACTGAGACGCAGATCCACCATCCCGGCATGGGCGCAATATCCAACCACCAATCCCTCCTTACCTTCGAAGAGGTGGCCAACTTTTTCGGCCAAGTCGGATTCCCCGATTCCCGCAGTGCGAATTTGCAGGTAGCAATCGATTTCTGGAAACAGACCTTCCGCCTGTAACCTAGGAATCACCACCTGTTCGAACATGGGATGCATCTCCCGGGCGGGTCCGGGTAGCATGACCAGAATTTTCCCCTCTTTTTTAATGAGGAGTCCGGGGGCGGTTCCGTAGGGATTGGCCAACACTTCAGCTCCTTTGGGACGGTAGCACTGGCGAAGGTTGCTCTCCGGCATGGGGCGTCCGAGGTTTGAGAATCGCTCTATCAGGGCATGCTCGATGGATGGATCGAAAACGAGTTCCTCGTGAAGAATCTCGGCGATGGTTTCGCGCGTCAGGTCATCGCTGGTCGGTCCCAGTCCACCCGTGGTGATGACCAAATCGGAGCGCTTCCAGGATTCGGAGAAAAAGGTCCTGATCTCATCCACCTGATCACGAACCACGAGGTTGGCGAATGGTTCGATCCCATGATGGGCAAGTTGAGCTCCAAGGTAGGAAAGGTGTGCGTTTTCGCGAATGCCCAAGAGCAATTCGTCTCCGAGGGTGATGGTTTCAACGCGAATGGGCAAACTCATGGCGAACTTTGATGGAGGAAAGTGTGGAGAGATAGTTGTTTGTGTTCTTGCAAAAGCTAAGGTACGCAAGAATCTTGTTATTGCCAATGCAAAATAGGATAAATGACATGCGTAAGGTTGCCCGTGAACTTCCTCGGAAGTCAGGGGTTTACCTGATGAAGGACCGCTTGGGTCACGTCATTTACGTGGGAAAGGCCAAGGATCTCAGGAAGCGGGTGGGGAGTTACTTTCAAGGCTCACGCAAATTCATTTGGGCCCAGCCCAAGATTGGAGCGATGGTGGAAATGGTTCGTGAGATTTCCTACGTCGAAACCAAAAACGAGACTGAAGCTCTTCTTTTGGAGGGGAAATTAATCAAGGAGTACAAGCCCCGTTACAACACTGACTTTACGGACGATAAGCAATTTCTCCTGGTTCGAGTGGACTTGCAGAACGATTTGCCCAAGTTTCGGCTTTGCCGGAACAAAAAGGAGGATGGAGCTCACTATTACGGACCATTCGCCCAAGCCGGCATGTTGCGCTCCACCTTGGCCGAAATGCGAAAGAAGTTCGGAATCCTTCTTGCCGATGCCAAGCCAGTTCGGTTGGGAAATGGTCGTTATCGTCTGTATGATGACGCAAGAGCTGAAATCTTTGCCGGACACAACGAACCAACTTTGGAGGAATACCGTATGCGCGTGGAAGAGGCTTGTTCCTTTCTCGAGGGTCGAGCCAAAAGCTGGCTTGCCGAATTGCGGGAGCAAATGTTGCGGCGAGCGGAGGCGATGGATTTTGAAAAGGCGGCCGAGCTGCGCGACTTGAGCGATGCGCTCAATAAAACCATAGGCCGGAATCGGCGGTTTACCCGAAACTGGCCTCGGGCCGAGGATGGCGGATTCGACAGTTTGGAGAGACTTGCGGAGAAGCTCGGTTTGGATTCTCCCCCGGCAACCATCGAATGCTTTGACGTTTCGCATGTTTCCGGAACTTTCGTGGTCGCTTCGATGGTTCGCTTTCGTTCGGGAAAGCCGGATAAGAGAGCCTACCGAAGATTCAAGGTTCGAGCCTTTGAGGGGAATGACGATTTTCGGGCGATGGAGGAAGTGGTCGGAAGACGGTATGCGCG
>Ga0160422_10001015_pt1 | contig 17378 bp, 13 predicted proteins | sample Fk160mmetaG_FD_108192 | JGI IMG/M metagenome (GOLD analysis project Ga0160422, IMG submission 108192) | Marine microbial communities from the Central Pacific Ocean - Fk160115 60m metaG | ecosystem: Environmental > Aquatic > Marine > Oceanic > Photic zone | place: The Central Pacific Ocean... | reverse complement strand
GAACTCAATATATACAGGTGGTGGTGATTTAGATGGACAAGGCGTTGTTGGTGATAGACGTTGGAAAGGAATAAATGGACAATACGCAAGATATGGTGTGGGTACATCTACCCAGTTTAGAGTAAATCATGGTGGTGGTGCAGGAGATGGTTTCAATGGAAACTGTGCGAACAGAGGACCTATGTACATATCAGCACAAACAAATACTACAGGCGTTTATACTGTGTCTGCCTCTATTAGTTCTTCATATGGTAGTGGCTATGGAACGCCAACCATATCAGTAAGCACAAGCACATCGAGTGCTGGTACTACTATTTCTAATAGTGGCACAGTAGGAATTACAGCGGCTACAACTAATTATTTTACTACTTATGGCACAGCCTCTAATAATAAAAACTACTACTATAACAGTTTGAGTTTTTCTGTTTCTGGCACTTGTTTAGCAATACAAACTGGCACTTCTGGTGGAGCAGGAGGTGTTGGTCAGGGTTATAATCAATCTGCTGGATCAGGTTCAAGTGCTAGTAGTGCATCTAATAATGCTGGTGCTGGTGGAGCAGGAGGTGCTGGTGGAGCATTTGGTGCATCAGGATCTAATGGTAGTGATGGTGGTAATGGCAGTGGGAGTTCTGTAAGTTTCCCATCTTCTGCACCAACTAATGGAGCAAGTGGAGCTTCGGGTGGTGCTTCTGGTAAATCAATATTAGGTATAAGTAATGTTACATCAAGTGGTAGTGGTTCATTGACAGGAGGTACAGCATAATGCCTTTAACAAGTTTAAAATTCAAAGCAGGGATCGTATCTGACGTTACATCATTAAGTGCAGAAGGTGGGTATACCGATGGTGATTTAGTTAGGTTTCGTTTAGGCTATCCAGAAAAATTTGGTGGCTGGGAAAAATATAGTCAAAACACATACTTAGGCAGTGCTAGAAGACTACACAACTGGGTCGCTCTTGATGGGTCTGATTTTTTAGGTATTGGTACACATTTAAAATATTATATTGAAGAAGGTCAAACTTTTAATGATATTACACCTATTAGGAATACAACAAGTGCTGGAGATATAACTTTTTCTGCGACAAACGGCTCAACAACAATTACGGTAACTGATCCTGCTCACGGTGCTAATGAAAAAGACTTTGTAACTTTTTCTGGTGCAACAACTTTAGGTGGCACAATTACAGCTACAATACTGAATGCAGAGTTTCAAATAACATCATTAATAAGTTCTAATTCTTATACAATTACATCTAGCGTCGCCGCAAATTCTTCTGATACTGGTAATGGAGGCAGTAGTGTTGTAGGTGCATATCAGTTAAATGTCGGATTAGATGTGACAGTTGGTGGAACTGGTTGGGGTGCTGGTCAGTGGAGTGGTACAACATCAGGTGCTTTAGCCACACAACTTGCTCAAAGTTTAAATGCTACTGATACTTCCTTTAGTGTAGATGATGAGACAGGTATGAACAGTCTCAATGATATAATATTAATAAATGAAGAGTTAATGGCTATAACACCAACTTCTGATGATAATACAATGACAGTGACTCGTGCTCAAGGAGGCACTACTGCAACTACACATGCAGACAACAGCCTAATAAGATTAAGGGCTGGTAATGCAGATTCTGCTAATGATTTTGTTGGATGGGGTGATGCTGCATCGGTTACGACCCCTGGAGCACAGATTAGATTATGGTCGCACGATAATTTTGGTGAAGATATTATTATAAACCCAAGGGATAGTGGTTTATTTTACTGGGATAAAACTAATGGTTTAGGTAATAGGGCTGTAGAATTAAGTGCGACAAGTACATATTCAGGTGAAACTAGTGTGCCTACGGTGGCAAAACAAATTTTAGTCTCCGACCAAGACCGTCATGTAATAGCTTTTGGTTGTGATGGGTTAGGTGCAACACCTACAGCAACACAAGGGGATGGCATACAAGACCCATTGTTGATACGTTTTTCATCACAAGAAAACCCAGTAGACTTTTTTCCAACTGCTACTAATACTGCTGGTGATTTAAGATTAGGTGGTGGTTCAACATTTGTACAAGCTGTAGAAACTAAACAATTAATATTAGTTTTTACTAATAAAACACTACACGCTATGAAATTTATAGGTCCACCATTTACATTTGGTTTACAAGAGTTATCAAAAAACATAACTATTATGAGCCCTTTTTCTGCTATTGCAGTTGAAGATGCTGTGTTTTGGATGGGAGTAGATACATTTTATTTGTATGAAAATGGTCAAACAATACAATTACCATGTACAGTGAAAGATAAAGTGTTTTTAGATTTTAATTTTGAAGAACGAAACAAAGTGCATGTAGGATTAAATTCAGAGTTTACAGAAATACTATGGTTTTACCCATCATCTGCTGGTACAGAAATAGATAAATATGTGGCTTATAATTATCAAGAAAGATTATGGTATTATGGCACACTAAACAGACAAGCATGGTTAGACAGAGGTATTAGGAATTTACCACAAGCAACTGGTAATCAATATTTATATAATCATGAAATAGGTTACGATGATGATGGTTCTGCCATGACATCATTTATTGAATCAGCAGTAATGGATATAGGTGAAGGTAATAATTTTGTATCTATTCGTAGAGTTATACCAGATGTTACATTTGCTGGAAGCACGAGTACAAACCCGACAGTATCGTTTACAGTAAAGAGTAAAAATTTTCCTGGAGGTGGGTTTGAGCAAACTGGCTCAGGCACTACAGAACGTTCGGCAACTACACCAGTAGAAAAATTTACAACAAAGCTTGATTATAGAATTAGAGGTAGGTCATTTGCATTACGACTTGATTCTACATCTTTAGGTACAAAATATAAACTAGGTACACCACGCATTGATATTAGACCAGATGGAAGGCAGTAATGTTAGTAACAAGTATACCACAATACATTCAAGGTTTAACAAACGCTAAGGCAGACTTATCAACGACAAACCTTACTACATTATACACAGCTCCTACTGGTGATGATTTTAATGCTTCTGTTATAAATTCAATATTAGTATCAAATGAATCTCCTAACGCAGATACGATAACAGCAACTTTAACCGATGGGGCAAGTGCTGTCTTTAGTCTTTTTAATTTAAAAGCTGTAGGAGCTAATACAACAGTAGAACTATTAACAAAAGATTTAATTTTACAAAGTGGTGAAGTTATTAAAGTACAAGCGGCGACTGCAAATAGATTGCATGTAATCGCTAGTGTACAAGAATTAAGTAAAACTAGAACTAGTTCTGGTGGTGGTTTCATACAAGGTATTGTATAATTGTTTACGAGGTGGTAGGATAGTAGCATGAGTATAGCAAGTCTTCAATATGATGTAATAGACAGCACCCCTATAGGTTTGGCAACTATTGATAAAGCTTCAAAAATGTTGTCAGACTTTGGTCGTAATGGTGATACTTATGTAGTACATGCAAAAGAGGGTGAAACTGTAATACCTATGGAAGTTTTGGATAATAATCCAAGACTGAAAGATATGTTGTTTCAGCAAATGCGTGATCTTGACCTTGACCCTTACCGTTATATTGTTGGTAATGAGCTTAACTCAATCAATCCAGTGACTGGTCAGCCTGAGTTTTTTATCAAAAAATTATTTAAGGGTTTGAAAAAAGTAGTCAAAAAGGTAGCACCAATAGTACTACCAATCGCCGCTCCGTTTTTACTACCTACTATGCCTTTGTTTTTATCAACTGGTATAGGCACATTAGCAGGAGGTTTAGTTGGTGGTCAAAGACCAAAAGATGCTTTGCGTAATGCTATTATATCAGGTGGTCTAGCTGGATTAGGTAATATGGCATTTGGTCAAGGTGGTTTTACTGGTAGTGCTGTAGATGCTGGAATAGCAAGTGCTCCTACGAAAACTCCTGGATTAGACCTAACAAAAGCACCTGATAGATTTATTGGTCCACCAGAGGACACTGGCATATTATCAACAATTAAAAAAGGTGCTGGAGATGCAGTTGACTCAGTAAGTAGTTTTTATGATAAATACATATCACCTAGTAGGGAAAGTATAATGCCATCAAAAGATGCTATTATGAAGTCCGCTAGAGAAACGGCTGATGCTAAAATAAAATCCGCAACTGATTTAGGTATCAAATTGTCTGATGACAAAAAACAAGATATACTCCTAAAAGCTTTTGAATCAGCAGAAAAAGAATTAGCCCCTAGTGCTTTCAAAAAGTTTGGTCCAGTAGGTGGTTTGACTGCATTAGGTTTATACGGATTAGATAAAGCTGGTTTACCAATATTTACAGTTAAGGAAGAGGAACAAGGTCCAGCACCATTGACAGGACTTGACTTACTTCAACAAGACCCTGATAGATTTAAGTTTGCTAATTTTTATGGGGATAATCCATTCTATAAAGATAGAATAGCCATAGGTGAGCCAGTCAGAGGAGCAGATGGTGGAGAAATAGTTGGTCCTGGAACACCAACCTCTGATTCTATACCAGCTATGTTAAGTGATGGTGAGTTTGTAATGAATGCAAAAGCAGTTAGAGGTGCTGGTAATGGTGATAGAAAACAAGGTGCAAAACGCATGTATCAAATGATGAAAAAGTTTGAGAGGGTGGCATAATGACAACACAGACCGTAGTACAAAGGGAAGCCCCTGAAATAGAAGCCTATAAACTTGGGCTGATGGAACAAGCCAAAGCTTTAGCAGGAACTGCACCTACAGTAGACCAATTAGCAAAGCTTACACCAGCACAATTAGGTTTGTCTGATGTGCAACAAGATTTAGTTGATAGAGCTAGTGGTGGTATAGGTGATTACTCACAGTTTTTAACTGATGCAGATACAAGATTAGATGAAGCTACAGCTACATTAGGTAGAGCAGAAACTGCAGGAGGTTTGTCTACTGGCATATTTGATCCTAATATGGTGCAACAGTTTATGAACCCATATCAAAAAGCTGTAACCGAACAAGCTTTACAACAGTTAAATAAACAGTTTTTAGAACAACAAGCTCAAAGAGGAGCAGGAGCTGTAGGTGCTGGAGCATTTGGTGGTTCAAGACAAGGTATTATGGAAGGGCTTGCACAAAGAGAATTAGGCGAAGTTGCAAGTAGAAGAATATTTGAAGACTTAGCTAGAAACTTTGGTCAAGCACAACAGTCAGCAATGTCATCATTTGAGAATCAACAACGACGTCAAGCTAACCAAGCCTCATTACTCTCTAACCTTAGTGGTCAAAGGGCAGGACAAGCCATGCAACAAGCAGGATTAGGTGAGTTAGCACAAAATATTGACTTGAAAGAATTACAAGCATTGCAAGGTATTGGTGCATTAGAACAAGCACAAAGACAAGCTGATGAACAAGCTAGAGTTGCTGGAGAAAGGTTTGCCTTTTTAGAGCCACAACAAAGGCTTAGTTTTTATAGTGATATATTAAGAGGTGTACCAAGTACACAAATACAAACTTTAACTGGTGGAGGTGGTGCTCCACAAGTACCTATATTTCAACAAGCTCTTGGTGCTGGTATAACTGGATTAGGATTATACGGTGCTGGAAGTAAATTGGGGATTTTTTAATGAATGTATTACAAAGACAAATGTTTAAAATGCCTACAACAAATGAACCGATGGGTGGTATTACGTCGGGACTTGATGAAGCTGAGGCTGTGGAATCAACTGAGGCTCTCGGTGGAATCGCGTCTGGTATTGAAACATTGTTTGCAAATATTGATAATGCGGAAAATCCAAAAGAAATTATGGACGCTATCAGAGGTGATGAAGCCTCGGTGGAGGAGCGTCGTACTGAGTTGGGACAGTTGGTCGGTAAAGCAGATGCTGACAAAACTCCGGAGTCGGTTTTAACTATGGTACAACCGTTAATGACGGTAATAGAATCTACTGGTGGTATAGCTAGTTTAGATGCTGATGAAGGTGAAGAATCACCAGTTGCACCGAATATTGGTGAAGCAAATCAAGCAGAAGCTATGGCTAGAATGATGCAAAACGAACCTACAGCTATGTTAAGTAGAGGCACTATACCAGATGTAAATCAACAAATAGCTGGGATGAATGCTTTGGCAAATACTCCAGTTGGTTTATTAGCACTTTCACAACAATATGCTCCAAAAGTTACACCTTTAGCTACTCTTCAAAAACAATTCTTAGATAGACCTAGTGCTTATAAGGAGTATGCTGAAACACTTCCAGGACTTACATTAGCAAAGTTTGGACAAATAATTGGTCGTAGTCCAACATTAATTGGAGCCGCTTTAGATCCCGAAACAGCTAAATTAACGGATCCGTTTTTACAGCTTTCATTATTAAAAGCTAAAGAAGATGCAAGTCGTTTAGAAAAAGCTAGTGATGTGTTTACAAAACAAACAGAGGCAAGTGCTAAAGCTAAAGCTGATTTAGCTAAACCAATATTCACAGAATTAGCTAAATCTGGTTATGAGTTTATGGAAAATAAAATGGGCGATATTATTGCCACTAATAAAAGAACTGGTGATGTGCAAATAGTTCAATCAGGTCCAGGAGAAATAATAAAAGAAGGTGGTTTTGTAGGCAGAATCACTAGAGATCCTGATGGTGGCACATCATTAAAAGTTATAAAAGAAGCCCCAAATATTGATAAATTTAAAGATGAAGCATCAGGTGCAACATACATATTTGATAAAAACCAAATGGACAATAAAGGTAATTTCAAATTTCAAATAGTTGGTGGTAAAACCCAAGGTCAGATAACTGCAGAAAATACTGCAATTAAAGAAGGTCCAAACGGATCAATCTTTTTAATTAATAAACTTGACGGCACTGCAACAGAAAAAGTTCCTGGAAAAGATGAATTATCTACTGAGTTTGTTGATGGCGTTGGTATTGTAGTTGTAAATAAAACAAAAGGAACAAAACAAGTCTTATCAGGCACTCAAGGCAAAGACATGGCAACCTTTGGTACAAAAGAAACTGGATTTATTGCAGTTGATTTAAATAACCCAACACAAAAAACACAACTGACTGAAGGTGTAAAACCAGAAGTATTCCAAAAAATAGATCAATTACTAGAAACACAAACAGCTTTAAAAAGCCCTGACTTAAACAGAAATAGTCAAGAATATAAAAATTTACAAACTAAACAACAGATTTTAACTCGTGATTTATTTGATACTAGTGAGTTTGAAAATGTTGTAAATGCTAAGGGCGAAGCTATGAGGACAAGATTCCTTAGAGCTGGATTAAATGAAAACGATGCTAACCGTTTAGTGATGGGTTATAAAGAAGAAGCTTATGATGATTTTATAAATAAAAAATCTACTGTAACCACTACATACAACCCAACAGAATCAATGGATAAAGTATTTGCTAAGTCCATTGAAAAACTTATTACTGACACAAGAACAGTTGCTGAGGGTAATCAAAAACTTGCAAGTTTTGCACAGATATTTGAAGAAGGTAGTGAAGGATTTAGGACTGGTACACTTGCTCCAGCAAGATTAGCTATTGGTAAGTTTATCAACGCCTCACCAACTCTCAAAGCAAAGTTTGAAAGTGCAATAGGTAAAGAAAACTTAGAAAACTTTATTGGTGGTAATATAGCTGTAGGTGAAACATTAAATAAAATAGGTGCTCAATTTGCTGTTACTTTTGCTTCTAACTTCCCAGGAAACTTGAACCAGTCAGAAGTTGACTTAGTTAAAGAAGCTGGATTACAGTTAACAACTACACCTGAAGGTATTGCAATTATGGAAGGGATATTTAAACAAGCCGCAGATCGTTCAACAGCAGAGCTAAAAATAATAGAAGATGCAATGAAAGATCCTCAGCTAAAGAATTTAAATCCTGAAGATAGATATATTGAAATGACTGCAAGAATAGATAAACATCGTAAGGATAACCCACTTGTGACGGCAGAAACGATTGAAAAACTACAAGGTGCAAAACCTCAAACTCAAAGTGGCTTTTTCTTTGCTGATGAAAATAATCAAGATGTTGGTATAAATATTACACCAATACAAGAACAAAGAGCACAGATTATATTTAAGGCAACAGACAAAGATGACTTTATAACAAATTACGCTGATGAATTTAAAACGCTATTATCAAAACAAGCACCAAAGAAAAGATTTAGTCCAAAAGATATAAGCGACTTTTATGATGCTTATAGACAATACAAATTTTTAAAGAGGAACTAATTTTGGAATTTAATGAACCAACTGGTACAGACATAAATGTTTCCAACACTCCTACAAGTTCTTTAAACGAGCCAGTAGGCGAAGAAATTACAATATCAGAGGGATCCACTGGTGCAAAGACTGCTGGTGGTATATCATTAGATGTTGTGCCTGACTCTAATTTTTTTGATTTACTTGGTGCTATTATGCCAGACTCAGGTAATTTTTTAGACTTTGCAACTAGTCCAGCACTTTCAATGATGACAAAACCAGAGGGTGAATTTAATAAATATGCTGAAGGTATTGACACCATATTGAATAATATGGCATTAGAAAACCAACGTATTGAAAATGTTTTACAAGAAAAGTTTGGTGATAATTATTTAGGTAAAGATGCAATAGGTGGTCTTACCACTAATGATAGAGACAGCCTAGCTCGTAGATCTCAGTTTGCAGATAAATTTGCCTTTTTTAAACGTAAATATCCAGAAGGTAGATTATTAAGAACTGGTGTTGGTGGTAAAAAAACAGAGATGTTATACTCACTTACTAAAGATGGTCCACTATACAGAGTAGATCCAAAAGGAGGCTTTAGTGACTTTGCTGGAGACTTTGGTGATTTTACTGGTACTTTTCTCAACTTTGCTACAGCAGGAGGAGTTGTAGGTTCTTTTGTTGCACCTTTTTTTGGAACTGGTGGTGGTGTTATATTTGGAGCTATGCTTGATAAAGCTCTAGCTGATGAAGGTGTAGATGTTGAGGATAAAAGTTTTAGGCAAAAACTTACTGATTCTTTTACAACTGATGTAGCATTACAAGGTTTGATAGAAGCTTCTATTAACAAGTTTGCTCCAGGAATGGGTAAATATTTTGTAGATAAGATGTTAGGTAAAGGTGGTGTTCCTTTTGGAGCTTTTGTTGGTAAGACACCTCCAACTGCTGTTACAGCTCAAAAGTTTGCACAAAAAGAGGGTTTACCATTACTCTCCATATCTCAATTAGCTACACGTTCCCCTATATTGCAAAAAATGGCTCAACAAGTAGGTGGAACATCTAACATATTACAAGAGATGACAACAACCCAACAAAAGAAACTGTACCAAAAAGCTAAAGAAATAGCTAAACAAGATATATCAAATTTATCACAAGGTGAACTTATGTTTACTATTGATAATTTAGGTAAAAATATAATATCAGACACTATAGGTAGGGTACAAACTATAGAAGGTAAAGCTATAAATGTTAGATATGAAGATATTGTTGAGGATCTTGATATATACAAAAAAGGTATGAATGAATTAATAGATAGAACTTTTACTAAAGCTTTTTCTTCTGCAAGAACTGATAACGTAAAGTTTGATATTAGTGGTTTAGGTGTCAAGATAGATGATATACTTACTGGCACACAAATCAAAATGGCAAAAAAGGGTAAAAATAAACAAAATTTATATGAAAAAATAGGTGGTGAATTACAAGGTGATTTAGGTAATTTATTAGCACAACTTAAAAGAGCGGATACTGATGTTGGTACAATATCAGTAAAAACCTTTGGTAAAAGAAGAACATTTGATGCCCTTAAACAAATGCTTACTGTAAGAAATAAACTTAGTGATATTGTATCTCAAAAAGGTGAAGGTGCTTTTGTAGCTAAAGAGTTGATGGATGAGATTGATAAAGTTATTGATACTCCGACTGGTGGGTCAGGTCAGTTCAAAAAATTTCTAGATGATGCAAGAAAACTTACAAAAGAAAAAACAGATGTGATTAATTTTACAAGTCTAGGCACTTTATTTGATAGAAACGCTGGACTTAATGTAATGAAAACTATGAAATCTTTATATGATGGTAATATCAATGCAACAGACTTAAAGTTACTCAAAAACTTTATGCGTGTTAGTAAAGAAGGTGGGACAAAAGCAGTATCACAAGCTAATAATATAAAGACTATGGAAAACATACAAGATGGGTTTATACAATATACTCTGCAAAACATAGATACTGGTGCTACCCTTATTAAAGATATAGCAAAAGACCAAGAACTCTTTAACTTACTCGTGCCAAATGCTAATACTCGTAAAGCATTACTAACCTTTACAGATAAACAAAATTGGTTAAAAAATAGTGCTACTGTCAAAGCAATGGAAAGAGAGTTGGTAGATGCTGAAAGTGCATTTAATGAGATTGCAAAAAGCACTCAAGCAGAATTTATAAATAAGATAAATGCTACTGGTGGTGTAAACGGTAAATATGCTGAAAAATTAAGACTACATGTTTTAAGCACTATATTAGATAAGCCCAGTGTAACAAGAATAAGTGATATTGATGGTTCTACTGTTGTAAACGGTAAAGCCCTCACAAAAGAGTTGGATGATTTGAAAAGGTTTGCAGGACAATATAGTAATCTAAAACCTTTGTTTGCTAAAGCTGGAAAACCAAATGAAATAGATAATAACTATTTTAAAAATTTAGAAGGTATAAGAATATATGGGTTTTTTGCTAATATAGGTGAAGATGCTGGAGCATCATTTGCAACTGGTTCAGAAATAGGTAAAGCAACAAGGGGACAACTTTTTGAGTTTGTACAATCTGTTTTACCAAGAAACATATTAGCAAAATTAATGTCAATGAAACCAAGTGTAGCTCAACTAGAACAAGCTCACTCTAAGCCCAGTGGATTTTTAGACAGAAGTGGTAAGTTAAATAAATTAAGTGGAATACTTACAAGTATTGAAAGAGAGTTGGGGTTAGTTAGTGAGGACATTACTCCTGGATTTGAAGATGAAACAAGGCAACAAGAATTTAAACGTACTGGTGAACCTCCTTTTATGGGTGACCAAGTAAGTCAAAACACAATTACACCAAACACTTTAAACCTGAATCTTCCCACGGTGTCAGGTGGTGGTTCTGTTGGTAGTCCTCCATCTAACACGAACTTTGCCTCTCTTTTTCCATTTGACACTACGGGAAGTGCCATATCAAGTAGAGCAGGAATAGGCGGATTAGTATGAACATAGATCAATTACAACAAGAGTTAAAACGAGATGAGGGGTGTGTCAACGCTGTATATCTTGACCACTTAAACTTACCGACTTGTGGTATAGGTCATTTAATTACTGAGTGGGATGAAGAGTATGGTAAACCAGTCGGTACAGAAATATCAGAGGAAAGAGTAGACGCTTTATTTAAAGAAGATATTAAGGTTACTTTAGATGAATGTAAGATATTGTATGAAAATTTTGATGACTTGCCCGAAGAAGCACAACTGATACTAGCAAACATGATGTTTAATATGGGTAGACCAAGACTCAGTAAATTTAAAAAAATGAATAAAGCCATTGCTGAGGAAGATTGGATTGAAGCCTCATTACAAATGGAAGACTCTAAGTGGTATCGTCAAGTAACCAATCGTGCAGAACGATTGGTAGAAAGAATGGCTAATCTACAAAAGTTTCCAATAGGTTAACGGAGGATAGCATGGATCCAGCAACCATTGGAGTAGCCATCACAGCCGCGAACACAGCATTCAATGCGATTAAGCGTGGCTTTCAAGCCGGACGTGAAATAGAATCTATGGGTAAAGATCTTGGGCGTTGGATGTCTGCACTAAGTGATATTGACAATGCTGAAAAGTCTGCCAAAAATGCCTCTCCGCTAAGAAAAATGTTTAAAGGCAACGAGCTACAAGCAAGTGCGATTGAAGCTTTTACTGCAAAAAAGAAATTAGAAGCACAAAGGCAAGAACTTAAAACTTTTATTAACTTTCATTACGGACCTAAGTCTTGGAATGAAATATTAGAAATGGAAGCTAATATAAGACTGCAAAGAAAAAAAGAAATATATGATAGACAACAATTTATAAGAAAAGTTTGGGAAATTATTGGTTGGGTGTTTTTAGCTTGTACAGTCGTTGGCTTTTTATTTTTTCTTGCTTGGGTTTATAAGGAAAGCAGATGACACAGAAACAATTACAAAAAAAGTCTAAGTATGCTGAGTATGATTTAGATGGTGATGGTGTTGTTACTGATGAAGAACTCAGTAACATGAAAGATATTAAAGAAACAGAAACTAAATTAAGAAAAAATCTAGCACAATTACGCATGGCAAGATATACATTAATCGGCATGGGTGTGTTTACATTGGCTATGTTTATAGTTCCTATAGAAAGAGTAGAAGCTTTGGCTGATATTAGCAATTTATTTTACATTTCTGGGGCTGGAATAGTAGGAACTTACATGGGGACTACTGCCTACATGACCAAGAATGGGAAGTAATTTAAGGGTACAAACATACACGGAACCCTTGCTCTCATGACTGTATCGAGCTTATACGGAGTCATTTTTTTACTAAACTATCCAATCTGTAACATTTTCTTGTAAAACTACACTTGCTATGTCAATTTTACTTCTTAGGGCTTGTAACACTTTTTCGTCAACTGTTTTCTCTGCAATAATGTCTATGTATGTTACTTTATTCACTTGACCAATACGATGTGCTCGGTCTTCACTTTGCAACCTAACCTCAAGGTCATAACTATTACTATAATATATTACGGTAGATGCTTGAGTTAGTGTTAAACCATAACCACCAGTTCTAGGTTGTCCTACAAAAAATCTAACTGGGCTATCTGGGTTTTGAAAAGATGACATAGCATAATCTCGTTGGTCAGTGCTAGTAGCACCATAGTAAGAAACTACACTACCCTCGCCGTACATTTTTGTTAACAACTCTACAATGCTTTCAATATCATGTGTAAAGTTAGCCCATATAATAGCTTTGCCATCTATCTCTTCTACAACTGCTTCTAACTCTTTTATTTTAGCTGATGAAAAAGTTTTTATTGTACCATCATCTAATTTTACATGTCCAGAACAAACTTGTTGTAACCTGAGTAATTGTGTCAATATTGTGGTAGGAGTAACTGTACCTTCCTCACATATACCAAGTGCTATCTTTTTTAAGTCGCCGTACATTCTAGCTTGTTCAGGTGTAAGTTCTACAACTCGCTTTGTATATACTTTGTCTGGCAAGTCCAAACAATCTTGCTTTCTAACTCTGTAACTAAAATTATCTAACAATCCATTTAACTCCTTTAAGTTTTTGTATCCTACTATTTGGTTAAAACTATATGAACCTAAGTTACGTCTTTTAATTATTGCATACTCATATTGAAAACTATAAAAACTTTTATGACCAAGTAACTCTGGATTCAAAAATTCACATTGTGTGTACAAATCCATAGGGCTTTTTGTTATTGGACTACCAGTCATGATTCTACGGTACTTTGCTATTTTACCAAGCTTCACTATTGACTTAGTGCGTTTAGCATTTTTACTTTTTATTGTAGTGCTTTCATCTATAGCCATAAGTGTGCTATGAGCCAACAAAAATTTTTCCGCTACTTCTACACCTTTGCGTGTGCTAAATGCCTCAATGTTCATTAAGAATATTTTTAAATTGTAATTATCCTCAAATAACTTTTTCCAAGTCGTTAAAAACTTTTGTGTGTGATTAGGTTGCCATATACAAATATCTGCTAACACATGGTCTGGCATATGGGTAGGTATCTCATTACTAGACCAGTTTCTATATACACCTTTTGGTGCGATAATAAGAACACCACCTATATAACCTTTGTCATATAGCACACTAAAATTATCTATCAAGACCTTAGACTTACCAGTTCCCATATCCATAAAATATGCAAACTCATCTAAGTTCCAACCTTTTCTAAGAGCAGTTAGTTGGTGCTCATAGGGAGGCATCTTAAATTTATATTTCATTACCTTAACTTTCTGACTTTACTATATACAAAGTGTTTTAAAAATTTAAGCTCTTTTTTGTCGGTGTGATATTCTTCGCGAGACGGAAAATATATCGATATCTGATATTACAATATCTGATTTATCAAGTAGACTAAATTTAGTTTTACTACTATATATAAAAGTATATATTTAATAGTTGCTAATACCCCTAGTACCATCAGTTCCTAGGCAAGGGTCGTGTGGTATTAGCAACAACGGCATAGGAGAAAGTATGACTGTTTTTATAACGCAGGAAGTTCCAGGAAGAGATATTACAAAAGCCTCTGAGTATGGTGATTTGCAAATATTAATTCCAGCTAAGGAACAAGTAGCCTTATCAGCACAACCAACAGTTAGGCGGATAAATAGGTTGCTCCGTAAGTTTAACGATAAGGATTACTTGCTACTGTCAGGGGATCCCGTGATTATTGGCATCTCTTGTGCCGTTGCCATGTCTAATAATATAGGCAAATTAAATATATTAAAGTGGGATAGGCAAGATGAAGAGTACTATCCAGTAACAGTTGACATCTATGACAAGGAGGTATAAATGGATTTTGAAGCAACTGCAAATGAGCTTACCAAAGTAAGCGAACAAGGATTAAGTAATGTCAGTTCTTTGTGTAAAAAACAACTACAACTTGAGGATAGAGTGAAAGAACTCAAGGCTGAACTAAAAGAAACTGAAAGGGTACTAAGAGAAATATCACAAGACTTATTACCCTCTGCTATGCAAGAACATAATTTAAAAACCTTGCAAACAGAAGATGGACATGAGATTACAGTTACTGATTTTGTTTCAGCACACATATCAGAAGCTAATCGTAAAGATGCACATGATTGGTTGACTTCTAATGGTTTTGGAAGTTTAATAAAAAATACTGTTACTGCTTCCTTTGGTAGGAACGAAGATAATAAAGCAAAAGATTTATTAGCTGACTTACAAGGTCAGGGCATGGCAGTTACAAATAAAGTTTGGGTTGAGCCACAAACTTTAAAGTCGTTTGTTAAGGAACAAACTGGAAAAGGTGAAAATATACCTCATGACTTGTTTGGTGTATTTTTAGGTTTACAAACTAAAATAAGGAGAAAGTAAATGGCTGAAGTAGTCAAGAAACAAGAAGGAGCACTTGTCAACGCTTCATTTGAAGAAATGTCTGGTCTTGGTTTTGCTGAGACAACAACACAAGATATGTCAATACCTTTTTTAAGAATACTTGGAGCACAAAGCCCACAAGTAGATGAAAATGAAGGTGCATATGTTGAAGGTGCAAGGGCAGGAATGATATATAATACAGTAGCAAATGCAGTGTACTCTGGTGCAAGTGATAAAGGAGTTACAGTCGTGCCTTGTTATTACAACAGAAGGTTTGTTGAGTGGAAACCAAGAGATCAAGGTGGTGGATATGTTGCTAGTTACTTGCCTGATGACCCAATAGTAGAAACTGCTACACGCAACGATAACAATGATGAAGTATTGCCAAATGGTAATCTACTTACCAATACGGCTCAACACTTTGTTATGCTAATAGAGGGTGAGCAGTTTAGTAGATGTTTAATAACAATGTCAAGCACACAGCTCAAAAAGTCAAGAAGGTGGCTATCCAATATGAACGCTATGACAGCTATGGGTAAGAACGGTCCATACACTCTACCAATGATGTCACAAATGTACCAGTTAACAACTGTGCCTGAGCAAAATGATAAAGGTAAATGGTATGGTTGGGCTATAAGTAGAATAAAACAGTTAGATTTAGCAGACAATTTTGAAAAAACTATATTTGAAAATTGTGTAGCGTTTTCTAAATCAGTAGAAGCTGGAGAGGTGGATGTAAAAGAAGTAGTACCAGACCAAGCCCCAACTGATTTACCACCAATTAAAGATGCACCCAAAGCTAAGGTAGAAACTGACGACGATCCTTTCTAAGATTACCTAGTAATTTTGTTGTTTATTATTAGGTAGAAGCCCTAGCACCTCCTTGTTTGCATTTGCTAGGGCTTCACAAAGGAGGAGATATGGAGTTAGCAGAACAGTTTTATAATTTATTTGAAGGCAACAAAAGAGCCTACGGTGTTGTTGACTTAGATGATAATGGGGTGGGTAAAAAAACTGGTGTATATAAAATCATCAAAAAGCCAATAGAAGTACAACATTGGATTGACCATTTAAACGGTAAGCAAGGTCTTGGTGTTATACCAATCATGGATGATAACACTTGTATGTGGGGAGCAATAGATGTTGACAACTATCAAGTTGACCATAAAAATTTAGTAGAAAGATTACGCAAAGAAAGAATAGTTGGTTGGGTAGCAAGAAGTAAATCAGGTGGAGCACATATATATTTCTTTTTTAAAGAGCCAATAAAAGCTTCAACAATAAAAAATAAACTTGCAGAGATAGCATCAGGCTTGGGTCAAGCAGAAGGTGAAGTGTTTCCCAAACAAGCTGAAATATTAGTAGAAAGGGGCGATACTGGAAACGGTTTGAATATGCCTTACTTTAAAGGTAAAATGAGTACAAGGTCGGTGTATGATTTAAAAACATTAGAGATACTCTCGCCTCAGGATTTTGTTGCAAAAGCCAGTAAATATAAAATCACTAAGCAACAGTTTTCTGATTATAAGATAAATGCTAGTCAAGACAGTTACTTACCCGATGGTCCACCATGCCTTCAACACTTATGTAGTATGGGCTTTGGTGAGGGTTCTAGAAACAATGCTTTGTTTAATTTAGGTGTTTATGCAAGAATGTTTGATGCTGATAACTGGGAAGCTTTGATACAAAAGTACAACCTTGACTACCTAAAACCATCACTTTCACATGCTGAGGTTGGAGCAGTAATTAAACAGTTGCAACGGAAAGATTACTTTTATAAATGTGAAGACCAACCCATCAAACCGTATTGTAATAAAGAGGTATGTGTTACAAGGAAGCATGGCGTTGGACCGAACGGTGTACAAAATAGTATGTCAGCACTTACAAAAATAGATGGTGACCCACCCATATGGATATTAAATGTGGATGGACAAAGGTTAGAATTAAGCACAGATGGTTTAGTTTCACAAACTAGGTTTCAAAAAGATTGTGTATCACAGATAAATAAGTTACCAAGAACAGTGAGTCAAAATGCTTGGCAGACAAGAATACAATTATTATTGGATAGTTTAACTATTGTAGAAGTACCACCTGATGCTACAATAAAAGGCGAGTTTGAAGATTTATTGCACTCTTTTTGTAGTGAAAGAGCAAGGGGTGTAGAACGTGATGATATATTACAAGGAGTCGCAGTATGGATGGATGGATTAGTTTATTTCCAAGTCAAGGATATAAAAAAGCATTTATCAGTAAACGACTTCAATCATTACTCTTCATCAAAGATTACTTTGCGATTACAGAACTTAGAAGCT
>Ga0160422_10001013_pt1 | contig 17384 bp, 11 predicted proteins | sample Fk160mmetaG_FD_108192 | JGI IMG/M metagenome (GOLD analysis project Ga0160422, IMG submission 108192) | Marine microbial communities from the Central Pacific Ocean - Fk160115 60m metaG | ecosystem: Environmental > Aquatic > Marine > Oceanic > Photic zone | place: The Central Pacific Ocean... | reverse complement strand
GCTGTCATTGAGGCAAATATGACCCGCCACGAATTGCCAAATACTTTGTTAAATGTTTCATCATCTACTGGAGAGCCTGCAATAGCGGTAAATTGTTGTGCGAGTAAAAGCACTCCTAATACGAATAATGAAGCCCCAAATCCGGCCCAAACGATTCGCGCTGTTCTCTTTTTTCCATAAATCTCAGAGAGAATATCTGTAATCAAAAATGTGATTGGGTAGGGCAGTACGCCTGCAGAGATAACAAAGGTTTTAAAGCCCAAGTCAATCGTTATAAACTTATTTGCAATAAGATTACAAACAACCAAAGCCGCGATAAACACCGCGGCCAGGTTGAGGTATATTTTTTTTGACTTTTCAGTATTCAAATCAAATACTATATTAGTCTATAACAAACTGGTAGGGCATTCTGGCTTGAACGCCTCTAAGGTGCTTGATGTCTTGTATGGTTTTATAAAATTTATATTGGTCTCCCAATTGATGTTTTATCCATGAGGTCTGCATTTCTCCTTCAAGCTGTTCTAAAAGTTCTTGGAACGGATCTTTTTGTTTGGGCAATTCGTAGATTCTATAATCCTCTAATTCTGCTAATTCTGCAGCTCCGGCAACAGCAGCTTCTAAGCCACCATATTCATCAATTAAGTTAATGTCCATAGCATTGGTTCCACTCCAAACGCGTCCTTGTCCAATATCATCTACATTTTCTTGACTCATATCACGACCTTCAGCAACTTTTGAGGTAAAGGTGTTATATACATCTACAACACCTTTTTGTATAATGTCGTATTCCTCCTGAGTTAATGGACGATTCACGCTTCCTAGGTCAGCAAATTTATTGGTTTTTACATTGTCAAACGTGATTCCAATTTTATCCGTCATCAGCTCTTCTATGTTTAGCATAATACCAAATACCCCTATAGAGCCAGTAATGGTATTAGGTGATGCGTAAATTTTATCTGAAGCACAAGCAATATAATACCCACCAGAAGCAGCTACATCTCCCATGGAAACTACAACAGGCTTTTCTTCATTGGCCAGTTTCATTTCTCTCCAAATGACATCCGATGCAAGAGCACTTCCACCTGGCGAGTTTACACGCAATACAATGGCTTTTACTTTTTCATCTTTACGTGCTTTTCTAATGGCTTTAGAAATTCGTTCGGAGCCAATTACTGTTTCACTTCCTTTACCCGACTGAATCTCTCCTTGGGCATAGATAACAGCTACTTTCTCTTTTTTAAATTTATCACGTGCATTTTCATTTTTTACTTTGTTGTATTTTTTCAAACTGACAAAATTAATATCGTCGTAATTTTCCTGTTCCATCAAATTAGCCAGGTGGTTTTGAAACTGGTCTCTATAAAATAAGCTATCTACAAGTCCTAGTCTAACAGCATCTTCTGTGTTTTGAATTTCTAAATTGTCAGCGATTTCATTTAGTCGATCTATTGTAAGTTCTCTCTCTGAAGCCACATTTTTTAAAAAGTGCTCCCATATAGATCCCATATAAGTTTCTATTTGTTCACGGTTTTCATCACTCATTTCTGTAAGCATGAAAGGTTCTACAGCACTTTTAAATTTTCCGTGTCTGATGACTTGTGGCTCAATACCCATTTTTTTTAAGGCATTGGTGAAAAAAGGAATAGTACTGTTGAGTCCTCTAAGTTCCATTCCACCTTCTGGATACATACAAATATAGTCTGCTACAGATGCTAAATAATAAGAACCCTGAGTATAAATTTCAGAATATGTAGTGATAAATTTACCCGATTCTTTAAAATCTAATAATGCATTTCTAATCTCTTCCCTGGTAGCAAAACCAGCACTTATCATACCTATTTCGATATATATTCCCTTAATATTTTCGTCTGTTTTGGCTTTTTTGATATTGGCCAGTATATCATTTAGACCCAAGATATTGACGTCTTGTCCTGTAATTTCTGACAAATCAAAAGCCATTTCTTCAACGCGATCTTGAATTTCGCCGTTTAATTCTATACGTAATACGTGCGGCTCATCCAATTTAACTTCTTTGGAATCGCCACTTGCAGCAAGGATAGAAAAAATAATAATGATTGAGAATACACCCAACACAAGACCAGCAGCTGCGGCTAAGGTAAATTTTAAGAATTGTTTCATTGTTTCAATTTTTATGAATTACAATATTAATGATAATTAACGGAATCATTAATCGCTTAACACAGTTTAACTTAGCACCTGTTTTAGCAAAACTTAGTTAAGTTGTGAATCTGATTATTTATTAAACATTTTAATGGCATCACGCAATCGAGCAGCCTCAGCAAAATCAAGTTCTTTTGCGGCTTTTTCCATCGCTCTTCTCAATTCATTAATTTTTTTGCGTTTATTTTCTTCTGTGAGGTATTTAATTTCTTCTTCATTCACAGTTAATGAGTTGTCTGGTTCTGCTGCCTGATTGTAGTTTTTACCAATCACAGCAGTTTGTTCTAAAATGCTTGCTTTAGATTTTTTATTCGCAAATGGTGTTATCTTATGTTCTTCATTGTATTTAATCTGTAAAGTTCTTTTACGATTATTGTCGTCTATTGTACGCTGCATCGAATTGGTGGTTTTGTCTGCGTAAAATATAGACTTTCCTTCAATGTGTCTTGCTGCTCTTCCTACAGTTTGAGTTAGTGACCGTTGAGAACGTAAGAAGCCTTCCTTGTCGGCATCTATGATAGCAACTAAAGAGACCTCTGGAAGATCTAAACCTTCACGTAATAGATTCACACCTATTAGAACATCAAATGTACCCAAACGAAGATCACGCATAATCTCTACCCGCTCTAAAGTGTCTACATCGGAGTGTATATAACGACACCTAATTTCATATTTTGTGAGATATGTTGTAAGCTCTTCAGCCATTCTTTTTGTTAAAGTAGTGACCAAAATGCGTTCATCTTTGTCTACTCTTAAAGTAATTTCTTCTAATAAATCGTCAATTTGATTTTGAGTGGGTCTAATTTCAATTATAGGATCTAGAAGTCCAGTAGGACGAATAATTTGTTCTACAATAATACCCTCAGATTTTTCGAGTTCATAATCTGCTGGCGTCGCACTTACATATACAACTTGAGGAACAATAGCTTCAAATTCATCAAACCTTAAAGGTCTGTTGTCCATTGCTGCGGGAAGTCGGAAGCCGTATTCAACGAGATTTTCCTTACGTGACTTGTCTCCGCCATACATGGCTCTTACCTGTGGGAGTGTTACGTGACTTTCATCAACAAATAGCATGAAATCCTCTGGGAAGTAGTCTATTAAACAGAAAGGTCTAGAACCAGGTGCTCTACCATCTAAATAACGAGAGTAGTTTTCTATTCCTGAGCAATAGCCTAACTCTTGAATCATTTCTAAATCAAAATTCACTCTTTCTTCCAGGCGTTTTGCTTCAAGATGTTTACCAATTTCTTTAAAATAGTCTACTTGTTTAATAAGATCTGTTCGAATATCGTGTTTTGCGATATCTAGTCGATCTTTTGAGGTCACAAATATATTGGCAGGATAGATTTTAAGGTATTCAAATTGATCAATTTTTTTTCCTGTAATTGGATCAAAAGATTCTAAATACTCAATTTCATCATCCCAAAATAAGATGCGCAGGCCAAAGTCTGAATATGCAGGGAAGATATCCACGCAATCTCCTTTTACTCTAAATTGACCTCTTTCCAATTGGGTTTCAGTTCTAGAATAAAGTGATGCTACCAAAGCTAAAAGTAGTTCTTGACGGTTTAAGTTTTGCCCTTGCTTAAGTTCAATAACATTTTTAATAAATTCTTCTGGGTTTCCAATACCGTAAATACAGGAAACCGATGAAACTACAATGACATCTCTACGACCTGAGAGTAATGCAGAAGAGGTACTTAATCTTAGTTTTTCTATTTCTTCATTTATAGAAAGATCTTTTTCAATATAAAGTCCAGAGTGAGGGATATAGGCTTCGGGTTGATAATAATCGTAATAAGAAACAAAATATTCAACAGCATTTTTTGGGAAGAATTGTTTGAATTCTCCATACAATTGAGCTGCAAGTGTTTTGTTATGACAAAGTACTAAGGTAGGTCGATTAACTTCTTTTACGACGTTTGCCATAGTAAAAGTTTTTCCGGAGCCAGTAACACCCTGAAGCGTTTGATATGGAATGTCTTGCCTTAAACCTTCTACAATTTGTTTAATGGCTTGAGGTTGATCTCCTGTTGGTTTAAATTTTGAAACGAGTTCGAAATTCATAGTTTAAAAAAAAGACATTTTCTTAGAAAATGCCTTTAAAGTTATAAACTTTTTACGAAAGCTATTCGAGTTTTTATCTCTTCAAATTTTTCTTTTTGTCTTTCTATGTTTTTTCTCACTTCTTTAAGGAGAGGGTTGTCATCTTTCGCATTTTTAAAGAAGCTTACATTATTTTCTAATAAACTAAGTTCTTCTTTACATTTTTTAGCGGTTTGTTGAAGTTTGAAAAGTTCTTCACTTAATTTAGATTTATCATCTTCTGCAACAATAGCTTTAATTTTAGATTTATATTGGATGTCTCTTTTTTCAGCTTTATCCATATCTAATTGCTCAAAATAAGCATCAATTAGTTTGCGAAAAGTCCCTTCAATTGTTTTAACCTTTTTACGAGGTACTTTTCCAAGCTCTTTCCAGCTATTAATAAAACCCTTAATTTGTTCTACATCTTTTTTTGTGTCACCTGAATTTTTGAAGGCTTTCACTTCTTTTAAAAAGTTTTCTTTTAGTTTAAAGTTTTCTTCAAATTCTTTATCCTGTGCCTTTTGTTGTTCTTTTAGGTTGTTGAAAAAATTGTTACAAGCGTTTTTAAGACGGTTCCATAGCAAATCAGCTTCTTTTTTAGGGGCCATTCCAGATTCTTTCCAATCGTTTTGTAGCTTTTTAAGAGTATTTGCTGTGTTCTTCCAGTCTGTACTATCTGCTAGTGCTTCTGCCTTTTCAACAATTTCTTGTTTCACTAAAAGATTTTCTTTTTGATTTTTCTTTAGGTTTTTATAAAAATCGTTTCTTTTAGAGTTGAAAATTTTAATAGCAGTAATGAATCGCGTCCATGATTTTTCATTTTGTTCTCGACTAATTGGTCCAATTTTTTTCCAATCTTCTCTTAATTGATTGATCAGATCAGCCTGTTTTTGCCATTTGTTATGGTGTGTCAAATTTGCGTAGTCAATATTTTCTACTTGTTCACATAAACCTAATTTAGATTGATAGTTTTCTTCAAAAGATTCTTTTCGTTTTTCGAAGTAGTCGTTACGATTTTTGTGAACAATTTTAGTTGCAGTTTGAAAACGCTCCCATATTTCTTCTCTATGATCTCGACCTACAGGTCCTACTTCTTTCCAAGCATCGTGAAGTTCTTGTAAAACAGTAAATGCCTTGTCTACATTTTCTTCTTTAGAAACAGCTTCAGCTTTTTCACAAATCACTGTTTTTTGTTCTAGATTTCTTTTGAACTCAATATCTCTTAAGTCGTTATTGATTCTAAGGTAGTCAAAGAAGTTTTCTACATGATGGTGATAGGTTTGCCAGAGGTTGTTAAGTTCGGATTTTGGAACTTGACCTGCTGATTTCCAACGATCTTGAATGTCTTTAAAATGCTCAAAGGTTTCTTTCATTTTCTCTTCGGCATTTAGCAATCCTTTTAGCTCTTCAATTAAACCAAGTTTAATCTGGAGATTTTGCTTCATCTCTTTTTCTTGGTTTTTATAGAAAGCATCTCTACGTGTCTTGTATGTTTTTAAAACAGATTTAAAATCTTTTGTGTGAGGGTAGTTATATTCAAATTCTATTTGATTTTCTTCTTCTGTGTTTTCTTCTGTTTGTTCTTGTTCAGATTTAAACTTATCTAGGGCTATTTTGTATGCTTTATTACTCCTGTCGTAAAAAATCTTTTTAGCCTCATCTATTTGTGCTTTTATTGTTTGAATAGGAGCCGTATCTACAATTGCTTTCACAGCTACTATTAAGTCTTCCGTATCAAGTTTCGAAAAGTCTTCTAATTCAATAGTTCTAGAAGTTTGAGTTGTTTCTTCTGAATTGCTCAGTTCTAAATTTTCGTTTTCTGTAACTTGATTCGTTACATCTATTTCTTCCATAGTAAGTGTTAATGAATCTAATTTTTAATGCGCAAATATATGAATTTAAGACCTTATAATAATTTTAGTAATAATAACCCATAATTTGTTTTATGCTTTTAATAATATTTTAATAAAGATTTTATGATGAGATGAGTTGAAATAGCTGAAATTGATTTTTCTAATTGTACTCGAATATGATTGCTTTTTGTAATTTGCAGCATTAAATTGTGTTTTATGTCTGTGATTGACGAGTTAAGAAGAGAGGGTGATCTTTCCCAAGCTTATGATTTGGCAAAAGAGCGATTGAGTATTAAATCGAATAAAGATCTTATTAAACGTGATTTAGCGAGAGTTTTAACAGATTTGCTTCAAAAGAATTGTTATTCAGTTCAGGCAGATCAATTTTTTGATTATCTCAATGAGTTTTACGCTTTAGAAATTCCTAAGACAGATTCGGTTATTCACGAAAATATTATGTGGCAAGTGGGTAAATTTATTAAAGAATTAACTCGATCGGCAGCCCCATCAGAAGTATTTGACCGTCTCTATGATATCATTTTGGATGTTGAATTACCTAGAGGTTCTAGTCTTTTTACTTTTATTACCAGTTCTGTATTAGAATCAAAAGATTTAAACAATTCGTACATTAATGTTTTATTAAAATGTCGTGTCCGTCATTTACCTGCAAATCATTTTGAGGCTATAAATGAGGATGGAGAAAAGAAACCTTCTTTAGGTGAGTTGCTTTTACTTACTATTGCCAAGAATGTAACCCGTCGTGATAATCTTATTGAGTCAGATGTCAATATTTTATTAGAAGAATTAGAATATGTAGAAGAAAATTATTCAAATATTCCATATATCAATTACTACAAAGCTAAGGCATACAATTGTCTTGGTGATAAACTAAAGGCTGAAGAAGCGATTTTAATTTATCTAAAAAAGAGAAGTAAAGAATATTTGGCATGGGAATTACTTTCGGATATATCAGACGATAAGGAACGTAAAGTGCAAGCTTTATGTAAAAGCGTTATTTGTCACACCCGTCCTGGACAGTTATTACGTTCCAAAACAAAACTATTCTATCTGTTGGTTAAAGAAAATAAGTTTGATGTTGCTAAATCACTTTATAAAAATATCACTAAAACGAAGAAAGAGCTCGGTAAGAATGTATCTGATGATTGGCGTACCTTATCTAAGGAGAAGTGGTTTAAATCAGTTAAGAAAGAAGTAGATTATTTAAATTATTGTTTTAATAGATCAAATGATATTGTCGCTTATGTTTTTAAAGACTGGAAGTCGCATCATGGTATTATTTATGGTTTAAATTTAGTGAAAGATTTAGCTGAATTTGTTGTTACTGATGACATGCATGGAGCTTTTAAGTATTTTGGAGATAAAAGACTTAGAGTTGGAGATTTTGTTAGTTTAAAACTTCAACGAGTAGCAAATCACGAAGGCGTAAAGTATAAAGCTCTGTATGTGGAGAAGTCTGAAAAGCGTCCAAAGCGAAATATATATAAGGTTGTCGAGGATGAAATCTCAAAGAATAATGAGCGTTATTTCGTAGGCACTGTCCCAATAAATTTTAGTTTCGCAGAATCTAAAGGTTATAAGTTAGGAGATATAGTAAGAGTAAAGGCTGTAAAGTTACCCTCTTCAAGAGTTAAAGAGGAAAATAAATGGAAAGTTTTGTCTTTGTTATAATAAAGGCTGATTTATATTTCAAAGAAGTTCGGATAGTTTATTTGTTTCTCAACAACTACATTAAATAGTTTCATTTTAGAGTTATAGCTGTACTTATAAAAGTGTATGTGTTTCTCCAACATAAATATGTTGTTATTATAGTTATCTACTCGTTTATTCTGTGTAATTTCGCAGCTTAAATTTTAAGCATGGAATCTATACGTAATATTGCTATTATTGCACACGTTGATCACGGTAAAACAACTCTTGTTGATAAAATTATCCATGAGTGTCAGATTATGGATCCTAGGAAAGCCACTGGAGAACTAATTCTTGATAACAATGATTTAGAAAGAGAACGTGGAATCACGATACTGTCAAAGAATGTAGCTGCAAAATATAAAGATGTTAAAATTAACATTTTAGATACACCTGGTCACGCGGATTTTGGTGGTGAAGTAGAACGTGTTTTAAAAATGGCCGATGGTGTTTTACTCCTAGTAGATGCTTTTGAAGGTGCGATGCCTCAAACCCGTTTTGTATTAGGTAAAGCGATTTCTTTAGGGCTAAAGCCAATTGTTGTTGTAAATAAGGTTGATAAAGAAAATTGTACACCTGATATTGTCCAGGAGCAAGTATTTGATTTAATGTTTAATTTAGATGCTACTGAAGACCAATTAGACTTTGTAACCATTTATGGTTCATCTAAAGAAGGATGGATGAGCACAGATTGGCAAAAGCCTACAGATAATATCATTCCTTTATTAGATGCTGTTGTAGAAACGATTCCTGAAGCACCTTATCAAGAAGGTACACCACAAATGCAAATTACTTCTTTGGACTTCTCTAGTTTTAAAGGTCGAATTGCTATTGGACGTGTTTTCCGTGGTGATTTGGAGAAAGGAAAAGATTACATGCTATGTAAAGATGGCGTCAATAAAAAGGTTCGCATTAAAGAACTCTTTGTATTTGAAGGTTTGGGTAGAACAGAGGTTAATAAGGTACGTAGTGGTGATCTTTGTGCAATAATCGGTTTAGATGATTTCGAAATAGGTGACACCTTAGCTGATTTGGAAAATCCGGAAGCTATGCCAAGGATTTCTGTAGACGAGCCTACAATGAGTATGTTGTTTACGATTAATAATTCACCTTTCTTTGGTAAAGAAGGTAAGTACGTTACCTCTCGCCATCTTAGAGATAGACTTTTTAAAGAAACTGAAAAAAACCTTGCGCTACGTGTAGAAACAACAGATTCAGAGGATAAATTTAACGTATTTGGACGAGGTATTCTTCACTTGTCAGTACTCATTGAAACGATGCGTCGTGAAGGTTATGAATTGCAAGTTGGAAAGCCCCAGGTAATTGAAAAGGTTATTGATGGTGTTAAATGTGAACCCTACGAAACTTTAGTCATTGATGTACCTGAAGACTTTTCGGGTAAAGCGATTGAGTTGGTCACGCAACGTAAAGGTGACCTGCTTGTAATGGAACCTAAAGGTGATTTACAGCATTTGGAATTTGATATTCCCTCAAGAGGTTTGATCGGTTTACGAAATAATATGTTGACGGCTACTTCAGGTCAGGCAATTATGACCCACCGTTTTAGAGAGTTTATGCCTTTTAAAGGAGAGATTACTTCCAAAATAAAAGGTGCTTTAATCTCTATGGAGCAAGGTCCTGCAACAGGATTTGCGATTAATAGGCTGCAAGATAGAGGTCGTTTCTTTGTTGCTCCAGCTGAGGTGATCTATAAAGGTCAGGTTGTGGGTGAGCATTCTAGAGATAATGATTTGGAAGTAAACCTTGTGAAGGGAAAGCAATTAACAAACATGAGAAAATCAGGGTCTGATGATGCCATGAAAATCGCTCCAAAAGTTCTTTTCTCACTTGAGGAGTCTATGGAATATATTAGTGAAGATGAGTACCTAGAAGTGACTCCTGAAAGTTTAAGAATGAGAAAGATTAATTCTTAATTGATCTTAAATGACAAATAAAACGACCACTTTTGTGGTCTTTTTTTGTTTAGATGTTTATTTTAGACGACTATGAAAGTAGCTATTGTTGGTGGATGAGCTGCAGGTTTTTTTGCTGCATTTTCCGTTAAAGAACATCATCCTGAATCTCAGGTGACCATTTTTGAAAAGTCTGATAAGCTTTTGTCAAAGGTTAAGATTTCGGGTGGCGGACGATGTAATGTTACCCATGCTTGTTTTCAGGTTAGTCAACTTTCAAAATTTTATCCAAGGGGAGCGAAGCAGTTAAAAAAGGCATTTTCCATATTTCAGCCAAAGGATACTGTTGCATGGTTTAGAGCTAGAGGTATTGACCTTAAAACAGAATCTGATGGTAGGATGTTTCCTGTTACAGATGATTCGCAAACGATTATCGATTGTTTTTTGCATGAGGCTCAGATAAAAAAAATCCAAATTGTTAAACATTCTCGAGTTAATGAATTGCATCCTGAAAAAAGTGGATTTACACTTGTATTTAATGAATCAAAAAAACATTTTGATAAGGTCATTATTGCAAGTGGAGGTAGTCCAAAATCCCGAGGCTTTGAATGGTTACAAAATATTGGACATGCTATTATTAATCCAATCCCATCTCTATTTACGTTTAACATGCCTGAAGAGTCTGTAAAGGATCTTATGGGCTTGGTGGTCGAAAATGCAACTGCCCGAATTCAGGGTACAAAACTACAATACACAGGTCCTATTTTAATTACCCACTGGGGAATGAGTGGGCCTGCGATATTAAAGTTATCGGCTTGGGGTGCCCGCTTGCTTTATGATCATAATTACAAGTTTAATGTTCAGATAAATTGGTTGTCGGTTAAAAGTGAAAATGAAGTTCATGATATGATTAATGCTGAAATGGATCGTATTCGCAAGAAAAAAATAGCGAATGCCAATCCTTTTGGATTACCTAATAGAATGTGGTTATTCTTGTTAGAGAAGGTGCAAATTAATTCGGATTCTCCTTGGATGGAATTATCAAAGAAAAATAGAAATAAGTTGGTCAATGTTTTGCTCAACGATGTATATGCTGTTTCCGGTAAAACCACTTTCAAAGAAGAATTTGTTACCTGTGGTGGTCTTAGCCTTTCTGATGTTGATATGAAAACCATGCAAAGTATTGTTTGTAATGACTTGTATTTTGCAGGTGAGGTTTTGGACATAGACGGCATCACTGGCGGATTTAATTTTCAAGCAGCATGGACAACTGGATACATAGCAGGAAAGTTGATTAATTGATGTTTTTTTAAGAATTAGCAATTGCTATCCAACCTTTTGAAGGTTTAGGTGTCGAAAATTAAAATACTCTTATCTTTGTAGAAAGATAAATGGTTTAAGGGTATGCCAAAAAAAAACAATCAAGACAATGGCAATTTTGAAATGATTGCCAAGACCTATCATGGTTTAGAGGATGTGCTTGCAAAAGAATTACTACAACTTGGAGCACAAGACATCAAAACACTCCGCAGAGCTGTAAAATTTAAAGGCGATTTGGGTTTTATGTATAAGGCCAATCTATCTTTACGTACAGCAGTAAGGATTATCAAACCGATTAAAAATTTTAAAGTTCGTAATGAAGACCAACTTTATCGTGAACTTCGAAATATTGATTGGGAGCACTACATGAGTATTGATGATAAGTTTGCTGTAGATTCCTTTGTGAATTCGCCACATTTCAATCATTCATTGTATGTTGCTTTAAAAACAAAAGATGCCATTGTGGATCAGTTTAGGGATAAATGTGGCATGCGTCCGGATGTGGATCTTGATCATCCGAATTTAAGAATAAACGTTCATATCACTGATGAGACTTGTACCTTATCGATAGATAGTTCTGGAAAGTCTTTACACAAAAGAGGTTATCGATTGGAAACCAATGAAGCGCCTATTTCTGAGGCATTGGCTGCAGGATTAATATTGCTTAGTGGATGGGACAAGAAATCTCATTTTGTAGATGGTATGTGTGGCTCTGGTACTTTTCTTGTGGAAGCTGCTATGATTGGTGCTAATATTCCTGCAAACATCAATCGGGAACATTTTGCATTTCAAGATTGGCCTGATTATGATGAAGAACTTTGGCATTTGATTCGCAGTAGTCAATTAAAAAGAGCTCAAGATTGTTATGGTAGAGTTATTGGTTATGATCTGAATCCGGATACGGTAGCTTCAGCAAAGTTAAATATTGCAAATTCGGGGCTTGAAGATTATATAGAAATTCACTGCGAGAATTTCTTTGAAACAAAAAAGCCTGAAGGTCCTACCCATTTGGTTTTTAATCCGCCTTATGGGGTTCGTATTCAGGGAGATATTCCTGAAATGTATAAAAGTATTGGAGATACTCTAAAGAAGAATTATTCTGGAGCCGAGGCATGGTTTCTAACTTCGCATATGGACGGTCTTAAGCATGTGGGACTCCGAGCTTCCAGAAAGATTGAGATCTATCAGGCTAAATTAGAATGTAGATTTGTGAAATATGAAATGTATCAGGGCTCGAAAAAAATGAAATACAAACAAGTTTGATTTTTGGTGAACCAACATATGTAGATGTCATTCTTCCTTTGCCATTAAAGCTAAAGTTTACTTACCAGATAGGGGAAGAACATTTAGCGAAAGCAATTCAGGGATGTAGAGTTGCTGTGCCCTTTGGTCGTTCAAAGGTTTATGCGGGAATCATAGATTCAATTCATCATACTAAGCCTGATTACGAGCTTAAGTTTGTTATTGAAGTGTTGGATGAGTCGCCTATTGTTTCACGTAAACATATCGATCTGTGGCAGTGGATTGCTGATTATTATATGTGCTCTTTGGGGGAGGTAATGAATGCTGCTTTGCCATCTTCGTTTAAGCTGGCTAATGAAACATATATTGTCATCCATCCCGAATGGGACGAAGATACTTCTAAGCTTAATGATGCTGAATATCTCATTATTGAGGCGCTTCAACTTCAGAAGCGTTTAAAGATTCAGGAAATTGCACAGATCTTACAACGTAAAACAGTCTTGCCTTTTGTTAAGAAAATGCAAGAGTTGAAATTGGTGGAGATCGAAGATGAGGTTTTTGAACGATACAGACCAAAGATTCGAAAGATGATGCGTCTTAGTCCGGGCTTAAATTCTGAAACAGCAATAACCTTGTTAAATACACATCGTCGTTCGCCAAAACAAGAAGAATTTTTGGAGCAATTTTTATTAGAACCTAAAACTGAAGTTCCTTTTCATCAATTTTGTAAGCGTTATGGCTTTAAAACTTCCTACAGTAAAGGTTTGGTGCAGAAAGAAATCATTGAGCTTTATGATCTTGAAGTAAATCGTTTAGAACAAGAGCAGATGCAATGTGCGCCACTAGCAGATCTTAACGAAGAACAACAGAATGCATTACAATGTTTAAAGACAACGGATAATAAGGTGAACCTTTTCTATGGCGTAACTTCAAGCGGTAAAACAGAAGTTTATATTCATCTTATTAAGTCGGTTGTCGATTCCGGTAAACAAGTGTTATTCTTAGTTCCAGAAATCGCTTTAACCACACAATTAGTTTCTCGTTTAAAACATGCTTTTGGTGATTTGGTTGGCGTTTATCATTCTCGATTTGGAATGAACGAAAGAGCTGAATTATGGCGAGATGTGAAGAGTAACTTACGTTTTCCGATTATTATAGGTGCACGTTCTTCAGTGTTTTTGCCATTTGATGATCTTGGATTGATCATTGTAGACGAAGAACATGAAAGTTCGTTCAAGCAGCAAGATCCTGCACCGCGATATCAAGCTCGTGATGTGGCTGTTTTTATGGGACATCATTACAACAGTAAGGTCGTTTTAGGTACTGCTACACCATCATTAGAAACATCTTATAATGTAAACAAAGGCAAATACGGTCTTTATTCTTTAAAGCAGCGTTTTGGAGGCTTTAGTTTTCCTAAAATACATATTGTAGATATTGCACATGCTTATAAGCGTAAAAGGATGAATGGACATTTTTCTGAGGCTTTGTTAATGGCCATTCAGGATACTTTAGAGCGAGGTGAGCAGGTCTTGTTATTTCAAAATAGACGCGGTTTTGCGCCTCAACAGGAATGTCAATCTTGTGGTTATGTACCACATTGTAAGCACTGTGATGTAAGTTTAACTTACCATAAGAGTACGCATCGCTTAAGATGTCATTATTGTGGTTATGCCGAAAAAACTTCTACAAATTGTAAGGCTTGTAACAATCATGATGTTAAGCTTAAAGGTTTTGGTACTGAAAAAATTGAAGACGAAATAAAAGGATTTTTCCCAGAACAGGTAATCCGACGAATGGATCTTGATACCACGCGTAAGAAAGATGCATATGAAAATATTTTAAATGCGTTTGAAGATCAGGAAATAGATATTCTTGTAGGAACACAAATGATTTCAAAAGGTTTAGATTTTTCGCACGTAGGCTTAGTAGGTGTTCTAAGTGCCGATCAAATGTTAAACTTCCCTGATTTTAGAGCTTTCGAGCGCGCTTTCCAAATGCTTTGTCAGGTGTCGGGCAGGGCAGGACGAAAAAAATCAGAAAGTCAAGTTGTAATTCAGAGTTTTCAACCAAACCATGAGATATTAAAGTTGGTTGAAAGTCATAATTACAAAGACCTGTTAAAAGATCAATTAGTTGAACGTCAGGCATTTAGGTATCCGCCATATTTCAGGTTAATACACATTTTGGTTCGTCATAGAAACAGACTAATGGCAGAACAGGCTTCATCATTTTTGGCACAGGCGATGCGTACTGTTTTTGAGCAACGTGTTTTAGGACCAGAATACCCCGCTCTTGAGCGTTTGAAAGGCTATTACCAAAAACAAATCCTTCTCAAGGTAGAAAGAGATTTGTCTTATTCGGATTCAAAACAAAAGTTAAGTCGTTTTGTAAACGGACTTTTAAGTCATGATAATTTTAAAGGCGTGAAAGTACGTGTGGATGTGGATCCATTTTAACTTACAATAAGTGACTTAATTATTTATTTTATATTAATAGAGCTAAATAAATGATGAAATGGAATTAGAAAAGATTATAAAGCATAGAAGAAATATTAAGCCTCAATTTTTCACATCTGATGTGATTCCTGATCAGGAAATAAAAGATATTTTGGAATCAGCAAATTGGGCTCCCACTCATGGGTTTACCGAACCATGGCGATTTGTTGTTTTTTCTGGTTCCTCTAGACAAGATTTTGCTACTTTTCAATCTGATACTTATAAGTCAAAAGTTGCTCCTAAATCTTTTCAGAAAATTAAATATCATAAACTCTTAAGTAAACCACTTTTGGCTTCACATATTATTGCTGTAGTTGTTAAAAATACGGAGCATGCTAAGATTCCTTTTCTTGAAGAAATTGTTGCTGTCTCTTGTTCTGTTCAAAATATATTGTTGTCTGCAGCAAAAAAAAATATTGCAGTTCACTGGTCAACTGGCGGTGTAACTTATTCTGATGAAATGAAAATTTATTTAGGCTTTGAAAAAAAAGATACCATTCTTGGTTTCCTATATTTAGGGAGATCAAATGATAAAATTAATCAAAAAGGAAATCGACGTTCTGGGATGGAAAATAAAATAATTTGGAAATAAATGAAGATTTTAATTACAGGAGCCACGGGGTTTGCTGGTGGCTATTTATTGCGAAACTTATCTAGTATTTATGGAATTGAAAATGTTCATGGTACGGGAAGGTCACTTTCTAAAGCTAGAATTTTGTGTGATGAAGGTTTTACTATAAAAGTTGGTGATTTGGTAGATCCTGAATTTGTAAATTCACAGTTAACATCTTATGATCTTATTATCCATTGTGCTGCTAAATCATCTGTATGGGGATCTTATGATTCCTTTTATAAAGCCAATGTTGTTGCAACTAAAAATCTGTTAGAAGTTATTCATAGTAAGCAGCAGCTCATTTATATTTCAACTGCAAATATTTATTTTAATTTTCAAAATAGAAGATCTATTTGTGAAGATGATACTTTACCAAATACTTTTAATAATCATTATGCTGCAACAAAGTATGAGGCAGAGCAAATTGTGTTAGCGCATTATAAAGAAGCCATAGTTACTGTGTTGAGACCAAGAGCCATTTTAGGTGTGGGAGATACTGTTGTTTTTCCGAGACTATTAAGAGCCCATAAAGAGGGTAGACTTCGTATAATTGGTAAAGCAGATAATGAGATCGATTTCACTTCGATAAAAAACCTGTGTCGCGCTGTAGAATTATGCATTGAGAAAAATGAAATAGCACATCGACAAATTTACAATGTAACCAATGGAGATACAATTAATTTGTGGGATGAAATAAAATCGGTTATGTCTAAAGTTGGGCTAAGTACTGAGCTCAAATCAGTACCCTATTTTTTAGCCTATTTGATTGCCAAATTTCATGAGATTAAGACCAGTGAGAATAGTCATGAACCAGCCATGACATGTTATGGTGTAGGTGTTTTAAATTATTCTCTTTCTCTAAACATAAACAAAATAACAAATGAACTTGGTTATAAACCTGTAGAAAGTTCAAAGCAAACATTAAATGATTTTGTGTCTTGGTATAAGACCGATTATAAACCAAATATAGAGGAGCTATAAACAGGCTTCCCAAATTGGATTTTTTGGAGGTGGTGCACAAATCTTTATCATTTCTTTTTTTACAGGGTGAACAAAGTTTATTTCTCTTGCATGCAAGCAAATAGATGCGTCTTTATTTGATCGTTTTGCACCATACTTTAAGTCACCTTTAATTATTGAATTTATTGTAGATAATTGAACTCTAATTTGATGATGTCTTCCCGAAATGGGATTAATTTCAAGAAGAGTGTACCGATCTAAGTGTTTTAGTGTTTTATAATTTAATACAGCCTTTAAAGCCCCAGTATGTGGTTTTATATAGGCATGTGATTTGTTTTTTTGTTGATTCTTAATGAGATAATGTTCTAAGGTACCATGTGCCTTATGAGGTGCATTTTCTACAATTGCCCAATAAGTTTTTTGAATGGATTTAGTTCTAAACAATTCATTCATTCTGGAAAGTGCTTTGCTCGTTTTTGCAAAGAGTACCAATCCACTAACAGGTCGGTCTAGACGATGAATAACCCCACAAAAAACATTGCCTGGTTTATTGTATTTATCACGTAAATAATCTTTAACAGATTCACTTAAAGGTTTGTCCCCTGTTCTGTCTCCCTGAACCAGATCACCTGATTTTTTGTTTAAGGCAATGATGTGATTGTCTTCGTAAAGAACTTCAATCATTAATATTGTTCTTTTTCGTTTGGAAAATCAGCAGATTTAACATCTTTAACATACGACTTAATGGCATCTGTGATTTGTTCGTATAAAGAAAGGTACCTTCTTAAAAAACGTGGGTTAAATTCGTGAGTCATTCCCAATAAATCATGCGTGACGAGTACCTGACCATCAACCTGGGCACCTGCACCTATTCCTATCACAGGAATTTTCAGGCTTGTTGCTACTTTTTCTCCAAGATCAGCAGGAACTTTTTCTAATACAATGGCAAAGCACCCAGCTTTTTCCAGAAGTTTTGCATCTTCAATGAGTTTATTAGCTTCGGCCT